>JAABUO010006987.1_pt1 | contig 12915 bp, 6 predicted proteins | sample 5559291 | NCBI WGS metagenome assembly JAABUO01 (sample SAMN10711878, study PRJNA513372) | rock metagenome | isolation source: Antarctica rocks | place: Antarctica: Victoria Land, Finger Mt sud
AAGAGGTTAAGACAGACCTTAGAGAATCTGTTAGCATGACTACTAAAATGTTAAGCTCCGGGCCGAGTACCGGTAGCACGTTTGCTTCCCGACACTAAACCAGGCCGCCCAAAGCTAGAAGCCTTACTTAGACCCCGAGTCTAGGTAACAGTCAAGGCTTGCTAGAGAGATACCTTAATGACTCTTCCTACATATGTAGAAAATCGAGTTAAAAGGCACAAAAAAGATAAATCTCTGCGCTATGAGAAGTATGCGCGATTACGCTGACAGTAATATGAAGGCTAGTACAATGACATCCCACCTTGATGTAAACTGCGCCTTTTAACAAGAATGTAAACTCTACGTCTTTAATTACAATAGCAATCCGCTTCAAGGAAAAAGTCCTTCAAGATCATAGTCGCGACGATTAACACCAGACGCTATGTTGGTATCGAGGCTTCTCAACGAAAATCCCACAGCGAGCCCTTCCATGCTTTTTCTTCCACCGTAGTCGGACTCTAGCCCTAGTGCAAAGAGGTGACCCGCAAACCAGACCATCGTCTCTAGGCCTTGTTCTGGACATGTTTGCTCATAGCCCGCACCTTGTGGCCATATTTGTACAGGATGAACGGCACAGGCGCCATGATAGTACCGACAATGGCCACGATTGTCAGCGACCAGTGCGGGCCTATGTTCTCGTACATTTTGACTGAGGCTGGGCTCAGCGCGCCAGAAATTATGTAGCGTGAAAACGTCATGAAGCCCAGAGCGGATGCCGCGTACTGCAGGTATACGAAGATGATGTACATGTAGGACGTGGTGAAGATGCAGACTAGAGCGTAGCCGAAGACGCCCGAGGCCACGATGGGCGACCAGATGCTGATGTCGCTCTGCGAAGGACGTCAGCGCGCAGAGGGGGAAGAAAGGCTTGGTTCACTTACATAGCAGGTCCACGCCATCCAGAACAGTGAAATGGGCAACAGGATTGAAGCGCCGGCCATTGCCCAGTAAAGGGACACCTCTGGCTGTAGGGGCTGGCCCGCGGCGGCGGCCTTTGCGGCAGCCTTCTTGGTCAAGGAGTATATGTAGGGGATCAGGGCCATGGCGACGAAGACGCCCGGCATCATGGCGGCCCAGATGATGAAGGTCATGCTCGTGGTGATGCCGTACACCCTGGTGAAGATGAAGGGGTAGCCATTCAAGAATGTGAAGAGCACAAAGTACAACAAAACCAAATAGAAACTGAAGAGGAGGATGATAGGCTCGGTCCAGATCATGGTGAAAGGTCGGTACACGTTGGTCAGCAGCCGCGTGCCGAGCGAGCTGGCCGACGCGTGGGTAGCCCGGTATCGATTGTCGCCCGTTAATTCGCGCAGGTGCTTGGCACGCCATTCCAGCAGCACAGGGCTGTACGTCTCAGGTTGGGCGAGCAGTACAAAAATCAGCGCGGCGCCGACGATTATCAAGGAGATCCAGTCGGCCCAGGCGAAGCCGATCTCGGGCGTGTAGGCACCGACTACGGGACCCAGAATGGGCCCCGAATAGGCGGCGAAGGTGACCAACGGCAGGCCGAAGGGGAGCTGCATGGGAGTCCAGATGTCGCCAATCGTGCCGCCCGCCACTGTCATCGGGCTGGCCGCGAACACGGCGCATATGAAGCGGAAGGCGAGAGCAGCACCGTAATTGGGCGCCAGGGCCTTGGCCATGATGAACAGCAGTACCACAATCATGGTGCTGAAATAGACGGCATTGCGGCCGAAGGTTTCGGAGAAGGGGCCAGAGAAAAGCGAGCCTACACCGGTGCCGATAAGAAAGATGCCTGCGATTGTTCAGTTGGCGCTCATGTTTGCTAATTGGCAAGTGAGGTCATACCGGTGGTCATAGATCCAGCCATGGCATTCACGTGAAAGTGTGCGTTGAAGGCATCTTGTGTGGGACCCTCGATCGAGGTAAGCATTGTCAGAGGAATGGCGAGAGCACAGCAAGTCAGCATGACCATCCACTTCTTGCCCAGTGTCCAGTTCAGGGGATTGCTGGGGTCGTTCTCTTTCCAGCCGACCTCGAAGATGACACTGCCGTGGCCCTCCTCTGGACGCGACACTGTGACGCCTGGCACCAGCGTCATTTTCTTAGACTCTTCCTCCCTGGGCTCATCCTCCTTGGGCTCTTCCTCCTTGGGCTTAGGTGAGGATGTGCTCATGGCCGAGCTGCCAGATTGCTCGGCGCGGTGGGTGTGTGCCAGATCCTCCTGCACTTCCCGCCGTAGACGGCGATACTGGAAGAATGACGACATGGTGAAGCTGCAGAAATCAACCTAGCACGTGCTACCTGTAAGTCGTAACTCAACCCAAGCCGACCGGGATTGATTGTTTGCCGAGTATGAAAAACTGACGACGAAGTGATTGGGATCGATAAGTGTAGGAGAAGGAGAAAGGGACAGGAGTTCTCGATTAGAGTATACAGTTCGGGAGGAGTAAGCTAAAGCTCAGCAGGAATAGTTCAGAGTTAGGAAACGAGAAGGACCTCGGATGGGTGGGATATGAAGCCGACCTGAGTGCTGAGAAACAGTGAGTGACAGCTCACCGGTCGGCAGGAATGGACGAGTGTAGATATACCGAGACTCTACCTGTTGCTTTGAAATCATGTTGCTTTGAAATCATGTTGCTTTGAAATCATCAAACGCGGAACCTACTGCGGGCGCATCCTTCCGGTTAGTGACAAAGCCTACTTAATGATAAGCGCCGGAAATTATTGGTTACTTGGGGTATTAGCTGTTAGTATGTTTCACTAACACCCCTACTAGGTTCCGTCGAGCATTGTCAGAATTCCGCTCCTACTAGCTTCTACTAGAACATTCGATTCCCCGTACCTATCCAAACTCAGATACCTCTTGAAACACTTAATATTCGCCCCATCTGAACCTCATTGGATCCGTATGGGACATAATGAAGGACTGAATTCAGGAGCTTTATGACGATCAGGACAAGCTCTCGTACAATACCCGAAGAAAAGCTTTACGGGAAGCTTGAGATGCTGTCACACCCGAGCAGCAAGATGAGCTTCTTGACTCGACGCCTAAGCCTACTAGCTATATCAAATTTGGTATGACGTCCAGCTAATGCAGCTAAAACTTAGCTGTGTACTACGGTATCTGGGGGAAATGTTGTTAGCGCGTGGCACAGCACTATACCTAATTAAACATAGCCTTTATGCAGTTTATTTACAATACTCTATATGCTTAGTATTTAATATGCTTTTCATCTGCATTAATAACGGCCTGACAGCGAGCTGACATAGAATTAATTAGCTCATCTAATTGCTCCGAAGTGACTGCATCTCAGGCCTCTTTCACTGCGGTTCTTAAAGTATTGTAAAAGAGCTTGTTCTGATCATCATAATGCTTCTGTATTCAGTTCTTCATAATGTTTCACACGGCTTCGATGAGGTTTAAATCAGGAGAATATGAAGGCCAGGCTATAACGCGTATATCTTTATCTTTAAGCTTTTCTCGAGTATATTTTACTGCGTGCTCGAAAGCATTATTCTGCATGAAGAAAAGATCTTGTTTCATTCTCATTTAGCCGTGTATAACAGGTACAATATGCTCACAATAGAACTTCTTGTTAATTTTGTCTCAATCTTTCTCTCAGAATACACAGGGCTCTTTAATTGATTTCGAAAAACATTCTTAAAACATTCATTCATTCTTTTCTGAAAGGCGAGACATAATACAGATAAGATCGTACTCTTCGTGACATCGTTTAATAATTCATATTTTGCGATGACGACTGTCGTTAACTCACGTTTTATCATTTTATAATATAGTTTGTCACTGTTTCTTAATTCAGTTAAGATGCTCGTATGCTCAGGCTAGTTAAAGTAATTAATTTTTTTCCGAAATTAAAGACTTTCTTCGTGCTATTCGTCTGAAAAATTCTTCTTTTTTTAGTGCTAAACGTATGACATCTTCAGAAACATTTTAACTCAGCTTTCAGAAAATGACTTTATACGACATCTGTTGATTCTTCGCTGAAGCACATATAAATTTAACTAGAAATTGCAGAGATTCGACGTCGAAAATAGACTTTCGTTCGCGTTAATAATGTTGCGAAGTGAGTCGTACGAAGAAGCATGCATATTAAACCTGACGGAGGATGATTTTCAGAAATTCGATTATTTTAAAATAGTTTCATTTAATGCTTCGTAGGGTTCGAGCTTCAAGCCGTAAATCGCGTGTTAACTCCTTCTGTTTAGTGAATGTAATAGAAGCTCTCATATTAATATGAGTAGGTAGGTGAGTAGATAGATGAGTAGGTAGTTGAGTAGATAGTTGAGTAGATAGGTTGATAGCTGACTGAGATAGAGGAGCGAAATATTTTGTTCGAAGCTAGTGAAGCTAGCAAGGGGGTTAAGCGAATGCGCTAACAACATTTACCCCGGTAAGATTGTACTATCAACTAATACCCTGGATACGTTGTAATTACTCAGCTGACCGCTCTTTGCATCGACATCTAAAGCGCACAAAGCCTCTCTATAGGGTATGGTGTAATGAGCGTCTGTTTGGATTCGTGAGGTACTCCTGGCACCTACGCCAAGAGTGAAAAGATAAAAGGGTTACATTTGCGCATCCTCTATCGCACGGACTCGTCATTCTCTCTGTTCTTAATGGACCACGAAGGGTACGTAGCATGATACTCGCTAGTTTGTCAGCCTTGAGGCTAAACCGCTCGAGGAAGCTTCCCGGCCGTTATTCTTTGAGCCGCCGCCACCGTGCAAAAGTTCCGTACTATCTATCAGGGGATTTACTAAAATCTACCCTGCTAGCTTTTATCGGGCCACGTCAGCTAATCTACCCCTACCTACCTGCCTGCCTGCCTACCTACCAACTCACCTACCTAGTATTGATGCGCAGGGGAAACACACTCACTATTAGGTGAACATCTCAGGGGTTGTAGATATACCATGTATAAGCTTTATAGAATGTAGTTAGAATTAGAGCTAATGCAGCTAAAATTTAATAAGGAGCCAGCAATTAAATTCTCTAATAGATAGTACAGGTGTGAGATAATCTTATACACAACTAAATATTTAAAAAATTACGTATTTTCGTTTAATTCTTATATAAATAACCGTTTTTTAATAACTTACTACTGAAATAAACCTTTTTAATTAATAAGTATTTATTAAAAAAGTTTACCTAACAATCGAACACATTTAGCAACTGGTTACGCCCTATAGGGCTGTAGGGCTAGATAGTTTTTCTCTTTCGATTTTTACTTATCATCATATTTTTACACTGATTAATTTTTTTATTATACTTATTTTGTTATTTGCGTTTTTTTTTACTTTTTAAAATTTTATTAAAAAAAAATCATTACGATTTAAATCTGAATTTAGACCAATTTTAAACTAATTTTAAATTAAATTTATGTTAAATTTATGTTAAATTACGTTAAGTGTTAAGTTAAATTATATAATCGCGCTAATTACATATAATATAACGCTCGAACTGAAAACATATATAAGTAGTTTCTCGAGAGTTAATTCTTTTCTTCTTAGCTTTAATTTTTTAATTTTTATATTTATATTAACTTACTTTATATAATTTTAATATTAAATTAAAGCTTATTATTTACATCATTCGTAATATAAACGAATAGAAAGAAATTATATAAAATATATATTAAAGACTTTAAAAAGTATAAAAAATATTAAAATTAAAACATTGCTTAAATAAAAGAAATGCTTTTTTTTTAACTCGTTACTTAATCGAGCGAAATTTAAATAATCATTTTAGCTCGTGTTTAAACGAGCGAAGCTTAAAGAAATAATATTTTAAATAAATTATTTTAACTCGTTAACTGATTAAGTAAAATTAAAAGAAATCTTTTAAAATTATTTTTTTAAGAAAAATAATTAATTTTATTATAACTGAAGAAAACGAATTAAAGTCGTTAAACATTTTTATTTATTTTAATTTAAAACTCGCTTTTTAATTTTTATTTAAAAATATTAAAAATAAACGTATATTTAATTTCTTAATAAACGCGCTTAACGAATTTAATAATGTTTAAATCTTTCTTAACATCGTTAATTATATATAATTATAAAAATAAATTAAAGACGATTTAAAACGTTTATATAAAATCTTTTTTAAATTTCGTAAATAATGAAATTTAAGTTTTACTGTTTTAAGATTATTATTCTTTATAATATTTTAATTAATAATTATAATAAAGAAAAAGCGAAGTAACGAACTTTAAAGAAATAATATTCAGCTGTAAGAAAAGAATTATTATAAGCATAAAACGCTCGCGAGAATATATTATTTTCTTTATAATTAATTAATAAAAAACGAATTTAAAAACTTTTTAATTCTTCTTTATTCGTTAATGATAAAGCTTTTATATGAAATAATTAATTAATTAAAAAAGATTTTAAATTAATTTAAAATTAATTACGATTATTATAGCTTAAAACGCGTTAAGATAATTTATATATTATTACGTTTTAAAGACAAAATCATTAAACATACATACGCGCGAAAGAATTTTAAATTAAATAATTCATACGTTATTATTAACGAAATGTTAATAAAATTATTAAAAATTTACGAAAATGTTAATTATAAAAACTATTAAAAGGATTAAATAAATAGTATAACATATAATGAAATCTCTTTTAATTAAAAAGAGAATTTGCAAACTGCTTTATTTATATACTATCATACATAACTGAGTCGCGACTAGAAAGCTTATTTCTGACGCTAGTTTATAAAAAGCTACTAGAAACGAGCCTGTCATCGCACTTTTTAACACTTTTACTTAATGCTTACGAGTTTTTTAACTTTCATTACTTTTTAATCTTAGTTATTTAATAAATTTCTTAAAGTTTTATTAAGATAATGATTTAATTAATTCGTTTATTATTATATTTTAATTAAAAACGAAGTTTATTAAAATTTAATTCTTCTTGTATAAATTTCGAATGTGATAATAAGCGACGTTAATGTACTTTAATCTTTCGTAAATATAAACATTCTTAATTAACATAAAAAATGCTTAATTATTTTTCTTAAGCTATGTAAATAAGACGAATTAATAAGTAATTTTTCTAAGAATATTTACACGATTATAATTAACGCTTAAGTACTTTATTAAATTTATGTTTTTAAACATTTAACTAATTTATAAATCTTTTTTAACGCAGATTAATAAAGTTATATACTTTATTTTAATGATTAATATAATAACGAACTTTTACTTTTAATTCATTTAAAAGATTAATTCTTTATTAAGCATGTAAATGTAAACGAGAATTAATTTACGATTTAGTTTATTTAAAATATAATTTAAGTTAAAGTATTTTATTAACTTCATGCTTTTACTAATTTCGTACGTGATTTAAAAAATTAATAATGAAATAAACGTAACGTATTAAATTCTTTAAAACATGTTTATAATGTTTTATAAAATTATTAAAATATTAATTTAATTAATTAAGAATAAAAGCGATGTTAAGACGAATGTAAATTATAACGTATATAAGACTTTTAATAACTTATTAATATTCATGCTAATTAATTCTTACGTCTTTAAGTTTAGCTGAGCGAAAAACGTTATATTTATTCATTAAAAGATTTATTATCTTATGCTTGTCTTATTTTATGTTAAGTCTTTTAAAAACGTTATGAAAATAATGAATTTAATTTATTTATAAAATTCGTGTCTTTCTGTTACGAGTAATTTAAATGTTAAGAATTTTCATTTTTCTTAAATTCTTAACTTTAAAAACATATTATAACTTATACTTAAATTATTTAATGTTATTTAATAATTTAAAAACGATAATTATATCATTAACGTATAATAATAACATGATTTCTTTTAAATTTAAAATTAAAAAACATAAGTCTGTAACGCATTAAGCGAAATCGAGTTTAAATAGTACTGTTACACAGCGATTATGTTAATTTCATGCAGCTTACTTATAATCATAAAGACTTTAAAGAACTTTTAAAGCATAATTAAATTTAACTTTTACTTTTAACAAAGAAAACATGTAAATAATTTCTTTAAGAAACAGTTCAGTAAACGCATTATTTACATTAATTTAATGAAGTTTAAAATTCTTTATTATCGTAATAATTAAAAAGACTCGTAAAATATTAAACTTAATAATTAACGTAAAAGTATTCTCATAATTAACTTTATGAATTTAAGAAAAATCTTTAATTATTAATTTTATTTTCAGTTTATTAAAAGAATCGTTAACGTATATCTTTAATTTAAAGACTTATTTACTTGTTACGATGTTAATCTTTTTAAATAATATCTTTTCTTATTAAATTTTATTAATGACTAGCGTTATAAGTTTTACGTTAATCGTTTCTTTTTAAAGTTTTCTTTAAATTAAGTTTTGTACTGCGTCTTTATAAGTATTTAACGTGAAAATTCTTATTTCTTTAAAAGAATTAAATTTATTAATGTTAAATAATGCTTATAATATCTTTACGTTAAAATCGCTTCTATCGTCATTAATTTTCTTTATAACGAATTAAACTATTATAGCTCGCGAGATCTTAAATGCGCGTTCTTTTAGTTATTAATCTTCGTTATTTCTTTTTCTCTTTAAGATGATTACATGTAAAAATGTTTAAGTTATTAATTTAAACATGTTTAATGCGAAGACTTTTTAAGTAATCTGAATATTCGCGTAAGCTTCGCGCTTTTTTAACGTATGTAACGTAATCTTAAAATTAAGTACATTTAAATTAATCGCGATAATCTTTAATATATTAGTTAATTTAAATGAAACGTTAATTATGAAAGGGTTAAATTTTAAAACTTTAATTAAAACGTTATTCTTTAATAATCTTTTTATAAATCTTCGCTTTAAAAGAACGTTAAATATTTACTTGCGAAGTCGCAAGTTCATATCTTTATTTTTTTTATTTTTAGTAAACTTAACGACGTAACTTTTAATGACTTGATTAAGATTTAAGACTCAGAAATAATATTACTTATTAATGTTTTTTATATATTTTATAAAAACGTTAAGTTTATCTTTATTCATGAATTTATCTCGTTTATTTTTAATTAATAATGATTTAAGATTAACGTATAAATAATATTTACATCTTCATATTCGTATATGATTAATTAAAAGCTTAATCTTAATAAATGTTTTCTTCGAAGTTATAAAAGCTTTATTAATTAAAAATCTCGTGATAATTTAATTTCGCAGATAAACATTTATCTTCGCAGCTTTTACTTAGAACTTAATAAGAAGTTTAGCATTTTTAATTATAACTCGCATTAAGTTTTTTATAATGCGTATAATTTTTTTAACTACTTCGTTTTAAATCGACATGTATAAAATAATATACTAAGAGATAATATTAATTAATGAACATTAATTATTTAAGATAGCTTTAAGTTTCGTAACGTTATTACTGCGTACTAAAAGAAGTTTAACATCGTTGTAAAGCTTTACGCTAAGTTTTTATTTTCGCAGAGCATTTAATGTATTAAATCGTTACTTTAAAGAAATACATTAAATCTTTTTAAAGTAATTATTAATTATTTTTAAAAAGTACGATTTGTTATTAAGAAACGATGATAATAATTCATAAATTTTTATGAAAATGAAAATTAAGATACTTATCTTTCGATCGCTAACATTATGTTCTCGTTTGTTAATGAACTTAATAAGCGTACATATTTTACACACATTCTCGTAACTATCATTAATAAGAATAAATTTTTTTAAAATAATGATCTTATAAAGTTAACGAAACTTTATTAATTTAAGATAAGCGAAACGACGATGTTATAACTTATATAATTTAAAGCTTTTATTTTTTACGAAATTAAGTTAATCGTAATTAACTTTAATCTTATTTTCATGATAAATTACGTTAATGTAAAATGCGAAGTAATTTAAATTTATTAAATTATTAAGATTCATTAAATTATACATTATTAAAAATGTTAATGAAACGTTACGCTACATAATTAATAATAATATAAACTTATTAAAATCGTTTATAATTTTCTTTATTATATAAATGTCTTCGCATTTTAAAGTCTTAATCATTTACTTTTCTCGCTTGTCGTGTATATATAAATCTTTATCGTTAAAACTTTCTTGCAGATCTTTCTTACACATTTTTCTTTTAAAAAGAAGATTCATTTTAAGCTTAAAAACATGAAGAATAAAAGATAGCTTAACTAAGTTTTCGTAATAATCTCGCATGATTACTATATTATAATAATTAACATATAATTTCTTTTCTTTAACTTTAATAATGCGTCTTTTAATGCGAACTAAAGAATTATTAAAAAGTTAAAGTTAATTAATCATGTATAAAAAGATATTAAAATTTATAACTTAGTTAAATTTAAAAATCTTATTAATAATATTCTTTAACAAAGCTGTAATATTCTCGCTTTTCTCGTTTTTATCTTTTTTATTATTATTAAAGATTTTAAAGTTATCGCTTTTCGCGTTATAAACTTTATGTTTCTTATACTTACTTTTTAAAAGCTTAATAAAAGTTTAAAGATTATTAACGTTTTTATACTTTATTTTATCTTTATCTTTACGTTCTTTCACGAGCTTTTAAGCTGTAAATAAATGAAAGTAATTAATTAAACGATGTTCGTCTTTATAAAGAAAACATTTTAAAAATCGTTACGAATAACGTTAACGAGATTAATCGCTGTTAAAGCTTAAGAGACTTTTGCGATCATAATTAATTTTACGTTTATTTTCTTAATTAATGCGATCGCGTTCGTTTTATCGCTTAACTTATAACGTAATCTCTGTTGTCTTTAATTATACTTTCTTTTTTTATAACTTTTAAAGTCTTTTCTTAACGTTTAATTTATTCTACGCATTAATAACGTTTCGAATGATTATATATTTATTTAATAACGATTAAAGTAAGACTTAAAAGCGACGTTTTAACTTAAATAAATCGCTTATGTTTTTTTATATTACGATAATCTTTTAAGTTAACTTAACGAGATATGTTCATGCTTTTTTAATAAAGATATTCGTCGACATTTTATAATTAATAAAGTTCGTTAAATATTATTTTTAGTAATTTATAGCTTCTTTTTATATTTATAACTTAAAGCATCTTAAATCTTTTTTATTAACGTTTTATTTATAATATGTTTTTAATCATTAATGATAATACAAATAATTAGTTAGTAATAAGCTTTCGCGTTAATCTTTTAACTTTTAAAGTTAAGAGATTAAATTTTACTAATAATGTTAATAACGTTATTAAATGTATTCGAGCTAGATTTATCTTTAATAACGAATTACAAGTCTTTTTTAATAAGTTATTTCTTCATAAGAGAAAATTATTAATCGCAGTTCTCGCGAGTAAGAATAAAAATAAATTATCGTTTAACGAAAAAGTCGTTAAAGTTTATAACGTGCGATGTAAACTTAGCTTATTATTAAAATCGTAAAATAAATTAAAGATATTAAATAAATTAACGAGTAAAGTAAAAAGAATTTTTAATCTCGTTAGTAATAATAAAAGTTTATACGTTCTTTAACGCGATTAAGTATATATTTATTTATTCGCTTTCTTAAAAACTCGTAATAAACTATCGTCTTAATGTAAATATTTATTTATTTTCTCGTAAAATGCGTAGTAAGCTATTAAAATCTACTAAACTTCTTTAAGTTAGTATACTTATTTATTTTCTCGTAAAACGCGTAGTAAGTAATCGTTAATTACTTGTTTTAATTCTTCGTAACAAGTAGTTAAGTTTTATTAAACTTTAATTAATGTACTTATTTATCTTCTCGTAAAACGCGTAGTAAGTAATCGTTAATTACTCGTTTAAATAAGTCTCGTATTAAGTTAGTAAGTATTAAATGCTTAAAGTGTTTCGATTTAATTACGTTAAAAGCTTTTTACTAATTAAGCTTATAATTTATTAAAAGAATAAAGCGAACAGTATAGCATATAATGAAATCTCTTTTAATTAAAGAGAGAATCTGCAAACTGCTTTATTTATATACTATTATACATGACTGAGTCGCGACTAGCGATTTTATCTCTGACGCTAGTTTATAAAAAGCTACTAGAAACGAGCCTGTTATCGTACTTCTTAATAAAAACAAGTATTAAAAATAATATAAATTTTTTATTTAAGACATTTTAACGTTCATTAAAGTTTATTTTCGTATTTAAGTTATAACGAAAAATAGTTAATAATTAATTTAAAAGATAAGCTTACTTCGCGTCTTCGTACTGTTTAGGTTTTTTAAATAAATTAAATAATCTTTTTTTAAAAAATTAAAGATTACTTAATACACGTTAATAACGAGTATTATTAAGTAAATAATTTTAATTATTATTATAAGTCTTTTAATAATAATGACGTAATAGATTTAAAACTAGTAAATCTTAACATTTAACGTTATTTTTAATTACTTAACGAATTAAGTTAAAAACTTAAATTATAACTTAACTCGAGATTAATATTAAGTTAAGTTACGATATTAAAATTAAGTATTTAAGTTAAATCATAATGTTAAGATTAAGTATTCGAGTCGAATCATAATGTTAATATCGAGTAAAAGAATTCATCTAGCAATTAAATAAACTTAGCAACCGGACAGCCCTATAGGGCTGAAAATTTACATTTCATATTCTATTAGTATAATTCTTTAACATATTAGTAAAACGATGATAGCTTATTTCTTAATCTCTTTTATATTTATTATATCTTTTAAACATATAAAACTTTTATAAAAAAAGCGTATAACGCTTACTCACGCTCGTTAAAACGAGACTTCAGCAGTTAACGAAAATTCTTCTTAAGTAAAAATCGCTCGTTAATATGAAATATTCTTTAATATTCTTTAAAATTAAATTAATAATAAAAAGACTGCTGCTGCACGTAA
>JAABUO010006988.1_pt1 | contig 12913 bp, 18 predicted proteins | sample 5559291 | NCBI WGS metagenome assembly JAABUO01 (sample SAMN10711878, study PRJNA513372) | rock metagenome | isolation source: Antarctica rocks | place: Antarctica: Victoria Land, Finger Mt sud
TGCTGCATCTGGCCTTCAGGTATCCTTGCGTCCTGCATATGTGGTCCCGGCCAATGGCAGCAGCATACAGCTCTTCTGGCTCATGTGGTCCCAGGAATCATTGTCATTTCTATGCAAAACAGCTGAAAGCACACATGATAGTCCCAGGTCTCTAATGCTCTTTGACTTGACTTCATAGAAGCTGGCTGCAGAAGACTGCTTGGATATGGCTTTGACTGCATGTCCGGCTGACAGCTTGTGGCGTCCTGCTGTGTGTCTATGTTTCACCAGCTGTTTACTTGTCGATGTTTCACCAGCTGTTTGCTTGTCTATGTTTTACCAGCTGTTTGCTTGTCTGTGCTCATGTCTGTATGTTGCATCATGCATTTGTCGGCTCAGAAGGTGTCAGGACACTGGTGGTTCATGCATAGAGGAAATCTGCATGTGACTCCTGAAACAAACATGTCCATTTATGTTGCAGACAGTGCATGTGACATCGCAAGATGTCAGCTCTGCAATCAGCTCTCAGAACCGGCCCTCAGTGCCAACCCTGCAGTCCATCTTTAAGGTGACCCCGCATTGTCAGAGCACTCAACCCAGACATGTGTCTTTGCAACTGTTGATACAACCCTGCTACTGTGCAGGGATTGTGCACATATGATTGTGAATGCCATGCTGCACCCTGACATGAATGGGTTTTCTTTTCAAACACTCAGAAATGGCAACGCTAATGCAAGCCTTGAGATGACATCCTTTGTCATGAAGCTTTGCTGCATGATGCGTATCACCATTGCTGCCTTTCATGGCTGCTGCCAAACTTCATAGCAGCCTCATCAACTCTCAACCTATTGTTCAGTACTGTGTTTGTGAGACGTTGAGTGTCAATGCAGGAGGTGAATTTTGGTGCAGGGGAGATTTTCGGGTGTGATGGCATGGATGGGGAGTACATCTACCTCATTGCTCAAGGCCAGGTGGACGTGCTGAGGAGCAGTGCCCCCTCTGCATCATCTGAGCAAGCAGATGCTGATGATGATGACCTTGAGTCAGATGCTATGCCATGTCAGTGATGCTGCCAATGCAGACTGGCAGTCATGCATGCTGTCTGTACGCATGCCTATATTTAGGAGTATGTTGTGTGATGTATAGCAGCGGAGTGTGAAGCATCGACATAGCTATTCATAGATGCAATCTCATTGCCTTGCTTGCTGCATGCATCAGATTTGCATGTGTGTCGATACACTTTTTACATTGCACATGATTGCTTGTATGTTTTTTGCCTGGTGCCTGGACATGGAAGCTGCAGCACATCATTTCCAATTGCAAATAAATCATTTCTGACTGCAAATACATCATTGTGTCTTGTGATGCAGGCACAATGTCTGACAAGTCAGTGACAGAGCTGGTAGGCAACTTCCGGCGCCCCAACTTTGGAGGAGACGGTCATGTTTGGCTGGCCACACGCGGCCCAGGCGAGTTTGTGGGTGAGTGCCAAAGTAGCAATATCAAACTTTACAATTATACACCCATGATGCTGTGACAGCAACGTCAGAGACATGGAAGTCAGGGTGCATGCTGCTTGTGCTTGCCTTCTCACTATTGCAGGGTCCCTGCGAGGGCAATGAAAATCTGCAGTTACATCCAATATTGCTTGACAGCTTGTTGTGGTTTCCTGGCTTCTGTGTCAGAAGACAAAGTGAGGCTATGGCTGCACGGGTCATCTGCAATCATGCAGCAGCAGCAGCAGCACATGCTGTACTCATTTTTCCGCACTGGAACAGAATGTAAGTTGCCTTCTTGGCCAAAGACCAAGAGGCAGGGCTTGAGCAAAGTAACATGAGCAACCAGCACTACAATGACATCCCTGCCTGACTGGCTTTCTTGTGGCAGGGCTGCATAGTTTGGCGCCAAAGGATCGGACAAGCAGGCAAACCTCTGACAGTGAGCAGTCAGAGTCGTCCAGTGGGGGCACAGTCATCAGAGCCAGGACCAATGTGGCGGCCTTTCAGGCTCCCAAGGAAGCAGTTGCTGCAGCCATGTCTCAGCATCCTGAGCTTGCAGAGGCTTTGCAGTCCAAAGTCATTCAGCACATGGCCGACCATACAGTAGCAGAGGCAATTGGAGCCCTTCACATGGGTCAGATGAACGCAGCCCAGTAAGGCATGATGAGGTTGTGCGCAGGCCACAGGCGCACGGTCTTCATCGTTTGTAATGTCTGTCTGCTTAGTGGTCTGTGGTGCCCCCAACACATGTTTCATATTGTGCAGTGCTGCAGTGTGGCTGATCTTCGATCAAAGTCAATTCATCAATGTCAGCATGCTGTACTTGATTTATGCTCACAGAGTGTGATAGAAGCCTGAGACAGTGGTTTTGCTGCTTGATCAACATCAGTTTTAATTTCAGCAGGTGCTAGCCACAATGTTAGATACATTGATGGCCATCGTAACGTTAGGGTACCGATATTGAACATGAGATGAACCATAAACCATCACCTGCAGTCGCTACAAGATCTACTGCTGGTGGTACCCTTGTTTACAATAGAGAGCGACAGTTGGTTTGTAATATCTCCAAATTAGCCTCGGCATCACTCCTGGCAGCGTCAACATCATCGGCATGACGTGTACACCATCAGCAACTCCTATTCCTAGTTGGAAGACGATGCATTGATGCTGTAACAAGGTAAACGGTCAGGCAACAACCAGAGCCTGCTATGCATGCAGACATGCGGGCCTACTAAAGCTGTTCAACAGTGCTGAGCACAGTTGCAGCTGACACACTTTGCTAGATTGGCAACAAGCATGTTGCTCATAATGCATTCTCAGGAAAGCCAAGAAGGGTGGCTGTGATTGCGACAAGCGCAGTGACTACACTGGCTATGCTGCAGGTCAGTTGATCCTGGCACAAATCTCTGTTGCAAAGGAACAAGCATAGAGTGTTGAGAGTGACTACCAATGACTGCATTGTCTAAAGGCATCAAACACACTTTACAGATTGTCAATGCTTTACGGGAAAACGTCGAGAGAAATACATTTCACGTGTATTCAGATGAAAAATGTACGGGCCTTCCTTTTGTTTTGCAGGTCTGAAAAATCCAATGTATTGATTTTGGACGCCATTACAAAGTCATTCACTGTGAGCCCACCTGCAACAGCAACACAGAAGTGTCAGCTGGCATACCCTGATGCACGCAGCATTGCCATGATGTGTATGTGTGCAAGCCTGCACGGCTTTTTGTATGGACTGCTGAGCTGCAAGCTGTACATTGATTGTGGGCGGAGGAGCTTGTACCTAGGGCAAGCGTAGAGATGGTGGTACTCACCAACAGAGTGTGTTGACAAGTCAGCCGCAACTGTATTATACCCCTCAAGGTGCAGATCTGGATGATGGCCCTCTGCCTCCGCTATCTGCCCGATCCTTTCAAAGCATTCCAGACCTGCCTTGAAGTTCTTTACTTTCCACTGCTGCCTCAAGCAGCGATGACCTTCGGCATTTGTGATGATCTGCCAGCCAGGTGTCTGGTTTCGATAAGAATTGACTTCAGCATCTGACAGCGCTTGCACCTTGCCAGCTTCACAAGGGACACACTTTTTGCTAGCAAGCCCAACATGCTTCTTCATGCCTTCAGGGACCCTGCAATTCCAGCAGCCTTGGCGCCACTCTTTTTGCAGGACTTTGAGGGCAGTCAAAGTAGCTTCTGCTGTGCCTACATAATGACGTGAGCTGTATCAGCATTGCCAAGAGGTTTCTTTCCAAAGCCAGAGCCAACCTCCCCGGCGGTCGGATCCCTAGCGCCAAACTCCTGTGGACAGAGTACCGTTAGAAGTAGCAGGGACAAGGATATTGTTTTGCTTGCAAGGGAACTTAAAGCTCACCCCGTCCTCTCGAGCTTGCACAACAAACTGCCGTTTACTACGGCTGCAGCCACATGGCTGCTGATGCCGGCTTATTTGTGCGTTGTTGCCACAGTGCCACGCGCGAAGGCTTGGCAGCAGCTTTGATGTTGGGACAGTATAGACTTGAGCGAACGGCATGTGATCAGCCTAGATCACTAACCACAGTCAAAAGACTTTGTCGGGCAGTGAATATATCCGGTGTAACCCGCAACACAAGCGGCCACTTGCTTACAGGCAGCTCAACAATCCTTGTTGTGCGCTATCGCTCGAAGCAAACGATTGCTGCAGTGCCCAACAGTCGGGAAGTCCAGCTGGAAAGTAGGGTTCGCAGTCAGAGATAACCCTAAATCAAAAGTTCGCAACGTTCACAATTTGCAACTAGCAAGGCACAGAGAACAGTATGGCTTCCATGACCCTGTCACGGTGTACATTCCGTCGGCCGTATATTGCGCCCAGAGCTGCAATTTGCAGCTCTCAATGTCGAGTTACGCGGCCTGCATCGTTGCGATCTCAGTTAACACCAAGCTGCACCAGTCTAAGGAGTGTTACATCTAGCTTTGCTGGTAAGGACACCAAGCCATTTGACTTACTGTATCTTGATCGTGTCAACACTTCGTTCTGAGTATGCTGCCGGAACGTCTGTTGCAGGCTGCACCATAAGCACTGCTCAGAGAGGCCCAGTGCGAGCTAGGTTCAGCTTCGTAGTACAAGCTAAGAATCATGGCTCTATGGGTTGCACCTTGCAGGGCAGCAGAAAGTGAGTACAGTGAAGCTTGCAGTCCTGCGCACATTTTGCATGCCTCCAGAACATATGCTGTGTCGTTTTCAGGCGCAGGACCAGGACATCTGGCTTCAGAGCCAGGCGTCTTACTGTGGGTGGCAGAAAAGTAATTCAGAACAGAAGGAAAAAGGGCAGACATACAATTTGCCCAGCAAACAATGCCAACAAGAAATGAATTGACCCTAAGTGATAAGGGACACATCAGCATTCAGTTGCTTCCGGCGCACAAAATTTTGCGCCTGCAAAATGAATTGCTTGACACAATCATGAGCTAGTGAGTAATACTATGCAGGCTTACCTACCAGCATGCAGTGCTTCAGGTTGTCTGTTCAATACAATTTTGTGGCTACACAGTTCGGATGCTGCTTTCATACTGGCAGTCAAATGGTGCGGTGCTTCAACTGTTCATGATTTGTTAGCTTGTACACAATGCAGTCTGTTAGCACATGCTTCAAGCAATCATTTCGCAAGGTACATAGAGTACAACGCCCATCAGGGGATTCTATTCAGTTTCAGACGCTCAAAGCTTAGCTATGGACTTTAGCGTAAGTGGGGGATCAAAGGCGTTTTGTAAAACATCCTCTAGTACATGTACAGGAATGATCTCCAGGCTGCTCCTGATGTTGTCCGGCACATCTGCTTTAACATCCCTCCAATTGCGCTTGGGCACTAACACACGCTTGATCCCTGTACAGGCATCCATGCATGGTTGCAAGAGTCACCGATTATCACAGAAGTGCACTGTAGCAATAATACAGCCAATAACTATCCGCGTCAACAGAACCAGAGGCCAAGACAGAAGTGCTAGCGAAGACACTGTGACAGACAGACATGCAGCTTATGAGGCGCCATCTACTGCTTGATGGCCCCTTGCAAACACCTCCTGCTTAGATGAAGCAGAATTGTTGAGAAGTTCTCAGTGAGAAACATCTTGCCACTATTGCGCATCACCACGTACGGCAAATTACTGTTGCACTGCTGCTTTGTGGCATACCTGCATGATGTGCAGCCAGCAGCTTCTCTTTGAGGCCACCAATGGGCAGCACCAGGCCCCGCAGCGTCAGCTCCCCTGTCATTGCTGTGTCGTCCCGTACACACCTGCACCATCCAAGAGCTTCAGACGCTGACACTGTGGTGCACGTCATGTCTCCAATGTGCAGCATACCTATATTGCAAACCATGCAGTGCAATTGCAAAAGGATCATTTCACAAGGAACTCTATGTGATCAAACTCATATGCAACACACTTGCGCATCGCTTGACAAGGTGATCTGCCCAAGCAAACATGTGCAGAAGTCAACAATGGGACCAGCTTAAGTATCTGAAAGCCACACGTTTGCTGTTCGAGTGATTTACCTGCCCAGGAACAGCGACACCATGGCAGTTGCAAGGGTTATGCCTGCAGACGGGCCATCTTTGGAGACGGCCCCAGCTGGCAGGTGGACATGCACATCCCACTGCGCAGCCGCTGTACTCACACCTCCTGCACTTGCATTGCCCTGAGCATAGACAGCTTGCAAGCTGCTTGTATCTGCTTCAGCTTCCTCAGCGTCATGGGATAAAGCAGAGAGGCTCATGGGTGCAGACTGAGACGTATGCCAGTTCCTGTGACCTTGACTTTGGCCAGCACAAGTGTTGTCAGCAGACAAGCAGAAAGCCTGGTTTTCCTCAGACGCCTGTGCTTGGGTATGCCAACATGCCTGGTGCCTGTCTGACAGCAATGCTGGCTGAGCAGGCCCTGCTGCCACATCACAACTGGCTGAAAGCAAGTTGGCTGGGTGCTGTAAGCCTGACTCTTGAGCACCATCTTGAGGTGTACGTGCCTCAGCTGTTGCATCATCACCAGCTGCTCTCAGCCGTTCGTGATCAGGTACAGTTGTGGAAGAGGGTCTGGACTGGCTGGTAGCTGCTGCTGCAGCCGCTAGCTGATGAGTATGGGATCGGATCCAGGAGAGGGCGAGATGTGCCGACTCCTGGAGAACCTCTCCTACTTGGCCTGTCAAGACCAGCTTGCCGGGCCTTTGAGGCTGACCTGTGCTGGTGCAGCAGCACTCAACGTATTGGACTTGACCTCCAACAGCTGTCCATACCAGTCCAGCAGCACTACCTGCGCCCATGCCCATGCAGATGTGAGATGCACACCAATGCAATGGAATGCTTCTGACAGGGCGTGTCACAAACACTATTCTGAAATTGCTTCAGCCATTTTGCAGCTACTCTGCATGCCAGGATGTCATGCTGATGGTGGGCATCTGGGCATCTAATTTGCATGAAACACACATGCCAAGCAAAAGCACTAGCAACAACTACTGCAAGCTAATGTGGAGACTGCCACGTCATGTTTGTCAATGCCAGCGAGCACTTGAGCACAGCCACACATGCAAATCTACATTGTATACAGCATGGAGAAGCACCAAGCAAAAGTCACCTGGAGAGACAAGGCTGTCTGCAGAATCCATCTCATTGTATTTCCTTGGTCCCAGCACCTCCTCAACCAGCTCTGCTGTGACTGTCAGGCATGGCACCTCTGTATGCCCTGACCTGCTCATGTCAGCATTGACACCCCCGTAAGGATTGCTCAAGGGCTCCTTACCATCAGAGAAGCCAGCCGTTCTGCTGGAGCTCTGTCTCATGTGGGGCATGCGCTTTGAGCTGTGCGCCTGCTGTGGATGACCACCAGAGCTGGCATACTCAGCAGCAGCATGCATCATTTCAGGGCCAGCAGGACGCCTGCCATCATGCTGTGTCTGCTGTCCAGTCTGGGACTGCCGCTGTACTGCCTTGGAGTGATGTGACTGATGCTGTCTGCCTGATGGATGCTGTCTTGGTGGGGTGAAAGCACCCTTGAGACCGCCCCACAGACTTCCCCAAAAGAACCCGCTAGATGTAGCTGTCGTGGGGGACGCTAGCTCCTGCTCCATTGCACTTGTGACAGCCTCACCGGAAGTATGCAAAGGCTGCTGCTTACTGGTCCCACTCAGCTGCTTCTGTCCATATCGAGCTGCATGCTGATGCTGATGCTGATCAGGCACAGAGGCTGCCTCAGGCTGATCAGGCAGGTCATGACTGGTGTCATTGGGACGTGAGCTGCTTACAGGCTGTTCATGAAGGCTGTCTTGCTCAGACACAATCTTCACGGCAACATGGCGGCAAATGGCTGCCAGATTGCGGGACAGGCTCCTCACGCCAGCCTGCATGCACCAACTTTGCCGCTGCGTTCTGTTCACAGCAGCCTTGTCTTACACCTAGACAAGGATCGTCATAATGCATAGGGCAGCACATGAAGGCCTCTGTGCTGGGCAGCCAAAGTGATTCATGGATCACAGGACATCAGCAACAGCCTAGAAACCCTCAGGCCTGCTTGGCAAGCTTGAGCAAGTGCATGTCACATTTGCTGAAGCCAGGGTCAAAAGCCATGCAGTCATCGTATTGAAAACAGTATAGGCAGGCAGTTGCAAAGCCAACCTCACGAGTGTAGCCATCAGCAATGAGCGAGATGGCCTCTGCTGGGAAGTGGAGCTGGTCTGAGCTCAGGCCATGCTCACCAAGCAGACCTGGAATCATGTGTCGCTGCAGGTCAGCAACAAATGTCAGGCTCCGCATGAAGAGATAAACATAAAGCTCGTTTTCCTGTTGGTGTATGTCATCAGACTGGACGGGATGGGACATGTCAATTTTGACGTGTTTGCTGCTTGACAGCTTGTGAGCTATGGGGAAACTTTGCAATATGTTTTGCACATGAACAGTTGCTGAACAGTTGAGAGTACCTGTGCTATGTGACGTTTCTCATCTAGTGTGTAACCGGACAGCTGAATGATCTCAAGCCTGTCTAGAAGTGGGGCTGACATGTTCTGCAGCTGGTTTGCAGTTGCCACAAACACCACCTGAAAAGCCAGAGGGTATCAGCAGCAGGCTTGAAGAAAACACTTTGCTGTCAAGCCAACGGCAAGACACAAACAGCTTCGTAGCACACACGTAGTCAGATGCGATGCCCATGTGTTGGAGACCCATCATGCTTATCAGGCAGGCTGGCAGATGATCACACCTGGCTGAGATCAAATGGAACGCTGAGGTAGGTGTCAACAAAGGCTTGGTTCTGGTTGGGGTCCAGCACCTCCAGCAGGGCTGAGGCGGGGTCCCCCCTCAGGCTGTCATGCCCCATCTTGTCTACTTCATCTAACAGCAGCACTGGGTCACGTACACCGCTGCGCCGCACAGCCTGCAGCATGCGGGAGTCACCATACCAGGGCAGCTGCTCATTCCTGAGGCACTGATCAATTCTGCATTGCCTGCCAGCGGGGCTTTCAGATGGGGTCTTTCAATGTGACTCTTTTTGGTGCGGACTGGTTGCATTTTCTCATCAAAACACATCTGTACTACATGCAAATCAAGCGTGGATGGGTTTCAGAAGCATGATTGGCTGTTGTGATGTATGCCAATCTCAGCGCCAAGCACTTGACATGACAACACAAGAGACAACCAGCTTTGCAGCATGTTTGATCCATGGTCTGCAACCTCACTCAGCTGCAATGTAGTGATCCCACAAACCAAATGAGCACAAGGCCAGCATCCAGTCAACCCAAAGCAGCAGTTGGTCTGACCTGAATGATCCTGCCTGGCATGGCTCCAATGTAAGTGCGTCTGTGACCTCTGATCTCCGCTTCGTCCCTGACCCCACCTACAGAGACACGCTGGAAAGGACGCAGCAAGACCTTGGAGATAGAGCTGGCCAGGCTGGTCTTGCCTGTCCCTGGAGGACCCACAAAGCACAGAATAGGAGCACGTGCATCAGCCCCTCTCAAGCGCCGCACAGCCAGGTATTGCACAATGCGGTCCTTCACCTGCAGCAAGAAAAGAGAATGCTACGCCTTGTGGCACTATACTGGTCGTCACCCAGCAGATGCAGCACATGAAGCTGGCCAGTTGGAGTTTGGTCATTCATCTCGCCCAGAATGAGTGTTGCACAAAATACTCAAACAGCCATGACCCTTGGTCTTTCACATAGTGTTGCCTCTCACAAAACAGCACCCAAGACAGCTGCTCTGTGGTGGAGAGGAAGTGTGCACTATGCTGGCACTCACTCATGCAACAATGCAGCAGGAGACAGTGCTTCTTGAGCGGGTTGATGACCAGTACACAAGTAAGGTGGAAATCAATTAGGGACCAGCTTGCCACCTTGTCCAGACCATAATGGTCTTTGTTCAGCAGGTCGTGAGCTTCATGCAAAGACAGCTGTGCAGCATGTCTTGGGAAGACTGTTGGCTCTGAAGCTGCTTGAGCCATGGGCACGCCATCAGGAAGTTCGTCCCTGCTTGTGTTGGTCTGTATGGAGTCTGCATCTGATGCCTCCTCTGCATAGCAAAACAGCAACTCCTGTGGGAACCAACTGCACTTTTGTCTGTGGTAATGACCATGAGTCAGGAAATAAGGGCTGTACCTCTTGATATAATGTCTGTCCGTACACAAATGCAAGATGCATTCATGCAGTCATGATCCTTGCTGTGTCAGTCAAAGGTCCGTGTCCCCAGCAACATTTGTGGAATGGTTGCCTCAAGCCGCATCAGGGCTACCCACATTCATCAGAGTGTTGCCCATTTGACAATGATCCTACCTGTCGAGCTTGCTTTTGCATCCTGTGGTGCTTCCAGAGTGGAGGGAGCCTGGGTTTCACCAGAGAAGGTGTTCCAGGGCAGATCCGCCAGAGTCTCAAGATATGCTCGCGACATGGCATATCCAGGATGATGCTCATTACTCTTCTTCAATCTTCTGTATTCCCTGCTTGCCACCTGAAACATTGAGAAAGAGACTGCTTGAACATGTAGCATTGCGCTGACACGTCATGCCAATGGCAATCAAGCTTTGTTCCCTGCAGGGGTGGAGGTGCAGCCCCATCTGGGGTGTCCTTGATCATTACGTGCTACTTGCTAACAGCATCCAAGAGAGGGACAGCAGTGAATGGGAAGCCAGACTTACTGTGCAAAACTCAACAAGCCAGCGACCTTTCCAGCAGAGAGGGGTTTCAGCAGCCAGCAGAAGTACAGTTTCACCTTGAGCACCTCAGCTGGTGGCTTTGCAGCTTTGATCCTGTGCATGAGGACAGACAGCTCCTCTTCTTCCTCCTCCTCAGGATCAGTGGAACCCCTCTTGAGCGCACCTGCGGATGACATGCCTTACAAGCTGCTCTTTGTGGATGTGTCGCTTGCATACAATTTCTGAGCATTCATTGACCTGTTTACTCACAACTCTTATCCCCGCATTGGCGTGCATTGAGCTGATTACATGCCACATGCTGCATTGAGCATGGCATCATTGCAGTATTCATTAGTGTTGATGGCATCAGGTAGTGACATGTGCCATGCAGGTAGCTTGCAATAAACAGGGGCATGGACCAAGATATGCTGTACTTTGCCAACACATTAGGTGGACTTTCAGCTCAACATAGCAAGGTAAGCCATATCTTGCATGGCACATATCACTACGTGATGCTTTCAGTGTACTGACAACTGCAGTGATGCCATGCATGGTGGGGCTTGCGCCAATTAATGAGCACATTGCACACTGACACAGGCATAACAGTCTAGGTCAACCAAAGGATCACTTAGTCCCTAGCATGCAATGTCTTCATTCACAAGCTGTGTTGCAGTCAAGTGCCTTGACTCCAGTAAAGCATAGCATGTACACTGCAGAGGCAGGCAACCAGGAGACACTGGTGTGATTGTCAGTGACTGTGTGATTTTAAGTGAGTTGGACGCTGTACAGGGTCACTGCTGCATCACTTTGCATAGTCAACAACTGCTTCACAGCATGCGTAACCATCTCAGGGCAGCCCATGCTGTCGCACAGCTATGCAACAACACTCAGAGCATAAACAGCGGAGCAGGAGAGATCTTCTCATGACACCTGCATGTGTCTACCAAATGACACCCACCTTTAAGTGATGGGGGTGGCAAGAGCTGGAGTCTTGGTTGGATGATTAGCTGCTGTTGCGAGTCATCACCAGACTGCTTGGCCCTGCCCCTGAAGCTGTCCAAGGTCTGCACAGGAATCGGAAAGATGTTTCTTGCGGCTCGCCCCATGCCAATTTAAGTTTTGTTGAGTTACGACTGCACTGAAGAGTAGATCAGCTGGATTGCATGATGCATGTGGTGTGGATGTCAGCACACCTGTTGCAGCAGTCCAACAACCAGTCTCATTCTTTCATTGTGGTCAACAGCTTCTAACACCAACTGCTTGAAGGCTGTATCACGAGTGAGCATGGAAGCAAGCACATCTGCAGCTGCTGGTGGCGACAACTTCTGCAGCAGCTCTGCTAGTCGCCCTGTTGCTGGTGAGCCTGCACCAGATTTGCACCACGTGATGACATCTGTACAAACACATGGTATGCCATGACGAGTATCAGGATCTGCACGGAAGGTGTAAGCAGAACTGCACAACGAAGCTTGCAAAGTGCCCACAATGCAACTCCATGTGTGCAATGCCACCCAAGCATTTGACAGTCACATTCATCAGCTGTATAGTTGTACAGCATAGCGCTTGTGTGATCTAGACGTTTTTAAAGACCAGCAAGACTGCTGCATGACATGCTTCACTGTGTTAGCACACAGGTTTCCAGAAGTGGGTGTCTGAAGGCGTGCCTACGGACTGGTTGAGGAAGCCTGCTAGCCTTCCAGTTCCAGCATGCAGCGCATCAGCCAGCTCCTGTCCATCTTTGTCTAAATCATTTTCCTTCACCCTGTATACAGCATGATGTGGCAAAGATGTGCCTCGGACTGAGTTGACATGCACTGCAATGCACAGATACAAAATGTACGCATTTAGCACAGCGTTGACAGGAATGGGCAATGCACACAGCTATGGTGTTTGTATCAGTGCAGCAGTTCTGTGACATGCTGCAAGTTGCTGCTGCTTAGCACAGAGCTGCCACACTCTAAATCAGCAATGCTGCAGTTCCCCTCAGGGAGCACCTGATGTCTTTGGAAGGTCCAGCTTGCTCCACAATTACAAGCAAGAATTTTTGCCGCCCCTCTCTGGGTGCATCCTCCAGGTAAACACGGCACCAGCCTTCAAGTGTCACCACCCAGGCACCAGTCTGCGGCAAGCAGCAATGGTACGCCCGAAAGGTTTCCTGCCTTTAAACAGCATGAGCAAAGGTTGCTCACCTGTGTATTTCTAGATACTTGCAGCACCCGTGCAGCTGTAGCAACATTTTTTAGTTTTGCACTGTCTGCATCCTCTGTATCCTGTGGCAACTCTATGTGCTTGC
>JAABUO010006989.1_pt1 | contig 12913 bp, 22 predicted proteins | sample 5559291 | NCBI WGS metagenome assembly JAABUO01 (sample SAMN10711878, study PRJNA513372) | rock metagenome | isolation source: Antarctica rocks | place: Antarctica: Victoria Land, Finger Mt sud
GGCCGCAAGAGATGACCATCAGTCTTGTTTGGTCATTTTGAATGAGTCAGCACAGGTATATTGCCATGCTATCATGAATTGAGAGCGTTTTGGATAGCCTGCAGGACCCTATCAAACATTGCTGTTGTAATGCAGCTCTGCTGACATGCCCACTGGATATACACAAGATCACACAGAGCTGCTGAGACTATGATGATGCTTGGACTGGTCTCATACGCTGAGCATCTACTACTTGATTGAATTGTGTAGCTTTGAGCTCTACATCCACCCAGACCATTACAGTAATGCAACATACAAGATCAGGACAACAAAGGGATGAGAGGCCACCTGTGGTGAAGTCAGAGCCCAGTCAGCATCTTTGTCCAAGCCAAAATCTGCCAGCTCGCAGCTCAGCAAGCGCTGTCTCAGGCTGCTAAAGTGCCTTTGCAATGTCTGCAGCAACATGCCGCCTGTACTGTCAAGCCTTTTGACGATGAGCTTGATGCTGAAGTGCTGTGGTACATATGACAAAGTGGTGCCAGCTGATATGATCAGCTCTGACTAGCAGATTACTTGATTGATTGACTAATGCGTCGGAGAGTCGACTGCCTGATTTATCAGTTGCTTGACTAAGGGATTGGTTGATGAACTGACAACCTTGTGGAGCAAAGGATTGATTGATCGCTTGATAGATTCTTAGGTTATAACCTTAGAGGACCTTCACCATGCTGATGACTCACCTGATCAGGGTTGGCTTCCTGAGAAGCTCCTGCAGCAGGTCTCAGGATGCTAGGCGTAGTGTCCCCATCAGCCATCCCCACAATGCTGTCTGGGACTTGCCTATCCCGGGGCTGGGCCAGCATCAGAACCTGGCGGACACAGGTGAGAAGAAGATCCACGGGCTCCTGGACTATGACTGCATCGTCCTGCACGTCAGTGGCTGTGGTGAGTCTGCTGCAAAGACTGACCCACACAGACACACAGACAGACATATGCGTAGACAATCAAACAACCTGACCAGGTAGAAGGACAGCCGCCATACGAACAAAAATTGGCAAGAAGGCTGACAAACGTGGTTTTGCAGAAAGCAGCTCAATTCAGTGTCATCGCACACACGCTGACATCACAGTAATGTGTTTGCACTGTCATTGCACACAGACGGACACAACAGTATTCCAATTGCAGTGCCATTGCACACAGGCTGACATTAAAATATTTAAGTGAGTTGTGGCAGTGGGATCATTCTGAAGGTGTGTTTGTGTCTGACCTGCAAGTATGCACATGCATCCAACCTCAGCGGCGGGCCCTCTGCTTGCACAAACAGCTCAAAGTGCGGCAGCAGCAGCTCCAGTACTGACTCCTGCACTGATGGGTCGGCAGCCAGGATAGCATGTACTCCCTGCCGGGCTTTTTTTTTTTTTTTTTTTTTTTTTTGCTTTACCCCTTTTGAGGTACCTGGTGTAGGATTAGTATGTCACACTTGTTTGTTGTTGAATTGCAGGATTGACTTCACAGGCGATCTGGATGCACTGCGGTCTAGATGAGTGCCTTGCTGGATGAGAGGCTTGTGCATGCAGTCTATAGGATGTGTTTAGGATTTAGGGGTTAAACGCACAGACGGACTAGCCTGGTGCCAGCACAGAACCATGCAGCATGTGCTTGCTTGAGTCTTAGTAGGTTAGGAGGTTTGTGGTTCAGCAGGTTAGTAGGTTAGCAGGTTAGTAGGTTAGCAGGTTAGTAGATAGTCTCCAGCTCTGATGGCAACTTCAGGGGTGAGTCATGGGGCCAGAGGTGACACCATTTCAAGCAAATGATGAAACATGAACACTGCAGGATTTAGACTTCCCTGCCTGCATGCACGCTTGCACGTACCTGGTAGAGGGCTCCCCTGATGGGCGCCTGTTGGGTCAGGGAGCGGCGCATGAGGCCCATGAGCTCATGCAACAGTGTGACCCCTCCACCGCCTGCTGACATGCTGGGCTGCTGACTGGCCGGCAGAGACTGCAGGCACACACTGGGGCTACATGGGCAAGTAAAGGGCAACCACAGGGTCTTTTTATGAGCAAGCAAAGGGCAAGCACAGGGTCTGTTTATGAGCAAGTAAAGGGCAAGCACAGGGTTTACATGAGCAAGTATAGGGCAAGCACAGGGTTTGCATCAGCAAGTAAAGGGTGAGCAAAGGGCGAGCAAAGGGTGCCATGGTTTTGACAGTGTTGGGTGACTCCCCTATGCCTGCTGACATGCTGAGCTGCTGACCGACCGGCAGAAAAGTGCATTCACACACAGAGGGGTCACACAAGTGTCACATAAGTTTAGGAAGGCTGATGCAGTTTGTGACAGTATGTTTGACTACCCTTGTAACTTGATCCACTGGACAAACTCCAAAGAGATCATAGGAAACAGCAAGGCCGAATCTATAGCGTTTTCTACTGAGAGCTTGACTTTTGTTGACAACATAAAAAGTCTCCCGTTTGAATGAGATTGCCTTCTTTCACTTGGAAAAAATTGTGCAAAGCTTTTGTTTTTAGTTTTGCAATTGACTGATCATTCTCCCGGGATAAGACAAGAAGGTGAGCTGTAGTCTGGCAGGCAGAGACCACAAGCAGCCACTCAGGAGGTAGGGTTGTGTAGGGTTGACTGGACACATGCCACAGTGCAAAGACACAGCAGTCGTTGCAGTGCCTCCCCTCTCAATGCTGTAAACATGCACAGTAAGATTGCATGTGATGTCTGCGCTCTTTTTAGAGTCAGCCTCCACTGTGTTGTAAGGTTCCCCTGAGAGCCATGTCGAACATGATGGTTTGCAGTACATGAAACCAGATTTAACAATAGCAGATATACAGAAATTGAAATGCACCTGGCTGCAGCTAAGCTCAGGGTCAGCCTCCATTGCATCCTCAGCTTCCCCTTCATCCATGGTTCTGAGCTGTTGGATGATCATGTACAGCAGGCCTCGCACAGCCACCAGACGGGCAGCTACCCCCCTGCTGAACAGGGCTTTGCGCAGCACCCCACTGGGCCCGACCATGTATGCCTGCAGAGTCACCTGACTGGCTGCACTCACAGCAGTAGCTATGACTACATAGGGATGACGCGAAGCATGGTTTCCTTGTACACAGCTCAGTCGCAAGCCCTGCACCTGGCAAGGTCAAAGGATGCCTCCACGGCTACCCTCATTTTAAATGTAAGGTCAGCATGCATGTACAGCTTGGGCTGGGGTGACTCTCTGCTAACATACGCTGCACACTGCCAAAGAGGCTGCGTCACACAATTGGCTGGCTTAAAGAGAGAGAGAAAATGCTGAATGCCTTTGACTCCTGCTATGTCAACCCCAAGCGAATCATGAGAAGCAGAGCATCACATACACAGCCTAGGGTGTATGCAAAACCCCTCAATTAGTGATGGTAAAGCGAGGCATTCAAAAAGAGACACTGATGACACTGCATGCAGCCAGACAGGGGCAACAGGGCGCAAGACAGGGGTCAAGACAGGGGCAAGACAGGGGTCAGACAGGGGCAAGACAGGGGTCAGACAAGGGCAAGACAGGGGGCAAGACAGGGGGCAAACTAGGGATTGGACAGGGGCAGCCAGAGAAAGACCTGGATGTGCTTCTTGAGCAAGGCCAAGGGCTGCAGGGCCACTAGCACCCCAAGAGCTGTGGTTGGGGTCATGAATGCAAATCTATCCAGGGCTGCCTGCAAGAACACTCAGGTGAATGCTGGTGCGTATCTCCAGTGACACTTCAGCACACATTTGCTCTGAGACGCTGGTGCATTTGTGCATCTTGGTGTGGCAACCTTGCCCTGTGATGACTGTGTGCACAGGCGTTATGTGTTGAACAATCTTGCCGGGGGTGTGCATCATGTCGCTGCTTGTGCCTGCAAAATCAATGCCAGAAGGCTTTGTATTCAAGATACACGCAACAGCATGGCTTACAACAGTACAGCGCAGTGGTATCATTCTCACTCAACAGCACAGACCAACCTTCAGCAGATTGGCATGCTGCAGGACTGCCTTGGGATGCCGGTGCACCAGGATGCCCAATACCGCCACAAAGGGAAGGGCAACCTCCTCCTTCACTCCCACTAGCTTCCCTTGAACTTCTCTCAAAAGGCTCTCCCTCATACTTGGGCTGGCTGCAAAGCTGGCGACCAGCAGCTTGATGCCCAACAGGACTGCTGCCACATGAGGTGCTGCTGCTGCTGCTGATTCTTCTTCTCCTGTCAATAACACAGTTTGAGTGCACACTTGAGCACAGGCTCAATGGTGACATGCTGAGCTTTCAGGCTTCTGTGTTGAGTGATAGGGAATGCACTTTTGGTCCTACGGCACTCACCCTGTCAGCGCACACCCCTTAGGTGCAACAGAATGTCTGATGTCAGTAGATGCTAGCTCACAGAAAATGATTAGACCACTTCAACTGTATGGTTTACGCATCTGCATCAAAGTCAAAGTCAAAGTCAAGGGGCAGGGGCAAACACCCAGCAAAAACAGCTAGCACACCTGTGTTTATTACTGTTTTTACGCACAGGGATATTGAATTTAGCAATGACAGCTTATGAGCAAGCGTATGCTTGCAAGCAGGCAACCAGCAGCTTGCTGCCCAACAGGACTACTGCAGTGTGAGGCACAGCTCTCCCTGCCTCTTCTTCACCCGCCACCACTGCCTCAAATCACAGCCTGGACCTGTTGACATGCTTTGCAACGCACCAGTGTACAGGTAAGCGTAAGGGTACAAGGTAAGCAGGCTTTGCCCTGATGGCTGGAGTGACAACACAGGGTGCAACCAGCCCAACGCTAATTTACGTCAGTTGGTCTTAACTTGCCCCGGCAACCATTGGTCATGATGAAATTCGGTAGAATCTCTGACTGACGGACTGACACAACACACCTGATAGCGCATCTGCCAGCTCGCCAGCTTTCACGCTGCCCTTCTCCAATTGGGCAACAGCAAAGCTGATGATAGGGCGGGACAGCAAGCCCCAGCCCTGGTCTGCTGTGGGGCAGGTGGTGTTGTTGCTGATGCATGTGAGCAGGGCTGTTTCCAGATCTGCCCCTCTGGGGCCTGGGATGGTGGGCAGACTGGCAAGCCAAGCGCTCTGTTGCATCTGCTGATCAGCCTGAAAGCTGCTGGTCACCAGGGCCTGCAGCATCACGCATCACAGTGGAGGTGTCATCGCGTCTGAGCACAAAGTGTATCAAGGCAAAAAGTGGCCCCGGAACCCATGACTGATGCATGTGAAACTACTGTCGTTGACTTGTCTGGAGCTACCCTAATTGGTACTGTATGTCACAAAGTATGGTCATGCAGTATGTACTTGAACACCAGGGGAAAACCGGTCGTGCTAAGTCAAGTGCACAATACAGGTGCAGCACACTCCCTAGCACACAACAACATGATGGAATCACTCATGTCTGCAGTCTACCCAGTGTAAGCAGGGTTTGAGGAAGCATGTCACATGTATTGCATATGCAGGCACACCTGTAGCAGGTCCATGACAGCCTGCTGCAGCCTGTTGAGGGCCTCAGACATGATCAGAAGCATTGACAGCATGAAGGCTGAATAGCTTGTGGCCCTGCCCTTCAATTGCTTCAGCCAGGCCTGCACCATGTGGTCACGTGAGCGCCACTTTGAGCACAAAGGCAGTGATGTAACCGATCAAGCAGCTGACATGGTCAGGCAGCGTTCAGCATGTCCATGTACCAGAGGCATGTGGGATGCATTTGTACCATTTAGCCAGTGAACACACAGCCATGTCTGAAGTGGATGAAGTAGCTAAAACACAAGGCTGCTGCTGCAACCTTAAATTGCTTGGTCCAGGGGCATAAGCTGTATGGGCATAAGCTGTATGCAATGGGAAGCAACACAGAAAGGCACATTTGGACAGCTGCATAAGACCCACAAAAGGACACCTGGCCAAGGTCTGCATTCGTGGGCAGCTTGTTCCTTAGCCACTGCAGGATCTGCCCTTCGTGAAGGCACAACTGATGCCTTTCATCCTTGCTCTTTCCAGCGGCTGCAGCTTCTAGGGCACCAACCAGATCTACGACAGCCTGCAAGGTGATGAGACATGAACATTCGCATGGACATGGAACACACCCTGGTTCAGCGCAGTCTCTGCAAGGAACACAAAGTTGCTGCAGTTTTGCCATTCAGTGCATTGTCACCAGCCTTTGTAGATGTCATTCATGTCCCAAATTTGCTCCTCCTAGCAGCTCAATGCAAGGTGAGTGAGCAATCAGCGTTGGGTTGATTTTATCTGCATGCCTCATGTGTTTTACCTGCAGGGCTTCTGCCTTGGGACCGGTACTGCTGATGCAGATGATGTGCTCCACCACCTTGGGCAAGTCAACTGCTCCTGCTTGTATGCATGCTGACGTGGCTTTCTTCAGAATGGTTGACAGCTGATCTGGCCTGCAATTTCACCAACTGCTGCAGGCACCCTTGCAGTTTTTATACACAAGCATGACTTGCAGGCCAGCAAGGCTGTCCACATTTGTGTGCCATGCTGAGTACATAGTCAAGTGTGCTGTATGCTGTGTTCACAGCAAGGTGTGCCGTATACACAGTAAGGCATGCTGTATACTGTACACAGTAAGATGTGCAATGCCGTGTACACAGTAAGGTATGTTGTGTGCTGTGTTCTCTGCACTGTTTGCTGTGGGGCTTGCCTGCACAGTGACCAATGCAGAGACACATGTCACGATGACTTGTGCTGACGCACATGTGCTGTCAGTGTGCAAGCAGCCTCTTGCAGTTGCTGACAATGCAGCGGACTTACAGTTTGAGACCTCCTACAAAGGCCAGGAAGTCTGGAATGTGTTGAGCGTGCCAAGGACACTGGCAGACTTTGCGGAATACCAGTGCTTGATACTCCTGTGCTGTCATGGTCACATCCTCTTCCATCTCATCTGCATAGCAGCATTATTGAACACAGACTGTATGTAGCAGTCTGAAGTCTCAACGACACTATCGGCAGAAGTCTCTGAAGAGGTCTCCCTGTTCCTCTGGAGACAACGTATGTCAAGCAGGTTGCCTTCTGCTAATGTGTTATGGCTGCAACAGAACATGTTGCTGTGTGTGAACTTGCTGTGTTGTTATGAGGCAGAGAACAGCGCTGTCCCAGGTGTCCCATGTGACGGCATCTTGACGTTTTATACTCCTTGCCGCTGAGTAGCGCCTTGTATGTTCCAGGCGCATAGGATTGTGAAGCCATCATGTAATGCAGTGTGACTGTCACAGGACATTCAATGCTGTTGTGCAGGAGCCAAGTGCTGATGTTGGCTATACCTCCAAAACTGCGGCCAACATTGCATCCACATTGCAGCCGGAATTGCATCCAAAACTGCAGCCAACATTGCAGCATGCATAAGACCAATGAAAACGTGAGCAACAGTGTGATGCAGCGCAGCCTGCAGCCGGTGGAAAAGAGCACACTGGGGGAATAGAGCACGTTTGGAAGCTGGTCTTACCAGGGCGCTGGATGGGAGTGTTGTCCAGCAACAATGAGGCCAGAGCAGGCTTGAGGATAGGCAAAGCATGTACTGATGCTGCTGGGTTGGTCTTGAGGCACTGCAGGGCTGCTTCGACCACCTGTGACATGGCACAGTGTGTATAATAGCTGAGCGCTACAATGCAAACATGCAAGGTGAATTGCATTGTGAACATAAACCTATTCTGCAACACATGAACACAGATTTTCACAATGCGATGGTACAAGCACCTCTGAACCCCAAAGCAACACTGCTCAATAGCAGTAGGCGCAAGCTACCTGTACAGCCCCTGTGGGTGTCAGATCTGCCTGTGATATTGCTTTCTTAAGCTGCGGCCCCCAGGTTTGTGATTGTTGACTGGGTGACATATTTTGAAGCCACGCAACGAGCACAGCATTTGCCATGCCAGAAGCTTGTGCCCTGTCTGTACAGTGGCCTTGAATAGCTGCCTTCAAGGCAGTAAGAACCTGCAGTACAGCTTGCAGCAATGCATCCATGGGGCACCAATAGCACCGTATCATTGTGCTGTGTGGTACTGTGTGCTTAGACTGAATCTTACATTGGCAGTATGTGACTGGCTGCCCTCTGCTGGATCTCCTTCATGAAACGCTGCAACCACCTTTTGACCTAATGACTCTCGCAATTCGTGCCAACAGTCATGTTGCGGACTAGCAGCACTTTCCATGTCTACTTGATCAAATTTGTCAATCAGAGCCATTTCGCAATGACGCGACCGGTGAAGTCTTCACGCTGGTACTTAGAGGATCTGCGTGATCACCGAGGTGACCGAGAGCTAACAAGGCAATGACCTACCCAGACGCCATGGCAGAACACTCGCCGTTAACTTCAGCAAACTCTCTCTCACCGGACCGGCAGCGCATGCCCGGTTGGCCAGGTCTGGCGCAGATGAAAAGGAGAGTTTGCATCATGCTTTGCGTGCTGTCACGGCCAGCGAAGATGAGTTCGCATGCCGTAAGCCGAACAAAACGGGTCCCAAAAGTGCCTGAGCTGTTGTCAGTTGACAACCGTGCAGCACGCTGCGCTGACGGTCAATGGGGACTCGTCAATGGCTTTAGAGGATCTTAAATAGAGCGATTGTCGGTAGCCGCACGCAGCGCGCGTTCTCGCTGCAAGCGCGACTGATAGCCGTGGCCATGAAGTGCTATATGAAAAGCTCGGCATCCAGCAGGCATTATGACGCGGACGCCGATGACACTGTCGAAGCGTTTTCAGGAGGTATACTAGAGTTTCAAGAGCAATATCAAGCGCTGTCTGTCAGGTAAAGGGCACAACAGTTCTTTGCTTTTCGTGTTGCTGACTAAAGCTTCCGCTGCCCAACACAACGATGTTGTTCTGCTCGATACAAGCCAAGTTTGCGTCTGTGTCGTGTTATATACTGCACTAGCACGAGCACACTGAGCTTTGTCCCGTTTCGACGTGTATTACGGTCCAACGAAAATCGCAAGCACTTCGAAACTGTAGGTTGTCAGAAATAGGCCAGGAGACGCCCCTAATTTTGCCTCATGTAATCAAAACAGAGCTGGAGAGTGTTGCCGAAGAGAAAACAGCTCCGGAACTACTGCGAGGCAAGGCGTACGAGCTGCTACTGACAGCTCAAGAGATGATTGTCAGGGAAGACATGGTCGCTGTTGCGCTTCGGCCCGATATTGGCTTTTGGAAGTATGTCACCGTGGACTCGTCGTCTATGGACATCAAGGGCGTGGAAACAGCAGCATACCTGGCGTTCAAGGAGAAGCTCAGTGGACAACGTATGTTCTGTATAGTTCTGTTGGGAACATGATAGTCTCATCATCTCAGTACTTTCATGTCAAATTGCATGTTCCTTACACACACCAGTCCTGACACATTTAACTCAGCAAAATCAGCTCCATTCGGCGTTTGTTTCATACAATCAAGTTTATGGTGTTTGCAGCCTCAAGTGATAATGATAGATGGGTTCTGGAGGTTGACCTAGGGGCATTCAGAAGGGGCCTGCCCCACATGAGACGCACCAAGACAATTGGTCAGGGAGTCGACTTCCTGAACAGGCACCTGTCTTCTTCCCTCAGCAGAGACCCAGCCAATGGTGGCATCAACGGTTCTCTATTCCAATACCTGAAGACCTTGACTTACGCAGGTGCATGCTGTAGACCTGACACCTCCCTGCATGCTTACCTTTCACCAACTCCTGTGTCAGAACCAAAGCTATATCAGTGTTTACAGCTATAGCTCCTTCCATCATTGACATGTCTGGCCAGCCGAATCCCTCGCTGTGGATTGTTGTGTATCATGAGCTTTGCAAGATGCATAAGTAAATGTAGCTTGACACCGCCTGAGTCACAAGCGATAGCTGTCTGACTGCCTTGCATGCAATGTGTGCAGCCGCAAGCGCAACTATATGTCGCTTGAGAAAGTTGTATTCTGTTTAGGAAGTCCGCTGATGCTGAATGGCAAGCTCAAGTCTCATTTTGAGCTTTGGGATGCACTGCTGCAAGTGGAGAAGATGTTTGACACAATGGACGATGAGGTACTCATCCTGCCAAAGTATTTTTGTTTGTCGCCTGTCTTTCAGCATGCAGGTGCACAGCCAAGTATGCAACACCTGCATTTTATAAGGAAAGTCTCTAGGGTGTATGGGCATTGTTTAACACTCAAGGTATTTGCTGCCAGGTTTTCTGTTTGCGTACCATGTCCCAAATTTCCAAGTGAGTGATGAGCGATGATTGCTGGAGTCAGGACCAGGGAAACACATCAGAACATGCCAAAACACCAAAATCAGCAGCTTTCACCACACAAAAGCATTGCTGTTCTATCCCTGCAGACTCCATATCCAGGGGTTTCAGAAGACTTGCAACTGCTTCTCTGTGCTTGCAGACACCATATTCAGAGATTTCAGATGACTTGCAATTGCTTGGTTTTGAGCCCGGTTGGGGCAACACAATCGCTCGTGCAAAGGACACAATGAACCTGGCCTTGAATCTACTGGAAGCTCCAGACTCTGTGCGGCTCTTTGACTTCCTGTCCAGGATGCCAAACATGTTCAACGTGGTCATCTTGTCACCACATGGCTTTTTTGGGCAGAAAGACGTTTTGGGGAAGCCTGACACTGGCGGCCAGGTTGGTCTTCTTCTTCATGCAATGTCGTTCGTGTATGTGGACTGTTATTGACTACATGTTGTGTTGTTATGTTGCTCTTCGTGCAAGCTGGCAGGTTGTTGGCAGGTTGCTGGCTTGGCAGGTTGCTGGCTTGGCAGTTGGCTGGCAGGTCATTGGTCTTCCTCTTCATGCAATGTCATTCGTGCATGTGGACTGTCATTGACTACTTGTTGTGGTGTTGCCTTTGCTCTTCACGCAAGCTGGCAGGTTGTTCTGCATGCGACATGTTTCCTCATCACAGACCGTTCTTCTTGTTCCATTTCTTGTCTGTCTTTGCACAAGCTGTTCCTCGCCTTCATAGGCTGTTCTTCCTCTACATGTACTTGTGCATTGCAATGCAATCTGTTGCACAAAAAAACAAACACTTGTTGCTGTGTTTGGGGAGACAACAGAGGCTGTTCTGGCTCAGATTTGCAGATGCACTGTCTGGATTTTTGTGTCGGCAGCAAGCGTATGTTTCACTGAGTGTCAAGAGGCATCTATCACATGTTTGCCATTTATCAATATTGGTATATTTCCTTGACAGAGTCCCTCCTTCCTGCAAGCATTGCACATTCAAACTATACTATCTAGACATTTTAAATTGATGTGCACACTTTGGTTCAATTTCTTTTGCAGATTGTGTACATTCTGGATCAAGTTAGGGCGCTAGAAAAGGAGATGCGCAAAAGAATCGACCAACAAGGCTTGGAGATTGTGCCACAGATTCTGGTTGTGACTCGGCTCATCCCAAACGCCAAAGGCACCACATGCAACCAGAGGCTGGAGAAGATCAACGGAACCACCAATGCCCAAATCTTGAGAGTGCCTTTCAAGCAGAAGAACGGGGAGGTCCTGCAGCAGTGGGTCAGCAGGTGGACTTCCAAATCTGTTTGTGCGTCAATGGTGGATGTCTCAAGGGTGACAAATTGTTTTGATGCCTGTGCACCGTAACTAATTTCTGTGTGCCAAAACATCCAGTTGACAGCTGGGCACTGATATCTGTTGTCAATTTCAGACTCTCCTACTTTAGACAACACACCCTAAATATACATACCCTAGACGTCCATACCCTAGACAGCAATACCCTAGACGTTTATACCATAGACAGAACATCCTAGATGCTATGCGCTCATCCTGTCCAGCCCAAGCTGCCAAGAAAGAAGAAGAAGAAGAAGAAAGCAGAAGAGTTCACAGCACAACATTGTAAGTACGGTGTGCCTGAATGCAGATTTGAGGTATGGCCATACCTAGAGAGGTTTGCTGAGGACGCGACCAAAGCTGTCAAAGCAGAGCTGCATAAAGCTGGTCATGGCGACGGCAATCTGGTTGCCAGTCTGATGAGTCATGCGCTGGGCGTGACGCAGTGTAACATTGCGCATGCCCTGGAGAAGACCAAATACAACGATGCTGACATCAACTGGTGCGTCACACCATGGTCGCTACATGTTACCAGATTTGCTACACAATACATGGTTGTGTTAGATCATCATAATCACATTATGTTACCATGGTTACTGCACAGTACCATGGATGTGTTGTGAGCACCATGCTGATTTTTCCATGATCTTACATGCAACGTGTGCAAGTAGTTCTAATGCTTACAGCATTAGCAGTGTATCATGCACAGGTCAGTGACATCTGCATGAAGCTGCAATGTGTTGTTGACTTTGGCATGATTCATGTCCTGTCAGGCATGCATGCATATTGTCATACAGCTGGCCAAGTATATGCCACACCATTTATTGTAGTGTGAGTGTGTGCATCACAGATGTCAGTACTGTGACTATTAATGTAACAGTCACTTACTGTGCCATTACGAGCGTGATCCAAATGAGGGTGGTAGAATTTGCTGGGCTCTCACTTTAGTATTAAGCTTTTTTGAAGTTTACTGAAGTGGATTGCCAGCATGTGTCGGTTTCTGCAGGAAATCAATGGAGGACAAATATCATTTCGGATGCCAGTTCACTGCTGACCTCATTGCCATGAACACAGCCGGTGAGTCTGTCCATGCTGTGCATGATGTCTGTACATGTGGATATGCACATGTACCTGCATTGGCTCAAAGATTCGCCATTACCAAAGAGCCTGTCCGTATAGCATGTACAATTTGTTGCACACAGCTTTTGAAGCTCTGACTGTCTGTGTCATGACTGCATTTCAACCAGAGTGGCTGGCAAATTGTGATGCTTGGTGCTTTGCACATTGCAGCACAACTCACGACTCCGATTTCTTTGCTTCTGAGCAGTGTGCACACCTCACATATGCTGTGCATATCATCATTTATATTCCCCCCCCCCAAAAA
>JAABUO010006992.1_pt1 | contig 12912 bp, 6 predicted proteins | sample 5559291 | NCBI WGS metagenome assembly JAABUO01 (sample SAMN10711878, study PRJNA513372) | rock metagenome | isolation source: Antarctica rocks | place: Antarctica: Victoria Land, Finger Mt sud
AAAGAAATGCATGCGAAAGAGTTTATTCGCTTTCTTTTTACAATTCAGTCTGCTGCAAACAACGATTATATGTTTTAAATCTTTTATAATACTCGATTTGAGTAACTAATCATTAAAGAAATTATGTAAAATGCTCGTAAAGAACTTGTTTACGTTTAAGATTCTCAGTATAAGATAATATAACGAGATCATGTTATAATTCAAGCATCTTAAAACTTAATGATAAGACTTATAATTCGTGCAATCTCGATAAAGATTTAATAAATTCTTATTAATGTTAAATGAATCATTCTTAATGTTTAAGATAAAGTAAATTCTTTTCTTATTTAAGAAAAAATCATTCGCAATTTAAGATTCTTTTCTGTTCTTCTTTTTAATCGTTTATTGCATAAATTTTCTTAACGATCATACATTATCGAGTTACATTAAACGATTCTTATCTCGAATGTAACATGAGAATACGTTAATCTTAATGATAATAAGTTTATTAAAATATTAAATAACATTATAAAAAAGACGTCGTTACATAAATAACTTTAAGACATCATCATCGTTAAAGCGCAGCGTAATTAAATATATAGAGACTCACGATGATAACGAGATCGTAATAGACTTAAGCGACAGCGATTCTGTAAGAAGAATCTTTAACGAAGATAAACGTGTTACTCTTAAAGTAAGAACTCGCTTAAAGATTTAAAAGAATAAATGATTAATTCGAAAATAGAAAGAATTAAACATTATTAAAGCATTTAGTGAAAACATCTTCACGAAGTTATTAAGACATTTTAAAGACTCGATGTATATAACATTAAATAGTCTGATTCTTTACAATTCATTAATAATAAACATACTAGAATTAATTCTGATAATGATGATATTAAGAAAACGAACTAAGAATTAATAATATCATATTTATAAGAAAAGACGTTACGTTAAATTAAATATTAATTCATCGTAAATCATGAGTCGATTATCGAGATTTATACTCGTTATTTATTTACGTGAATATTAAATAATTATGTTAATAATAATAGCAGTTCATGATTAAACGTTAAAAAAGAATAACTTAATAAGAAAATGAAAGAGACGTAAAAGAAAATCGCAAATCGTTTAAATAAGAAGTTAAATCATAAACGTTCTGAAGTAAAGAACATTTTAACGAAGACAGAGACTTAAAAGATAATACGCTTAAATCTTTCGTTATGAATAAGACTCATAATAAATAAATGTAGAACATTTTTAAGACATGATGATTTAGTGTACTGAGTTAAATACGAATTATAATTAAAAGCGAATACGAGTAACAGAAATAATTTACGAGAAAAATGCGAAAGAAGTTAACTCAGAGTTTATTAAATAATAACGACTTTGCGTGTAATTAAATATGTATTAATTAAATATTATAACATTAATTAACATGAAAAAACTTCTCGAAACAGATTCTGCGCGAGAATTATAACGAACGTATTAACTCAGAAGTTTTATTATAAAGTTAAAGATGAAATAGCATATTAAGAATACACGAAGATATTCTTTAATTCGCTTTTTATTAACATCGTTCTTATCGTAATAATAATAATCGCTCATTATATACGAGAATTTAAATCAGAAAAACATAAATTAAACAAGTTTAAGAAATTAAACGTGAAGAATAAATGAACATTTATATATATTAATGACTAAAGTAATTAAAGCGAAGCTAAAATTTATAACACGTAATAACATGAATGCGCGTTAACGCGACATGAAATTAATAAACTCACGATCGTAAATAAGTAATATTAAAGATTTTATTATGTCGTATTAAGTAACAGATTAATAATAACGATATCGAGACGATTATTAACACTTAAGCTATATTTAATATATACGTTAATGACATCGACGATCTTTCATTATACGAGTTAAAAAATGACATGTAACTTAATTTAAACGTAAGTTATAAGAAAACATTCTCGTACTTAAAAAGCATTTTTATATCTTAATCTTCGAAATTATCGTCGCTCGTCTCGAACGTAATGTTATTAAATAAAGCTATAAATATTATAACTCGTAACTAAATCTTTTATTATTAACGTTATGTAAAAAAGATTAATTAAATCGAACATAAAGAACGAATCATTAATTAATAACGTTTAAGTTAATAAGAGATAAATTCTTAGTTAAGAATCTTACTTAATATTATAAATTAAAGATTAATCACGTATCACATTGCGAAACGACGAATATAAGCTCGTAATAACGTAACAGAAAGATAACGAGTTAATAATAATTAAGATTAACTAATAATGAAAGTTTAATAACTTGTAAAATAAATTAAACATGAAGAAAGACGAACATTTATAATATAAAGTAAATAAAATTAATAAGATTTTAAGCGATGAGACGAAATATGAAAGCTTCGTGCGCAGAATGAGAAAGAAAAGCACTATAAACGTAATTCGCGAAAAGAGAGAATTTATGAAATAATAAAATTTAAGCATAATAATTATAATAATTAAATGTTTTAAACACAGCGCATATTTTACTTTATACTGCGAAAGCGTTAATGTCGCATGTGCTTGCATGAGAAAACATAGTACTGATAATGATACGAGCGCACTGATTAATTACAGCGCATATTTTATTTCATGCTACGAAAGCGTTCGTATTAAATATATTAACATGAAAAAAACATAATATTAATAATGATGCGAGCGCATTAATTAAACACAGCGCATATTCTGTATAAGAGAGCGAGAGTACTAATGTCGCATGTGCTAACACGAGTGAACATAATGCTGAAAGTAACGCGAGTGTACAAGAAGAAAGAAGTAACAATGTTAAGAAGAATCACGAAAACGCGTATAATGACATTAATTTTCAGAGAAAAGAAAGTGTAATGAGCATCTTAATCGATTTACGTGACTTTAAAGCTATGTTCGCGATAAATAATAATTGTGCTATTAACAACAAGATCGTATTTAATGAATTTAACGAAAAAAGAACATGCAGAGATGAAAGTAAATTGCGTACTTTAATAATAATATTTAACATTACGATTATTAATGTTACAAGTATTAAACTCGAGTTTATTAAATTAATAAACAAAAGTAAATACTGCGCTCATAAATATTTTAAAAATGTTAACGCTTCGATGAATGTTAACGCTTTTATGAATGTTATGAATGTTAACGTATTTATGAATATGTCTTAGCTTAATGCGATAAAAATCTGAGATATAAGATTTAACGAATATTTAAGATATTAATTGCATAAAGCGCTAAAATCTGTTCCTGTTACCCTTTATAAACTGTTAATGTGTTAAAGTTAAAGTCGATTTAATTATTTAATAAAACTTTTAATTAAAAGTTAATTACTCATGCTCTGTATACGTTAATTATTATACAAGAATACAAGAATGAAATAATGTCTTTATTAATAACTCGTTTAAGTTAGCATAAGATAATCATTAAAAACCTCTGATTAAAAAGAAATTAAATTTTAATAAATTTTACAAATGATTAATTAATATTCTCGTTAAATATTAAAACATTAAAATCGAAAGCAAGCGATTAATCAGCATTTTAAGAGTTTAAATTAAGCGAGACCTGCGAAATGAAACGAAAGAACTTAAAATTAACTGTTACATTAATGATTATTTTAAAACGATCTGCGAATTCGAAATTAGTAAATTAATTTATTAAATCTGCTCAGTTCATTAAACCAGATCACATGCGAAAATTAAGCATTTCAGTTAATTTTAATTAACTTTAACTCAGTTCGTTAATTAAAAAGAAAGAGCTTAATAACATTATTATGATTAAAGTCGCTGCATATTAAACTTTAGTTAAGAATAAGAATCTTAAGATTTTTTCCTTAACTATTAGTAAAATCGATGAAGCGCTTAACTCAGTTAAAGAACTCGAGAAATTAAATGAAATGACATTAGCTATGTCATTAAGAGAACTGAAGAAAAAGCTTTCAGTAGTTTATTATGACTTTCTGAACGTCTTTAATAAAGAAAAGACAACACAGTTATTCTCGCATTAATTATATAATTATAAGATTAAATTAAAAGAAAAGAATTAATTCTCTCGAAGTTAACTGTATTTTATGTCGAGTTATAAACTGCAGAAGATTAAAAAGTATCTAGAAGAAAATTTAAAGAAGAAGTTTATTACACTTAGTAAAGCTTTCTGCGCTTCGTTAATACTATTTGTTAAAAAGAAAGACGATAGCCTTCGCTTCTGCGTGAATTATCGAAAATTAAATGCTCTGATTAAAAGAGATCGTTATTTAATTTTCTTAATAAACGAAGTACTAATCAGAATTTAAGATAGTAAGTATTTAACACGGCTCGATATTATCGTCGCGTTTAATAAACTGCGTATGAGTTTCGAAAGCGAGAATTTAACTATCTTTATTACTTTCTTCGATGCTTACAAGTATAAAGTAATGCTCTTCGAATTAACTAATGAATCTGCGTTCTTTCAGCACTATATTAACGATATATTATTTAAATATCTTTACAAATTCTGTCAGGCATATTTAAATGACATTCTCATTTACAGCAAGACATTAAAAAAACACAGAGCTTATGTAAAAGAAATGCTAAACAAGCTTCGCGAAGCCGGTTTACAGATAAACATTAATAAGTATAAATTCGAGGTTCAGAAAATCTCGTTCCTTAAATTACTAATATTTATTAATGATTTACGAATGAACTTTCGAAAAGTAAATGTGATTCGAAACTAAAAGATATCGCGATCGTTAACTCATATGCAAATCTTTATTAACTTTTGCAATTTCTATCGATGATTCATAAAGAACTTTTTAAAGATCATTCGTTTCATGATAAAGCTGACTCGAAAAGATTAATTATTTAAATGAACAGAGACCTGTCAGACGGCCTTTAAAGAACTGAAGTAATAAATGACGACAGCTTTCGTTTTAAAGCATTTCGACTCGATCAGAGAAGCTATTTTAAAAACTAACTTTTTAAACTATGTTAACGACGAAGTATTATCTTAATATGACGATAAAGACACTTTACATTTAATGATCTTTTATAGTAAGAATATAATTTTCGCAGAATGTAACTACGAGATTTATAATAAGAAACTACTGATCATTATTCGCTACTTAAAACACTAACGACTCGAATTAAAATGTACGAATATTTTAATTAAGATCTTTATTAATTATTTAAATTTAAAGTACTTCATGATTACTAAGAAACTAATCAGACGATAAGTTAAATAAGCTGAGAAGTTATCTGAATATAACTTTAAGATCATATATTAACTCGAAAAACAGAATCTAAAAGTTAACGCGCTGATTAAAATGTTTAACGTTAAGCTCGTTAAAGTAATCGATGATCGAAAGCTGTATTAGAATCAGATGTTATTACTCGAAAGTAAATTCGATTTATAATTAATTAAAGTTAACGATAAATCAGAAGCTAACGAAGATTTAATTAAAAAAGTAATCTTTATTCAGAATTAAATAGTAACAGAAAATTAAACGAATTAACTGTGTATCGAAATTTAAACAGCTCTGAAACAGAATCGAAGAACTTGTTAAGATATTAACCTGAACAATTGCAGAGTGCTTAATAAAGTACTCTGAAAAGACGACAGATTAAGATTTAAATGACTTTTTAAAAAAACAGCGAAATGATTCATCTAATTTTATAATAATAAAAGACGAGAATGAATGAAAAATGAAGAACATATTAAACTTCAGATTTTATGAACGAGATAAACGATTACAATATCGTGTTAATTAAAAGAAATACGACGTTAATTTACATTAATATAACGTTAATGAAAGTGAGTTCGAAGAATGTTAAAAAGTTATAAATAACTTTCATTAAAGATATTCGACAAAGCTAAAATAAGAACGGCGATGGGCCGAACTGCAGCAATAAGAACATTACTAGTTAAAGAAAGAAGATAATATTACGATCGTGCAGTTCGAATTCAGACTAATTCAGACTAAGTTAGCCTAACATAAATCATGTTAAATTATCATAAACTAGCTTAAAGCTAATGTTAACACGCTAGTAATCTAGCGCGCCTTCGTGAGTACAAGACTCTTCGCGTGTTACATTTTCTTTCTTCTTTAGCTTTAAACTTCTAGTTAAAATATACTCATATGATTCGTTCTATGCTAACTCATAATAATTATTTGTTTTCGTGATTTAATTAAAGCTTCGCGAGCGAAGATTAATGTTTTATTCATGTAATCGAATATATTCTTAGCTCGTGTAATTTATAAACGTTCGCGAATGCTTTCATACTCGATGATATTAAGATTAAAGCTTATACGAGAATGAAAGTCTTTATTTATAAAGAAGAAAATTATAAAGATTATTAAGAACAAAGTATTATTATTAATAAACTCGATCATTAATAATTACTTAAATCAGTCATTTTACATATACGAATAGAAGAATCGAAGATATCACTCGACATTTTAATTAACTCGTTCGCTTTAATCGTTAATCTGAGAATAATAAGCGATAAATAATTAAAGAAATATGCTTAATGGTTTGCAAAGAGACTTTCATAAAATGAAAGTAAACTGAGAATCTTAATCGAACATAATAAAGCTTAATAAGTTATGAGTACGATATACTCATTACATTAACATTTTAGCTGTTTTCTTAACAGTAATATCTTCATCGTTAGTAAAGCAAGAAACATAATATCTTTCTTTTAACAATCTGCAGATGATAGTTAAAATAGCGTTGTAATCGTATAAATTAAGTAAATTAATAATGAAGTTCATCGCTATATCGCGTCATCGTTAATCGAGTATTAATAAAGAATATAATAGTTCATTTAATTTATTTCTGAAAGTCTTTAAACGCTAACAGATATAACAGTTTCTTATGTAACGTTTTATTATCTCTCGCATCGAGAACTAATAGTAGTATTACTTTATGATCTTCATAATTTTAAGAATATTAAAGTGATTTATTAAGAATTAATCGTGCATCTCACGAATCAGATTCATTTATGAAAACTCGTTAAACGAGACTTATATTTAATTATTATGAAACAAGACTTTATTCTAGTCTTAATAATTCTTCAGCTTAATATCTTTACATTGTGTCTCGTCTCTAATTATTAATTCGCGAAGTAGCGTATAATTCTCGTTAACTTTATTTGTATTAAGAATCTGTTTATAAATTAACTTACTGTTATCTTTCTTTAAATCAGTAATCTTTATTTAATTCGACGTTAAAATCGTGATTTGCTAATAACGAACGCGTTCATTCTCGAATTCTCTGAGCACAGCGTTAACTCGTCGAGTTAATACATTAATCTTAATGTTTTATTTATTTAATTAATATGTTATTTTAAAATTAAAATCAGCGAGCTTTTGTACTCAGCGTATCTGTTATCTGCTAAGCTTCTTATCTTTCATTAATGACGTAAGCGCTTAATGATTAATGAACATCTTAATAAAAATGTTAATTAGCTTCAGCTTAAATCGTTAATGTTTAAATGCTCGAATGATAATCAGTAGTTTCTTATCGTATATTTCGTAGTTACATTTAACAGAAAACATGTTCTTGTTATAAAAGATAATCGAATGTAGTATTTCTTCGTCGTCATATTAAGACAGAATCTCATCGTTAACGTAATTAAATGAATCGATTTTAAAAATAATCTCGCGAATTTAATTAAAGTAACGAAGTATAAAAGTTTTAGTTATACGTTTCTTCATGTAATCGAATGCAGTTTAACATGTCTCATTTCATTTAAATATAATTTTCTTTTAAATGAGTCGAATCATTAAGCGAATAATCTTCGAAAAATTCTTAATAAAGCGTTAATAGAAATTATAAAAACTAATAAAAAACTGTATCTGAGTAAGATTATTAAGAATAGATTAATTCACGACTGTCTGAATCTTTCGAGAATTCATCTTTAGTTTTTTAATTAACAATAAAAGTTCTAAAAAGATGATCTTTTAAACATGAAACTCGCATTTGTTTATGTTCATTTATAAATTAATCTTTCGTAGTCGATGCAAGATTAATCGTACATGTCGCTTGTGTTTCTTTAAGATTTTATTATAAATGATAATATTATTAAAAAAAGCCTAATAAAACTAATGTAAATATTTAAACAACACGTCATTCATGTAATGCTGATAAAAAGCAGGCCCGTTAATTAAATCGAAGAGCATTACGTAATATTTATATGAGTCGAAGAAAATAATAAATGTAATTAAATTCTCGCTATCTGAATGCATGTAAAGTTTATTAAACGTAGCGATAATGTTCAATCGAGTTAAATACTTGCTTTCTTGTATACGAACGAAAGTTTCGTTTATTAATAATAAAGAATAACGATCTCGTTTAATTAACGCATTAAGCTTTTTATAATTTATACAGAAACGTAAACTTTCATCTTTCTTTTCAGCGAACAGAATGAGCGAGGCGTAAGAGACGAAGCTTAATGAAATGAATTCTTTATTCAGATATTTAATCAGATACTTTTTTATCTTTTAAAGCTTGTAATTAAACATTTAACATAATCTGCTTTAAGAAGGCGTTCTTTTATTAATTAGCTTAATTTTGTAATCGTAAGAACGATGAAACGATAGTTAATCTATTATCGTTCGATCGAACACGTTTAAATAAACGTAATATTTAGAAAGAAGCTTAATTTAACTGGCTCGAAAGCTTCGACGTAAGAGAGCTCATGTAAATTCACTTTTTTAGATTTATTCTTAATTATAATCATCAGTTAATTAATTTTCGAGATAATAATCGCAAAGATCTTAACGTTTAATCGCTTAACTAACATTTTATATGTCGCTACTTCTATCATTTTAATGTTAACAGTCTTCTTAATCTTAGTAAATTAAAAGAATAAAAATTAATCGAGATTAACTTAAGTGCTTTACTTTAATGCAGAGATAGATTTAATAAACTGATTCATTAGTTTCGAATTCATTAAACTTAACGTTAGTTTAGAAATTTTAACGCTAGTTAAAGTCGTCTTAAGCGGTTTTAACTGTTTAATTAAGTTAATTAACTTCTTTTTTAACTAACTAAAGAAGAATAATTTTAAACTGATTTAAGAAGCAGCGAAAGTAATAAATCTCTTCAGTATATGAGTAAAAGTTAAGCTCTTTAATTTCGTAGTTAATCTAGTACTTAATGATAAAATAATTAATTTATGACTCTCGTAAGCTTTAAAAGCGTTCTTTTTAATTAACTAAATGCTCGACTAACTAAGTCTCTTAACGAAACATGAGTTAATTAGCTTAACGTTGTTCCGCTTTAAAATTTAATCGCTTACTTTATAACTGATTAATTTTTTCTTCTAGCTCATCGTTCTTTTTAAAAGCGGCCTTTAATTATTTCGTTCTCTCTTTATAATCGTCTTGTACGAGAATTTAATGCTCGTTAAGTTGTAAAGTTAAATCTCGCTGACTTCGAAGCTCGTTTAGCATATTAATAATCTCATCGAATTAATTATTAACTTAATGAAATAATTATTCTTCGATGTTTATGTTTCATAATGTTATAGCTTCTTCAGCTTTAATTAAAGCATTAATAAGTAAACGTAAAACTCTTTTATTAACAGTGCTTTTAAGCAGACGAGCTGTTCAAGACTTTACTGACTCAGTGTCGCGTGCCATTATAAAAAAGGTAAATAAATAAATTTGTAAAGATAAAGATAAATGAGAATTAATATTAATTTAAATGATTTAATAAAAGTAATTTAAAGAAGATCTTATGAATTTTCTTAATAATAGTTAATTATAATATTCGAAGAATTCCTTGCGAATAAAATGATGAAAATGAGTATAAAATTAAAGAATTCCTTGCGGCCTAAAATGATAATGCAAATCTGAAGAATTCCTTGCAGATTTTCTGAATAAACGAAGTAAATTATTTCGTATCGTTTACACGTTAATAGCAGAATAATTAGTAAGCATTTATTTAATGTTAAAGATTAGTATAAAGCGAGTTATATGAGTATCATTTAACTAATAAATAAATGTTAAGAAAGAAGAAAGATGTAACACGCGAAGAGTCTTGTACTTACGAAGGCGCGCTAGATTACTAGCGTGTTAACATTAGCTTTAAGCTAGTCTATAATAGTTTAACGTGATTTATGTTAAACTAACTCAGTCTAACATAATTAACCAGATCTTGGCTAGCTTTATTAAATTTAAATGAAGCGAAGGCTAAAATCGTGATAAGTAATACGAAATTGACATTATACATAAAAGTTTAGTAAATTATTTCGTAGTAATTTATGTCACGAAGTTTAAGATCATATATTAAACAATTGCTTATTTAAATAAGTATAAAGTTTACTGAATAGTAACTTACATGACTGAAACGCAGAAATCAGACAGATACGTGGGATTATATGCTAATGATTTTATAATTCTTTTAAAGTAAACTTAATATGAAAGAAAATACATATATTAAGTCGAGAAACATAAATAAAATTAAATAAATAAATTACATGTCGAGCTAGCGTTATTATAACGTGTATAATGTTAGAATGAAAACAGAATTCTTAATCATATATTTATAATAGTAGCCTGTTATATGTCAGCATTAAAAAAGGTTATTAATATATTCTGTAATGATAAACATTTCGTTCTTAAGCAAATACAGCGCAAGTTAAATACTTTATAAAAAGTAATACAGTGTAACATGTTAAGTGCGACGAATAAAATACGTGCTAGCTTAACGATTTAACGAATATAATATTCGCTAGTTTAACGATATCATAATCTTTACTAGAATTAAAAGAGAGCACAGAAAGTTCTTCGATTATTAATTATATAAACGTAAATATTCTGTTATTAAGTAAAGACGCAAGTTAAATGTTTTATGAGAATTTAGAAAATCTGAAAATGCGACTCGTTAAAATGCGACGAATAAAATACGTGCTAGTTTAACGATTTAAGAAATAAAATATTTACTAGTTTAATCTTCACTACGTAAATATTAAACGATCGCGTCGCGATATTTAAATTTAATTAATAAACTTCTTAATCATTATTGTTTTAATTATTCTTTAATTTAATCATGCTTAGCATTCTTCTTACTGCGCTGTCTTTCTAGTCTTGTTACATTTGTTAAATGCAGATCGATACGTCGCTGATTATTCATTTATTAAAATTCTTTCTCGCTTTATTTTAATGATTGCGTCTCTGTCATTACTGTTTTTAATCGAGCTATTTCTAGATTTATAAATCGTTTAACAGAGTACATTCTCGAATTAATGATGAATTAAACAAATTTCGAATTTAATTTACAACTTTTATCGTTAAATTCTGATTTTTACAATTAGAAACAGAGAAATTAAACAAAAATAATTATAATAAAGAAAATGCGACTGACAGATAACGAATACGAGCAGCTGAGCGTTACAATAAAGCAAGCGATAAGGGTTACAAATCTTCTGAGAAAAAATCTTAACACTTAAAAGATTCGACTTTAGCTGCAGACGATATTACAGAACATTAAGACAGATCATATAAGCTTTAATATATCACGACACTAGTTTAAGCAGGCATTATTAAGCATGACACGTCGCGTTAACTTTAATGTTAAGCGTCTTAATGCAAGAAAAGCGTTAATAATATATTCATTAATTTTTACGTCACGAGAAATCTTAATCGACATAGAAATTAATATCTTAAAAGTGACTCATTTAAATTTCTTTAATAAAAATACACTCTTTGCGACGAAATCGCAGAACATAAGTAGCTCTTTCTGTTTAATTAGCGACATTATGAAAGAAAGTAAGAAGTTAAACGTTATTAAAATTATAAATTTAAACTTTAATAAATAAAAGATAGTTTTAAAAAAGAATATTACTTATAATAATCTTTACGACGTTGTTATATATAACAGTAATAAAAAGTTAAGTAAGATAATCATCGAGCGATCGTGAAGAGAAATACTCGTAAAAATGCATGCACGAAATTAAAGTCGTTTTTGTTTTAACATTAAGAAATTAAACTTATATAAGATAATAACGATAATAATTCGAATATAAGACTTTATTAATATTTACTCGTGCAGATCTTATTACTGTTTCATTAACGAATTTAGTAAACATAATCTCGTCATTCGCAGATTCGAACGAATAAGAAGATTTAAATCATATTAAAGTCGTTATTAAAATCATAAACGATATAATATTACTCATATAATAGAAAAGATCATTACGAAGTTAAAAACGTAAATGTAATAATTTTATGCTATTAAATGATCAGATTTATTAGCGAGTGTAAAGTAAACGTCATAAGTTCGATAAGAAAAGCTGTCATTTAATAACTTAATTACAGTAAAAATTCTAGAATCAGATTAATATTTTAATAAAATAAATAAGCGCGATCGCAGAGTTCGAAGTTAACTTTACTTAAGAGAAATGATTAATCTGCGATGAAGATTAAGCTACATCGTTTTTTTAAAAAGGAAAACATTATTCGCGTGCTTAATTTAATCGAAAAAGATCTTGAAAACGCTAACGTACGAACTTCTCTAAGACTAGCTCGTATTATGAACTTAAAGAATTCGAAATTTCGTACTCAGACTCGTTTAAACCTTCGAAGAAGAAAATCTGATGAATATTTAAATAAAGAATGTTCGAATTATCTGAATATGATTCTTAATTTATACGGGTTAAAAAGTTCAGTAATAAGAATTAATAAGTTTCTGAGTTAGAAGCAGTTATATCTTCGTGCTTCTTTCTTTGTAAATATTAATCTCGAAGTCGTAAATTCGTACGTTTTAAATATCGCGCTTCGAACGAGTCTTTACGATCTGTTAACTGATTTAATTACAAGTATTAATTACGTTTCGCGTATCGTGAAGAAAATTCGTAACGATGTTATTAAGATGTTTAATTATCTTAAGAAATTCGAGTATCT
>JAABUO010006994.1_pt1 | contig 12911 bp, 10 predicted proteins | sample 5559291 | NCBI WGS metagenome assembly JAABUO01 (sample SAMN10711878, study PRJNA513372) | rock metagenome | isolation source: Antarctica rocks | place: Antarctica: Victoria Land, Finger Mt sud
TTGTGCTGCGTGCTGGGGGGCTAGGGCGGGAGAGTGGTGGGTTTGGAGGAGAGGGGCGGGGGGTAGGGTTGGTGTTTTGGCGGGCAGTTGGTGAGGGAAGTGGGTTTAAAGGTCCGGCTGTGGTCGGGGAGGCGAGGGGCCGTTGGCGGAAGTTTGAGCCGGTGGAGATTGGTTCTGGGCGTTGGACTGGCGTTTCGTATTTTGAAATTTGCATTTTCGAGTCTGTGCTGGTTTTACGTGGCAGGTGCGTCTGGGACTCTGTGGTTGCAGCTGGGTGGTGCGTCGGCGATTCGCCTCGCGGAACTTGCTCCGTTGTGGTTGGGTTTTGCTGGATTGGAAGCGGTGAAGATTCGGGCGCGGCGACAGCAGGGCCGCCCCAGCGCCAGAGGTAGTAAAGGGTCACGAAAAAGAGGATTAGGACGACTACGAAGGATGCGAGGAGGACATTGAAAGACAGGGCAGAGACCGTGGACGAGTGGGGATAGACGGGCGGCATTGTAGCGGTGGACAGGGAGCTTTGGGGGTAGTTATTCGTCGCTACCGACTTGCAACAGATGAAGACCATAGATTATCTGTGCTTGCTCCTTGGCTTGAGATGCGTAAGGGAGGATGAGAAACCATGAGGATAGCATGAACACCATGGAGATAGCGGCTTGGAGGCGTCAGAAGACATTGTTCGAGGATTGTAGTGAATCTGTTGTGGCGGAGAGACCACGAGGTCTGGGATGAATGAGATTGTAGAGTCTTATGAATGTTCGGGAGATAGTCATGCCAGAAGAACAAGCGGTAAGACAGTGAAGGTAGATCACACGATGTAAATGGGGATAGGAAAGAGAATAAGGAGACAGGTCCAAGTCTGAGCCACTTACCGCAATCAAATATGGATGAATGGAGATTTTAGTATAAATGTGCCCCAGCAACATTGCTATCAAGCCCGAAGGGAAAATTTTCCATTTACAGGGCGTAAACCCTCCCTAGTGCTGTAGAATCCTAGCTATATGAAAACCAACGGTAAACAAGGGTATCACGTCGACTTAGTCTGCGCATCAGGAAGTCCCGCTCGATTGTCCAGGAGTCCGCTGCTACCACTTGACGAATGCAGTTTAACTTCTGGCATCTTCGCGTTCGAGGCCCGTCTTGATTTTGCCTCCGATCGCCTCTTTAGTTCCTTTTCCAATGTCATGGACAATCGTTCAAGAACCCACTCGGCCTCTTCCGCTTCCCCCATCAATGGACTTCTATTACCCAACCAACTCCATTGCCGAGCTTCTAGACCCTTGTCGTCGCTTTGGCCCTGTTGAGTTTCTGGTTCGTTATCCTCGCCTCTTCTGACCTTGATGGGTGCTTTCCGATGAGAAGCATCCGAATTCTCGTCCTCGCCCATCAATTTAAGGAACCAAGCCCATTCTTCATAGCTATACCTTCGTGGTGGTGACTCATTGAGGTGTTTCAACACATTTCTAAACTCTCTGACTAGTAAGTAATGGTACTCATGGATGTCCTCCCCAAGCTTGTCACCCCTGTTCTTGGCATCCTCAGCTTCATTGAGTTCTGTCTGTTCAAAATCACCAGCAAACCGATCCGTGGCAGCAATTTGGGCGCCACGGTTTTGTCGTTCGTTATCACCGTCGTTTTTCTCGCCCAGATAGCCAGGTGGCTCGTTCATGAATGGCAGGCGAACCTTGTCTTGGGCGAATTTGGATGCCCCATGCTTAAGTCGGTCTTTGGTACTGCCCTCACCAGGTAGCACTGTTAGATCACCAAGGTAAAGTGTAAGATCACGAATGCTTTTCACCACGGTATCACCCATGTTGCTGATTACAATGGTCAAGGCAGGGACCGCTAATAGCGACCAGAACACGAAGAAAGGCTTGCACGAGTTGCTGTAGGGCCTGAGATCGCCATATCCAATAGTCAAGAGCGTCGTGTAGGCAAAGTAGAGAGCCTCAAAATATGACCAGCCTTGATAGCGCTCCGCCCTCCAGAATACGACCGCACCGATAAACCATAGAGTAAACCATGCACCTCCGGAAATGAATAGCGCGTTCCACTTCTGTCTACTGGAGGCCTGATCTTGGATTTTTCGCATAAGGTGGAACTCTTTTTCCCGTCTCTCGCGTTCGGACATCCCCGTTGTAGCGAAGTCCTCTTTACCAGAAAGAGGGGTGAGTTTGTTGGCACCTTCTTTTCCTTCTTTCTGGTACAGATCTTTGAGTAAACTTTCTCTCTTCTTCTCAACCATCCGTCTCCCTAGCTTTTTCTTCCCACGCTCTAAAACAAGCGAACGAATGGATCCTATCACAAGACCCAGAATGAGAATACCACCAACGGCGTAGGGAAACAACAGACTTCTTCCAAGGTGCGTTCCAGGTGTATAGTCTCCAATACCAATAGTAAGTAGCGTAAAATTGGCAAAGTAAACTCCGTCCAAGAATTTCCATCCTTCTATCTTAGCATAAACAGCACCACCTCCAACCATGTATACCATGAAGCTAATAGTCTGCAACATTAGAGTTCGTTGGCTCATCGTAAGCTTGAACTCCATTGGGTATTCACCCTTTAGCGCTCCATAGACTGTAAAAATCATCAGGGATGCAATTATAAAATATAATGCAGCAGCTATAATTGCATAATAGAAAGCCTGTGTCAGCGCACGATTATCCCCGGGCGCGAGCTTCAAGCTATAAGTGGCAGTGACAATGAGTGCGATGAGAAGGATCGACGCTATGTACCACCCGATTATAGTGATCGATTGGGCAACCTTGAACGAAAGCCGGCGCGCCATATTGAGGAGGAGGGCCATGTTTGCCGCCAGTGCCAGTACGAGGGATACAGCGTTAACAGCGATGAGCCAGTGTGGATCTTTGACATTCGTCCCCCTCTCCCCTTCATTTCCACCGGGCGGTATCACCACCCTCCAATTGACTACCAGAGCACATACCGAAAAGGCACTGGCTATAGGCCCAAATGTGCCTGCGAGAAGAGGAAAAGCCGTAGAAGCAAACCACCATCGACTATGCGTTCAGATGAGCATCCATTTACTTTGGTGGACTGGAAGAGAAGCACACACCTCGGACCCAGGAACGTCTGCTCATCGTCGTTCTCGACTTCCCTCTCCTCATCCTTCTCGTCCTCTATCCGGTCTGCAACTTTGCTAATCGGCTCATCGAGCCCTGGATCGTTCATTATGTCAGCAGCTTATAAAGTGATTTTCATGCCAAGGCAGCAATAAGCGTTGAAGAAGTAAAGCAAATCTGATCTTACGAAGTAGAAAGAACGAAGAGCGATAGCCGGTACGTAATAATGCATTGGTTCGGCAGATTCTTTGCCAAGAGTAGCAGATGATATTCCGTATCGGTTTGATTGTTTACTACGTACGGATGTATAGTAGGTACATTTGATGTTTGCTCGCCAGGGTCTCTGAAGGGTTTCCAATCCCTGCTTTTGGCGGGGCACATGGGCACGAGCAGGTAAAAATGTAGCTAGTAAATAGCGCTATACGTCAGAGGAAGGATCGGTATCGTGAGATTCTGAAATTGAACGAATCGTTACAGTACGGATTTATGTATTGAAATTAAATTATACGTGCAAGAAATTAAACGATACCGAAACGATTTAATGTATTTCTTAAGTTTGACTGCGTTCGAGCTCTGTTCAATAAGTTCATTAAACGCACTGCTTATAATCTTTCTTAGCGACGGCTAGTATCTCTGACTGTGCTGTCACATGAGGCTGCTTCGGTCACACCTTAGTTCTACAATTCTCGAACCCTTGGTGCCTGACTTGAAATTGATTACTGTGTAAGCGAGTATTTTACTCTCAAGTCGGTGTTTAGTACCCGACCGTACTATAAGCGGCGTCGGGTAGACTGGATTAAAATCGGGTATGAACTCTACCTTACGTTAAGCTTGAAATCTTGCCTAGATAGACCCATTCGTCCTACAAATACACCCACTACTATACAGGTTAGTAAGGGCTCTCACCCTAGCCGCAACAAGTAGATCAGAACCTCCCTATCGCTTCTCTCTCTTCATCACATCGTTGTCGTAATACCTTTAATCTCATTATCTTTCGAGAGCGATCTTAAATCGTCGTTAAGATATCTTTGGATGGATAATTAAAAAAGAAAACGGGAACGAGAAGAGAACGAGATGATCGGCTTCAGATATCACTCCATTTTCTTTCAGACGGAACTCTCCCTTATAGTCGCTGCAGTGACTAAGAAGTGTATTTAATCTGAATGCCCGTGATTTCAATCATTGTTTATGCTCGATTTCTATGTGATTTCGGTGAGTTAGAATTTAATCCTTTTCATCTCCGTTTCGAAAGGGGGATGTATGTGTAGGAAGCGGGTGGTGTATCTGTATGACGAAGGGGCGTACCTACAGTGAGGCCCTAAATATACTTGCTTGATGTATTTATGATCTGAACCTTTCAATTTGCGTCACTGTTTTCTGGGGTAACCGCTTATGGTACGGTCGGGAGCTTCCTAATACTTGAATCGTAGCTCGAAAGTAATGGTAACACTTTGTAAACCTGAGGGACTTTCCCGCGCTCAGCGCAAACTATTCTGGAATATCCTATCTAGCTACCATGATACATTGATCCTCTGGCAACAAAAGGCTCTGGCTCGTGGGGGACCGATCAACTACAACCAATAGAAATGAAGTAAGGGGGTATGTAAACAGGAATGGAAACATAAGGGGGTATGAGCGCGCACATTATACAGAGTAGAACACCACAACTTCTCTTCTCTCTTTCCACTTCCTTTCCCAACTTCGGTATGCCCCTCATCACTCTCTCGTGATAGATCGAATCTTTGTGATCATGGTCTCCACCTCTTCGACGTATGCTCACTCACCCCCCTTCCGGCCCTCGCATTCCTCCCATTCAACCGACTAGTCCTCCACCCCTCATACCATAGATCTCTACTTGCTTCCCTCAACTCTCCCCTCCAGTCATTGAATACTGCCTCCTTGAGTTTCAAGAAATCGCAGTGCTCGGTGTTGTAAGGATCCGCAAATCCCCAGGGAAATTTCCTGCCCACCACGTCTGGTTCATATATGTCTGGCGAAATAATAGAGAGTGGAAGAAAAGGAATGTCAGTTGCTGAGCGAGGCTCGAGAGACGATGTCGTTGGACCTTGGGTCTCGGCTGCTTTAACGTTTGGCTTGGCGACATCCACATCAGCGGTAGATGATTGACTGCTGTTGGTAGACGAGGACGACTCTAATTGAGAAGTGTTTGATAGATTCGCATCGGAAAATATAAGCGATTCGCTTGGGCGTCCTGTATTTGCAGCATCAACATCTTCATCTTGTTCGTTGAGCTGGTTGCGGTCAGATGTGCTCTCTGCTTCGCCGTCATCCAGCCCCACTGTTTCCAGAGTGTCTAAACCCCCTTGTTTGAGAGCTGCCCATATCGTCCGCTTCAGATGGGTCATGTGGGCTGAAGTGATGGTATCTGCCTTGGAGATTACGGGCACGACTGTGGTTTTACCCTGCAGAGTCCGCAAGACCTGAATGTCAAGGTTCTCATCGAGGCCATCTAGAGCAAGCGAAGAACGAGTGTCGAGGAATGATCTTTCATTCTTGACAGCGCCGTTTTGTGTGTTCAAGTTTTTTGCACCAGCATTATTGGAGTCTAAGCGCCCAGGATCGAGAACGAGAAATACACAGTGAATGTGAGTATCACGAACTCCGGGGGCACGGACAACCTTGTTCTCTTCCGCGAACGTGTCTTCAAATTTGCTCTCGAGAAATGATGACATTTCACGGAGTTGTAGGTCGACGATGTTGGTCTCTAGACCCTGGGAATCCCAAAGGGTCACCCCAATTCGCTCGCCTTCAATATTAGTCTCAAGGTAGTGTGAGGTGAAGTTTGGGAATGAATTTTCCGTGGAAGTTGTATGTATGCCGAACAAGTCCTCTTGCGTTTGAGGTCGTTGCTTGCCGGCCGGCAGCACGAGTGATGTGCGGAGGAAGTTCAGGAAAGACGTCTTGCCGGAATTGCGAGCGCCGATTACAAGTATACTGCATTGCCATTAATTCGGCTCTCAGGTCACGCAAGATTTGTTACTTACTTGAATGGAGTGGGATCCTTTCTCCTTCGTAGCCTCCTGGGGGTGTTGATACCACTGACCATGCTACTCGCATAGCTGTACCGGCCTCGATTCGTCATACTTTCAGTTCTAGCATACGGGTCCACCTGAGCCGATGTCCCTCCTGGCGAACCCTGTGGCACAGGTGGGATTGGCACATCATAGTATCTTGGTGAACTGGATGCATTCATCGAATCCCTCAGAACAGATTTCTCGTGGCCAAACTTCCCCAACTGGTTCGATACAATAGCAACACTGTCTGGTCGTGCATGCTCCCCACCAAATGTTTGTAGTTGTGGGGCAGCTGGAAGATCTGGAATCATTGGTGCTTGGCCTGGTATTTGTTCCCTTTGCATCTCTTGCTCCCTAGCTAAAAGCCTTTGCTTCTTACTCAACTTTCCACCGGAGACACTTCTTACGGACGACAACCTGTCCCCTGACTTGGAACGACGAAGGAAACTAAAGGAGCCACGGCGGCGAGGGAATTGCTGGCCGTTGTTCTCGTCGATGGGTTGAAGTGGAGCATCTCCGTTGCTCGGGGTACGGGCGCGTGAATTAGAAGGAGAAAGCATGTTGAACAGAAAGCGCGAGCGAAGCTATGTTTGGTCGAAACTGCGGGCTCAACACTCTAGGGAAGCAGCAGCCGAGTCGTTTCAATCTGGTAAGGACGGTGATATCAAGGACTTGTCAGAATAACTTGTTAGTTCAGCAGGTCATTGAAATGGTGTGCCTCAGTGTCGGTGAAGACCTATGTGGAGCTCCAAAGTAACCTAGTTTGGCTCCTGATCTCGACCAAGCTTCATGCTATCAACCTCCTGGATTGTTGGGGTCTTGGAAACATACGCAAACTCGAAACAATGTCGCCTCGTTGCCGCAATTCACGACAAAGCGATTGCTCTGGACGCGTTGCACAGGAGACTGTCACCGAGGATGTTGCTTTCGATGGACATAGATGCTCAGTATTAGCTACGACTCCAGAACCTTCGCCTTGAAGAAACAACTATGAAATCCAAGTTGGTGGAAGAAGATAAAGATTGAGTGGCCCCTTATAGTGAGATCGCTCCTGTAATGATCCGTACAGACAGGTCAGGGGTACGAATCTAAGTGAATCCTACTGTATACGCTGTGACTCTGCGCAGAAATGTGAATTCGGGAGGTGCTGCAGCATTAATATGCCCAAAGCAACCATACACAAAGGCAGAAGGTTTTAAAGCTCTGTTAAGTTCACTTCGCTACAACGAAAGATTTCTTCTGAACAGGCCAGTGTATTTCGTTGAAACAAACGCCGACCGGAGTCTGCAGGGATCAGTAACGTGGAGTTCTGCTCCAGCTTACGGCTCACCCGCTCACACCATTGTGGGGCGTTGAAGATTGAACGATGTTTTGTGAATCAGTCTAAGAGGAACATCCATCTAGGTGGTAGGTCATTCCTATAAAGAGCGCAAATCTGTAGCCTCTACATCAGAATTTACAACTAGCGCTATTGTAAAGTTCACATGCTTCCAGATGAGGAAGGCGACAATTGGAAAAATCGTTCGAAGAGCCTGTAAATCTTTCATCAATCATTGAGGGTTAAGTTGGGGTTATAGATACTAATCAAGTTATATTTATAATATCCTGATGTGCTCTCATATATACGATGAAACTAGTTTGACCTGGGACGCAGAACATTCTATGGCCTCAAAAATGGACTAACGAAACACTCGACCTGACTGCTCGCTGGACAAACGTTGGTGCGATTCAGCTGCTTATCTTCTGGCCCCGTGGGTCCGCCTACGTATTTGGCGCTCTGCGGGATACCAAAGATTTCTTGCTGCCTAGGGTCCGAGTTGGGATACTGTTGGTCTCCCCACTGACCAAGGAACTGAAGCCAAGCTGTGGGGTAACCCGGGTCATAAGCCGTATAGGAGTTCGCATTCGCATCGTACTTATAGAAATAGGCATTGAGTACCGGGTCCCAAAGGGTACCCTGATCGCAGTAGTCTTCTAGAGGTCCAACAACGAGGTTCAAACCAGGAATCGTATGATCATGAGTCCCAGTGATGGCATAGTTGGCATGGGAACCTTTGGCGCTGTATGATACTGGCCTTTTCCCTTGCTTTTCAACAGCGTTGTAGGTGAATGCTTCGCCGAAAGAATGCTGGCTGTACCAGACCGCTTGCGGAACTCCATTTGCAAAGCGGACCATGGTGTGCTCCCAGTCGCCAACGTGGTTACCAACTATCTGATCTATGACGAAAGGTCCCCCGTTAAACGCGTAGAAGTACATATAGAAGGCGTCCACATTGCCTGCACCATGATCGTTCACAATGACTGCGTTACTGATAGCCCCATTCGTCTTTCCCGTGCTATCAGGCTTGACACCGTTCAACCATGCGGGGTTTTGGGAGACGTCGTCGAGAGAAGTCAAATACACGTTCTTTCCGCCGAGGGCATTGAGCGAATCAAGATTGTCAAGGGTCAATGGACTCGGCGCGCCCTGGACGGCTGTGACGTTCACCTCTGGACGTGTATGGACGAGTTGTGCCCCGATATCAGAGGGCATGTAGGTGTCTTGTGAATGCAGCCATACCACCGGAGCTGTCGAACATCAGTCACAAAGAACGCGACTCCCTGGAAGCGGGCACATACCATAATCCAAGACGTAACTCGGAACCGAGTTCATGGCCTGTCGCTTTGCAAAAGGCGCCGGTGTTGCCAAAGCTAATTGATTGTATGACAGCAATGCTAGTAGGCTTAGCTGGATAGCCGAAGAAACGGCCATGATATCTGTTTTGTAGCACAAAGAGGGAGTATGTCACGCTCCGAGTGCTCTTCTGATGGTGAGGCATTGCCTTCTTATGACTTCGGGCCATGACCTATGCCTTGAAAGGAGGTACGGCCGTTAAAGAGCACGCTGATAGTACCAAAGTAGTGATTGGGTGAAATATTTAAGCACAAACGAGATCTCACCAGGAGCGTGAACGGTAAGAAGCTGTTTCTCCGCTTCTGATATGTGAGATGTGAATCATTTCCATGGAAGCTTTCGAGTGAAACATGGGGCGATTTGTGGACTGGTGGATGTTGATCACCGGCGGAGATGACGGGATCAGGTGAATGTCCGTCCCCTTGGTCGGGTGCCGTTAATAATAGTACAAAGGTCTCAAGTAAGGTAGCATAATTGTAAACGTGCACTAGAATCCCGCAATGAGTGGTTACTTCCTACGTAATCTGCCCTGGCCATCAAGTCCTGCAGTAGACTCGGATGCTCCCATGAGCATGAATCCCACCTTCCCCATCTGAAAGGACCATGGACCCGAATTTGATCGTCGCCGTCGTCTATTCAAGCCGATGAACTTTATCGCTGTCCCGCCTATCCCCGTTACTTGCGAATACTTGTAGAGGCTGTAAACTGGATAAATATATTCCGAAGTTGTTAAGCATAGCCATTCAAAGAGTTCTACAACTGCTCCAAAGGGTTGAGCAGCGATAAACTACTGATCAATCGCTTGAGAAAGGGGCAATTGCTACAGCCTACCACACTAAATTGCTGGGCCTAAGGTAGCGTAGCCAATTAGATTGGCGGACCTTGCTGCTGTCGCCCTAAAGGTCAAGTAAAGTACGTGAATTACACTGATGCTCACTTGGACTTGCGAGTTACAGTCCCTCATATCCCCTCTCGTTCTATCTAAAATCCGCTGGCCAGTAACTCATCGCCTTCAGCACATGACTGTGCGTAAGAAGAGGACCGAATTCCATCAAATTTAGCCCCCATCATGCAAGTCTCAAGCTCCCGTCGCCCCACCTTACAAGGAGCACTTTTCAGCCCCGCCGCACGTCTAGAAGAGAAGGGCTGAACCGAAGCTCGGAGAGGCTCACTCTTCCTTCTCTTATCCTCTGGGCATTAATTTTATGAGTACAATTCAGGCATTTTGCGAGTGTACCTCCGGCCTCGGAACGAATTCAATTGTTGAGCTAGCCAGTTACCGATGTCGTTATCCGTCAACGATCCTCGTTCGCGGGGCCGCTCCAAGTCTCCGGGTCGACGAGACGAACGGTCGAGATCCCGCGACTTTCGTGCACCTTCCCCAGCGGCAAAGCCGAAGAAGTACTACAGGGAATCATCTCACAAGTCCTCCAAGAAGTACTACGATGACGATAGCGACAGCGAATCCGATCCCAGGTCGAAAAAGAAGTCGTCTAAGAAGTACTACAGTGACGTAGACAGCAACAAGGTCAGAAAGCCCAAAAAGCCTTCAAAGAAATACTATGAAGAGGAGGAGGAAAGCGAGAGCGAAAGCGAAAGTAGTAGTGACAGCGACGACGACCGGCGTAGGAGGCACAAGCATGCTAAACCGAAGTACGAGGTTGCCGAGCCAGAGCATCGGCGTGCCGCGTCTTCAGACAATCGTGCAGCAGCGCTCACACGTAGATCGGAGTATAAACAGTCCTCACATCCTCAATATGAACGTGATCATCATGAAGAGAGGAAGCCCAGATATGCATCGCCTGATCGCTCCGGGCATGAAAGGCCTAGTACAACTGCAAGGCCAACGGGGTATGCAAGGCATTTGAGTTCGGGCAGCAATGAAGACCATGATCATGGAAAACCTGGATACGCTCCTCCCGGACAGTACAAATGGGAATATGACCATCCACCAGAAGGTCATGACCGTGGTATTGGTGTAATTCCATTGTCGGGCCCAGAGCACGCTCGACATTTATCAATGAGCGGGAACTTCAACATGAACCTTGGCAATGACCATACACCTCAGCCACAGTATATTCCTCCACTCTCAGCTCATTACGCAAATCAGCCAATGTCTCCTCAATACGATCAGGCCCCGTATGGGTACCCTCAAGCTCCTCCAACTTCTCGACCAGAAGGCCAAAGGATTCACTCTGGATCTATAAGCTCGGCAACTGGAAATTACCAGTACGCAGATCTTTCACAACAAGTTGCCCATGCTCCCAAGACCGATAGTAGAAAGCCCAGCTACACCCAAAGTGCTCAACCCCAATTTGTTGAGGCCAGGCCTCACAGCGCGTCGTTGCACGCGCGAGAGATTGCGCCAAAAATACATCGTCTCTCTGTTTCTGGAGGTACTGCCGGCGGGCTCTCTCTTGCTGCGCCTGGGCAACGCCGTCCGTCTATGTCTGGTGGTCTGCCTCCTGGAAGCCCACTACTAGAGGCTTATCACGGTACTTACCAGTCGATATCACCTATGCCTTCGCCGATGATGCTTCCATCGACAATGGACGACGAACTATCCGACCTAGAACAACTGTCGCCTCAGTACTCCTCTGACGATTCACGTGGTCAACGCTCTAAGAGGTCTAGCTTTAAGAAGCGTGTTGCTTTCTATGACCCAGAACCTGATGCGCTCGCCCTTGCAGCCGCGTTAAAGCACTCGAAGCCTGACTCTGGACCCATCATCGCTGTGCTACCTCGCCTTTCCCATGACCATATCCTAGAGCTAAGAACGGAGTACAAGAAACACATCAAGACGAATGGTAAAGGGATCAATATCGCTAAACACATCAAACTGAAAGTCCCTGGAAATCTAGGTAAAATTGCTTATGCGGTTGCTCTCGGTCGTTGGGAGAGCGAAGCTCACTGGGCCAATTTTTGGTACCAGTCCAACACCTCTCGGCGAGAGCTACTTATTGAAAGTCTCATGGGACGTACAAACAGTGAAATCGTCAAAATCAAAGACGCGTTTAGCGACAAGCGTTACAACGACAGTCTGGAAAAATGTATGCAAGCAGAATTGAAAAAGGATAAGTTCCGGAATGCAGTTTTACTCGCATTGGAGGAGAGACGTATGGATGAGAACGACAAGCTCTCTATTGATCTCGTGCGAAGGGACACTCAGGATCTATACAAGGCTTTGACGTCAAAGGAGGGAGGCGAAACCGCCATGATCAACATCATAGTTGTAAGAAGCGACAATCATCTAAGGGAGGTTCTACGTGTCTTTGAAGGTACTTATCATAAAAACTTTGCGAGGGAAATGATTCAGAAATCTAGGAACCTGGTGGTATGTCTTTTGTTCTCCCTCCCTACTCTGCATGTTCCATCCGTCTAACCCTCCACAGGGCGAAACCCTAGCTCACATCCTCAACGGCGTCCTCAACCGGCCCGTTCGAGATGCACTACTCCTCCACCAAGCTCTAGCCGAAACATCCAAAGACCGCACCGAGTTGCTAGTCAGCCGTCTAGTCCGCTTCCATTGGGAACCAAGGCACTTGGAGAAGATCAAAATTGAGTACAAGCGGAAGTACGGGTCGAGACTTGAACATAATATTGAACAAGGGATGAAGGGGGAGGTTGGCGAGTTTTGTCTGGAGATGTGCAAGGGTGAGAAATGAAGAGTGGGGGATCTTGGGTATGGAGTAGGGTATTTGGGACATGGGTAAGAGATGAATTCTTTGGATGTAGAGAGTTGGAGGGATTTTTGGCGGTCCCTAGAGTACAGCATCTATGACGACTAAGTCAAAATTTGTTTTCTAGAGTATCTTGAATTACCCCTTCCATGTTTGCCCTGCTTCCCCTGACAGCTGTGCTTACTCGACAATGTAGGCCCTTTCATAACCTCCGATCACTAGAACCTTTACCCCATTAACCTGTGCTAAAAAGGCCCGAGTCTCCAATGGCTTCCCAACACCGTCCCTCTTCCCCATCTATCATACCCTAAGCTTCACAATCTCCCGAATCGACTAGCGTTCGTTTATTTCCACCTCACCTCCCTCAATCGCGTCCACCCCAAATCCATGGCGCGTCAGTCTTACCAAACCTCATCCCCCACACCCACACAACCTCCAATCTAGC
>JAABUO010006995.1_pt1 | contig 12909 bp, 9 predicted proteins | sample 5559291 | NCBI WGS metagenome assembly JAABUO01 (sample SAMN10711878, study PRJNA513372) | rock metagenome | isolation source: Antarctica rocks | place: Antarctica: Victoria Land, Finger Mt sud
GAGCCTCCCTCCGCAGCAACCATTGCGGCACAGACCGCTGTCCTTCAGCGTTCTGCTAGCACCAACTCCAACTTGTCGACTGCTGCTGCGGCGGCGGCGCTGAAGCGTGCGCCATCACAGTCCAGCTTGGTTGGGAGCAATAGGAGGCCATCGATGGAGAGACGCACAAGTATGACGGACCGTATGCGCAAGAACGCCCCGAAAGCAGCCCCTGCCCCTGAGCCGCCAGCTACGGCCGCTTCAAAGGCAGCCGTCGTACGCCGGCCCTCACGCTCTTCGATGCCTACGACGCTGCGGCAGAATCCGAATAGGAAGTCTGCAGATAAGAAGCGGCTTGTGAATGCCGTCTCCACCTCGTCTCGTCTCGGGCCTGCACCACCTCCGAATCTTCGTGGGCGGGGGGATGGGACCCCATTGAGGACACAGAGTAGCTATGCCGGCAGTATGCGATCTTTCACGTCGGATCTCGAGTCAATATCTGAATACAATACAATACCCTCCCACCAAGCACGCCCGCCTCGAAGCATCACGCATTCCCCACCTCCAGTAAAGTCTGCGCTGAAAACATCACGTCCCCCCAGCATCGTATCTGCTGATGGATCAGAGATGCGCAAAAGCGTTGGTTTCAGTGATCAGGAGAGCGATGATGGCAGGTCAGAAAGGATGCGCTCTCCCGCTCGGCGAGTTTCGCCAATGCGGGATGCCCTTCCAAAGGTTGCGAAAGTGCACAAGCTGACAACCACTGCAGATGGAAAAACATTACTGAAGCCACCATCAAGCGATCTTGTCGAGAAGAAACGTGTAATTCCCTCACAGGCTCCTCCCCAAGCATTAACTGTTGATAGCGCGAAGTTGGGCAAGGAGCAATCACAAGCCGAACCAACCACTGTTGTTCATCTTCCCAAATCGGCCATGAAGAAGGGAGGAAACAAGAAGAAAAGGAAAGAGGACGTCCCTGTGTTACCACCCATCAGACATCCATCACCTCTCGTGAAGCAAAACGCAGTCCTTCAAGATGCTCCCAATGATTCATCTGATTCGGCATCCCTCTATTCCGATGCGGAGGATGGCCTACCATCAATTTTGGAGGCATTGCATGAAGAGCGTCCAGTGTCAAAGAGCACCGCACAGAATGCCCGTAAAAGTAGGGTGTCTGGGTCAGGCCAACCGCTCTCGGATGGCCTTTTGGATGAGACCAAAGTCGCATCCACAGAACCAGTGCAAAGGGAAGAAATAGGAGTCACGAATGTGGTGGCGGAGGGTGAGACTATTCAACCGCAAGGGAATGTGGAGTGCGCTCCACCACTTCTTAGTACGAATTATATCATATCTGGGGAAAGCGATGGCAGAATAAATGAAGAGGAAGATGTTGTAAGAGTTGGAGAAGGTGATGGGGCTCTCTTGAAGCAAGACGAGCGAGATGCCGAACAGAAAGATGTCACAAAAGACGTAGATGTCGAGATAAGCTCCCCAGAGGTTGGTGATATGGAGGAAGCGGAGGAAGCGGAGGAGACACGGCGCATAGCAGCCCCTTCACCGCGCCCATTCACATCCCCCAAATTTACACGCGAGTCTTCAGAAAGCGAGAGACCAGCTTTGGAGCGGCACTACTCTTCGGAAAGTGATACGTCTTTCCGCCGTGCCCGTCCACGCCAACCGCGAATGCGTGAAACTTTACGTCAAGGATCCCACCAGCGGCCTGCTTCTCTGTTATCTGAAGATCTCGACGACCAGGATGCATACACGACGAAAAAGCCAGCCAAATCAAGGATGCGTGATTTCTTCCCTGCTAGCCGCGGAGGCAAAAACTCTGTCGCATCTCCAGTCCGCCCGGCCCATCAGCGCACGGAGTCGAATTCTTCATTTACCAAGACCGTGCCGCGACTGAAAAGTCGTGGCCTACGTACCCTGCGCACGTCTTCGCAAAATCTCCGAGAAGCAGCACCAAAGAATTATAATCAGTCACGTTATGCCTCCTCTACGGAAGAAGACGAGGCAATGGATATGGGACACTATCGGACCGACGACGAACCGACTATGCGTACTAAAAACCAAGGCACCAGATTTTTCAGTGGCGGTCAACGGAAGCGGAAGGAGGATTCGGCCCATGGCCCAGAGCCTATTTTGAGCAAGCGCACGGGAAAGAAAAAGCGGTTTCAGTTCTTGCGACGGTTGTTTGGCATCACCGATTGAAAGGCATGTACGTATTGTCGATCTATAGAGTCTTAAGCGCTGGTCGTATCGGGTAGTTGGTGCGCGAGGATCTGGTAAATCGCCAACCCTTTTCCCGCCCCGTCCCTCTCAGGGGCGAAAGAGTGGGGTCCAAAATGGGGTTCTTAGCTGCCTCCGGCCTCTGGAGAAGAAGCCCATCCACACATAACCGCCAAAGGATGGGGGAACGAGTATAGGGCCTCTTCTACTACTCATGCAGTGAAATGCAGCCTGGAAAGCAAGCTGAATATCAATCTACGTTCCGAGCACCTGTAATAGAAGCTACAGACGCAAACGAGGCTAGTAATCCTGCCGAGGCCAAGAGACATGTAGCAGTCACTGGGCGATGAATATACGGAGAGGCTCGGTATAGGGCGATGGTGGAATAGGAGCTTATATTCTGCTACTGCGAGCCCTGTCGAGTACTTTTGGGATCCCTCTTTGCAAGCTAGCCCGATGTTCGCCACATCTCTTCCACTTCACATCGCGGCCAGCTCTCAAAGGAACTGCACACGCGCGCGCGAATACTCGAAGACTGGCGTGCGCCAAATTCATGGCGACACTTCTCTATATCGACATGTCGTCATGGGCGTCGACGTTCAGTATCATGGTGGGCACGGTCGATCGCGAGGACCCGTAGCTGCGCAAGTTCAGCAAGGCGTGTGACCAGATGTTGCCTGCCTTTACGGGCGAGCTCGGCAAGTGAGGACAGCGCTATGCGACGCACAACCGCGCGCAGGGCATGCTAGTCGGGTGTTTTACTTGAAAATCAACGATTCTGAGCGATACAAATGTATAGGATGACTTTACGTACTCTGGCGTCTATCAGGAAGCGCAGAATGGATGCATGTAAACATATGATTTTTCTACATCGATTACGTGATTTCAGAGGGCCGAGACCACTGATAGGCAGGCAAATTCGGGCTTGGACGCATCATGGCGCCATTACCTGCCACTCCAGCAAGACCCCATCTGGAGCCAACAAGCGCATCCTTGGACTGGGCAGATCTGGCCGTGATAGACTTGTCGAGATATGACCTCGATCGCGATGGCCTGGCACGCCAGGTGGAGAAGGCAATGACGACGAATGGCTTTTTCTACGTGACCAACCATGGATATCCCAGGGACCGTACTCAGCGGATGTTTGATGTCGCCGGCGTGCCATTCAAGGACGTCGATGCGGAGGAAAAGGTAAAGTATCATGCGGAAATGGTGGCAAAGGGAAGCTACCAAGGCTATAAACCTCGGAATTACTGGACCATTGACAAGGATGTCAAAGACCAGATCGAGCATTACAACATCAATAGAGACGTGACGAAAAGGCAGCATCCTTCTGCAGTCCGGCCCTTTCTCCCTGAGATCGCCGCCTTTGCAAAGTTCAACCAGGAAATATTAGAGAAAATTTTGACCTTATTCTCCATTGCTCTAGGGCTGCCTCCGTCTTCACTTTCAGATATTCACAAGTACGAGGAGGAGGGCGAATCCTATGTGCGGTTCATGATTTACTACCCGCGTACGCAGGACGAGGAAGCAAAAACCAACCAGACGTGGTTGAAAGGGCATACCGACTTTGGATCTGTCGCTCTGCTTTGGAGCCAGCCAATTGCCTCCTTACAGATGCTCGACTTCGATGATAAGTGGAGGTATGTGAAGCCAGTGGATGGATCTTTGATTGTGAATGCTGGTGACATGCTTGAAATGCTGTCGGGAGGGAAATTCAAGGCTACTATTCATCGCGTTGTGCAGCCGCCGCAGGATCAACAAGGCGTGGAAAGATTGGGGTATTGTGGCATGAAACTCATACTGACCACAGTGTATTTTACTTTGCCATGCCGAATGACGGCATCCACTTACGGTCTTTGATTGCAAACGAAGGGGTGAATGATGAGAATGCGCCGCTTGTAGAAGACTGGCGCCGGTCACGAACTGCAGCATATGGTCAGACGGCTCTGAAAAAAGGTGAGGGAAGGGTAGAGGAAGAAATAATCAATGGAAAGGTTGTTAAGCATTATAATTAAAACTTCAGGATTGCCGAATGAATTCGACCACCTGCTCTGTCACTTCTTTGGTACTGAGTGAGCCACCCATGTCTTTTGTCACTTTGCCATTGGAGGTACAGAACTCAATGGCCTCCATCAACAAAGCACTTGCCTTTGCTTCGCCGAGATGAGAAAGCATGTCTGCACCAGCCCATAGAGCTCCAATCGGATTCGCAATTCCCTGACCTTTGATATCTGGAGCAGAACCGTGGATGGGTTCAAACATGCCCGGCGTTGACTTGTCTGGGTTGAAGTTTGCTGACGTGGCTATGCCCACACTCCCGGCAAGCGCTGCAGCCAGGTCGGTGAGAATGTCGGCATGGAGATTGGTAGCCACAATTGTATCCATGGTCTGTGGTCGATTGACCATGGCCACCGTCATCGCGTCCACCAGGATCTTGTCGGTGTGTACATCAGGGTATGATTTAGCCACCTCCATAGCCACCTCATCCCACAAGACCATTCCGTGACGCTGCGCATTGCTTTTCGTGACAATAGTGAGATGTTTCTTGGGCCGCGACTGGGCCGTTTTGAATGCAAAGTGCATGACGCGCTGGATAGCGGGGCGTGTGAAGATGGCCACTTCCGTACCCATCTCAAAGGGCTCCCCCGGATGTGTACGTCCACCCTGCCCAGAGTACTCGCCCTCTGAGTTCTCGCGCACAAAGACCCAGTCGATGTCCTGTGCATTGCATTTCAACGGAAATGTAGAGCCTTTGAGGACACGTACGGGACGGAGGTTGATGTACTGGCGTAGCTGCTTGCGGATGGGAAGGATGAGCTGCCAAAGGGTGATGTGATCGGGCACACTCGGCCATCCACAGGCACCAAAGTAGATTGCATCGTGCTGACTGAGCTTCTGGATGCCATCCTCCGGCATCATACAGCCATGCTGCTGGTAATGCTCGACGCTGTAGGGGTAATGCACAAACTCCAGTCCAAACGTGCCCAGCTTGGCCTCGAGGGCCTTGAGCGCCTCCACCCCGGATTCGATGACGTCAACTCCGATTCCATCGCCGGGAACGAGGGCAATGCTGTGCGTCACCGGCTTGCTGCGCTTGCTCTGCGACATCTCGATCTTTGTGGATTTTGTGGGGTCGGCAGGGTTACTCGGAGATCGGCCACCAACCCCAAGATGAAGCGCAGCAGCAGCTCCGACGCGCAGCCAGTCGGGATCACCCGGAAGATAAAAGCGTGCGTCAATTGTCGCAAGAACAAGGTAGCGTGGTGCTGGCAGCGTGAGTGCTAATGGCAAGGTGCGATGCCACATGGACAGAGACCCTCCGTGCACGCGGTGTGTGGCCCGGGGGCTCACCTGTGTCTTGAATAAGAGCCTGCAGACAATCTTGGATGAAGATGACGACTACAGGAAGGGCTTCAAGCGGCTGGAATGCGCCATGGACGACGTTCTGGACCGCTTGCAGATGCCGCCCTTGGAAGTGTATGATCGTCCACACTGTGCTCGCGATGAGACGTACTCCGCGCCCCCGCGCGAATCAAACCCAATCCCAAATGCCCCAGTGGCGTCTGATCCAATGGGCACGTTGTATGAAGTCACTCAGCTGCGTTCCCTCCGGAAGGAAGACAACGGCTCACTGAGAGTCATGAAGGCAGATGATTTCATAAGCAGAGGTCTCATTCGCATTGCGGAAGCGCGTGAGCTCTTTCAAATGTACCATTCGAATATGGACCATTACATTTACGGGATTGCAAGCAAGTATTCTGACCTCGAGGTGGCGCGAAACACCTCGACGCTACTCACACTCTGTATATGCACTATTGCTGCTCTTCACCATCCATCCAAAACCAATGCTTTCAATATATGCTACAGCGAATTTCTGTCGCAGGTCGGGTCGACCATCTTTTCCAAGCCGCATTCCTTGACAGACATCTTGGCACTCGCTATTGGTGCCTTCTACCTGCCGGATGTGAGCTGGGTCCTGTCTGGCCTTGCTATCCGTCTAGCCACCGAGCAGCGGATGTATGCGAGTTTCGATCAGGTGATGAAAGGAAATGCACACGAGTACGAGAGATTGAGGATATGGTACTTGCTCTATATATGCGACCATCATTTCTCCATTGCGTATGGGCGCCCGCCGTCTATATATGAGCAGGAGAGTATTCGAGAATGGAGACGGTACCTCGATCACGAACTACACACGGACGCCGATATGCGCATGTCCACGCAAGTCAGTTTGTTTGTCATCACCAGCCGAATCTACGACACGTTCGGCACCGATGTGACACAGCCCCTAAGCAGGAACGATATCAGTCGTCTTCGTCAGTTCAATGAGGAGCTTGATATCTGGTTGGGTATATGGGGAAACCGACTCCCGACGAATGCAATTATTGGCGATTTCCCGAAGAAGGCGCTCCCACTGCACGGGCTCTTTGCCAAGCTATACCTCTGCTCGCACGTATTTCGTGGCGAGCAGGTGGATCCGGAATTCCTCCAATTTGCCGACATTGCTGTCTCCTCCGCAACCGACATCCTGACCATTGTCATCGAAGAACCTTTGATGCACCGAGCCCTCGTCGGAGTTCCATTGTACGTGCACACCATGATTGCATTTGCGGCGGTCTTCCTGCTGAAGGTGGCGACGACATACCGACACATCGTCTCCATCAATACAGACCTTATCCTCCACTTGCTCACAATGACTTCACAAATCTTCAACCAGGCAAGTGCGGCGCGCCAGCATATTCTCTACTACATTGCCGATGGGCTTGACAAAATGATCAAGAAGGTGCATGAAAACCAGGGAGAGATGTCGTTGGAGGAGCACCTCTTCCGCACCAATCCAATAAGTATGGGCGATCTGGAGAATTTCGACTTTTTGTCGCATCAGCAGAGTGGATTCGATATATGGTCTCCAAATGCATAATGGGAAGAGATTTCTGATCAAGGTCTTCTTTTCTTCGCTAGTCTTGCGTCGCCAGTCTCGCTGCGGAGCGCTTCACTAGTACTTGGCTCACGTGCATTGAGATTTGCTCTACACAGCTATTTACCGATCTACGCATTAGATCTCTCACTATTGCGATTACCATGGTTTTCAAGAGATAGTGTTGAGACTCGAATTTATGGATAGATGGGTCTCATAATTGTGTCCACGAGAACATGAATTTCTAATCTACTACACTCTGAAGTCAAGCTAGTTCACACAGAGGCAATGGTCAAAGTTTTGAGGATTGCCGTGCGCATCGTAATTGTTGTTTCCCCACCAGGTCGGGAAAGGATGCGCATCCCCAGCCCCATCTTGTGTTGCAAAAGACAGCAAAAACACCATGACCTGCGTCCGCCAATCATACCAGCCGCCAAAAGGTAGTTGTATTTCGTGAAGAGGACAGGATGGTACTTCCTCACCCACCATTGACTGATGAATGCCACAACAAAGAAACTACCCACGGAAGAATTAATTCCCACCACCAGCCATCCCGTGTGCCATACCAGAAGCGGGATATTGACAAGATCAAAGCCCCAGCCTGGAAACATTCGATGAGCAAAGTAAAATGGAAGCGGCGTGAAGAGCCCAATGGCAAGCGCAATAGGGACAAATTGGTAGCGGTCGGTGGCCGAGAACATGTATTTCGCCAATGCACCCCATGCAATACCCTGTGTATTGTAAGATTGCACACTTTGTCCAGACCACACGGCAGTTCCCTCGATGGATTTGAGGATAGGGGCCTGGTTATCAATGATGGAGTTCATCATGATGTAGTTGAAGATGCAGCCAACTATAGTTCCAATGATCTGCGACACAAAGGTCGAGCGTGGTGATAGCTTCACGTAATATGCAAGCTTGAGATCATTTAGCAAGTGGAAGGCCTACTGCACCGAGTTACAACCATACAGCGTGAAGTACATGTTGGCCATCGGGTTGCCAGGGTGGATGTATCCTCCAATCAGCTGAATGATGGCTTGCATCTGCGTCCCTCCGAACCCAAACAGCGCGACCAGTCCTCCGAGGAAGAGCACAAAGATATAAGCGAGAAGGACGGCAACGATAAAAGCCCACCATGGGAGCCGCCCCGACTCGGCAACGTACAAGAGGACCATCCCTGTGATGAAGGAGGCAGCAAGCACAGCAAAGTAACACCATTGAGGAGCCTCTTTGTATGCAAGCATAGCCTTGAAATGAGGGTCGTGACAAACGTCTGGGATACCTCCATCACGATTCAAGCGATCGTCTCCGTTAGTAACCCAAAACTTGAGGTTCTCCTTGGTGCACATGGCATGCAGATTCGCAGGTAGCATCCAGGTGAAGGCTAGCTTCATCGTGTCCCAGTGGAAGAGGACATCCAGGTGAAGGTGGCCGAGATGGACAGGTTGGTGGCCATGAGGTAGATGACATAGGTCGTTGCCATGTATGGAATCCCTTCGATCGCCAACGCAGTCTCATTGAGTTGGTTATTCAAGTCGAGAATTGCACTTTGGTTGTAAATGTAGTAGTTTCCTTCGGTAGAGTTGCCGTAAAAGAGTTGCTGAGTGAGGAATGGGAACCGCTTTGCCTCCCATAAGTTCCCGTAGTAGACACCCATGTATACTACTGTACAATGCACAAGAAGTATCCAAACAGATAATTGACCGACGCGACAAGCGGCACCGCCATTGGATTCTCTCCAGCGACGTAAATCCAATCGAACGAGATGGACAGGAAGCCGAGACCTTCATTTCCGTTGGTTCCCCCAAAGAGCCGTGAGACAGGAACTATTTGGAGCAGCAAGGCAAGGGATTGAGAAGCCAATCAGCAACAAAAACATGTATTCTGGATGCAATTCCCACAAAAAGAGCGCGCCAAAGCCAATGTAGGAGACTTTGAGTTTCTGTTTGACCTCATGTTTGTCTCGGTGGAGTGTGTGGATTGTACTAGCCAGCGGGAGCTGCTGCGGGTAGAACATGTTTGTTGGGTAGATGAGGATTTTGCGCAAGACGCCGACTAACCCATACCCCAGAAGCTGCGAGGCAAAGAGCATGAAGATTCCGATGCCAGCGTTGATGCGCGTGTTGTAGAAGAGTCGGTGCACAGACAGCACCTCGGTACCCTGAGCCGCAGCAGCACCCGAACTTGCCATAATCTGAATGCAGGCATGCTCCTTTGCGTTGAAGGGGTGGGGGTTTAGGTAACGAAACCACCCGCGACGAGGAATAAACGCAGACATTGCCTCTCCCAGTCCGAAGATGGCAATTCCAATGCCGAGGAACCAGGTGCGGAACGTCCATGCCTTTTCCGTTGGATCGTCGTCGGCGGTAAGCACATTCGACACAATGCCTTCCGAGGTCATGACATCGGGTGTCATGCCGCCATGCTTGGGGTCTTCGATAATTCGTGTGGCGCCCGTGTCCTCTGTAACCTGGTGCATGGCCTCACTGTAGTCCGGACCAAAGTCCATGGGAGACTTTGCATCCAGGTTGGTCTCCCGGAGGATGGAGGAGACGTGGTGGCTTTTAGTGTGCGGTCCTTTCTCTTCGTAGATGCCAGAGTCCATGGTGAGGCCGGAGGGAGGAGAGTGGCGGGCGGCGGGGAAGGCATCTCATTCATATACTGCTCTCCGATCCCCTATCATCGGCTCGGGGGAAAAGTAAGGTCAAGCGGGGTTCTTGCCAAGCGTCACACCAGCCATCCAGACGGGCCGTCCGTATCGCCCGTAAGAGGGTGGTGTTTTCTTGGCCTTTCGATTATCCGATCCGTGTCACGTGAATATTATCCACTCCCGTATTTATCCCGACGGATGATCTCCCGACCCCGCACCATCTCAAATCACTACACGGACGGATAGACAGAGAAGGCAATAAATATTCTCGACAATGAGATCTATCTGATCTATCTTAGTTGACATAAAGGCAATGATCAAAGTTCTGAGGATTGCCAGCCGCATCGAAATTGTTGTTTCCCCACCATGTCGGGAAAACGTGCGCGGTTCCAGCTGCACCCTGTGTGGCAAAAGCCAGTATAAACACCATAACTTGAGTACCACCAATCATACCGGCCGCCAGCAGATAGTTGTACTTCGTAAAGAGAATTGGGTGCCACTTTCGAACATACCATTGACTGAGGAAAGCAATTACGAAGAAACTTCCAACAGCTGAGTTGATACCAACAACAAGCCATCCCATGTGCCATACCAAAAGTGGGATGTTGACGAGGTCGAAGCCCCATCGTGGGAAAATACGGTGCAAGATGTAGAATGGGATTGGGCAAAATAGGCCGATGGCAAGTCCAATTGGGACAAACTGGTAACGGTCGGTTGCTGAGAAGATATACTTCGCCAATGCACCCCATGCAATACCCTGCGTATTGTAAGATTGCACACTCTGTCCAGACCAGACGGCAGTTCCCTCGATGGATTTGAGGATAGGTGCTTGCGCATCAATAATTGAGTTCATCATGATGTAGTTGAAGATACATCCAATCAACGTTCCAATAATCTGCGATACGAAAGTCGAGCGAGGGGACAATTTCACGTAGTATGCAAGCTTAAGATCCTTGAGCAGAACGAATGCCTGTTGCACCGAGTTGTAACCATACAGCGTGAAGTACATGTTGGCCATCGGGTTGCCAGGGTGGATGTATCCTCCAATCAGCTGAATGACGGCTTGCATCTGCGTCCCTCCAAATCCAAAAAGGGCTACTAATCCTCCGAGGAAGAGAATGAAGACGTATGCAAGAACGATGGCAACGATAAATGCCCACCATGGGAGTCCAGAGTCGGCGACATACAGACAAACCATTCCCGTGACAAATGAGGCACCAAGAACACCAAAGTACCACCATTGGGGAGCCTCTTTGTATGCAAGCATGGCCTTGAAATGAGGGTCGTGGCAGGTATCAGGGATGCTGCCATCGCGGTTTAGACGATCATCTCCATGGCTGACCCAAAACTTGAGGTTCTCCTTGGTGCACATGGCTTTTAGATTAGATGGCATCATCCAAGTGAAGGCTGGCTTCATCGTGTCCCAGTGGAAGAGGTACATCCAGGTGAAGGTGGCCGAGATGGACAGGTTGGTGGCCATGAGGTAGATGACATAGGTCGTAGCCATGTACGGGATTCCTTCGATCGCCAACGCAGTTTCATTGAGCTTGTTGTTGGAGTCTAAAATAGCACTCTGATTGTAGACAAAATAGTTGCCTTGGGTTGAGTTTCCGTAGTACAGTTCCTGCGTAAGGAATGGGAAGTTTTGAGCATCCCAGAGGTTGCTGTAATAGACACCCATGTAGACAATAATACACAAAAAGTACCCAAAAAGGTAGTTGACAGATGCAACAAGTGGTACCGCCATTGGATTTTCTCCAGCAATATAATTCCAGTCAAACGAAATGGAAAGGAAGCCAAGACCTTCGTTACCATTGGTGCCCCCAAAGAGTCGCGAAACAACGGAGTTGTTGGGTGCTGCAAGGCATGGAATAGAGAAACCGATCAGCAACATAAACATGTATTCTGGAAGTAGTTCCCAGAGGAACAGCGCGCCAAAGCCAATGTAAAACACACGCAGCTTCGCCTTCACCTCATGTTTGTCTCGGTGGAGGGTCTGGATGGTACTCGCTAGTGGCAGCTGCTGAGGGTAGAACATGTTTGTTGGGTAAATGAGGATTTTGCGCAAGACGCCAACTAACCCATAGCCAAGAAGCTGCGAGGCAAAGAGCATGAAGATTCCGGTGCCAGCGTTGATGCGCGTGTTGTAGAAGAGTCGTTGCACGGAGAGCACCTCGGTTCCCTGGGCGGCTGCGGAGCCGGAAGAGGCCATAATCTGAATACAGGCATGCTCCTTTGCGTTGAAGGGGTGGGGGTTGAGGTATCGGAACCACCCTCGACGAGGGATAAATTGGGCCATTGCCTCTCCAAGAATATAGCTAATCATCAAGAGAAAGATACCATTGACAGCAACTCCTTGAGGCTTGAACTGGTAGATCTCTGCCAGGACAGAGCCGAAGATGGCAATACCGATACCGAGGAACCAGGTGCGGAAGGTCCACGCGCCTAGGGTTGGGTCATCGTCGGCAGTCAGCACGTTGGAAACAATGCCCTCAGCCGTTAACACATCGGGGACCATGCTGCCCTTTTCATTTTCAACGATGCGCGTGGCGCCTGTCTCTTCCGCCAACTGGTGCGTAGCATCATTGTAGTCTGGGCCAAAGTCCATGGGCGACTTTGCGTCGACATCCGTCTCCCGGAGGATAGACGTGATGTGAGTGCGTCCCTTGGTATGGGGCCCCTTGTCCTCGTATATCTCTGAATCCATATGTGGTTGATGGATGGTTGGTTGGTGCTGAGTCAGATGGGAGGGGCGAGACGGACCAACGTTATTTAACGGGTGTATTCGGTCACCTGCCGCTTATCCGCCCCTCCACCAATCAGCGCGCAGGAAATTTATGTAGCAGGTGGCAGGAGGTTCGGATAGGCGCGGCTAGTCGCTGCTACGGAAAGGGATGGAATCTTCCGCCGGTGGGGCGATAAGCAATGGGTCAGAAGAGATAAGATACAGCGGCGTAACACGAGTAGGAGATGGGAGGGCAAAAAAGAAACATACCAGTATGATGCGAATAAAACAAGATGAGAATGATGGCAGCTGGTAAGTTGAACTCTCTGAAAAAATCTCGGCATGTGTCCCAATTAGGATGCGTGGCGCTCTTCTCCGAAAAATCCGCATTCTCCACTATCG
>JAABUO010006996.1_pt1 | contig 12908 bp, 13 predicted proteins | sample 5559291 | NCBI WGS metagenome assembly JAABUO01 (sample SAMN10711878, study PRJNA513372) | rock metagenome | isolation source: Antarctica rocks | place: Antarctica: Victoria Land, Finger Mt sud
TAGACAGTAGGCGAAAAAATGGCAGATACGGCACATACAAGCAGCTTGACGAGGATGCAGCCTGCTCAGGTCTTTGCATCTTTGCCACTCTTGGTGCCAACAGCTTCTTCTGAGGCAGCTTGCTCTGTCTTGGCTCCTTTTTAGGTATTTTGGGTCTAGCAGGAGAGGCGCCGTTTGGAACTGAATCTGCGTCATCTGGTTTCTCCAGCCTGAACAACTGAAACATATGATTTTGTGCTGCTGGGTGAAACAGCAGGAACTGAGAAGCACGGTCAGCACACTTGACAGGCTTGACGGCCATGAAAGAAGGCAGCTTTCGTTTCTTGGCGCTGGAGGGCGCCTGCGTAGGTTCCATTCACAAGGCACTCCGTGTGCTGCGGCTGAGATTGCCTCGAGTGATCGCTAGTACTCAAGGACTCAGACTCGAATTCGGTGGCTGCTTGACGCAAGAGCACTGGCTTGGTCGCTTCTTTGCAGCTGTCAACTGGTGCCTTTGAAAGATGCGAAGCCCAAGCCTTGGCAAGGTTGCCTTACAAGCTCGCTCCAACTTGCACTTGACTAACTTTGGCGTTCCTTGCACGTGACAGTAAAGAGTTAGCACTAGAGCACTAGATGCCTGAGTAGAGAAGGACTGACTTGTGCGTTGCAATCTTGCTGGTCAAATGGTCATGATTGACCTGAACATGTAGTCTGAATATAATAAACGAGTGAGTGAATAAATGAACGAACACATGTGATGTACTGTAGGGCAGTAAAAACACCTGATTTGCATGGCCCATGAGATCCCTTAAACTAGATGAGGACTTGTGAGCCTCAGTGAGGGCTCACAGTCATGTGCTTGTCCCTCTTACGCAGCCATGCTGCAGCGCATAGCAAGCGTGAGTCAATGAACTTGCCACTAGACCAGGTCACCAGTTAAGTGATCACCACTTTGCGGGTATTTTTTTTGGAGGGGTCTACCTTTATGGTTTGCCTAGTACCACAAGCAAACTAGTAACACCACTACACTTCAGCAAAGCAAGCACACAAGCAGTACAGCCATCAGGGAACTAGCCAGGGAAGACGCATGTCATCTTCAGAAGTCTGCAAACAGCTGCTTCTCAGCGGCAGACAGTGCCTTGTCATGGTGCATAGGGGGCAGAGATGTGTAGTCATCAAAGTTGCTGGCATCATCCAAGGCCTTCACCAATGGCCTGCACCGACATACTGCTGCGCTCACAAACTAAAGTTGCATGTGATGTGTTGGATTGATGTGCGTCACACAATGCCAGACAAGATGGCCAAGCATTCCAGATTGCTGGTTGTGTGCTACAGACAAGAGTTTGCATTGCCAGCTTGAATGCCACATACTTGATGGGTGCTGAAGCTCTCCTAGCTAAGCATGCATCCCAGTCCAGCATCCTGAACCAAGGATGTGTCTTGATGTCTGCAACTCCCCCACTCAGATTCCCAATTCTCTTGCTCAAGTCAGCCTGTACATGTGCAGAGCCTACTGAATCAATGCTATCATGCTGTCATGATGACAAAAGACACCACACAAAGTTGTCAGCATTACACAGCAAAAAAAGCAATGTCCTCTTAAAAATTGTTCAAATGGGCAATGAAACATTCTTGTGACATCAGTCTCACGGCTTGATTGAGATTGTTTGCCCACTATAGCTGAAAATTCTGTGTCACACCAATACATATAGCCGTTGTTGCGCTGCTTATACAGCCACTGCATTGCAGCTCACCTGTAACAACTTTCTGACAAGATCTCGGGCAGTCACTGGGAAATATGATGGAAAGGCAAAGACGCCCTTCACAATCTTCTTGTATGTGTTTGTGACATCTTCATCAAAGAAGGGTGGGTACCTGCACAGTGCACGTTTTGAGCACTGTCCTGCCTTATGCACTTCACAAAGCTTGCAAACAACAAAAGGTCAAGCACAACTGCCTGTGCATGGTAACCAAGAGGACCTGGGACTACAGAGCACTATGTCATCCTTTTTTGTATTGACTGGACCACAGGCAATGCAAGAGAAGCTGTCAAGCGCTGATGCAACCTACCCTGCTATCATTTCGAACACCAACACGCCAAACGCCCACCAGTCTACTGGCTTGCTGTGACCCTGCACTAGCTTGCACAACTTGTCACGATGCATGGTTGATGTCAGCTTGGAGCGCACAGGAAGAGCTTGCTGCCAATGATTCATTGCGATCGGCAGGCATGAGAAACTTGAGTTTGTTGTGGAGCATGCATAGGTTTGATGATGTTGGGCAATGATACACCTGATGAGGTTTGATGATGTTGGTCAATGAGACACCTGACGAGGCTGAAGACTGCAATGACTTGTACCGCAGCCAAGAGGCAGTTTATCAGCGCTCGTGCACGTTGCCTGCACATGTTGGACATTGCTACATGCACAGCACCTTATTGAGAATGATCTCTGGTGCTAAGTAGTCTGGTGTGCCGCACAAGGTGTAAGTGCGCTTGTTTGTGACCACCTTGGCAAACCCAAAGTCTGTCATCTTGATGAAGCCTTTGCCATCCAACAACAGATTCTCTGGCTGCAGCAGACAGCATGAAATGAGTTTGCTGGAAAAGGCGCCTTTAGTGCAAGCACCTGCAAGTCTGATTAGAGTCCTCATTTGACTGCCAATAGAGCTGGCAGCATTACTGCATACCTTGAGATCTCTGTAGATGATATTCTGCCTGTGTAGATACTCAATTGTCAGCAAGACCTCTGCTGCATAAAATCTAGCACTGTCCTCAGGGAGCCTGCAGCTCAAGGCTCAGGACAATTTAATTGCTGTCAGGAAATTTAGCTACAAATGCTGGGCCAATGAGTGCATGCGTGATGAAGAAGAAGCACATGAGACAAGAACACAGCGCATGTGGTGCACACCTGCCCCTGGCTTTGAGGTGTCTGAAGAACTCGCCGCCACAGCTGAATTCCATAACAAAGTATACACACTCCTCATCTTGAAAGGAGGTCAGGAGTTGGACCACAAAGGGAAAGTTCATCAGCCTCAGCACATCTCTCTCTGCTCTCAAATGCTCAGTCTGCAGTCAGGAGAACTGTTGAGCAACAAGCAGCTGCTCTGTTCTGAGGCTGACTGAAGGATTAATGCAGCACATTTGATGCGTCATGCATTCCAGACCAACACGTGCAGAGCAGGACAATAAACAATGTGAAAACACCAGACCTGCTGATTCTTCACAATATTTGCTTTGGAGAGAGCTTTGATGGCACATATGCGTCCAGTGGCAATGTGCCTTGCCAACGACACTCTTCCAAAGCTTCCAGTCCCCAAAACCCTGTCCAGCTTGAAGTCTTTCAGTGTATGTGACTGCAGGCTGGCATGCTGACCGTGACTGATGGGCTGCAGCAGGAGAAAATGTTTGATCTGTTACTGCAGAGAGCACAACAACATAGCAAGCAGCGCCAGGATGCAGACTGGTCAAGAAGCAACAAAGGGCCACAGCTGAAAGCTTCACGGCGCACCTCAGCAGTGTGCTCCTTGCCTCTTGCAGTGTGAGACATTTGTTTGCTGTCTGGTTTGGCATTACCAGCCTACAGGTGGTGATGGAGGCATGTTCAGCACAACGATTCCACTAGCACGTCTGCTCTTTGCTGTCAGGTCACTGCCAACTAAAAAGCTACCTACATGTGAAACAATGTGAGGCAGATTCCGGCTCTTGCTCGACGAGGACTGCAGCTCCACCATTGTCGCTTTTGGGATTCGGTGCTTCGCATCAAGATTTGATCAACATGCTTTGGGGGCTGCTCTTGCAATCCGAGGACGCATGCAACGCATCGACTTCCATCTGTTGAGTAGCACCAGAAGTCACAAGGGAAGTCGCTGGGATGCAATTATGAGCAATGAAAGTGGCAGAACGCTCAATACCGAGCCGCAGGTGCGGGCGCCTCCGGTTCGAAGCTTGCACCAGTGGCGCCAAGGATCATCTGGCGCCTTCGTAACGCCAGCTTGGGTTTCACCAGATCTCAACACCTCGGCTCTCATCTGAGTGAACAGCAGCAATTGACCTCGCTTGATGCTGTCAGAATTTTTGAGCCTGCAACGGGGCATTCAGAACAAAATCAAGCTGCAGATGCATGGCATCATACCTATCTTCCCTGCTGCTTGGTCCAAAGAGGTTTGGTAACATCGTCACAATGCTGTGCGTTTACCACCTACCATTTTGTGACAGGTGCCACAGGTACTCCACATTGAGGAATTTGTGCCTTCATTCAGCTCAAGATTGCAATGTGTGATCAGCAACAGCGCTGGAGCTAGCAGGATACATGTATAGCAAGCATCGGTGAGCTGATTTCTTGAATCATGCAAAGGATACAGCCCTGATGTTGCAGCAAAGCAATTGGCTGATGAAGCTGAAGCATACAATGAGAAGCTGTGCTGCACACAGAGTGCTTGCCTGCAATTTGTGCCAACGCATCACTTGATGATTGATATGGTCCTCCTGCTGTAGCTCACAGCCAATGATGCTCAGCTGCATGACCTGTATACATACTGCTGAGCTGGTTGTAGAGTCTTGCAGGCATGCTATTTTTGACTCCAGCCATATGGCATGCCGATGTGCATGCCAATAGTACGATTCCCACAGAGTGACTGACTGACACTAACTTCCCCTTAATGAGCGTTACATTTTGTTTCGGTGGACACTCTTATGACAGATAGACATGTGCGAGACGCAAAAACTTGTTCATGCTGAGCCAAATGTAACTCTGATTTGGACTAGATAAGTTGTTGACTCGTTGCGCACGCACAAGCGTGCATCGGCAAGACCGCATGCTTGTTCCCTAGGTGCGAGCGCCTTCAGTTCCCACAGTTCAAGGGCTGCCTCCAGCAAGCTTCTTCACATCAACTGTCGTTCGAGTGAAATTGCCGCAACAACTTTGCCGTGACGCGCTGTTAGTCTACGGCCCTTACACACCGTGTAGCTGCGAGGCTTGCCCAAAGCTGCTTATTCATTGCCATGTCGAGCTCAGCAGAGCCAATGCGTGTGTTCAGTCCTAGTAACACAAGCGAAGAGGTTCGTTTGCCAAGAGTCACCCTCCGAGATGGACATGAAAGCGCCTCCCCATCAACCTTAGAGCAGGAGCCGTCAGATATGCACAATACAGTCAAGAGTGGCAAGCTCAGCAGACGTGCTACATTTGCCCCTGGCATTGTAGACAGCATGGCTGCAAGCCCAGTGCAGCCGTCAATGTTGCGACAGTCCAGTGTCACTAAGCAGCCCAGCGACATCAAACAGCCAAGCATAGTAAAACAATTCAGCGCAGTGAAGCAGTCAAGCATAGCCAGGCAGTCCAGCAGTGTCAGGCTGAGGAGCACAACACCATCAAAGGGTCAGCCCTTTGCAAAGCTGCAGCTGTCTGTACCAGGCGATCGCACCCCTCCCAAAACACCACACGTGCTCACCAGCAAGCGCAGCATGGACTCTCCTAGAGGCATCATCAGAAAACGCTCGTCTGCAACCCTGCACACTGCTAAAACAGTCAAGATTGAGGATGTTCTTGATGACTACAAGTTTGCTGTTGAGCGCAAGGCCAAGCCTGCTGAGGCTGCAGCTGGACAGCACGCTCGGGAGTTGGATGCAGCCATGCAGAAGCTCACACTTCACTGGATTGTCAAGACCTTCGTATGTTCCAGACCTTGTCTCAGTATTCTCATCTTCATGTCACCAAAGCTTTGATGGACCAGCATCGTGCTGGCAACTCTCATACTAAGGCCACCTTGCAACATGAGGCTTCATTACTAGCGTGTACGTGTTGATAGCATCCTTGCACTGAGCTGCACTGAAATCCAGTGCTCAATGTCAATGGGTGGGGCTGCTCAGCATTGCGCACACCACTCCCTATGCTCAAAGCTGCATAGCATCATGCCTCACTAGCAGGTGCATCCTGCAGAGCCATCATCAGCTGAGAATGTGCTGACCCTTCAGCCCACAGACACTCGCCACATACATTCTGCACGCAACAAAGCAACAAATTGTCTTTCTTGCAAGGCTGAGAAGAAGAAGCCAGGTGATGCATTCCTGGCTTCAGGCAGGACAAGCCAGCAGGAGGCTGCCCCAGCAGCAGCACAGCCTGTGCTGCAGCCCAGCACACCCACGTCTGCCATGTTGGGGTCCAGCACACCAGACCCAGGTGATGCTGAGAAGTATGAGTCCATTGTGGCTCTTTCTGACAGGCGGGCTCTGCGCAAGGTGATCCTGCCATGCATGTGCAACAACATCTACCAAACGGGGTTTTCAGACCCATGTGCACCCCCACGTGCTGGTCAGCATTGCATGTCTCGGTGGCAAAGTCAGGCATAGGCATGTTTGATGGATCGTGCAAAGTTGCTGCAGCCAAATGGGCCCAGTGGCATTTGCCTGTCTTCCAAATGAGAAAAGCAGTCTCATGATATGTTAAGTCCACATAGGACATGTGTGGATAGCAAGTGCTTTTGCACTGATCTTTCCACCTCAATACTGTCTTGCACTTTCTTGTCTACAGTTGAGATCTTGAATCCGGGAGTTGTCTAGACAGAAGCAATGTGAGTGCGTAGGTGTTGGCTAAAGCACCAGAAGCAAGGCAGGATGCAGAGCTGGGGCCTGTGCTGAGGGTGCTGCAGAAGGTGGAGTTCACAGCTGCCTTGGAATCCACTGTGCTGCGTGAGCTAGCCCGCTTCGTGATGTATGAGTCCTACCCAGATGCAGAACATACAGTGGTGAAGCAAGGCGACCCTGGAGCACTCTTCTACATCATCCTGTCAGGTGATGGCATGTGACTGTGGTAGTACAAACAGAGAATCTGAGCCGACCGTAGTGCTGCAGCTGCTTGCTTTTCTGACTGCTCCTCTTCTTGCAGCCTGTGAGGCAACCTGGCCACGGCAGCTATGCTGTGTCCTTGCTTGCTCGTCTCACTGCTTCTCCTCCTCCTTGCAGCAGCGTGTAGCAATCTTGGTGGCAAGCAAGGACTCAGCAAAGTAAGCAGGATTAGCAAAGTGGACTCTTCGTCTGGTTGCAGGCTGTGTGGCAATCAAGGTGGCTAGCAAGGACACAGTGAAGGTGGTGCGAACCCTAGACGCCGGGCAAGCCTTTGGGGAGCTGGCCCTGCTGAAGACAGGGGGGCGCAGGGCTGCCAGTGTGGTCACCAGCATGGCCTCTGAGTTTCTGACCATTGATGGCCAGCAGTACCAGCTGCTGCTGGCTCAGCTGCAGAGGGAGGAGCTCAAGGCCAAAGTGGACGTGCTGAGACGCGCGCCCTTATTCAGGTCATGCTTTGCAACAGTCATACCTGTAGGATATTTGCTAAGCCGAACAGCGTTCGGTGCAATTGTTGGTCCTGGAGAAGTGAGAACTAGCAGCCTTTGCGGTGGCAAGGGTGGCAACAGTTATGATGGTGACAACTTTAACAGCAGTTGCTAGGGGCTGTTGGGCGTGTTGTTTGGCCAGATTAACACAGTAACAGCTACAACTACCATGGCTGTTGGCCATGTTACTGTGGCAAGTAACTGACCAGTCACATGAACCTGGTGCAATGCAGAATCATAAAATGCACTGTTGTGAGTGGAGGTGCATGATGCTAAGCAAGCATGATGCGATAAGACGCTCATGCAGAAACAAGGTGGTGCTGAAATGTGTACAGGGGCTGGACAACAGGGCAGTTGCATCACTTGGCAGGGGTGGTGCAGCTGCAGCGCCTGCCTTACAACACAGTGGTGGTGGAGCAGGGCACTGACGCAGAGTGCACCTACTTCATCAAGACAGGGGAGGTGAGGGTGGTCAGGCGCATGGACACCCAGCACCCCTTCTGGGCGGCCCTGCATAAGGACCCCCTCCTGGCGCCCCAATATGCCCCTGCCTCAAATGTCAGCCGAAGGTCAGTCCTGCTCTCAAATGCTTGACTACAAGTTTCTCACAACAAACGCCAAAGTCAGCTTTTGACCCTTTTTTTCAAATGACGTGAAAACGCCAAGTTGAATGGATTCCGTGCACGTTTCTAGCTCATCATGAGCCGGGACCATACACTAACAAGAATATTGTTGTTGTTAGTGTATTCAGCAGCAGGTTTGTACAGCTAGCTCATACCCACAGTGGATGCTTGTCATTCCCCTATGACGAACCAGCAGTGAAGTGGTGTGCACGATGGCCGCCAGCTGATGCCAAAGGCTGATGGTGGTGTGCCTGCAGCTACCAGCTGGCTCCATTTGTCAAAGTGCCTGACAGCAGGACAACCCCAAGCACGCCCATCACCAGCAACTCGCTAGCAACAGCTGCTGCAGAAACTGCTACAGGCCTCAGCAGCAACACAGCTCTAAATGCTCGGCCAGAGGAAGTCTGGCTGGAAGTGATGACTTATGGGCAGTATGAGTCATTTGGGGAGTCTGCAGCACTGCAGGAAGGCACAAGGGGAGCCAGCATCATCACTAACATGTACACTGAGCTGCTGGTGCTGACCAAGCACGATCTGTTGAGTAACATCAGTCTGGCAGCTAGAGATAGGCTGGAGGAGATGATCAATCAGCGCACTCCAGATGAAGACCTGCTGAGGTGCTGCAACGCTGGAGCCCGTTGAGTGTCATGTAACATCCCAATTGTCATGAAAGCAGCCCCTTTTGCAGGCCTTTGCATTTTTTCATTACTGTGAGTGGCAGAGTGCACACTTCTCAGTGAGCATGAGCATGAGGATGAGGATGGCTGCACCAATGGCTTGCAGCCAACATGCATGCTTAGACAGAAGCTGATACAAGCTGAGAACACAACTGAGCTGCAGTTTAAGTGGTCACTGACTTATACAGTCACAATCAGTGTGCATACAGATATACACGTCTACAGATATACACGTCACAAATGAGTGTGGTGCATGCTGCTTGCAGGTCGGCTCGGCATCAACTGCGGTGGGACAAGTACAAGCATGATCTTGTGCAAGGCATATTGTGGGGCAAGGGAAGACAAGACCGCTTGATACAGTACACCAATGCAGTCAAGAAGACCAACGGCAGTAGCACATGGTGATGAAGGATGAGACCATTGAAAGCTGCATAATAGCAAGATGTGTTTACGGTGGTTTCAAATCCAGGGATGTCTGCTATCAATGACCTTGGCTGCATAAATGCTCACCAGCACACTTTCTTTTCTGCTCTGTATTTACTCTTTTTTCTGTCTACCTTTACTGACAACTGCATCAAGCACCCTATGATCTGACATTGCTGCATTTGGGGTCACAGCCTGTGCTGCTAAAGTCTAAGGCAACCTTCTGAATGGTGCTGATGTTGCCTCGTTTGGGTTGTTGCCATCTGTGTTAGGGCGTGTTCCCATCTGATGTGCTCATTTGATGTCAGACCGAAGGAAGGACGACAATCATTGAATATTCAGATTCAGTATTGTTAGAGCTGCTATTACCCCAAGTTATTGGTGGTGTGGCTTGCACATTAGTGCTTTATTGTACATCATGTCTTGTGCACAGCTCACACAGGCGCAGCATTGACTTCAGAGCTTGCATGACACCGTGTGTATGGCACAAGGCCTTGCAGACATTGGAACCAGCAGATGCTGAAAGCACACGCATTTTATCGCCATGGTAAATGCGAAAGTGGCCCTGCAGTGTCAGGAGGCTCCCGCACTCTTTGTGTTGTCAGATGTCACGGTGAAGAACATAGACCTCGGTTCAAGCCAGTGACTTGCTGTTGGGGATCTAGCATATGTCAACCTCGTGCTGATTGCTGCAACGTTCATTATATCGACCATGGTCATATATATGACTGGCCAGAACAAGTCGATCTGTTCAAGTTGAGGCAGCACTTTCGCAATCCAGGCTCAGCTCATTTGGGCAGTCTTAGATCAGTCTAGCCTATAAGGTCTTCTCATGGTCTGCTCCGGCCAGACCTTGTGGTATACTAGCTCCAGATCAATTGGCTTTTTAAAACGCTACGCGGCCTCATCTTGTCCGTTCAGACAGCAGAGCTGGCCTTGTTATTCTCAAGGCCGCGCACTGCACCTCGGCAGTCGTCCAGTATGTCTAGCAGCCACGCGTGTCAATCACAGTGCAGCTTCAGACATACACCCACAGGCCAGGGAGGTACTGCAATTTTGGTAAGGCTACAACAAGACAGATGCAGCTTCAACACGAGCAAATGCATACACAAGAAGCCTTGTCATCAGAGTCACCAGATTCACCAGGAGTGCAGGCTTGGCAATGACTTTCTTGAGGCCAAGCCAAACAGCGTGCCTCCCCCAGAAAAGAAGAAAATTTGGTTTGGAGGTGGCGCTTCACTTGACAAGGTGAACACACAAATGCATTGGGTACATACACCGCTGCACTGTGCTTGGTAGTGCTATGGTGCTGCAGTTACTTTGGCCGCTCAACATTGTGCAATTTGGAGCAATTTGAGCATTGCAGGATATGACAGACAAATTCGGCAGCTTAATGAAGCAAGCAGCAGACTCAGGTTTGCATGACTGGACTCAGAGGTATGACGCCCTGGCAGCAGTCTTGGTCTTTGATCAATTCTCCAGGTAAACTCTGCTCATTCAGTTGACTATTCAGTTGACTACTGTTGCTGATGAAGTCAAGCTTGCAGCACAGTTCTGCACTGAAAGAAGTCCCCAAGTGATGCATCAATACAACCACATGCACCAGCCAGAAGAGCTGTTGTAGTCATCAAACTCTGTGCATGGAAGTCTGGATAAATCTTATGACACCGTGGGTCCTTTCAGGGTCAAGATGGGGGCCCAGATTTCTTTTGGGATTAAAGCAGGTCCTTTTTCTGTCAGACTATGTGCACGAAGCTCATGACCATACAGTTTTCTTGGTAGATCTAGAGGCGCTACTCAGGTTTCTAGATTTGGTTATGTGCGGTAATTGTTTGGCCACTACATGTGATCTGTGGCACATCGGCATATATCTGAAGATGTTTTTTGGCAGATTACAAATTGCCAATGGATGGCATTCATCAGTACATTGACATGGGACATGCAAAATGTGCAGGAACATCTACCGAGGCACATCCACCATGTATGACCTAGACAGTGTAGCTCGAAAACGAGCAAGGAGCTTGCTTGTAAGTGTCTGTTGGCATTGCCATGACACTGCTGCATTTGGCTGTCATGCCATTTGGCTGTCATGCCATTTGTGTGACATTCTGCAATCATATATTAGCCAAACATTGCAATGCTGTTCTTTACCATAGTAGTCTCATGGGATTGCTTATGTGCTCCCAGGCCTGAGCTGCTGTGGTCCTTTGGCACTCTACACTGCTCAAAGGCGTTGCTTCAATCTGATTGCCTCGTACTCATGCTGTGGTGCAGGACAGCAATGCTGTTACCAGTCTCCCACTGATTCACAGACTTTGGCTATTGTACCCCTTTGTCCACTCAGAGGATCCCCATGACCATGAGGTATGTCATTCTGCTGAGTCACGTTATGTCAGCTGTGCACACCTCCAGGTGAAACTGTGCAGCTATGAAGATGCTCACAAAGCTGAAGCAATGCATTCCCTATGCTTCCCTGCTGACCAAATGTGAACGTGTGTGCCTACATGACGTGACATTACATAATATGTCTGTGTCAAAAAGCTTTGTGACCATTGGAGATTGCAGTGCAGCTCTTTGACCCAGACTTAGGGCATCAAAGCAAATGTTTATCTTTGTAGTGGTGCTTGCACTGCATGAAAGTCTTTTAGCTCTCTCAATCTTTCTGGCGTCGAGGTAAAAACTGCTGAAGGAACCGTCATCAGTCATCCTTACTGCAGTGCCTGTCTTCGCAGCAAAAGCCAGTCAGCTGCTGCAAAAACTTCTCTGATTGTGCAGACATCTGTTAGCCTGGTGAAGCAAATGATCAAGGAGGCACAAGCTCTTCAAGGGGCAGATGAGCTGCAGGCCTATCTGCAAGTGGTCATGGGCTTCACAGAGGGGCACAAAGAGGTGGTTGACAAGTGGGGCAGGTTCCCCCATAGGAACAAGATTCTGGGCAGAAGCAACACGCCTGAAGAAGACAAGGCAATGGCTGCTGGCTCTGTCCCTCATTTCTGACCGTATTGAATTTGTGCACTTTTTTGGCATGCCTAAAGGCACTGTGACAGCAGTCAGCATTATGCTGAATGTACAAACACATGTGCTCTTCTCAATCCTGACATTTCTTTTCATATCTAAGAAAACCAGATTGGTTTGTTGCTGTATGTAGATATGAGTCGCACATCTGGTGCCATCTACATCTGATTCAGTGCCTTAATTTTTGATGCATACGCAGCATAGTATCACAGGTCACTGTCAGTATGATAATAACACCTAAAGTTGGTAAGCTATCATCAATATTGTGTATTAAACATGCTGTACAGCATGCAGCAGCAGCTGGGGTGTGGCCATATAGCGATTCAGACAGAGTCAACATGCCGTTGTCAAGCTGGCTTTGACGCGGATTTACACTGTTCCACATACGGACGTATTGCAGACGCTGGCATGCAGATAGATCGGTTTACCTGTCAGGTGATCAGTGATCCAGCGATGCCGATACTTGGTAGCCAAACAACCTCCACCGCGGGTTGCTCGATACAGATTTATGAGCGAGCAGCATCACCAGTGAGGTCTCAAATTTCTTTCCCGCCGAGACAGGCGCTCGCGTGCTCACAGCCTGGCACTGGACCAGGAAAACCAGGTTTTCCCGCGTCCCATACGTCCAGTATGCCTGAACAGTCCCATTGACTTATTGCTTGTGCCTTTGAATTGTTGATCTTTGCCTAACATCACATCTGGCCTATCACCACTGTTAGGACTACCAGGGGACAAACATCACTTCTGAAGCCCAACAGCTTGCCAATCATCACTTGTCGCCCAACAAGCAGCCAAACATCACTACTTGCCCATCTTGCCCATGGGATGCGCTGCTGGCCCCGGTCCTCGTCCGGCATCCTGGAAA
>JAABUO010006997.1_pt1 | contig 12907 bp, 19 predicted proteins | sample 5559291 | NCBI WGS metagenome assembly JAABUO01 (sample SAMN10711878, study PRJNA513372) | rock metagenome | isolation source: Antarctica rocks | place: Antarctica: Victoria Land, Finger Mt sud
CATGTATAGCTTGAAGTTGACATCATAGTCAATGTCACTTCCGCCCAGCCTGATGAAGCGGCGGTGGCCCTGACTGCTGACAGTACCTTCCAGCAGTGGCAGCAGCTGGGGCTCTAGTGTGCCGCCCATTTCTTCTACTAGCAAGGGGTGGCCGAGGCGGATGCATGACTCCAGAGTGCGCATGAGGGTAGGGTCCCCAGGCTTGCATACCCTCAGACCCATCTTGCCTTCCATGGCCTTCACCCACCTGTGGTAAAGCCCATCATTGTGTATGTGTCTGTTGTACACTATATAACGTATATACAGAGGAACATTTGTTCTGCAATCATGTCTTGCCAAGGAGCAGTCTGCAGCTGTGCACACTTGCTCAGTGATGTACAACTCTGTTCCATCCCTGGGCAGCCCGGTGTAATACTTGGCTTCTCATTAAATTGACGCCGAAAGGTGTAGTATTTTCTTTTCTTTTCTACAACTCTGTTCCATTCAGATTCAGAAGCTTATAGTTGTTGCAGGTGAAACTCATCCTGCTGGTCATGTGTACAGCTGCATGCAAAGCGCCAACTAGAGACAGTCGAGAAGCAAGAGGAGGGCATGCATCAACACAGCAAGCACGTGAGCTGGCTAGTAGTAGCATTTGTGCTTACTTGTTGGCCTGGCATTGGGGGTCAATCATGAGGGGCCAGCGGCGCCCACTTGTCACCAGTATTGCACTCTCCACTGATACAGCATCTGTGGGCAAGCCCTGCAGCAGCAGCAGCATCAGCCCTGGTCACCAAGTCTGCCTGGATACCATTTGTGTTGCACTGAGGCACGTTGATCATGACAAGCTTTGCCAAAGCAAGCACCAATCATCGTGCTGGCGGCACAGCTCCCTCTGATTCTCCACACATGTGCATAAGTGAATACGCACAGGGGGAACACATGCAGCCTGATGGGGTCTTGGTGCTGCATAACAACCACCCTACATCATAGCTGACATGTCTTATGCAAGATATCAAGTAGCGTCACTGTCTAGAGGTAAATATTGAAACACACCTGCAGGGTCCACTCCCTGATAGACATGGGGGTAGCAAGGGTGGCTTGCAGGCTGAAGGGGTCAGAGACAGGGACCCCAAGATCCTGGCAGCGGCCCCTCCAGCCCTGCACCAGCCTGTCCCTGTATATCCCAGTGAAGGGACCCACATAGGAGATGCATGCAGCAGCCAGGAATACGTCCCCTGCAGTACAAATGAGAAACCTCACTCATAAGTACGAGTAAAGGGACACATGGAGAAGATGCTTGCAATTGCGAGAGTGGTCTCCTGCATTAAAAAGCAGAGCCGGGCAAACCCACATGGCTGAAGAGCATAATCGTGGGGAGGGAGAGTCCAGACTCTAGTGTTTACATAAACATGAACAGCATTCCTTCAGCATTGTGCGCCATCCTGTTGTCAGACTCAAGCTGACCTACCTATAAGCAGCTGCAGGCGTGTTGCCAGAGTGTCTGCGCTGTTGCCCCACCGCCCAGCCTCATCACCAAGGGCGCTGATCAGCTTGCTAGCACGCACCAGACGCTTCTCTCCCAGGTTGTACGCCTGCTGCAAAGATGCCAGCTCGGTCTGGGTGTCTGACAGCTGCTGCTTCAAGGACTGCACCTTCTCAACGAACCCCCTGCAGTGTGGCAGGGTTTCCCCACTCAGCACTTGCTCAGGTTTGCAGAGGGTGAGAGGGTCCTGATTTCACTGGTGACCCATGTCAATGCCATTCTCTCCAAATATGTATGTTATGAGTAGGGAACATGTCCCAGAGATCAGCTGATGACATGGCATGCAGACTGTCCTGAGTGACCTGTACATTATGACCTCTAGCAGAAGAGCATTACTGCTGGGTTCTGTTGGAAGCAGCCAACTGTGATGGAGCGTGGCATGGGGCGACAAACACCGAACAGAGCTATGCATTTTTAGTGCGCAAATATGCATTCTGAGACCTGAGCTGCTCCCGTTTAGCCGTAAGCTGGGCTTCCACTTCTGCTAAGGCAGTCTCTGCCTGATGCAAGGCTTGGCGCTTGGGCTCCACCACTTTGACCATGCGACCATACACATCCAGGGCACGAACCCACAAGCACATACTGCGGGCTGCATTGCTCTGCTTGGCCACCTGTGCAGCACTGAGACTGGCGTCAAGCCAAGTAGCGCTTCGACAGAGACTGACTGATGTGACAGTGGCTTGAAGCTGACGACAGCAATAACAGCAACACTGGTACTGGAGAGTTGCTGAATACACTGGGCAAGCAGCTTGACAAGCTTGATTTGCTTCAGACTGTAGAGCACGTGCACCAATGAGCAAAGCACACCGTTGCCTAAACTAGTCTGGTGGTGCAGGAATGACTGTGGAACAGGCAGCCTAACAGAGTCTGTTGCCTTGGTGCAGGAGTAACTGTGACACAGACGCTAGGCCTTCATGTGCAATGGCATCACTATTGCACCCAAAGCATGTTGAAAAGCAGCATCATGTGCAGATTCTGTAGGCATCAGTGAGAATGGTACAAGCCAACTGTCAGCTGGCATGTGCTGTAACAGAAGTTGACCAGACATGCACTGAGCACACCTGATCTGCTGTGAACCTTGGGTCTGTGACAATGCGCTGCAGCCCATCCAGAACGATATCTGGAATGTTGTCTGCGTCATATGTCATGAGCCGCTCTATGAACTTAGGCTGACCCAACACACGCTTCGCAGTAGCCCAATCAGGTTCTTCCTGCAGAGCAGGCAACACAACTGCACTGTGCCAATGCAATGCTGGCGTGCCTTGCCGTATTTGACCCACAACCAGCCTTTGCCCTGGAGAAGCATTACAGCATCCAGTGGGGACTTGCTGCGCACATTGTGGCTGGCATGTGTCATGATGCAAACTTGACAAGTGCATCAGGAACAAGATGATGCACACTTGCACATGTATGCTGCATTTGACCTGTGTCTTGTTCAATATGTGATCAGACTTGTTGGCTGGCGATAGCAGTGTATAATCTCTTTCTGCATCAGTCATGCAGTTGTTCTGGGCAGCATTGTTTAGTGTGGTACCTGCAGTAGGATGCAGACTCCTTCCATTGTCAGCTGCACAAGAGCAGGCGGCTTTGTGAAGGTCTTGATCTCAATGATGTCATTCTTGTTCAAGGCATTGAGGGCCTTCTGTGCTGCCTCCAGTGCTGGCAAGACCTGGTTCAGCTCTTGCTGTGCATCATCTGCATAGCACACAGCTTGCAGTGTCATAGCATCCTGGAGTGCATGCTGAGCAGCGCCAACACAGCATCCATGGTAGCAATCCCACAGGCAAGCACCATGTTTCTTTCACGTTTGCATCGAGCATCAAGTGCATCAGCTTGCCACTGGTCAGGTCTCGACCCAGTTCGAGCAGCCTGTGTGTTGATGGCAAGTCCAAAAGTGAGCCAGTCCAGCAAACAAATCAAAAGCACATGCTCCTGGTTGGCTGCCTGCCATGCTCTTGTCTCTCAAGTAACTGCATAGCTCTTTTAATCCCAAAACGTCTGCTTCAATTCAGAAACGTCCATTGTACAATGGAAATCTAAACTCAGAAAGGCCTGGGGACAGTAAAAATGCGTTTCTTCATTGTGGACTAGATTTAGGGTCACAGCAACCCACGTTCACCGGGCAGAACTTGTGCGACATCTGTTTGCTCACAGCTGGCTTGGGGTTCCAGAGCACAGTTGACATGCGTACCTTTGAGGGCTGCGGTCTTGGCTCCCTGCTGGCTGACGCTTTGCTCTTCCTGGGATACCACTGCCTGTATCTCCTCTGCTTCCTTGTTCTCTTGCGTCACCTGCCAACAGACAGCCCCACCATCTTTATGCCAAAATACTTTCTGCAGAAACTTTTGCTTTGGATTTTTTGTATTAAATCCCACTCATGTACTGAACAGTTGGAGAGCACACGTGACATTCTGAGATCCAACATTTGCTTGCTATGCCAAAACATGAAACAGGTGCAGGGTCCCACGTGAAAAGCTGCCATTTCAGCTGCTTTGCATGCCTTAGGAGCAGCTTTTTGCCATCACATCAATGGAGAGCTTGACCAGGCGGGGCTTCACCAACCTGAGCAAGCAGCTGCTCAGCAGATGCAGTCTTCTGCTGCAGGGTAGGCTGCAGGGCAGTGAGCTCCTGTTGCATGGCGTCCACAGAACTGTTGGTGTCATGCAGCTTGTTCAGCCCGTTGATGAGGCGCTCCCTAGAGGCAGTCAGCTGGCTGTGCTGCTCGCCCAACATACTGCTGAACAGCGCTAGCATGTCTAAGAAGCTTTTAGGGGTGACGTAGAACCTGCATTGCACACAACTTGTCTACGCCTTGTTTTTGGACCATAACAAAGACGGCCTTCATTGTGCATATATGGAGCATGAATAGGCGATCAGCAGTCAACATCATCAGACACAGAATGATAAGTTGCTGTGTCTGCTACAAAGATGAAAGGCCCTGCGCAGACTGTATCAGCATATCTACGCCTCAGTGTGACTTACAAATACTCCAGTGCACACTTGATGCATACCTGCGCCTCAGTTCCAGGAAGAACTTATCAGCTGCTGCCACCACTCCAGCATGGACCTCCACACTCAACGTGGACAATGCAGCAACCATGGGTCCCTTGCACAAGTCTACATGCTCCAACTGCCTTGTACTCACAGAGCTGCAGCAACACAGGCCAGGTGATAGCAGACTCATCTTTGCAATGGGGGGCAACTCAGAGAAATGTGCAGTGTATGTAGACAGTCTGTTGTATCCGCCAACAATGCATGGGAGAGGCATCAGCCTGCGGGCTGTTGCAGTTGTAGCATGCAGTTTATCATAAAACACAGGTGCCGCACTCCCTCTGCAGCGTGCGTTGTGGCAGATTCAGTGGGAGTCAAAAAAGGGAACGCCGGCAGGGTGGCGCAGGTTTATCAGAACGGCAGCCAGGTGCAGCAGATTGGGTCTGGTTGAAATGATTGTACATGCCAGAGGGTGCAGGGGAGATGGCCGGGAGTGCAACGGGGTGAAGGCGTACATGAGCGCTTCTGGAGGCCAGTCTGAGAACCAGTTGATGGTGCAGCAGTTGACCAGGGTGGGCAGCTGGCGGCAGCGCAGCCTGAAGGTCTCGCCCACAGGGCTCATGCACAGCACGATGTGCAGCTTGGCACGCACACGCTCTACAAAGGCCCTCCACAAGGGCCCTGGCACGTCTGGGATGCCCTGGGCCATCAGGCTGCTGCGGGAGTCTTCAAGAAGCTTGCTGCGCTCCTCGTCAGTAAACATGCCTGTGGGCGGTCACATGCAGCCAGTCAGCCTCTGGGCCAAGTGAGTTATCAAAACCTTGTAACTGCTATGACTAATGCAGACCAGCCAGGGATTACTATATGGCTGTAGGCAAGCCGGCTGATACTACTGGCACATGAATATGCGTGTCCACATATATACAGCCTTTGCTTTTGAGATCTGGGCTTGTCACCTGGCACTTCACCGGAGTTCAGGATGTTGCTGATGTCTTCAAGGAACACCTCATTCACTACCTGGCTGTCTGTCAACAGGAAGGCCACCTCCCGTTCATCTACACCACACATCTGGTACACTTTCTTCAGATCATCCCAGAACTCTGCTCTGCCATATCTGCACCCAAAAATGAGCACAAACGCTGAAGACTTTTCATTCTTTGATTTTTTATATAAATTTATATATGTATATATGTATACTTACCATGAGATCTGACTGAAAGACAGCCACACAAAGGCATTGCAAGCATGGTGCTGGTTCTTGTCAGTGAACAAATACTCTTTCCTGTATCTAAGTGTATCCTGCGTGTCAGCACTGAGAGCAAATGCATCTGGGGCAGTGGATTCCTATGTGTACTTGTCCTGTGCCAATACAACATTGCTGTATCACATGTCTCCTTCAGGCCATCCCTGCTGCAGTCAGTGTGATCTCAGCTTGGCAGCTGCAGGTACTACTGCTGTGTTGCCTCTCATGTTGTCATGATTGCTGATGCATGCACCCACAAAGCAACATGCTGTCAGCAGCAACAGCTGTTGAACACCAGTGTTGACTGTTACAGTCACAAGCTAGCTGCTGCGTACCCTCTGGTGACCTGAATCTGGAAGCAGCGCAGGCCTCCAATAAAGGCAGCAAATCTTGCCAGTGTTTGTTTGCCACAGCCTCCAACCCCGACTAGCATGGTACTGCCCCTAGGCTGGGCGAGCACTCGGGCAATGCTGCAGATGTGCTGAATGGCATCTTGAAACAAGACTGCATGACAGTGGAATCAGGTCACCAACATCAACAGCAGGCATTTAACGTCTTGGTATATGTTATCTTGCAAGACATTGTCACACCTTTTGAGGTGATCACTGTGAAGAAAGTCAGCATACAACATGTACATATCAATCCACGTACCAAGTTGCAAACAAGGTACACTCTCATAACACCAGCCTGCTCAGCTGTAGCATCATATTCGTGATTGTTCCGTGTCTGGTCTGCAACACAAGCCTAGGAGAAGCTTACCAAGGTTGAGGTTGGTGTTGAAACGGTTGTTGTAAGCCTCCAGGTAGCTTTCCAGCAAAGGAGCTATCTGAGCAGCAGATGCTGGCAGCTCTTGGTACACACGCTCTTCAGCAGCTGCATCAGGCCTCAAGAAGTAGCCGAAAGCAATGTTCTGTTGCTCAAACCACTCCTGTGCAACCACCATTGCCATTCCCTCAAGCATGCATTGCTATTTTGAGTCGCACCAAAATATACAGAGTTGGACATTTGTAAGGCAAAGCGCTGAGGAGCCCAGCTGTTGCATGGACATCATACACACAAGATAGCAGCATAGACCTGCACATAGATACAGATCTGCTGTCTCTCAGAGGTGTATCATCTTTGTGGTGATACAGCTAATTGTGTGGCTCACAGTAGGCTGGCTGTACCTCGTATGACAGGCGTGTGTCAAATCGGGACTTGAGCAGGCCATGTAGCAGGCGCTGCAGGTATCCCCTGTCTTCAGAGTCTACCAAGCGGTCTTGAAAGACACGCATGTTTTCATGCTGCCACAGGCGCGTCAGCACAGCCTTGGGGTCACGCCCACACTGCAGTTTTTCACTCCTTTATTTGACACACAAATGTCCTATCCTAAAGTCAGGTATGTGAATTCCAGCAGCAACCTAACACCTAGCAACAGGCTGCTGTAGAGCACATGACGGCTGTGTCATCTGATTTCTTGCAGCTTTTGTGCTTGAATGCAGCTCATCTTCATGCATGATGGAAAGCTCCAAGCAGTCAACACCTGCGCATGCCTTCAGCATGTGCCTCTGCTGCCTCAGAGGCACGCTCTGACAATGACACGTCAACCTGAGGAACATATTAGCACCCAGTGCCATGTGTACAGAGCAGAACAGCAGCACTGGTTTGTCACAGATCACCTTCTGACCTAACTTGACCAGACCAGCATGCAAATAGCTGACCCAGTCCGCGAGAGAGACTCACATCCTCACACACAGAAGTTTGTTGTGTACCGCACTGCCAAATGCATGGCAATCCAAGGCTGCAGAGCTGTGCTTGCATGCGTGCATGTGTGTGTGTGCAGACCTACCTGTCGGGCTTTGAGCATGAGAATGCCTTGGAAGACCTTGGAGAGGTCCCGCAGGTTGAAGGTATAGTGGGCTCTGGCTGGTGTAGGCAGCAGCTCCTGGCTGACTCGCAGGTACACCTCGATGCTGCCCTCCACCATGGGCTTCAACAGGGCTCGCTTCACGTCCAGTCCAAACTGGTGATCCATGAAGCCGCCCAGTATGGCTGTGAACATCACTCGAAGACACACCTGGCAATACTGATCTGTCAGTGCTCTTCCAAGGCATTGGATGCAATTTCAGTGCTGCTCAGCAGCGTGGTGTTGACAATTTTGCATGCAAAGGAGCAGTGATGTGACAAGTGCAAAACGGTGGTACATGCTACTGTCTCTTGTTATAGCAGGGACAGGCCACTCAGCTACCTTCGGAAAGGTGGCAATCAAGTCAAGGTGTGTGATCATTGTGCATAAACATCATTTTTATTATTATTTATTGTGTGATCAGCAAAATTGGGTCCTGCTGAACGCCTCAAGCAGACACAGCATAGATCTGGTGGCTTTGAGTGGTGCAAGGCATACAGGGGAGATTCAAAGGACAGACCTCAGAAGTGGGTGGCATGCACAGAGTGTGCATGTGGCGAGTGAACCGGGAGGACATGTTCTGCCTGCCACCACCAGGTGGTGCGCAAGCTGCCATAATGGTCACGTCTTCAACGCCCTTCCAGAAAAGCTTTTCCCTATCATAGAAGCCTCCTTGATCCTGCAGAGACATGCACAATGCTGTTCAAGCCAGCATGGCATGCATGTTCTGGACATCTGGATTGATTGATGAAGCAACAATTGTGTGCAACAGGTCAAGCCATAGCTTGCATGGTCCACATGAAAGCAAATGCAAAGCATAGCATTGGCCTATAGACTCAAAGCAGAAGCAAGCAGCTCTATGCCAAGGATGTAAGATGCGTCAGAGATGTTGCTTGAAGCTCTGCCATTGAGCTTCATACCAGCAGTTGCCTGAGTAGCTCTATAGGGGGCTGTGCGCCAAAGACCTCTTTGGCTGGCATGTTGATGTCATCCACAAACAGCACCATGTGTTGGCCTATTGGAGGCCCATACCTGCATCACAACATTGCTCCTGTGTGCAAATGCACGCCCTACATGTCTGCATAACGCTTTCTGGCATGCTGATATTTCCTAGCTATGATGACAGACATCTGCTGCAGTTACTTACGAGCATGGGCTTGCAGATCAGGTGCATGTGATCTCTCATGCAGGTAGTAAGCTTAGCAGCTGCTTGCATATGCTTTGGTGCAGTACTGCATCTGGTCACTGTACCACCATCATGAAGGATGACAAGACCTTGCACAAGACACAATCAGAGTCACTCTTGCCTGTTCCTGTGCCTTCGCTCCACCTTTGCCTCTATCATCTCCTGAGTGGCTAAGCTGGTGGTCTGAGCGCTGAAGGTGAGGCAGGTGGGCAGGATGACACCCTGCCGACTCTGCTGCTGAAGCATGTTCTGCATGGCAGCTGATTTGCCTACTCCACTGTTCCCTGCCGTGCCACATAGGTGCTGCTCAGAGCCATGCAGAAGGTTCTTTGCATCCATCACAGCACAACTTTGATGATGCACAGCAGAGTCCAAGAAGGATGCTGCAGTCTCGGTATACAGCAGATGCATGTTGGGCGCAAGGCTGTAGAGGCGTCTCCTTGTGTTGAATCTGGTTGATGCGATAAGAGAATCTGTAGTGTAGCACGATTACATCATAGCTCATGCTGCTGTACTCAGGCATCAGCTGAATGCACTGAGTGTTTGACACATAAGGGTGTTGAATGTATATTGATTCTTGGCAATGTTCTCTGTTGTTGGATCTGTTGAGAGGGGACATACCTGTCAGCAACACAGGCCGATGCACTTGGAGAGCGAGGGTCAGAAGTGCTCCAAAGCGCACTGTGTCTGCCGTGGGGACAAAGATCTGGGAGTAAGGCGTGGCAGGGTTGTACTTGAAAGCCGGCACTGTTTCTTCCCAAGATCTCAAGGCATAGTTTCTGCAAAAGGACGTGAGGAGCGCTAGCCCAACTATTTGCAGCTGCATTGTTCTAGCATAATTTGGTTGTACGCTAAGTGTGTAATGGACATGCTTTTGGTGCTGGTTGCGTACAAGGTCAACACAATTGCAGCAATGGTGCTATGTTATACATGATGAAACCTCGGAGTTGTCAAGATGCTGCGCCAAGCCTGGTGGCAATGTCTGGCAGCACTGACAGATTGGGTGAGTGCAGCATCATAACAGCAGTAGTAATAATCACAACAATAGTAAAAATAACATTCATGCTCATGATGAGCTGGGTGGGCGCAGGGCAAGTGTTGTCTCTGCAACTTGACACCGGTGAGTGTTCACAGATGTGTCTGTCTGCATGCTCAATGCAGCACTGTTGTGGCTACAGGTTAATGATGACCAACGCCTCATGCATGCTGTTCAAACAAGTCAGCTGACATACACAGTTAGTACCTTTGCGGATCACAGTAGTAGTCATACACCAAGCCAGCTCCAGCGGGGAAGATAGCTACCCCTTGAAAGGTTTTGCGCACCATTGCATCAAAGGTATCACGTGAATGGCTCTCCAGAGCACCACCGATGGACCAAACATAGCAGAAGGCAAAGATGTTCTGTATGCCCAGCTTGGCGCTTTCAGAAATAGGGTCCACGATGGCAGGAAAGTTGACTGGCAGCAGCATCGCCTGTGGACAAAGTGAGTCTGGTTCAAGTGACTCAACACAGCAAACATGACAGGTGACCGGATCGGCATTCAATGCCTGTGTACTGTGAATGCAGCATTGCACAGTTACAAGGTGACATGAGCACGACCCTGTGCAGCAGCAGTCACTGGCAGAAGTGAAAGGCTGCTGAAGTCATGTGACGCATGACCTCAAAGCTCTTTTCAATCCCAAAACGTCTGTTTTTGATTTGGAAACGTCATCCCTACACTGGAAACCCTAACTCAGAAACGCCTGGGGACAGTAAAAACGAGTTTCTACATTGGGGAGATGTTTTAGATGTACTTGAGGAGAAAGGCAGAGGTGTGAATATGCAATCGACTTTGCAAGGCTTGCTCCCTGCAACAGGCGCAGGAGTCGGGATTGGAACCAAGCACGGCAGCAAGGCACCAAGAAATCAGCAAGGCAGAGGCTTGCCTGCAGCAGGTATGTCAATGAGGTGACCAAATTGACATCCACGGTTGGGATAACCTCATGGCACTTGCTCCTGACCAGGGCCAACCCAGTGTCCACGTATTGCTCAAACAGGCCATTCAGGAAGGCCAGGTCAGCATCTGCCAGGTTGACAGCCTGTTCAGGAGTGGACAGACTGCCGGCCAGCTTGCCAAGCCAGCTCCTGCGCAGCGCTTGCATCTGTCAAGAAGCATCCAAACAATTCTGGCAAGAGGCTGCCATACACTTCAGTTTTGACATCTGTGCAACAGCAGGGTACTAATATATTGCAGTACGCACATACGCTGTGGCTTGGAGTTCCAACTGCTGAGTGGGACGTGACTGTAAACAAACATGTAATCCTGCAGGCATGCCCCTCATGTATGCATCTGGTATGATCCACACTTTGCAGCTTGGTATACACTGCTCTGCCTTGCTCCCTGTACATACACAAGTCAGGATGTCAAGTGCATCTGCCTGGTGGGCTGTCAAGCATTAGGAAAAGAAAAGGAAAGACTACACCTTTGGGCGTCAATTCAATGAAAAGCCAAGTACCATACCGGGTTGCCCAGGGGCAAGCATAAGGCCTTACTTGACAAAGGGACGCCAGCCTAGACTCTGAGGAGCAACATACACCATGCCGCAGCGAGAGACAGTCGCTGGAGATGCTTTGGCCAAGTCACCCACTTCAAACAGCACGCGCATGATGCTGCTGTCTAGTCTGATGCGCTCACTGTTTGGCAAACACAGAGTCCTTGTGTCATCCAAAACCTGCAAGTCGCAGCCACTGTGAGAACGTGGCTTGCAAACACTCATTGGACCTGGCAGGGGTTGGAGCCTGTATGGCCATTGCCAGCTTGTCTGACCTGCTGTGCATGTTTGCCACAGCCGAGGTCGGCTCAGCAGTGTCATCATTTATCAAGAGCACATTGTGGTCTAGCAGGGCTGTATGCTGTTATCAGAGTGCAAGGTATGTTCATCTCACTGACAAGCTGACTGCGCGTGTTGTAACAGGACATGCTGTTCGCTTGCATACATTCCAGGTATAACACAATTGGACTGGCACTCACTGTGTTCAGGTTCTCAACCCAGACGGCATCAACAGGCCCATCGAACACCAGCCATTTCATGGCATGAGTGCCGTCAGCCATGGCTTCCCTGACCAGCTTTGAGGCGACACCATCCTTCCAGTCATTGCTGACTGGATTGTACGCTCCATACAGCTCGCCCAAGCTGATGCTCTTGGGATTCAGACAAAAGCAGTTTACCGGTACATGTGCCGTGTCCTCTCCTTGTGTCTGATGTAGCAGGTTCAAGGCACCTTGCAGAGTCTTGTAGCACTCAGACTTGCCTCCTCCTGTATGTCGTCCACCAGACATGGGATGCCAAAAACATGATCAACATGAAGATGAGTCTAAGCAATGCTGTGGATTGGGTTGGTTTAGGCAGTATGCAAGCACAGCAAGTGCCTTGGACGCATGTGCTGTAGTGTATGCAGGTGAACAACAGGGAGCACAACAACCTGCCATCTCAACATAGTGCATAGCACAGAACAAAGCTGCAAACAGTTTGTGGTGGGGTACAAAGATACCTGCAGGTCCTACAAGCATGACACCGAAGCGTACAGCCAAAGTGTCCTGCAGCTGCAGGCATTTGGTGACAAGGGCCGGCACCGCCTGCAAGCCTGCTGCCTCACAGGAAGCTGTCACTGCTTGCACCAACTGCCCAGACTCCTATATCCAAACCATCCACGTGAGCAGACACTGCTTTAGAACTTTTTTGGTATCTTTGTTTGACATTTTCAGTCTACTGGTCCAATGGTCATGGTTGGCCCTAATGACCTTTAAAATCTAATGAATGAATGAATGAATGAATGAATGAATGAATGAATGAATGAATGAATGAATGAGTGAGTGAATGAGTGAATGAATGAATGAATGAATGAATGAATGAATGAATGAATGAATGAATGAATGAATGAATGAGTGAGTGAATGAATGAGTGAATGAATGAATGAATGAATGAATGAATGAATGAATGAATGAATGCTGCTTGGCTGGGCAATGCCTGATGCACCATAGGTCTAGCAAAGCTTCGTGAGCCTCGTGAAAGTGACACTGTGTTACATGGTGCTAC
>JAABUO010006998.1_pt1 | contig 12907 bp, 12 predicted proteins | sample 5559291 | NCBI WGS metagenome assembly JAABUO01 (sample SAMN10711878, study PRJNA513372) | rock metagenome | isolation source: Antarctica rocks | place: Antarctica: Victoria Land, Finger Mt sud
AGACAAGCTCGCCGACCCCGTCCCGCTTGACCAAGCCGCCTGACAGCAGCAAACCTCAGCCCGCCGGAGACGATCCAGCCAAGCCATTTCCACCACACTCGCGACGGTACCTTCTCGGTTTCACGATCCGACAATATGGCGAGAAGACCCTGACAAAACCGCAGAAAGAGAAGACACTGTCTCATCTGCGGCAGATCAGGGATATTCTTGTCAAGAACCGGACGGCCACATCTGGTAACATCGTGAACCTACTCAATCCTATCATTAGAGGATGGTCCAACTACTACCGATATGGCTCCTCGACACAAACATTCTCGTATACAGACCATCGTCTGTGGCAGATGCTGTGGAAATGGTCCTGCCGAAGACATCGCAAGAAGTCCTGTCAATGGATACGGCAGCGGTATTTCACGCGGGTCGGGCAACGGGAGTGGGTGTTTTTCGGAGAGCGGGAAGAGACGGGTAAACGCATTCAACTCGCGTATCATGCTCAGACACCGGTGAGCCGCTATTTCAAGGTGCATAGGAGCATGACGCCTATGAACCCGGATGAGGCGGAATACTGGCAGAGGAGAAAGATGCGCGCGGGGCTTACGGAGACCTTTCGGCGCGACAGAAGACACTTGTTCAAACGTCAGGAAGGGCGTTGTGCCATATGCAACGTTTCCTTCGATACTCTGGGAGACGACCCCGAGATCGACGTTCATCACCGCCAGCCGAGACTGATTGGCGGCAGCAACGATCCTGACAACCTCGCGATGGTGCACCGGTGGTGTCACCACGCGCATCACTCACGAAACAGCTACCAAGCACACACGGCTTGAGCCGGATGAGGGAAACTCTCAAGTCCGGTTCTGAGGGGGGTGCCCGGCAGTAATGCCGGGTGCCTACCCGACCTCGCCGGGCCAAGCGGCCCGCCTGCGCGTGGGATGCGGTCCCGCGCCCAAGCGGGCGCGCCGTTGCCCCGTCCCCCGGCCCGGTTCCCAGGGGCCGCACCCGAGAGGACCTGACCGGCACGGGCCGGATCGCCTCCGAGGGAGAGATGAGGGTTCGTGAGATGGCAGGTTCGGTGAACAACGTCTTCCTGATCGGCAACCTGGGCAAGGACCCGGAGGTGCGGACCACGCAGGGCGGCGCCAAGATCGTCACCCTGACGCTGGCAACCGGCGAGAGCTGGACGGACAAGGCCACCGGGGAGCGCAAGGAGCGGACCGAGTGGCACCGCGTCGTCGTCTTCAACGAGCGCCTGGCTGACGTCGCCGAGCGGTTCCTGCGCAAAGGTCGTAAGGTGTGCGTCGAGGGCGCGCTGCAGACGCGCAAATGGACCGACCAGGCGGGCGTGGAGCGCTACAGCACCGAGGTGGTGCTGCAGCAGTTCCGCGGCGAGCTGACGCTGCTCGACAGCAACCGCGACGCCGCCGAGGGCGAGGGCGGCGCGCCCCGCGAGCGGGCTCCCGCCCTGCCTCGCGAGCCGGCCGGGGCCGGCGGTGGCGGGGGCTGGGGGCCGGGCGGCGACCTGGACGACGAGATCCCGTTCGCCTGCTGCTGGCAGTAGCAGGCAGCGGCATCCCGGTGGGCGGGACTGCGCTCCGCCCGCCGGCTTTCCCTTGCATCACCTCCACGACAACCGTCATTCTCATGGGAGAGACGTATGAGCACGTCCACGATCAATCTGCCGCTGTATCAAACCCTTGTCGGCCTCAACGTCCCCAAGGACGAGGCAAGCAGGGCGGCCGACATCAGCGACCTGGTTCGGAAGGACGAGATCTTGAGGCTCGCCACCAAGACCGACATGGACACCGGATTTGCAGCCCTGAGGCTCCAGATCGAGGCCACCAGCCACTCGCAGACCAAGTGGCTCGTGGGCACGATCCTGACCACGGCCGGCCTGTCGGTCGCCACCCTGATGTCACTGCTGCACCTGTTCCCGCCGCACTGAGCGGCTGAGCCCCTCCGGGGCAGCCGAAGACTTCCCCTCCACCATCCGAAGGCCCGCCGGCAGACGCCACGCGGGCCTTTCTCGTTTCAGGAGACCGCCATGATCCGCCACGGGACACCCGCGCGCCGGGCGAACACGTACGTCCGCCGCGTCGCCTCCGGTCGCAGGGAAGCATGACATGCCCTGCCAGACCCACCCGCACGGCAGCAGCGTCGGCTCGCGCCTCGACGCCGGCTGCCTCGCCAGCGCCCGCACCTGGCGGCACGAGGCCGAGAGCCTGCGCCACCAGGCCGACGCCGCCTGCCTGAACCAGCAGCAGCGTTGCACCCTGCTCCGCGACGCCGACGCCGCGGAGCAGCAGTCCGACTGGTGGTTCGATGCCATCGTGGGAGCCTGACATGCGCGATCCTGCACACGCCGCCATCGAGGCGGACTACCCGCCGCTGATGCTGGCCCAGGTCGAGGCGCTGCGCGCCTACGCCACGATCCACGGCCGCACCTGGAAGGTGAAGCTCTCGGCCAAGTGGATGCGCGCCTCGGCCGAGCCGCTGCTGCACGGCCTGCGCAACTCGCACGGCCCGTCCTGGCTGAAGGGCTACGCCCTTCCCGCCGCTCCGGACGCGCCGCCTGGTTGATGGGCCTGCGGGGGGAAGGACGCTGTCCTCTTCCTGATCCCGCCACGCCGTATCCTTCCTGCCGGGTCGCCGGTCGCGTTCCCGGCTGGCACACAGGCCAAGTGGCCGCACCCACGATCGGGGCGCGGCCACACTTTCTCAGGCGGTATGCTTCAGCGCCACCTGCTGCACGATCGCCTGGCTGTCCGGCAGCGGCGGCACCGCACCGAAGGTCAGTGCGCTCGGCAGCGGAATCCCGACAGTGCCCGCGCCGAGCCTTGCCAGCAGAGACGTGATGTTGCTGGCCGACGGGCCGAACGGGTGGGTCGGCCCGTACTGCGCAAGCAGCCCAGCCAGCCCGCCAGCCTGGCTGCCGTAGGACGGCATCGCCGGCAGCGGTGTCGCCGCCGTGGCGGTCGCGGCATCCGCCACGAACAGCAGGCCGTGCGGTGCGCCAAGGCCGGTGATCACCGGCGTGACGGCGCCAGTGGTGGTGTCGATCTGCACCACGGCGTTGTCGCTACCGACTGAGGCGTAGAGGTCGTGGGTGTTGAGGCCCGTGACCTTGGCGGCGATCACGTCGTTGCCGCCCTGGTTGGCGACGTAGAACGTGCCCGACGTGCTGGTCGGCACGATCGCGTCGTCCAGGCCGGTGCTGCCGGCCGGTAGGGTGACGAAGCTTTCGCTCTGTTGTGCAGTGCCTGGCTTGGCGATGATGGTGTAGGACCTGTCGTGGTCGCTGGTCAGGATTAGCGAGCCGTCCGCCAGGGTCTTCAGCGAGTCCGGATCGTTGACCGGCAGCAGCTGGTTGAACTGGCCAGTCACGAGGTTGGTTCCGGTGTCGCCGAAGCGCAGGATGCTGGTGGTCTTGAGCGCGCCCACCGGGGTGTTGCCGTTGTCGAGTCTCTGCACGACGGAGTCGCCAACTGTCTTCGGATTGGTGTAGCTCAGGTAGACCTTGTTGCCGTCAAAGGCCACGTCGTCATAGCCGCGAGCCGACGCGTCGCCGTAGACGTAGGGCGCGGCGTAGGACAGTTCCGGGCCGACCTGGTTGGTGGCCGGGTCGATCAGGACCAGCTTCGCGTTGGCGTCCTGGTTCTCCAGCGCCCAGACCTGGTTGGTGTTGGGATTGACCTTGAGCCCGTCGATCGAGCCCGGCAGTGCGTAGGTGTTCAGCACGTCGCCGTCCGGGCTGTAGTGCGCGATGGTGCTGGTGCCGCCTTTGCCGGTGCTGTCGGCGTTGTTGCCGTACTCGACCCAGAGCGAGCCGTCCCGGCCCATGGTGAGCGAGTCCGGCGCGGTGCCGCCGACCTCGCCGCCGACAGCGACGATCTTCTCGCTCTGCACCACCGGTCCTACCACGGCGGCATCGGGGACGAACGCCAGGCCGTGCGAGCCCTGCAGCCCGGTGACCAGAGCGGTCTGCGCGCCCGTGGTCAGGTCGACCTCGACGATTTCGGTGCCCTCGGAGGCCAGGGCTGTGTTCGAGTCCAGGCCGGTCAGCGTCACCTTGAGGATCTGGTTGGCGCCCTGGTTGGCGACGTACAGCGTCCCCGATCCGGAGTTCGGCACGACGACGTCATCGAGGGCGGAGCCAGCCGGCAGGTTGCTGAACTGATAGAAGCTCTGGCTCTGGCTGGCGGTGCCGGGATTATGGATGATCGTGAAGGCATTGTCCGCTTCGCTGGTCTGCACCAAGCTGCCGTCCGGCGTGGATTTCAGCGAATCCGGATCGTTCAGCGGGATCGTCTGATCGACCTGGCCCGTCACGACGTTGGTCCCGGTGGCGCCGAACGCCAGCACGTCGGTATAGGCGAGCGGACCGAACGGGACCTCGCCGTTGGTGAGCTGCCGCACCACGGGATCGCCGTTCGAGGTTGGGTTGGTATAGCTCTCGAACACCTTGTTGCCGATGAAGGCAACGTCGTCGTATCCGCTCGTGGTGCTGGTCACCGCCGGCGACAAGGGCGCGCTGACGGAACCCGTCGCGGGGTTGATCAGCGTCAGGGTGGCGTTGCCGTCATTGTTCTGCAGCGCCCAGACGATGCCGGTATTCGGGTCGATCTTGAGCCCGTCCACCAGGCCGGGCAGCGTGTAAGTGTGCTGCGTCGTGCCATCGGGTGCGTATTGGACGAGCGTGCTGCTGCCGCCCTTCGCGCCGGTGCTGTCGGCGCCGTTGCCGTATTCCGCCCAGACCGAGCCGTTGCCAACCGTGAGCGAGTCCGGGGCGCTCTGCCCCTTTGCGCCGAACGCGAAGACCTCGCTGCTTGTAACCTGTGCCATATGGCGTGCCCTCAAAAAGTGCTGCCGTTAGCTCGGCTGGGATTTTCTCGAACATACCACGCCACACTATGCCAAGAGCCGCCAGTTATAGTTGAACATATCGTCAAACAGTAACAACACCATCGCAGAATGGTCATAACTTATTTCTGAGTTCACAGATCCAAACTGAGATTGTGGCTGACACTGAACGTGGAGTTTACATATATATTGTAATGGTGATTTCATAAACTTCGGTCCTGTCGGGGATCGTTTTATAGAACGACGGGCCTGAACTCCAGGGCTCGTTGCAATTCGGACTTGAAACGCCACCCCGTCGTTGATTGTTGCCGCACGCTCCTGGGCGTGACCCAGGTGACGTAAGTTCTTCATGTTGGGCCAACGGGAAAAGGCTGTCGCCCTTCGCCCGGTCTGGCTGCGCCCTCTCCTCTCCCAGACCGGCTCGCCGTTCGCGTTCCCGGCTGGCACACAAGACCCATGATGATCCCTCGCATCCTCTCGCTTGCCCTGGCGCTGCTCGCGCCCGTGGCGGCTCTCGCCCAGGCTCCGGCCTGCCCGCGGTTCTTCCCGGGCGGGGAGGCGCCGGCCCTGGTCAACCCAAGGCTGGCGCAGCGCACCACCCTGCTGTGCAACGACGCCTACGCCGTGCTCGCCTCCGGCCTTACCCACGGCGCCCTCTGGTCGGCCGAGCACCCGACCGCGGCCAGCCTTGAGGCTGCCCGCGGCACGCCGCGCGAGGGGCAGTTCCACCCGGAGGACCGGCTGCCCTGGGCCGACCAGGCGCAGCTCGATGACTACCGCCGCTCCGGCTACGACCGCGGCCACATGACGCCGTCGGGCGACATGCCGGACAAGAACGCGCAGCAGCAGATCTTCTCGCTGGCCAACATGGTGCCGCAGACCGCGGCCCTGAACCGTGGAGTCTGGGAAGGGATCGAGAGCGCGGTACGCGACCTGGCCATGCGACAGGGCGAACTCTATGTGGTCACGGGCCCGGTGTTCGAGGGCCAGGAGCTGAAGTCGGTCGGGCCAAACGGCGTGCTGGTGCCATCCTTGACCTGGAAAGCAGTGTACGACCCGCGGGCCGGCGGGGCAGGGGCCTACGTCTGCACCAACACCGCCGCGCCCCACTGCGACGTAATCTCCGTCGCTGCCCTAATTCGCATGACGGGCGTCGATCCGTTCCCTCCGCTCCCGGTCCGCGTCAAGGAGGTCGCGACGGCGCTGCCGGCGCCGGAGGACAGCCCCTATGCTCCGGGACGACACCAGAGCCACCGCCAGAAGCGCGGCGTCTTCGACTGAGGGCACACCAGCCGTGCTCCCTAGCAGAACGGCCCCGCTGCATCTGCCTGGCGGAAACTGGACCGCACAAAATCAGATCTGAAAATGCACGTCTAAAATCACCATCAGATACGGATAATAAATTAAAGCAACATATCGCTAAGAAAGAGAAGGTCGACTCACCTTGGGTTCCAGTTTTTTTAAAGTGTAACAAACTTTTGTCGGACATTCCCCTAACATCTGTCTCGAAACACGGCATCAGCAGCCCTGTTGTTTTGTCATAAATGTTTGGTAGAAAATGCGGACTGCTTCCTTGCTATCTTTGGTCGTGCTGCTATGGATTCCAACCGGCTCATCTGCCAAGCCGTCGGACAGGTTGAACGCAGAACCTGCACTGCCAACGGTGCGCCTGGCCCAGGCCGGCCCGTCCGCTCCCGAGCCGTCCAATGCGCTTCTGACACCAAGCGGTACGATCTCCGCTCCGCTCGGCAATCCCGCCCCCGCCGGGATCACTGCTGGCGCGACCGACGCGCCCCCTGGCGGCACGCGCGTGGAGGTCGAACGGGTGCGCGCCCATGCCCCGCCCAGCGCCAGCGGCTCGCGCCAACAGGCGCTGGAGCTGAAGAAGAACTCCGCCAACATCATCGAGGTGCAGCCGCAGTCCGAGATCCAGAAGCTGCCGGACGTCAGCGTCGCCGAGGCCTTGCAGCGCGTTTCCGGCGTGTCGCTGGAAACTGACAGCGGGGAAGGCCGCTTCGTCAACATCCGCGGCCTCGATGCGGACCTGAACGGCGTGTCGTTCGACGGCGTGCGGCTGCAGCCGTCCAACATCGGCTCGCCGCTCGGCGGCGGCCGCGCCATCGCACTCGACAACATCCCGGCCGGCTTCGTGGGCGGGCTCGAGGTGATCAAGACGCTGCGCCCCGACCAAGACGCCGAGGCGCTGGGGGGTGCGATCAACATCGTGCCGCGTACGCCCGCGGCGGACGGCCGGCCGTTCGTCGACATCAACGCCGGCGGCGGCTACGAGCCGCTGCGCGGCACGCCGGTCGTGCAGGGCGGCATCACGGCCGGCGGCTCGTTCGGCCTGGATGGCGGCGGCGGGCTGCTCGACCCGCAGTCCACGGCGGACCACGGCTTTTTCTCCAACGCCAAGCCGTTCTCCTTCATAGGCACCGCCACCCAGTACAACGACCAGCGCGGCGTCGACGACGTTGAGGAAAGCTACCTCGACCAGCAGGGCAGCGGCGTGCGCGACAAGGCGCTCGGCGAGATCGACCTGCGCCGCTACGAGTACCACCGCCGGCGCTACAGCCGGGGCGGCGCCCTCGAGTACAATCCCGATCCCAACAACCACTTCTTCTTTCGCTTCTCCGACGCGGGCTACACCGAGCACGTCAAGCGCCACGTCAACATCCTGACCGGCCTCGGCAATGGCTGCGACACGACGAACTGCTACGGCGGCTCTTACGGCAGCGACTTCATCGCGCCGGCAGCGACGGCCGAACAGACGCTGCGCGACGAGAGCGAGAGCCTGCGCGAGAACGTCGTCGAGTGGGGCGGGCGCAACGTCCTGGCCGGCGGGGTCGAGATCGACTACCGCGGCGCCTTCGCCTCCGGCGACTACAACAAGCCGTACGACTACAACACCACCTTCACCAACCCGAACACCGTCTCCGTCGCCTACAACAACCTGCTCGATCCATACCACATCTCGGTGCGGACGCTGGACGGCACCAGTCTCGCCAACCCTGCCAACTACGTGTTGAGCGGCATCGGCAACAGCCAGCAGCGCGCCGACGACCACGAGTGGTCGGGCGTGGCCAACGTCAGCATCCCCGTCGATCTCGCCGGCATTGGCGTCGCCCGCCTCGGAGGCAGCGCCCGGCTGCGCCAGCACCAGTCGACCACGACGTTCCAGAACTACACCGCCAACCCCGATCTGCCTGTCGGCGAGTCCGGCTACGTGTTCGGTCCGAACCAGGTGTACTACGACGGGCGCTACAACATCGGCCCGATGATCGACGGCAGCGTGCACACCCTGATCGGCACGCCGGCCCTGACGCGCAACGTCGCCGCCGACATTCTGCTCGGCCAGCAGGCCTACCAGAACGACCATGAGAACGTCTTCGCCGGCTACGGCCAGTACGACTGGCAACGCGGCGAGCTGGGCATCCTGGCCGGCCTGCGCGTGGAAGGCACCGACGCCGCCTACGGCGCCAACCAGATCGTCACGGACACCGGCGGCAACGTCACCGTGACCCCGGCCCGCGTCAACGCCGACTATGTCGACTACTTCCCCTCGATCCAGGCACGCTACGCGCTCGCGCCCGACACGATCGCCCGCCTGGCCTATTCAACGGCGATCGCGCGGCCCGGCTTCAACCAGATCACCGCGTCGACCAACGTCGACATCGGCACCGGCATCATCAGCAGAGGTAATCCTTCGCTTGCCCCCACCACCTCGGACAATTTCGACATCTCGTTCGAGCGCTACCTGCCCCACGGCGGGCTGATCTCCGTCGGCGCGTTCGACAAGCAGTTCCACAACTACATCCTGCCCAGCCAGGTGCAGGGCACCTACCCCGGCATCGCCGGCATCGCCCAGTTCATCAGCTTCAGCAACGGCGGCGAGGCGCGCGCCACCGGCGTGGAGCTGCAGCTCATCAAGCGCTTCACCTTCCTGCCGGCCCCGCTCAACGGCTTCGGCATCGACAGCAACTACACCTTCGTCAACTCGGAGATCATGATCCGTCCGGGCCAGACCGGCTCGCTGCCGTCGACCTCGCCCAACAACTTCAACGTCGCGCTCACCTTCGACCGTGGCCCGATCGACATCCGCGTCGCCACCGCCTTCGTGTCGCGCAACCTGTACGCAATCGGGTCCTCGCGCGCTACCGACATCTTCTCCGCGCCCCGCTTCCGCATTGACGTCGGCAGTAGCTACGCGATCACCCCGCACGTCGGCTTCTACCTCGACGTCAAGAACCTCACCGACACGCCGATGCAGTTTACCGAAGGGCCGACCAACTCGCGCCCTATCCAGCGCGAGTTCTACGATGCGACCTACCTCGCCGGCCTACGCTCCTCGTTCTGAGTCGGGCCACACCAGGATCACGCTCCATGCATAGAGTCTCCGGACGTCCCTCACCCAGGTTGCCCGCCTCCTGGACGCTCCTAGCCGCGGCGACAAATCTGGTATTGGGAACGCTCCTTTGTGTCCCCTTGTGCGCACTGCTCGCCCCGCCCTCCTGCGCGGCCCCGCTCGAAGCTGCGGAGCAGGACGTCACCCAGGACTACGCCATCACCCGAACCGTGCAGCTCGGGGCGCCGGACCGCTGGGACTACCTGACCTTCGTGCCTGAAACCCGCCAGCTCCTCGTCAGCCACGGCGACCGCACCACGATCGTCGACGCCGGCGACGGCCACCCGGTCGGCGAGCTGGGCCCGATCGACGGCGCGCACGGCCAGGTCGCGTTGCCCGCGCTGGGCCAGGTGCTCGCCGACGGTGGCCGGAGCGCCTCCGTCATGGTGTTCGACCTCGCCTCGCGCCAGCCGCTCGCCACCCTGCCGGTCGGGGAGGACGCCGACGCCGTGGTCTACGATCCGGCGAGCCGCCGGGTATTCGTGATTAACGGCGACAGCGGCACCGTCACCGCGATCGATCCCGTCAGTAGCCGGGTGCTGGCGACGATCCCGCTCGGCGGCAAGCTGGAGTTCGCCGTCGCGGACGGGCAGGGTCACCTGTTCGTCAACCAGGCTGACCCGCGTGCGGTCATCCGACTCGATACCGCGACCTTCGCCGTGACCGCCCGGTGGCCGCTTCCCGGCTGCCTGTCGCCGCACGGCATGGGCTTCGACCCGCAGACCAGCCGCGTCTTCACCAGCTGCGTGAACGGCTCGCTCGTAGTGGTCGACGCGGCCGACGGCCGGGTCGTCGCGACGCTGCCGATCGGCAAGGGCAGCGACGCCGTCGCCGTGGACTCCAAGCGTCGGCTGGTGTTCTCGTCCAACGGGGATGGCACCCTATCGGTAATCCGAATCATTGACGCGTCGCATTTCGGACCGACGCGCAGCGTGGAGACGCAGCCCGGCGCCCGCACGATGGCGGTGGACCCGCAAAGCGGCAGGGTGTTCCTTGTCACCGCCAATGTGGTTTCGGCCGGGCCACCTCGCCTACCCGGCTCGTCGCCGAGCTATACCTTTGCCCCCGGCACCGTCCATCTTCTGTTCCTGGATCCCAAGAAATATTGAGGGCACACGCACTCAGCACGTCTGCTTCAAGGACATTGGCCTATTGGCAAGCATGCGGATGATGTCGCTTACCACGACGGCCCGCGGCTCCCAGAACGTGGTTCGCCTCGCGAACTGCACGGCCAATACCCAGAAGACCATGGTGGCCACCCAGATCAGGTCACGCATGCTCGCCTGCTCCCCATGCCCGCTCGGCTCCGCGCCGGGTCTGGGCCGATCGCGTCAGCCGATCAGCGCTTCCTTCAGGTCCTTCGCCGGACGGAACACGATCTTCCTCTTCGCCGCGATCTGGATTTGCTCGCCCGTCGCAGGGTTGCGGCCCGCGCGCGCCGGCGAGTGCTTCACCTGTAGGATGCCAAGCCCGCCCAGGCGCAGCCGGTCGCCTTTCCGCAGGTGCGCCACCAGCACCTCGACCATCTCGCTCAGCAGGGCCTCGGCATCGCCACGCTCCAGCTCGTGTGCCTCGGCCAGCTCGGCGGCCACCTGCTTGAGGGAGATCGTCGCCTGCGGCACTGCCGCCGGCTTCGCCTTGACGGCCGGAGCGGCGGACTTCGCCGCAGGGGTCTTCGCTGCCGGTTTGGCAGCGGCAGGAGCAGGCTTCTTGAGTGCCATCAGGGGCGTGCTTCCAATCTGTGAGCCGTGGAAGCGGCGCAACCCGCCACAGATCGGGCGACAGGACAAGGCAGGCATCCGCCCTGTCCATCGCCGGCATCAACTCCAGGGCAGCGTCACCGCCCGCGGCCGCCACGCCCACATCTGTACCAGCACCATGCGCAGGAAGCAGAAGCCGACCAGCCCGAGGATCGTCGCCACCCCGCCCAGCACGCCGCCGCTCCACAGCGCCAGGCTGAACGTGCGCCCGGGTTCGACCACCATCTCGCACGCCTGCTCCTCCGGCAAAGGTGCCGCCTCTCGGGACGACGGCACCCTGTCGATCGCCAGCGACACCGGCTTCGGCCAGGCCGCACACGCCGTCGTCAGCGCCGCGATCGCGTCTCTCACCGCTGTGGGCGCTTCGCGCCGCAGGACCGGCGATGCCACCTGCACCGGCGTGGGGTTCTGCTCCGGCGCGGGCTCCTGCTCCGGGGCAGGTCCCCGCTCCGCAGGCCAGAACGGCGGCGGTGCTGATGGCTCCGCCGCCTGAGCTACCGGCAGAAGCGGCAGCAGCACCACGGCCGCCATGGGCAGCGTCAGTCTCAGGGGAAAGCTTCGCATCGGCAGGCTCCTCGTTGCACGAGGTCAGCCTGACGGTGCCGGACGCGAATGAAGCCACCCTCAGGCGGTGCGGGCTTCTCGCTCTGCCCGATCTGCCTCGCCCTCCGCTACCAGCCAGCCCGAGGTCTCCGCCGCGCTGTAGGGCGCCCACGTCTCGCCACGGCGCGCCATCCCGATCGCACGGTTCACCCCATGCGCCTCGATGCAGCGGCGGTGCGCCAGGATCAGCAGCTCCGCCGCCTCCTGGCTCAGTGCGTTGGCGTTCTCCTCGATCGGCTGGAGATAGTAGCCTCCCTCCGTCTTCGCCCGCAGCAGCAGCGCCTCCGCCTTCACCAGCCGCTTCGACGTCCTGTCCGCGTCACGGCACGCCGCGACCGCCAGCGTCACCACGGGGTCAAGAAGCTCCGCCAGCGCGGTTCTCTGCTCGGCCGGGGCCAGCGGGAGGATATGGTCGGCGATGTACAGCGCAGTCTCGTGATCCACCAAGTCGAACAGCTCAGGCTCGGGCATCTCCAGCATGTACGAGTCCGCGATCAGCGACACCTCGCGGCCGTCCGGCTCGATCTCGTACAACACCTCCATCGAGGGCGCGGCACGCAGTTCGATCGGGAAGCGGACCACGTTGGTCAGCCCAGGCAACAGCTCGATGTTCACGGCTCAGCTCCTGTTGATGCAACGAGTCTAGGCCGTCCCGATTCCCAGGAGCAAGCACATACTGCATTGATAATAAACAATCTTTCGGCCGCAGCATGGTCCTCCGTCAAAGCCGGAAACCTGGGCGTCTCCCCAAGCGGGGCCGCGCTCTATTCCGCCCAAGCGGGCGGAACGGAGCCCCTGAAGAAGGGTCTCCGTTGGGTAGGCCCGGGCTGCCCCTTACGAGGACATCCCTACGCCCCCCTCCGAACCGTGCATGCACCTTTCAATGCACACGGCTCTCCACTCTCGCTGACTGCCGGCCAGCGTGCAGAACGACGTGACACGGATGGCACAGGACCGAGGTCTTGCGCAGCCGCGCCGATCGCTTCCATGCAAGGCCGGCAGCGACCCGATCCTTTTCTCGATGGTAGCGGCCTGCATCAGCAGAACCTCTCGATCCAAGGGCCGGGTCCGCGTGAGCTGCTCATGCCGTTATTAGCGGCATCGTCCTTCCCCCAGGCCGAGGCGCTTTCGGTCTGGTCGCCCAGCCTTATACGCATGCCTATCCGCCCGTAGGCGGCTGTCCCGGACATTACCCCGGGCGTTTGGGTACTATGACGGCTCCGTCGCCATACAGGTCCCGGAGAGGGCCTGCTGTAGGCGATCCCGTAGTTACGCGTGTGGGGAG
>JAABUO010006999.1_pt1 | contig 12906 bp, 11 predicted proteins | sample 5559291 | NCBI WGS metagenome assembly JAABUO01 (sample SAMN10711878, study PRJNA513372) | rock metagenome | isolation source: Antarctica rocks | place: Antarctica: Victoria Land, Finger Mt sud
AGGTCGCCCTCGTCGCCTGCATGCGGAAACTCTTGACGATCCTTAACGCCATCGCGGCATCCGGCACGCCGTGGAGCGCTCCGAACGGGGCCGGAATTGCCTCTTGACAACACAGTTGCTGTTAAAGGGGACAAACAGGACATAAGTCCTAGTCGACGGACCTTTTCGGCCCTTTCTGCCGTTTTTCGGAAGAACGTATGATGTTGCTGAAAAAGACAGGCTGCATCGGGAGAGCAATATGATCGTTAATCTTTATGTCGACCATATGATGTCGACCCCGCCTGCCTCGTCCGAGCAGGTCTACACCGCGACGCAGGAACACCCCAAGCAGTTCTCTGAAGCTGCGTCGCGGATCGGCATGACGCCGGCGGAGTATCACGAGTTCCGCCGGAGTCTGCTCGACGGCAAGGTCACGTACGTGCGGCTGCCGCACCGGCTCGATGCCATGAGCGGCGATCGTCGAGGGTCGGTCTACGCGGTCAAGAACGCGGTCATAACGTCGCCCGGAATGGGCTGGCGTGTGGCGCTCGCCGACGGCAACGTCGTCTACGTGCCGCAGGTCTGCGGGAACATCTCGTTCCTGCGCAACGGAGCCCTTGCCCACCGTCGGAAGCCCGGGATCGTCCCGATCGTGGCCGCGGCGCACACGCATCGCCGCCGTGCGGGCGCACCGTTCACCCCCGCCGTCGGTCCCGCTCCGGCCGCCGCCGACACTCCGGTGAGCCTCGTGCCCCCCGAGCAGGCCGTGCCCGCCGCTGAAGCGCCCGCGATCGTCGCGCAGGTTTCGCCCGTCGGCGCCGCTGCCGCCGCGCACGGTCCGTTCGCCGGGATCTTCGCGCTCCCGTTCGTGCTCGCCGGCGCGGTCGTCGGCGGGAGCCACCATGGCTCGCCCGCCACCCCGGCTGCGGTGGTCCCCCCGTGCACGGCCGGCTCGAACGCGCTCAACGCCTGCCAGAATCACTAGCCGATTTGCTTCCGATACGACCGAAACGCCCCGCACGACTGGCGGGGCGTTTCTCGTTCGTGCGCCGATGTCCGACCGGCGTGGAGATGGACGGGTTCGAACCGACGACATTGCAACTTGCAAAGCTAGCGCTCTACCAACTGAGCTACATCCCCGAGCCCATTCGTGAGCCATCCTGGGTTCAAACTAGATTGCAGCTGCTGTAAGCGCCTGGTCCGAGGCGCCTGACGGCGAGCGAGCAGCGCGTTTCAAGGAGTCTCCGACCGGAGTTTCGTCGCTAATACGCCCTCGCAATACCGAGCCGTTCATGTGTTTTGCTCCTGCCGTCCAGGACGCGCTTTCCTGAAAGCGTGAGCGCAATATGCGTGCCGTCTCGGCCGCGATCGTAACAGATCGGTATGCTCACGTTAGACCGGACCAGTCGTCAACGAATGTCGCTCGCGATCTAATCGAGAGCGATGACGATGCCCGATAAGTCTCCATCTGGGCCGTCCTGGACGGCATCGTTCGGCGATCCCAACGCGCAGCGCCAGTAAGCGGCACAGGAGCGCCGGCGGGTCGAAATCGACCGCGCCGAGAATATCGTCCTGAGCATCGCTCGACGCGAGGCTGCTTGGTCGGGCTCGGTGCGTGGTGCATGATGCACGCCGATCTGCACTTAGCGATTTTGGAGGCCGAGCGACCGCTTTGAATTTCGTAGGATGGTCGTTAACGCTGAATCGTGTAAGCGCGTTGCGAGAGACATTGCGCCTGCGTAGAGCGCGCGCATGAGGCGCTCGCGTGCGGCGGGCAAGCTTCGGACGGGCGCTCCGTCCGCGGAGGCCCTCTTGCTCCGCGCCCGCAAGGACCGATCCGCGAAGCTCCAGGCGTTGCTCAACCGCGAGGACGAGGATTACGAGTGGCTCGCCCGGCGGTTGAACGTCACCTACGCGCGGGCGAGCGCGCTCGTGAGCGGCGGGTGCTCGGTCACCCCGGCCGAGGAGCTCGCCATCGAACGGCTCCTAAGCAGTGCCGCATGAGCGACGCGGCGCGCGCACGGCGGGCCGTCCGCAAGGGGCGCCGATTGCAGGGGGGGCGGATCGCTCGGGCTTGACGCCAAGGATGGACTTTATCCCGGCTGCACGTCTTAAATGCGTGAAACGCCCGGGGGCGCCGAGCCGCCCGGGCGTTTTGGTTGATTGTCATCTGCGAGATCGAGGTCGGCGCCGTAGCGATCATCGCGCATCCGTTGGCAGCTCGCGTTTCCATGCATTCTTCTCTGTCCCGAATCGTCGCGGCTCCCATGCCTGAGAATGGTTGCAATCTAAACACAGACGTCGTCAGGCGTCAACGTGCTGTCTGTGAGGTTGCTTAGACAGCCACGAGCGTTTCATATGGCTTGCCTGATTCAGCGGGCGCGGTCTCCGAGCGCCTAAGCCAGCGCTTACAATACCAATTTAGCGGGTCGGCAGGCGATGAGAGTCAAGTCGCGCAGCGAATCGGAGGCCCGATGAGCGGTAGCAAGGCGCCAGATGGTCAGCGGGTACGCTTTACATCGCGTGATATCGCTGCGGCCGCCGGCGTGTCGCAGGCGACCGTTTCAAACGTTCTCAATCGCCCCGACATCGTTTCTGAAGCGACGCGCGAGCGCGTGTTTGCCGCTATGCGCGACATGAGCTTTGTCGTCAATGACTCGGCGCGCTCACTACGCGCGGGACGCTCGCGGACGCTCGGCGTGGTCGCGCTCGATCTCACGAATCCATTCTGGGGCGATGTGACGCGCGGCATTACCGATGCCGCTAGTGCCGGTGGTTACACGCTTTTGCTTGGCTCGTCGGGCGAGAATCGTGAGAGCGAAGCGGAGCTCTTAAGGACGTTTGAGGAGCATCGCGTCGATGCCGTACTCGTCTCGCCGGTCGCGATTGATTCGCCGGCGCTAGCGTCGCTTGAGGAGCACGGCATCGCCGTCGTGCTGCTCGACGAGCTCGATCCGTCGGGCCGGCGCTCGGCTGTCTCGCTCGATCACGAAGCCGGCGCGCGGCTTGCGACGGAGCATTTGCTTGCGCAGGGCCATCGCCGAATTGGCTTTGTGAACGTGCCGCACAACATCTCATGGTCGCGCGAGCGGCTACGCGGTTTGCAGGCCGCAGTCGAGGCAGTCGGTCCAAACGTCGACGCTGCCATCATCGAGGCGATCGTGCCGACAATGACGTCGCGCGCAGCCGAGCCCGCGGTCGAAGAGCTGCTCGCCGCCGCACCGGACATCTCGGCGATCGCCTGTCTCAACGATATGATCGCTTTCGGCGTTCTCAAGCGCCTCAATACGTTAGGCATTGCGGTGCCGGGCGACGTTTCGGTCGTCGGCTTCGACGACAACTACTTCGCCGATCTCCTCTCGCCGGGGCTCACGACCGTCCGGCATCAGCCATACGTGCTCGGCCGCACCGCAACGGAGCTCGCGATCCATCGCGAGCCGTCGAAAGCGCCCATCAGCATCATTCTCGAGCCCAAGTTGATAGTTCGCGCAACGACCGCTCCTCCAGACATTAAAAAGCGATATTAAGAGCCGGATCGATCTCTCGCCGACGGAAAAGATTTCTCCCTAGTCTTGACGAGGAAGTGGAATCCGAGATACCGTCTTTGATGTAATACGTATTAATCGCTACGCCAGCCTGCGTGTTGCCGGCGCCAAGGTGCGCTCATGTCTCAAGGGAGCGACGACGAGATGAAGCGGTCCGACAGCCTCTTTCGGTCCATCGCCTGGATCGCGTGCTCGACCGTGCTTGCGCTGCCGGCGTGTACGACCAGCAGTAGCAGCGGCAACGCGAGCGCGAGCCCGGGGGCGAGCGCGAACGCAAGCACGTTCGAGGCGAAGTCGCCGCTCAAGATCGGCTACACCGCGCAAGACCTCTCCAATCCGTATTGGCAGAACTACGCCGCGGGCGTGAAGGCGGGCGCCGCCGCCGCCAGCGCGACGGTGGTCGTTGCCGATGCGAAGGCCTCGCAGCAGCAGCAGGTCTCGGGGAGCCAGGACGTCATCAACCAGGCGATCAGCGCGATCATCGTCTCGCCCGTCGAGCCGACGGCGCTGCCAGGGACGGTCAACGCGGCGCATCGCGCGCACATTCCGATCGTTATCGGAGATGTCGGCGCGACGGGCGACTACGATGCGTTCATCCAGTCGAACAATCGCGCCGGCGGCGCGCTCGCGGCCGACTACATAGCAAAGCGGCTCGGCTCGGGGAAAGTCGACATCGCCGTCATTGATCTGCATCCCGGATCGACGGTCGGGACCGATCGGGTCGGCGGCTTTAAAACCGAGCTCAAAAAGTTTTCGAACGTCCACGTCGTCTCCGAGCTCAACGGCAACGACGCGATCAAAGAAGGGCACGACGCCGCCGCCAACGCGCTCGCGAAGAATCCCGACATCAAGGGCATTTTCGCGGCCAACGACAACGAGGCGCAGGGCGCGATCGCCGCGATTCAAGAAGCCGGCAAGAATCCGAAGCAGTTTATCATCATCGGCTTCGACGGAAACGCCGGCTCGATCGCCGACATTAGCAACGGCACGCAGACGGCGACGATCGCGCAGGATCCATACGGCCAAGGCAAGCTGTGCGTGAAGATCGCGCTGCAGTTACTGCACGGCGAGAAGGTCGACTTCACCGATCCCGCTACCAAGACGATTCAGCTCGCCGTGCAACTCGTCGACGCGAAGAATCTCGCGCAGTTCAAGAAAGATCGCGCGGGCCAGAAATAACGTGATCCACACGCGCGGCACCGCCGCGAGCGTCGAAGAAGCAGTTCTTGAGGCGAGCGGCATCTCGAAGGACTTCGCAGGCGTCACCGCCCTCAAGGACGTCTCGCTGCGGCTCGCACCCGGCGAAGTGCACGCGCTCGTCGGCGAGAACGGCGCCGGCAAGAGCACGCTGATTAACATTTTCGGCGGCCTGTTACAGCCCTCGCGCGGCCGGCTACTCGTCGACGGCGTCGCGCAGAGCTTCAACGGACCGCAGGCGTCGCAGACCGCCGGCATCAGCGTAATCAGCCAGGAGTTTCGGCTCGTACCGCAGCTGACCGTGGCCGAGAATATCTTTCTCGGGCACGAGCCGCGACGAGCGCTCTTCGTCGACCGCAAGCGTGCGAGGCGCGAGACGCGCGAGCCGCTGCGCGAGCTCGGGCTGGACATATCGCCCGATCGCCGAATCGCGAGCCTGACAATCGGCGATCAGCAGCTCGTCGAGATCGCGCGCGCGCTGATGCGCGAGTTTCGCGTCCTCATCATGGACGAGCCGACGGCGGCGCTGAGCGAAATCGAAGTCGAGCGGCTGCTCGCGCTCGTCGAGCGGCTGCGCAACCGCGGCACCGCGATTCTCTACGTCTCACATCGCCTGCCCGAGATCTTCCGCGTCTCCGATCGCATCACGGTCCTGCGCGACGGCCGCACCGTCGCCTCGCTCGCCACCACGACGACGACGGTCGACGAGGTCGTCACCCACATGCTCGGCCGCGAGCTCGAGAAGGCCACTGAGCGGGCCGCCGGCACGAAGAAGGCGTCGAGCGGGCGCGACGCATCGGATGCCCTGCGCGTGACGCGGCTGCAGTGCAAGGGGCTCACGGGCCCGATCGATCTGCGCGTAGCGCCGGGGGAGATCTTGGGCATCGCCGGGCTCGTCGGATCGGGCCGCACCGAGCTCATGCGCGCGCTCTTCGGCGCCATCCCAGCGACCTACGATTCGTACGAGGTTCGCGGCCGCCCGGTCCATCCGAGCTCGCCCGACGATGCGATCGGCTCGGGCATCTTCATGCTTAGCGAAGATCGCAAGGCCGAAGGGATCGTCCCGCAACTCTCGGTGCTCGAGAACGTCGTCGTCGCGCAGCGCAGCTGGGGGCGCTTTCTGATCGATGCCGCACGCGATCGCGAGCACTATGCGTCAATGAAGGAGCGCATGCGAATTCGCTCGAGCGATTCCGATCAGCCGATCACGAGTCTGAGCGGCGGTAATCAGCAGAAGGCGCTGCTGGGGCGCGCGCTGCTCTCGCATTGCAGCGTCCTGCTGCTCAACGAGCCGACGCGCGGTGTCGACATCGGTGCGAAGGTCGACATCTACCGGCTCATTCGCGAGCTCGCCGCCACCGGCGTCGGCGTCCTCGTCAGCTCGTCGGAGGCCGCGGAGCTCGTGGCCGTCGTGGATCGCTGCATCGCGCTCTATGCCGGCGCGTACGCAGGCGAACTCAACGGCGAGCGCATCACCGAAGATGACGTCGTCGCTAGCATTCTCGGCCGCGACGAAGCGAGCGGAGCGCCGAGATGACGGCGCAGCCCATCGCCGAGTCCGCGATGGTCCAGGAGCAACGCCGCGACGCCGAACTCGCTGCGGACCGAGTCGCACGGCGCGAGGCGCTGATCGACCGCAGCGGCATACTGGCGCCTTTCGTCCTCATTGCGGCGCTGGCGACGGTCCTCGTGCCCGGCTTCTGGTCCGGTTCGAACGTCCAAAGCATTCTCGTAAACGCGGCGATCGTGGCAACGGTCGGCTTCGGAATGACTCTCGTCATTGTCATCCGTGGTCTCGATCTCTCGGTCGGGGCGGTCGCGGCGTTGACGTCTTGCGTCGCCGCCGCCGCGATCAACCAGTTCGGCATCGTCGTCGGCGTGCTGCTGACGCTCGCCCTCGGACTCGGCGTCGGGCTCGTCAACGGCGTTCTCGTCACATACCTTCGCGTTCCCGCTTTCGTCGCGACGCTCGCCACAATGGGAATCGTTCGCGGCGCCGCGCTCCTTTTCACGAACGGCGAGCGCGTGACGTTGCAGTCAACGACGTTCCGACAGCTCGCGATCGTCAAGTTGCTAGGCGTGCCGCTGCCGTTTGTCGTCGCGTGCCTGCTCTGCGTCGCGTTCTACCTATTGCTCGAAAACACGCCGTTCGGGCGTCATGTGGCGGCCGTCGGCGGCAATCCGGGCGCCGCGCGAGAGGCCGGACTCAACGCGACCGCGATCGGCCTGATCGTTTACGCCATCTCCGGGCTCGCGGCGGCGTGCGCCGGCCTGCTCCTCGTCGCGCAACTAGGCACCGTAGATGCGACGCCGATCCAGGGACTCGAACTGCAGGCCATTGCAATCGCGGTGCTCGGCGGAACAAGCATCGCCGGCGGCGTCGGCAATCTTCCCGGCACGTTCCTCGCATCGCTGCTCCTCGCGATGATCGGGTCGGCGCTCAATCTGCGCAATATCCCCGGCTACTATCAGTACCTCGCCCTCGGATTACTGCTGATGCTCGCGCTCTCGCTCGACACGTTGCGCCGACGCATCCGCATCGCGATCTCGAGCGGCAACGCGTGACGGAGCGCTCATGAGCTCGTGAGCTCGATCGCCGTCGAAAGCGAACGTTCCGAGCCGCCGGCGAAGCATACGCCGAGAGCGGGTGCCACGCGATTCATCGCCTCCTACGGGCTTCAGATCTTCACGGTCGCCGCCTTCATCATCGTCGGGACGCTGGTGCCAAACTTTCGACGTATACCGAATCTGCAAGACATCGCGCTGCAGTCGTCGTTCTCCGGACTCAGTGCCGCCGGGATGACGCTACTCATTGTCGGCGGCGTCATCGATCTCTCGGTCGCAGGGATCATCGCGCTGACGGCGGTGACGCTCGCGAACCTGCTTCCGATCGTTCCGGTCCCCGTCGCGATCGTCGGTTCGCTTGCCGTTGGGCTCGGGCTCGGACTTCTCAACGGCTTCATCGTCACCGTTTTCCGCTTTCCGCCGCTCATCGCGACGTACGCGATGCTCAATGTCTATCTCGCGGCCGCTTTCATCTGGACGAAGGCGGCGACGCTCCCGATCACCGATACTGCGATCCTTAATTTGGCAGCGACGCAGATAGCCGGCGTGCCGCTGCTGTTCGTCGTCATGCTCGTCGCTGCCGCGAGCTGCTCGTTCATCCTCAAGCGCACGCGCGTCGGCCGCAACTTGCGTGCAATCGGCAGCAGCGAGCCGGCGAGCCGGATGGCTGGACTCGCGATCGATCGCACGAGGGTCGTGGCGTACGCGATCTTCGGATTTCTCACGTCGATCGCCGGGGTTGGCTTCACGGCCCTGCTCTCGTCTGCGTCGGCGAACATGTCGATCGGCTTTGAGCTTACGGTCGTCGCCGTCGCCGTCGTCGGAGGGACGAGCCTCCTTGGAGGCAGCGGAACACTCCTCGGCACCGTAACAGGAGCGATCTTGTTCGCCGGCCTCAACAACGCGCTCAACCTGTTCAATGTCGCGTCATACTGGCAGTACATCGCCGCAGGTGTCGTGCTGGCGATCGCTCTCGTCGTCACGAGCCGGCGCGGCTCCCAGCCGGGTCGGACCACCTGATCCGTGCATTCTCGCCATTCGAGGAGTTCATCCATCATGAAAGCGATGCAGCTCGACCACGTCGGTCCGATCGAATCCCACCCGCTCCAGCTGCGCGACATCGACACACCGAAGCCCGGGCCCGGCGAGATCGTGCTGAAGGTCGCCGCATGCGGCGTGTGCCGGTCGAACCTACACACGATCGAAGGCGACTGGGTCGGCGGCGGCGTCCCCTCGTTTACGCCGATCATCCCGGGCCACGAGGTCGTCGGTCACGTCTCGGCGATCGGCGACGGAGTCGTCGGCTTCGCAGAGGGCGACTACGTCGGCGTCCAGCCGCTCTGGTCGACGGATCTGAGCTGCGAGTACTGCGTGACCGCACGCGAGCAGCTCTGCCCCGACAAGAAAGTCACAGGCGAGACGATCGACGGCGGCTACGCAGAGTATATGCTTGCGAATGCCGCGCACACGTACCATGTTCCCGAGTCGCTCTCGCCGCTCGAGGCGGCACCGCTTTTTTGCCCTGGCATCACGGCATTTCGCGCGGTCGACCGCGCGCGGCTTGCGCCGGGTCAGACCGTGGCGCTCTTCGGCATGGGCGGCGTCGGCCACATGGTTCTGCAGTTCGCAAAGCTTGCGGGCGCCGACGTCGTCGTCGTCGCCCGCGGCAAGCGGCATCGCGAGCTTGGCGAGGAGCTCGGCGCCGTGCGCAGCGTCGACGCGAGTGGCTCGGCCGTCGTCGCCGAGCTCAAGCGTCACGGCGGCATCGACGCCGCGATTAACTTCGCGCCCTCGGACGTCGCGCTGCAAAACGCAATGGACGCCGTGAAGCCCGGCGGCATTGTGGTCAATGGTGCCGCGCACAACCTCAAAGATATCGTCTTCGCCGATGAAAAAGCGCTCGTCGGCTCGGTGATTGGCAATCGCGAGCAGATGCGGACCGTGCTCGAGATCGCCGCGGCCGGCAAGGTGAAGGTCGTCGCAAAGCCGTTTGCGCTCGATGAAGCCGAAGAGGCGCTCACGCAACTCAAGGCCGGTGACATTGAGGCACGTTCAGTCCTCGTCATGAGCTAAGCGCACGGGGCGAACGCTGCGCCCAGCCGACACTAAGACGCGGAGAGAGCTTTCGCAGACAAGCGTCGTGCGGCAATGATACCGCCGCACGGCACTCTTTGGCGGCGAGGCAACTTCAGCAGGATCGTGACGGTTACACGCCCATTCGAGATCTCTCGAAAGAAAATGAAGCCACACGAACCTCTGGGCCGCCTTTTGGTCGTGCCTTAGACGTTCGGGCCGACCTAGGAGCCGTCAGCGAGCGTTTCGACGTCCACTTCTTCCGCCGGGAAATCGTCGCATCTCTCGTGCCTGAGAATGGCTGCATTCTCAGGCACCACGCTTCAGCGACTTTACACGTACACATCGACGCGAGTCGATCCAATTTCAGGGGCCTTCGGGACGCGGTAGTCCATAGTCCATGTGAACCGAGTCAGGCTATTGTCCCGGAGGAGATCTTTTTACGACAAAACCTTCGGTGCGTCGAGATGCGTATCGACCTTACGACGTGGCGTCGTGTCGGTTGCTTGAGCTAACGGCATCAAGGCGTCCCCGGCCTCGCCGACGTCTTCAAGTAGATGATGTACGTGCGGTTCTAGGGCGCAAAGCCGTAGGTCGAGGCCTTCATCGCGACGGCCGCGGATCCACTGGGCGAACGTCAAGAGCGCGCTCTCGTCAACATCATTGACCGCTTCGAGACATACGATGTAGGCGCAAAACTCAGGGCTAATCGCATCGTCGATCGCTTCTGCGAGCACGGCTCCATTCTCGTGAGAAAAAGCGCCACTTGCATGAAAGGTCAACGCTTTCGCCGTCGAGCGGCCATGCTCGGAGACCGGTTTACGACCTTTGGTCGGATCGTGCTTTGCCGCAAGTTTTAGTTCAAAGCCCATGTCTGCCGTACTTCTCTGCGGGCGACGAAATGCCGCCAAAGAGGCCGGCGCGTGAGCTTCCCTGTCATTCCGGTAATGTCAGGAAGGGTCGATTGTAGGACTCTCGCCTCAGCGTTGGCGGTCTCTTGACAAGAGCGCCAAAGTCGCTATCTCGAATTGCAGGAGACTTTGCATGGCTCGAAAGGAGGATACATGACGACTCTCTCGCGCGTACGAATGGTGGTCGCACCCAAGACGTCGAGCTTCGGATCGTCGTACAGCTTGTCGAGGCCCCTTCCGACGTTGCCGCCGCCGATGACGAGAACAACGGGTCGGTCGCCTACGACTGCCAACGAGACCTCCTCGGACAGTCTCGCTGAAACGCGCGAGGCGACTGCGTTACGCATCGCGAGCCGACCGAGAACGCGTCGCGCGAGACCCAGTGGAGCTTCGGACGCTGCTTTGATGGTAGACACGTCTACGATCGAGTCGTCCGAATCGGTCAGGACCGGTACCTCGGCGACTTCTGAGAAGACGTGGCGCGAGAGCTCGCAATTCGAGTTCGAGCAGCGTTTGGCTCCGTCCGTCAAGTCTTGTTTGCAACGAGGACACCGGAGGCGATGAAGAACGACGGCGTACGGAAGCAACGGCATATTCGAAGTTCGCCTCTTAATCGAGTTGGACGGAGCGAGTAACGGTATGGCCGGAGCCGAAAGCCGAGGCGCGCCGCAAAAACGCCGTCGAGGACGCGCTTCACGCAGCCGTCTGCTACCGTCGCAGCTGGTGTACGAGCGCATGAGCGGAGCAGCTAGCGCGTGACCAGGCGGAGAGTCTGTCGATCTGGTTTTTGCTGACGGCTTTGAGTCTTTCGAGTCGCACGAAACGGCGTTGCAGTTGCCATTCGTCGTTCCACTCGAGGAGTAGCGCGGGGCCACCATAGCTCGCCCGCCACCCCGGCTGCGGTGGTCCCCCGTGCACGGCCGGCTCGAACGCGCTCAACGCCTGCCAGAGTCGATAGCTGGTTCGTCACTATCCGAAATGAAACGCCCCGCATACATTGCGGGCGTTTCGCGTTTCGTGCGCCAACGTCTGATCGGCGTGGAGATTGACGGGTTCGAACCGACGACATTCAACTTGCAAAGCTAGCGCTCTACCAACTGAGCTACTTCCTCGAGCCCGTTCGTGGCCATCCTGGGTTCGAACTAGATTGAAGCTGCTGTAAGCGCCAGGTCCCAGGCGCCTGACGGCGAGCGAACAGCGCGTTTCGCGAAGTCTCTGACCGGAGTTTCGTCGCTACGCACGCGCATTAGCGAGCCGTTCATGTGTTTTGCTCTTGCCATCCAGGACGCGCTTCACTGAAAGCGTGAACGCAATATGCGTGCCGTCTCGGCCACGATCGTAACAGATCGGTATGCTCACGTTAGACCGGACCAGTCGTCAGGATGTCGCTCGCGATCTAATCGGGAGCGATGACGATGACCCATAAGTCTCACATCTCTACCGTCCTGGACGGCATCGTTCGGCGATCCCGGCGCGCAGCCCAGGAAGCGGCACAGAAGCGCCGGCGGGTCGAAGTCGACCGCGCCGAGAATATCGTCCAGAGCATCGTTCGACGCGAGGCTGCTCGGTCGGCCGAGGCAATCCGGTGCCGAACCCGTCTTCGGTGCGCGGGCGGCACACGCGGCCGAGCTTGGCGCATGGTGCACGCCGATCCGCACCTAGCGATTTCGGAGGCCGAGCGACCGCTTTGAATTTCGTAGGATGGCCGTTCATGCTAAATCGTGTAGGCGTGTCGCGAGCGACGATGCGCCTGCGCAGAGCGCGCGCATGAGGCGCTCGCGTGCGGCGGGGAAGCCTCGGACGGGCGCTCCGTCCACGGAGGCCCTCTTGCTCCGCGCCCGCAAGGACCGATCCGCGAAGCTCCAGGCGTTGCTCAACCACGAGGACGAGGATTACGAGTGGCTCGCCCGGCGGTTGAACGTCACCTACGCGCGGGCGAGCGCGCTCGTGAGCGGGTGCTCGGTCACCCCGGCCGAGGAGCTCGCCATCGAACGGCTCCTAAGCGGTAACGCATGAGCGACGCGGCGCGCGCACGGCGGGCCGTCCGCGAGGGGCGCGGATTGCAGGATGGGCGGATCGCTCGGGCTCGACGCCAAGGATGGACTTTGTCCCGACTGCACGTCTTAAATGCGTGAAACGCTCGGGGCGCAGAGCCGCCCGGGCGTTTTGGTTGATTGTCGTCCGCGAGATCGAGGTCGGCGCCATGGCGATCATCGCGCATGCGTCGGCAGCTCGCGTTTCCATGCATTCTTCTCCGTCCCGAATCGTCGCGGCTCCCATGCCTGAGATGGCTGCGTTCTCAGGCATCACGTTTACCCGCGATCGCCATGTCAACCAACGATCTCAAGTAGCGGCGGCTCGTCGTCGATCGTCGCAACAGCTATGTAGGTGACTACTATGCCGCTCGATCGCTGCCCGATCACGCGTCTGATGTTCTCGATCGGCAAGACGGCGCAGGCAGCATGACCTGGTGACCCGCGGCCCCTCAAATGTTCGGTATCGTCTTGACCCGACGTCGCCCGCGAGGCGGGCGTCTCCATCCTCGGCGGCCACACCGTCAAGGATGAGGAGCCGAAGTATGGGATGGCCGTGACCGGGACGATCCATCCGAGCGCCATCGTGACGAACGCGGGCGC
>JAABUO010007002.1_pt1 | contig 12905 bp, 14 predicted proteins | sample 5559291 | NCBI WGS metagenome assembly JAABUO01 (sample SAMN10711878, study PRJNA513372) | rock metagenome | isolation source: Antarctica rocks | place: Antarctica: Victoria Land, Finger Mt sud
GGAACACGAACGTGCGTCTGAAGCGTCGTCAAGGTGGACTGGCCTACGGGCATTATCGGCCAGGTCCAAAAGGGACAGCGGTGTCGGGGCAGAGTCGTTTTTTAGGCTCCGCCCGTTCATTCACAGGACACCCGGCGTATAGCACGAACCTACAGCGACACAACATGGATCGACGGAACGGGGTAACCGCCAGCGGCGCTCTTAGCGGTGGTCGAAACGCGGAGAGGGCAACCGGCCTCATGCCCGCTGGCGGAGGGATTGTCTAAGAAGCCAACGCCCGGCGGAAAGCGCCGGGATACGCCGACGTAGACACGGGATAGCAGAGAGTAGGGGCACGAGTCGCATGGCCGAAACGGAAGCGAGCGCGACGGCGACGCCGCGCATCGAGGACTGGACACAGACGCCCTGGCGCACGCTAGAGCAGCATGTGTTCCGCCTGCAAAAGCGCATCTACCGAGCCCAAGCCCGTGGCAACACGAAGGCCGTTCACAGCTTACAACGGCTGCTCATGAAGTCCCAGGCCGCCCGCACGCTCGCGGTGCGGCGCGTGACGCAGGACAACCACGGCAAGACGACGGCCGGGGTCGATGGGGTCAAAGCCGTCGGCCCGCTGGTCCGCCTCCTATTCGTGGAGACCCTACGCACGCCGGAAGCCATTACGGCCCGACCAGTTCGACGGGTGTACATCCCCAAGCCGGGTAAACCGCATGAGTCCAGATCACTTGGGATACCTGTGCTGCTCGACCGCGCACATCAGGCCCTGGTCAAACTCGCGCTCGACTCCCAATGGGAAGCCCGCTTCGAGCCGGACAGCGACGGCTTCCGTCCGGGACGTTCCTGCCATGATGCCATCGCGGCGCTCTTTAAGCAGATCGTCTTCGCGCCGAAATATGTGCTCGACGCCGACATAAAGGGCTGCTTCGATAACATCTCCATCACCGCCCTGCTCGCCAAGCTGGACACCACCCCGGCCCTGCGCCGCGCCATCCGGGCGTGGCTCTACGCCGGAGTGATGGACAAGGGCATGGTAATCCCGACCACCAGTGGTGTGCCGCAAGGGGGGATTATCTCTCCCCTGCTCACGAACGTGGCCCTCCATGGCCTGCAACAGGCCGTCGAGGGGGCGTACGTGCGACGCGGCCACACGCCGAAGGGGGACCCAGGCGCACCCGTGCGCCCCCGCCTCCTGAGGTACGCCGACGATGTCGTCGTGCTGTGCCGCGACCTGGAGGGGATGACGGCCGCGCGTGCGGTCGTCGAGCGATGGTTGGCGGACAGGGGCTTACACCTGAGCCCGACGAAGACCCGGATCACCCATACCCTCGACCCTACGAGGGAGCCGTGGGGTTGGATTTCCTGGGCTTCGCGCTGCGCCAGTACCGGGTCGGACGCACGCGCGCCGGTCGGCTCAAAGGCAAAGTGTCGACCGGGTTCATGGTGCGCCTCACGCCGAGCAAGGACGCCGTCAAACGCCACATCGCGGACCTGAACGCGACGGTGCGCCGGATGCGGGCCTCCTCCCAGGAAGCGCTCATCGCCGCCCTGAACGCCCAGATGCGCGCGTGGCGCCCGTACTACCGCCATGTCCTGTGCGTTGAAGCCTTCAACGACTGCGACCACGCGGTGTACGCGATGCTCCGGCGTTGGAGCCGACGACGCCACCCCAACAAATCCGCCCGCTGGATTGCCAATCGCTAGTGGCATGAGAGCGACGGGCAACGCTGGTGTTTCCGGGTGCCGGACGGCATCCGCCTCATCGGGCATACGGCGATGCACCAGGAACAGTACATCAAAGTGCGCGGGATGGCCTCGCCGTACGACGGCAACCTCATCTATTGGAGCAGACGCTTACGCACGCACTGGGCGGCGGGCACGCCAATGGCCCGTCTCCTACGGCGTCAACAGGGGCGCTGCTCCTCCTGTGGACTGACCTTCCGGGACGGGGACCGCCTGGAGATGCACCACATCGTCCGCCCGGCTGACGGAGGGACGAACCGGGACAACAACCTCCAGGCGCTCCACGTCCACTGCCACGACCAGCTCACCGCCCGACAACAGGCCGAGCGGAACGGGTATCCACGGCAAGGACTGCCATCGCGAGGAGCCGTGTAACAGGAAACCGTTACGCACGGTTCTGAAGACAAGCCGCCGTCTGCGAAGGCGGCGGCTTAGTCAGTCATGTAACGGACAGCCTGGAACGGTTCCTGGTCCGCAACCACGCGCGCTTGCGCGACGCGGCCCAGGCGGCGGACCTGCCCGTCACGGTGGAGGCGGCGGAAACGACGGAAGGCACGCGCCCCGTTTCCCGGCGTCCACCGACACGCAAGGAGCAAGAGGAGCACGAGCGTCGGGCGCGCCGGGTGGAGCGCTACGAGGAGGTCATGGCCTTGCGTGCGCAGGGGCAGAGCCTGCGTGCGATTGCCCGGCTCACGGGATTGAACAAGCGCACCGTCCAGCGCTACGTCGAGGCCGATGGCTTCCCCGAGCCCCAGCCCCGTGCGCGCCGCCACACCCACCTCGAGCGTTTTATCCCCTATCTCCAGGAGCGCTGGGACGCGGGCTGCCACAACGCCAAGCGCCTGTGGCAGGACCTGCGCGCACGCGGGTTCACCGGCGGCTACACCATGGTGTCCGATTACCTGCGCGCGCGACGGGCGACGCCGGGTCGACACGCCGGTTCACCGCGCCGCGCGGCAGGCCCACCGCCTCCGGTGGCCACTGTCTACACCGCGCGTCAGACGCTATGGCTGTTGCTACGCCCGATCGCTGACCTCACGCCCGACGAACACGCCTACCTCACGCGTCTGGCGCGGACCTGCCCGCTGGTTACCCTCGCGCACGCCTTGGGGCAGGACTTCCGCACGCTGCTGCGTGAACATGATGTCGACGGCTTGTACGCGTGGCTCCATGGGACGCAGGCCTGTCCGATCCCTGAGTTGTGCCGGGTCGCCAAGGGGATGTGGCTGGACCGCCAGGCGATCGAAGCGGCGGTCACACTGGAGTGGAGTAACGGCCAAGTCGAAGGCCAGGTCAACAGGCTCAAGGCTCTAAAAAGGGGTATGTATGGCCGGGCCAAACTCGATCTCCTGCGTCAGCGCCTGTTGCACACGGCCTAGATTGAGCGATGGGGCGCATCAAAAGCGCCCAAGAGCCAATTCTAGCCCGCCGCTAACACCATGCCGCATCCTGCGGGAGCACCTGCTTGATCTCGCGCTCGATCGCCGCGATCTGCGCGTCGAACGTCGCGATCAGGTCGTCCATGCGGGCACGCACGGCCTCCACGACGACCGGCAGGTAGCCCAACCCGTGGCGCTGATTGCGCACCTGCTGGCGCAGGTTGAGGAGCGCGTCCCGTTGCGTCAGGCGTTGCTGGAGTTCTGTATAGATGGCGGGCGGCGGCGTCCACAGCGCCGGCTGCAGCGTGGCGGCGAGCCGGGCGAGTGTCCGCGCGTCGATGGCATCGGTTTTGGCCCGCTGCAGCAACGCCTTGGCGAAGCTGTGTGCTTGGTCGGGGTTGATGACGGCGACTGCGAAGCCGGCCTGCGCGAGCATGGTGGCCAGCGCCACCCAATACGAGCCCGTCGCCTCCATGACCACCAGGATATCGGCCGCGACATGCGTCGTGGCGAGCAGGCGTGCCTGCAGGGTGGCGAAGCCCTGCGGCCCTTGATCGAGCGTGACCGGACGACTGGGCGTGGCGCCGGGTTCCATCCAGACCGCCGTGAACGTGGCGGCTGCGATGTCAATACCAACATAGAGGCGGTCATGGAACGAGGCGGGATCGCTGGCGATGGGCATGGTACACTCCTCAACTGGCGAGACGATAGGGGAGCGATCCCAGGGTCGGCTGCCGTCTGTGCTCGTGATCCGTGGTCGGTGCCACTCCATACGGTCCAGACTCGCGCCGGCCCGCGACGATGGGGAACAATCTACCTTGGGCGGTCTCTGCCGCGGCCAGCACAGCGTCCTCACCATCGTCGTGGAACCTGTCCTCAATATACGAGCCAGGATAAGGGGAGGAACGTGGCGGGATCGACGCGCAGGAGATCGCTCCTTTGGTAGACCAGAGACACGCCTCCTCGTGTGGCGTGTCTCTGGTCTACCACGGGCGCGCTGCCCACACCATCAAATGTGTGCCAGAGCCGACGATCGACATCTCTATAATCGCTGTAATACAGTTTGTGATAACCTTGCCATATGAGAACGTTGTCAGGCACTGTATACTGGCAAGAGGGAGGTGCATTAGCGACCCGTTAGATAAGTCTCGGAATGCGCGTTTTGATCATGAAGAGCGCAGTAGGGAGACTGTTCGCTCTGCTCCGTAGCGGAGCGCCATGTAGTGGATGTTCCTCGAAATCTGCAGGCAGAGAACAGCGGGTGACTTACGGTCGATGTAACAAGATGAGGACGCCTACGCTGCCTGTTCGACCTCCAGCACAAGGGAGTGATGTGGCCATGAAAAAAACATTACCAGTACTTCTTGCCATCCTTGGGATCGTTCTATCGCTTAGTGTCGGTACACGCTCAGGCTCAGTTGTTGGGCAGGAGGCTAGGGCTGCCACAAAGCCGCGAGTCGCATTCATCACACAGATTCAGGGCATCCCCTACTTTAACTCCTTCAAAATTGGCGCTATGGCCGCTGCCCAGCGCTTCGGCCTAGCTTATACACAGACGGGTCCGACGACCGTCAACGCAGCTGAACAACTTCGGATCTTCGATAGCCTCGTTTCTCAGAAGTACGATCTCATCTCCATTTCGCCGCTGGATCCGATTTCGATTAATAGCGCAATTAGCACTGCGATGGCGAAGGGAATCAAGGTCATTACGGCAGACGCCGACGCGGCCAAAAGTAAGCGCGTCGTCTATGTGGCACAAGCGACGGATCAAGCATTGGGTTATGTGTTGATGGATAGTCTGGCCAAGCAAATTGGCTACTCAGGCAAGATTGGCATCGTGTCGGGCATACCGGATACAGCAAGCCTCGACACATGGGTGCGCTACATGCAACAGCGGATTAAGCAGAAGTACCCGAAGATTACGGTAGTAGGTGGCATACGTCACACGTCGGACAGCGCACAGGCTCTAGAACAAGCGCAGCAACTGCTCACCGCCTTCCCCGACATCAAGGGCCTTGTGGCCGTGCCATCTACGGCGGTCCCTGGCGTAGCGCAAGCGGTGTCGAACGCCGGTAAGGCTGGCCAGGTCGCTGTCATCGGCTATGGTTCGCCGAATACAGCACGACCATTTGTGAATCGCGGCGTTATAAAGTATACCGTCTTCTGGAACGCCAAAGAACTCGGCTACCTGACGGTCTGGGCTATGCGGCAGGTGCTGGATGGCAAGAGCTTCGTAGCCAAGAATAATGTCCCGGGAATCAACCATCCTATTGCTTACGATTCCGCGAAGCAGATGCTTATCCTTGGCCCTCCCGTCCTGTACGGCAAGGCCAATATCGACCAAGCAAACTACTAGCACACGATGACAGGACAGCCGTTACTCACCGCAAACGAGCTCAGCAAGAGTTTTGGCGCGACGCATGCGCTCACCCGGGTCAGCCTCGCGCTTCACCCGGGTGAGCGCCTCGCTATTTTGGGCGAGAATGGCGCCGGAAAATCGACGCTGATGAAGATTCTCGCCGGCGTATTCCCGCCCGATACGGGCACCATGACCTTCTTGGGCACCCCCTACCAGCCCCAATCCCCGGCCGAGGCGGCTGCATCGGGACTGGCTATCGTGTATCAGGAACCGGTGTTTTTCCCCCATCTGACCGTTCTGGAGAACGTCTTTACGGGACGAGAATTACGCACTCGGTGGGGCACCATACGTTGGCAGGCGATGGCCGATGAAGCCATTACCTTCTTCGAGAGCCTCGGCCTTTCCACTAACCTGCTGTACCGTCGCATGGGCGATCTCAGCTTGGGTACGCAGCAACTGATCCTCATCGCACACGCTATGCATCAGAACGCGCGGGTTTTGATCCTGGATGAGCCGACGTCTATTCTGACGGATACGGAAGCTGCAACGTTGTTTGAGTTGATTGATCGTCTGACGGCCTCGAGTGGCGGCGTTCTGTACATCACACACCGCATCAAGGAACTTCAACGTGTGGCGGACCGGGTGGTTGTACTGAAGGATGGACAACTCGCCGGAGAGGTAGCGGTGGCTGATGTGACCGAGCAGGCCTTAATTAACCTGATGAGCGGTCGTCACGTCGAGCAACTTGCTGCGCGGGCGGGGCAGGCACCGTCCAGTACTCCCCTTCTGACTGTCGAAGGGTTATCTAAGAAGAAGGCCTTCCATGATATTTCGTTTTCCGTGACAGCAGGTGAGATTGTGGGGTTCTACGGACTCATCGGTGCCGGCCGCACGGAGATTGCATTGACGCTCTTTGGTGCCCTGCTACCTGATAGTGGCACAATGGCCTTAAATAGCCATCCCTTCGCTCCGGGATCTCCCATTGAGGCGATCAAGGCGGGTGTCGCGTACGTACCTGAAGATCGGAAGACACAGGGCATCTTTCCATCGATGGATACTGGTGCCAATCTCAGTGCAGCCGCCCTACCAGGCCTGGCACGCCTGTCCTTTATCCACCGCAGGGCCGAGCGAGCTGTCATCCGCCAGTTCCTAGTGTCATTGGCCATCAAAGCGCCAACGCCGACTACTTCCATCTTGAATCTGAGTGGCGGATCGCAGCAGAAGGTTATTTTAGCGCGGTGGCTGGCCACGTCACCACGACTGCTGATACTTGACGAGCCGACGCGAGGGATCGATATTGGAACGAAGACGGAGATTCATCGTGTGATACGCGAACTAGCCGATCGAGGTCTAGCCATTATCGTCATCTCGTCGGAGTTACCCGAGCTACTGACGCTGTCTGATCGCGTCTATGTGTTACGCAAAGGACGCATAGTAGCCAATCTTCCCAGGGCGCAGGCAAGTGAGGACCGTGTGCTGCGTGCCACCATGGGGGTAACAGGGGCCGATGGCTAATGGCTAAGAGTAAAAACGGGCTAGTCCTGGCACCGGAAACGCCTCAACAAGTGGTCGCACGTCCGGGCCGTCTCGCGGGTCTACGCGGCGTGATTGCTCCACGCGAACTGTCCATCTTTGTGCTGCTGTTGGGCGAGGTTGTGATCTTCTCTCGCCTGTCACCGTACTTTCTAACGCTGTCCAACGTCGCTAATATTATTTCAGCCTCAGCGGCCTTGGCCCTCGTCGCCGCCGGCATGACACTCGTCATCATCCATGGGGGGATCGACGTATCCGTCGGATCGATCCTTGGCGTGATTGCCTGGGTCACCGGCCGCTTGAGTGTTGGCAACTGGAATATCTTCGCTATCGTTGCTGCAGCGGTGGTTCTCGGCACCATCATGGGTGCCCTAAACGGGACCATTGTGTCCAAGGGGAAAGTGCCGGCCATTATTGCTACGCTCGGCATGATGGCGGTGTGGCGCAGTGTCCTCTTCGGACTTTGGGGCGGAACTGATCTGTTTGCGCCATCAATCTCCCCATTATTCGCCGGAGGCTTTACGTTCGGCTTACCGGACGTCACCATCATTATCCTCGCCTGCTTTGCGGTACTGTGGTACGTTATGCGCTACCGTCGCTTTGGACGTGCCCTCTACGCCATCGGTAATGATGCGGAAGGAGCCCGTCTGTACGGTATAAATGTGACCCGGTCGATTACTCTAGCGTATGCCGCGTTGGGGCTGGTTGTCGGTGTTGCGGCCTTGATCTACATTAGTCGGACCGGTGTGATCCAGGTGAGTGCGGGCGCTGATATTCCCCTTGCCGCCATTGCTGCTGTTGTCGTGGGAGGCACCTCCATCACCGGGGGGCGTGGAAGCATCACGGGCACGCTTGGAGGTGTCCTCTTTATCGCCGTATTACAGAACGGCACTCTACTGACAAGCATTCCACCCCTTTGGAACGGGGCGGTGGTCGGGACATTCATTATCGTCGCTGTATCAGCAGATGTCCTGCGTGAACGCGTTGCTGAACGACGTGGAGGGCGGCGATGAGTTTCAATCGCTCGTCCAACCGTCGGTTGTCGCTTGGACTCGCTGACCGGCGTATCTTTCTGATCGTACTGTGTGTGGTGGTCAGTGCCGTGATGACCGCACTGTCCCCCTACTTTCTCCACCTTGCCAGCTTACTCAATATGACGCAATTCGGTGCCGTCATTGGATTGTTGGCGCTGGGTGAGACGTTGGTTATTCTGGGCGGCGGGGGCGGTATCGACCTCTCTGTTGGCTCAATGCTCAGCCTAAGCGGCATTAGTATGGGCCTGCTCCTCCATGCCGGTGTCAATGTGTGGGTGGCTGCTCTACTGGCCGTGTTAATAGGCATCGCATTAGGAGCGTTCAACGGTTTCCTGGTCGTCGCGATGCGGCTTGCCCCGTTGATCGCTACGCTGGGGACCGAGTATGCCTATTCGTCGCTCGCCCAGGTTCTGGCTAACGGCACGCTGATCAGTGGCTTCCACGTCTCGGGGTTCAACCTTCTGGGGCAGAGTCAGGTGTTCAACATTCCTCTCCAGATCCTGCTCGTCTTACTACCGTCGTACATCGTGCTTGGTGTGGCTTTAGCGTATACCCGCTTCGGCCGAAATCTGTACGAAGTGGGCAACAATGAGCGAGCTGCCTACCTTGTCGGTATATCACCCGGTCGTGTTCGGTTGTCGGTGTACTGTCTGTCCGGCATGCTGGCAGCGATCGGAGCCGTGGTGACAAATTCATGGCTCCTTGCCGCGCGTCCAGGAGCAGGCGATGGCTATGAATTGCAAGCCATCACCATCGCCGTTCTTGGAGGAACAGATATTTTCGGTGGCAGGGGTACGATATCGGGTACATTGCTTGCCGTCCTGCTCATCGTCATTATCACGACAGGCTTACAGTTAGCCAACGTCGATACCGTGTGGCAGATGGGTGTGCTTGGAGCGATCTTGATTGCTAGCGTTCTGCTGAACAACATCTTTACGCGTCGCACACATCTGCGTTGACTGGGCGGTGTGCATGATGTTTGGCTCCGCACTGATGTGGCGATTGGGGTAGGTAGATGCCTCATACGCCACATAGCGAGTCAGGATGAGGCGGCAATAAAGGGAGGATCAGTATGGATTGGACGACACCAGCGGAACCTGGACGTAGTACTCCTGCGCCATCCAGCTACCGAGTCATTACTGCACATGGGTCGAAGGACTTCTCGCCAGATACAGGATATGTGTTGCCGCACGAGCACATCCTTATAGACATGCGCGTGTATTGGGGGGGAGAAGGGACGCCACATGATTTGGACGACGTAGAGGAGACGATGAGCCCGGAACTATCCGATGAGTTACGCCGGTGGCCGCAGCGGACGACACGGGAGAACCTCGTCCTCAGCGATTGGTACATGGCTGCGGAAGAGCTTCGCTTAGCGCAGAACACCGGTTGCCAACTCGTGGTTGATTTGACCACCACAGGGCTGTCACCCCTGCCCGCTCTCGCTCGCAAAGCAGCCGATTTAGCCGGACTTGACCTGGTCGTCCCCGTCGGTCACTATTTGCATGGTGCCCTCACGGCCGAAGATCGTGAGAGATCGGTAGATGACCTGGAACGCTCGTGGCAGTCCATAATCGAGCAAGGGTTTGATGGCTGTGCCGTCGGCATTATTGGCGAGATTGGGACGAGTGCGGAGATCGCGGAACCAGAACAGCGGGCGCTTCACGCTGCTGCACGTGTCCAACAACGTAGTGGTCTCAGTATCAATGTGCATTTGCACCCCTATGCTCGTCGCGGCCTCGAAGCTCTCGCTATTCTCGAACAGGCTGGAGCTGATCTTTCTCGTGTCGCCCTAAGCCATTGTGACGGCGACGTCGACGTGGCATGGCTCAAACAGTTATTGGCACGGGGCTGTTATGTTGAATTTGATCTATTTGGCACTGGCCCTGACTGGCATGTTGAAGGTAAAGGATTCTCCACGGATGAGCAGCGCGTGGATGCGCTTGACGACCTATGTACAGCAGGGTACAGTAATCGGCTTCTCCTATCGCATGACATCTGCATGCGCAATTCCCTGCGCCACTACGGAGGGTGGGGTTATGCATACCTGGGACAGCGCGTCTTTCCGGTTCTTGATGCCCGCCTTGGCCCAGCCGTGCGACGGCAGCTGACTGCGGTGAATCCGCTTGACCTCCTGGCTATCCGTAAATAGCACGTAATGCAACAAGGAAAGGCCGATGCGGGGGCACAGCCCAAAACCCCCGCGTCGGCCTTCTGCTATCTATATCGGCTGCGGATTGGTGTGTCTGAAGAGGCGTTGTGCACCGTGTTCCTACCTAAACCGGACCTTACAACAGCGTGGTAGTGGCCGTGGGCACGCGCTCGATCGTGGCGACGAGGGCGAGGGTGAAGGCATGGCGCATGGCCGTCGTGTACCGGATGCCGCGTGACAACAGAGGATAAGGCCACGGCCTGTCGTCCTAGCAGCCGCATCCTTTGGATGAAGAGGGGAGCCAGCACAGGGGTGTCGGCGAGGGCAAGGTTAAGCCAGAGGGGGGCGCAGAAGATGGCGAAGGTGTCGGGGGTGATTCAGGCGCGGGCAAACGGGAGCAGTTCCCCGAGGAGGACGGCGGCGTCGGCGAGCAGCAGGGCGACGTACAAGGTCTGGCGGTCCGTCCTGGGCTGATACTCGGCCATGGTGATGTCTCCTACGCACGCGTGTCCTGCCACTAGGATACCGCGACATCAGGTCTGCAGGAAGTGCGGCCACTAGCCTATCGGCGCGAGGTGCGCTGTGGGAGCGCGTCGGGGGCGAGCCGGAGATCCTCAGTGCCCAGGCGCGTCCGCGGGAGGGGCGGCTTCATTATTGGACGGTGAGGGAGGTGGATGCGCGGGGGCCGAGGGCGGGGACGAGGTGGTGAGCGCGTCGGCGACCTCGCGGGCCTCAGCGTGGGTGTCGAAGACGACGGGGAGGGGCGGGTGGCCGGCGGGGACGATCACATAGCCGCCCTCGAGTCGGTCATGCACGGTGAAGCGCATGGGTCACCTCCGGTCTCGGTATGGGGGGACACGTGGCGGTCGGGCGTTAGCTGGCGCGGGCGTATCTGTACTTGTACACATCGCTACTACTACTAGTCTACCACGATGGTGTCGGTGGGGAGTGAGATCGTGGGAGCGCCCGTCGATAGGTCGGTAGGAGCGGGTGTGAGCGTGGGGCGGATCAGGGGCTACGGGCGACGCGCCGTCCCATTTGCGCGTCGTCGGTGGCCGGTGGCCGTGTACCAGTCCGACGGGCCACGCCGACGGTGGGTGGACATCGCGGCGCCGGCATCGCGGGGCATACCGCCCTCATTGTCCCACCGCTACGCGCCGTCGTCGTTACTAGTGTCGTCTTAAAGTAGTTTGTTTGCAATGAGGGATACTGGAGGTATGAGTAGAACCAGACCCCTCTTTGTGCGTCCGCTGACGGACGCGGAGCGCCAGGTATTGCGGGACAATCTGCGTACGTCCGATGCCTTTGTCCTGCGCCGTGCTCAGATCGTGCTGGCGAGCGCCGCCGGGGAGCGCAGCGGACAGATCGCCTCGCGCGTCGGCTTCACGACGCAGGGTGTGCGCACCGTGATCCATGCGTTTAATGCGCGCGGGCTGGACATCCTGCGGCCCCGCTCGCACCATCCGGGTGTCGTCGTGAGCGCCTTCGACACCCCCCGCGCCGAGGCGTTGCGCGCCCTGCTCCATCAGAGCCCCCGCACCTTCGGCCACGACACGAGCCTGTGGACGTTGGACCTGGCCGCTGCGGTCGCCCACGCGCAGGGCTTGACCGCCGCGCGTGTGAGCGGGGTGACCATCCGCAACACCCTGGCGCGCATGGGCGTGCGCTGGCGGCGCGCCAAAGAGTGGATCACTAGCCCCGACCCGGAGTATGCCCGAAAAAAAGCGCGGCGCGACCGTCTGATCCGGATGGCCCAGGCCCATCCTGACGGGGTGCTCGGCGTCGAGGACGAGGTGTGGTGGAGTCGCCTGGCCCATCCGACCCTCCATGCCTGGCAGGATGAGGGCCGGCCCCTGCGGCTGGTCGCGCAGACGATCGCGCGCGACGACCCCGACGCCAAAGCGGTGGCCTGCTATGGGCTCTTGACCCGCTCCTGGGACGCTGACCGGCGCCGTGCCGAGGAACTCTGGCTGCGCTTCGTCGACGGCCGGCCGGTCAGCGCCGTCACGATCGACGTCCTGGCGTGGTGCGCCGCACAGGCCGCGGCGCGCGGCAAGCGCGCCGTGCTGCTGGTGTGGGACAACGCCTCCTGGCACGACTCCCAGCTCGTCCGTGCCTGGCTGCGGCGGCACAATCATCAGGTCAAGCAATGCGGCCGCGGCGTGCGCCTGGTTGTCTGTGCCTTGCCGGTCAAGAGCCCCTGGCTCAATCCGATCGAGCCGACGTGGCTGCATGCCAAGCGCAAGGTCGTGGAACCCGATCGCCTGCTGGACATGGCCGAACTCACCGCGCGTGTGTGCGCGGTTTACGGCTGCCCCCATGAAACCCATCTTGTGTCCCCGCCTAAAGCTACAAACAAAGCTGCTTAATTCTGCACTAGGGCGTGGGGTGGGCACGTCCAACCCGTTGCGCCGGGCCTCTTCGAGCTGACGGCGCTCCTGGAGCAGGAGGGGCAGCCCCCGTTCGATGGCGTGACGGAGCACGGTCTCTAGAGTCTCGCCTTGTTTGAGGCCAAGGCGACGAGGTGGGCGTGCGTGTCCACGGAGAGGTGCGTCGCGACGGGCGTGGTCACGGGATGATCCATGGAGCCTCCTAGAGCGCCGTTCAAGTAATCATCCCCCGAAAAATCAGGCTGCGCAGCGGAGATCGACCGGGCCAGGGAGGCGTTGGAGGATATGCAGGTTCTCGACCACGGCCATGCGACGCGTGTC
>JAABUO010007003.1_pt1 | contig 12905 bp, 18 predicted proteins | sample 5559291 | NCBI WGS metagenome assembly JAABUO01 (sample SAMN10711878, study PRJNA513372) | rock metagenome | isolation source: Antarctica rocks | place: Antarctica: Victoria Land, Finger Mt sud
GCACACACACACACACACGCACTCACGCACGCACGCACGCACGCACGCACACACACACACACACGCATGTGCAGCATCATTGCAGAGCAGCCCTCACAAGCTGCTGTTGTGCACAGCACCCTCTCAACGCCTGACCAGTCAGAGCCTTGTGGCTGACAGGTGTGCAGAGAAGCTGATTTTGGGAGAGGGCAATGTGACAACAGCTGGGGCATCAGATCTGGAGCATGTGAACAGCATAGCACGCGAGATGGTGTACCGGTGCGGCTTCAGCAAGCGGCTGGGCCCTGTTGCTCTGATGGACAATGAAGAGGTGTACATCAACAAGGAGCAGAGCCGGTCCATTGCCAATATAGGCACGGAGCTGGCTGCCATTGCACTCACTGAAGTGGAAGAGGTACAGTCACTGCCACCTCTTGCTTGCCCTGACTTCTTCATCAATGACTTGCTGCACCTGAGACAGGTGGGCTAGGGCCTGCTTGAACTTTGCAGGATGCAGCACTTCATTGTAGCCTGCTTGGCATGCATCAGTTGGTGTGATTACCCAGGATCAAGAGGTTGATGTGGTACCCAGTCAGTGTATGTGCATCAACTGCCACTGTAATGGGTGGAGTGCCTGCTGAGGTTTGCTCTCTGCCCATGCATGCATGTTTGCATCAGAACTAAGCATTAGCTTGGCCGCCACTCAGTTGACAAAATTGCAGTCAAGCGCCTTATTGTTGCATTCCCGAAGGACATCTCTTACAACAGTGAGTGCAGTCAAGCAGCAGCCCTCTTGCGTTTGCTCACTCCTTGCTGTGTGATGCAGCTGATAGAGGGTGCAGAAGTGAAAGCACTGTATGGCCTCACCCTGAACTACAAGCCCCTAGAAGCCCTGGTGGAGCGACTGCTGCGTGACACCACCCTTAGCGGCGAGCAGGTAGCAGACGTGCTGAATGAGGCTGGCGTGATTCCCTTCCCAGACCCCTCTGTGGAGGGCTTCAAGTGGGATGACAATGGCCGCCTTGTCTACCCTGGCATGCCTGATGAGGTATGCAGAGATGCTGCTGCAAGCTGTGAGTCATTGCCAGCAGAACAGCGCTGTGAGCAAGGCTACCAGTGCTAGCACTGCAACCCTTTGGCTGTGCTCATGCAAACATTGTCCAGCATTATCTACCTGAGTTTGGAGAGGTGTATTTGTGTGTGTGTCTGTGTCTGTTTGACTCACGTCGCTTTTAAGTTGACCACACCCTTCACATTTGTGCTAATGGTTGTATCTTGAGGACGTGTAAACGCATTGAGTTCACTGGATTTACAGCTTACTATAGACTGATCGATTGTGCAATGTTCAATGTTCAGGATGAGGAGGAAGATGAGGTCAGTGCTGATAGCAGCCAGAACAGTGAAGATGGCGTTGAAGAAGATGAAGAGGTTGATGCTGTAGATCAGTGGCATCCCAGGAACCCATACCGAGTCCGAATGGACTTGCCAGACGTGTTGTCTGATGCCCTATTCTGATCTTGCAGTCACTGCTGAGTGCTTTGCTTCTATGTCATGTTTGAAAGGTCTGTTCAGTCATGACAATGGTGCCTTTAAACATGCATTGTCAGTGTAAGGCACAACAAACATTGGACGCTGACAGCATGAGCAACTTACGCGCTTCGATTAAAGTTGTGCAATTTTGATCAGTACACAACACAAGACTCAGTGCAAAGAGAGACTGATTTGAGATGCCCAGTGTAGCATTAAACAGCCAGGAATGCTTACCTGCATCAGTGCTTCGGTCAAGCCTTGCTGTCACAGTGTGTGCCTTATATCAATTTATTGCCCATGCATGCCGTGTATAGCCTGACAATGTAGCACAACCAGTCAGGCTCTACAAAACAGTGCTTGTTTGGGATCCTCTGGAAATTTCAGTTTGCGCCAGTCATGTACCACAACATCTCCATTTTCCAGGCATGTCACCAGGCTCTGCAGTGCAGTGCATGGGAACGCGTGTCTGCAATTGGATCTATCAAGGAAAGACAGTCATGATACAAGAATCAGAGCAACTGGCTACACCAAATAAGCACAATGAGAGGAGTATCTGAACCACTTGTAGCAATACGTGTCGCTCAACTTAGGCTTTAAACATGATTGCAGATACTGCCAACTTTCATCACGCACCGCACCAAGACAAGTGTAGGTGGGCAAAGATCGATTCATGTCTCTCATATTCCTTACAGACATGTGTTTATTGAAGGCCAACTGCAAACTGCATCAGCAGTTTCAAAATCACTGCTTTGCAATGAGTTCACTGACAGGTGGCGCTGCAGGCGCACCAAAATTGGGGAAGAGCACTGACACAAAAGCATCAAATGCGGAAATGTCCCATTGTTCCAAGTGCTGGCAGATAAGACCTGCCTTATTTGTCACATACTTTGTTGTCCCCGTGTATGGCTTTATTGCTGGACTGCCTGGCACATTCAGTGTTGCTGCCAGTCTCCACTTCAGAACCAGTGTATCAGGTCCTGCAACTTTCAGGCTGATCAGATCTGCCTGCGATTTTGCTGGTTTAAACAACTTCGAAACTGCTGTTGTGTATGGTTGTACACCCTTCACAGTTGTGGTGGGGTCCTTGAAAACGCAGTCACTAGTGTATATTTCTGGACTCAACTTGCCAGTGACATAGTATTGGCCTTGTACAAAGTCCTTCTGGACCACGTCTTTCAGCTCGGTGATTGACAGAGGTCTGTCTTCAGCTGCCAGAAGTAGTCGTGGCCAAGCAAGCAGAGTTGTTGTTGTGGCTACCAATTGCAGCAGGTCTCGCCTTTTGCACCCCTGCTGTGATGACAAAGGCTCTGCAGACCTGCACGCAGTAGTTGAATGCCTGTGCCGCACAGTTTTCGCTAGTTGCCCGGCTTCAAACCTACGAGGGAAGGCAGTCAGTGAAAGGCCGCAAATTTGGCAACACGGCACCGTCAGATGCATGATGTAGTTGCTGAATGACTATGTGCGTTTTGCAACAGAGAGAGACAGAGAGAAGTTCTAGTCTGCCGTCCCGAAAATCGAGCGTGCGTTTGAGGCCACGCACTGTCGCACATGGAATTTTCCTTGAACTCCCAATTTTCCTTGAGCTGCTTGTGACTACCATGCTTGTCAAGGCTGTCACACATGACGTCCTGGGACAGCTTGACATCACTTTATTGGCCAAGCACTAGCTGGGTGATGTGGTCGTGGAACAGCTGCAGATTGGTATAGCTCGTGTCAACAAATTTTGCCTGCCTGGAAGTAGTTCTTTCCCTTTGTTGTCTTTGAACAAGTTGCATGCACCCCTGATTTAAATTTGCAGATGACTCATGATCTGCCGAAGAGCATGTTCCAACAGGAAAGGCTGCAACTGGCAGAGGATACAGGCCACCAGACAGGAGCATGGCGTTGCCCAGCATATATTGTAGCTGGGCAGTGCATGCCTTGCGAGACATACATCAACAGCTGCTAGGTGTCTTGTCACGCCATTTCAGAATGGGCAAGAAGGAGTGCAAGAGACAGAAACATAGAATTGCTTGGAACAGCAAGCACCCCAAATGTCACCGATGGCATGGCGATGTGCGCTGTCGCCTGCACCTACCCTTGGCAATGGTATGTCTGCTCAGACGTCATGCAGAGCTGCCGTTCAGCAATGTTCTTTTCTTTTTGTACAACCTCCTTTGACCAAGGTCAGCTCGGCTTCAGAATCAAAATGACCATTGAACACCATGACAATGCTGTGGTGCAGCCTGTTACCAGCTTGCTCATTGACTAATGCTGGGGCATGTTTCATCATTCCAGGCATAATTATTGCATTATAATGCAATACACGCACAATATACCTCATGGCCTGTATAGCCCATACCTGTTCAGACAGTTACAAGCCAGGAACCCCAGTAAGGCTTTACGCATGCAACTTGTGAACAAAGGCAGATGTCTTTACTCAATTTAAATTATGAAGCAATCTGAGCTCTCCCTGCACTGATGTGTCGACAGATACCATTGCAAATGATCTCTACAACAGCATCAACAAAACACGGTGTTTGTGCAAGATTACTACACTCAAGTTTCATTCAATGTACCACATCAAATATAACATTGTAGATCTACCTGCAGACCATTGTATGCATTTAATACTCAGCAGCAGCGCATACGTACACGAACATAAAGTGCTTGTCCTCGATACAGGTCTTTGCATTTCAGAATCAGGACAAGCTACTTGAAGCAGGTGATGGTATGCAAAGAACGCTTGGACAGCGCCACATATAATACTACTGATACCATACCATGATAGCGGGTGCAAGCCTTGTCAAAACTGGGCACAGAGCCTATGTTTGCCTTGTCTCTGTACATTGTTTCCAAGCTTTTGCTGCTGACCTTGATTTGTGGCTCTGCTATGAATCTCTCTGCATGAAAAGGGTGTGCATACAACAAGCGGAGCGCAGCCACAGGCCTTGAGCCTCTGTGGATGTCTAGGTTACACTGGGTCTAGCGCATAGTACAGCGGGTGGCACAAGTTTGTGAGCTGCAACAGCATTCTGTATCCTGCCCTGTGTCCCCAAACTGCCCTGCCCTGTGCCTGAGCTGCAGTGCATCAACAGTGACAGTTGACATGCAGGTGCTGCTGGTAACTCCTCAGCCAAGCCGAATCTGACAGACAGAATGGCCGGCAAAGCCATGAGCATAGCAGCCAAGGAGCCAGATACAGTATAGAGGATACCACCTGACTCTGAAGCTTCACAGGCTACTGCTCAGGCTTTGCCGGCCATTCTGCTCCGTCAGCTGTTAACATGGTGCAGATTGGCTTTATGGCATTTGCGGTGTCAGCATATGTCAGGTCCTGGCTGTGTCCTGACCTTCAGAGCTATTCACCAGGAACAGCACCAGTAAGACCCGGTATTGCTGTCAACCCTGGCCAGTGCAATGCAGTCTTGCTCAAGGCACCGCAAGATTTTACTTGATAGCACGCAACCGGCTTCTCTTGAGTTTGTATGCATAGAGTCTACGTTCAGTACCCTTGCAGTGAGTAGCATAGATTGTTGTTGGCTTGCAACCCTTCATCCTCACCTTAGCTGTCTGCGCATTTTCGTACACACTCTGCCTTCTGACCTGTTGTCATCACATGCACTCACATCATTACAAGCTGACATCAAGCTGATCATGGGCCACATGCTACATGAGCAGCAGGGGGGCAACTTATCCTCCATCGCACACAACACAACTTTGCCAGCTTGAGTGCCCCTCGCCAGTCCAATGCTCACGGCACTGATCAGGTACGGCATACACTGCTGCATATAAGCCTGTGTGAATTCACAAAGCACAGCAGGTGCAGCCAAACTAGAAGATCTCATGCAAATGTGCCGCTGTGATGAAGAATCGTAGGATCACCTCTGCAGCCATACCCTTCACCAAGCACTTGTACAGTTATGTGCTACCAGTGTTGTTCACTTTCAAGTAATAAGTTTGTGCGTGCTGACGATATAGGTCGAGGTTTAAGGTGATTGTGACGCAATGGAAGAGGTCTATTCCCAATCTTGTCTTCTGACTCCATATGACGCACAATGCCGTGACAACAATATCAAGACTCAAGAACTGCTGGCCGCCAGCAGCTTTGTGAAGCAATTCCAGCAAGCGTTGCAAGCACTTACAGTGCCAGACACGCCATTCTTGTTACAAGGCCTGTAACACCACAGTCAAGGCTGGTTTGAAATGCTCATCTTGATGAGTCTGGCAGGCTCTGTTTGAGTCTGACAGATAGTTGAGACCCAAACCACCCAGAGAACAACGTATTTGTCGCCACTGTTTTATGCAAGCGGTTGAAGATGAGCAACATTTCCCTTTTGACTGCCCCTTTTACAGCATCATTAGAGGTCAGCACTTCTCATCATTTGGCCCAAACTACCAACAACGGGACCTTAGGCTCTTTTTTGAACAGAACTCCCACCAGCTTGGTTTTGTCGCACACCACATACACCTGTGCTTTCAAGCCAGGATGTCTGATGAGTCACAACTGGCTCCATACCCCAGACTGTAAGGTATTAAATGAGTCTGAAGCACAGCATGCACACATCCTGGGTCAGAAAGCCAAGCTTAATAGATGGCGGAAAGTAGAAAAAGCCTCGACAGAGTAATGGCATACAGCATCGCACATTGGTGCTGGCTGATTTGGGGGAAAAATTGGGTTGTGCCGCTGGCCGCCCGGTGCGTCCCTTTAGTCTTGTGGGCAGCAACTAGGGAAGGTGACAATCATTGTAATCTGTCTCTGTGCTACTCTTATTCCCACAACAGCTGCTGTTAGTAATAGTATTAATACTGCTGATGCAAGTGCTAACTCATATGCTACTGCTAGTGAACCTATTGCTATTACGTCTCCTACTGTTGCTACATTACATGCTAGAACACTACTGCAATCAAACTCGTGGTATTCAACCTGTGATGCATGACCCAGGCAAGTCACAGCACACAAATGCTGTTTCCTGTATGAGTTGTGCGTGCAGTCTGCATTTTGCATGCAGCTCTCCTTGTTTGGGCATCGCTTGAGGAACTGGCCTGCATCTTGGTATGATCAGCCAGCAGGAAATGAGGGGCTACCCTATTAGTCTAGTCATCAGCTATGCATCAGTATACAAACCACACTGTTATTATTTGGATGAAGCTCACTTGGACCCACTGCAGGTCCCACTGCAGAAGGAGCAATTGCCAACTTAAAAATGGAGCTCCCTGCCAAGGTCCTGCAGCAAAGTCCCCTGCAAAACGGGTCCAAAAATTCACACACAAAACTGTTCTGCGCATATCAGATGATTTTACGCCAAGCGTGTCATAGCAAGTCAGGAAATGCCAGCAGGATACAGTTGAGGCATCAGGCACAGAACAGTGGGATATACCTGTAGTCATGCCTTGTGTAGTGCTGTCTATGTCAGGGTTTTGGTGAAACCGTGCCAAGCACCGAGCGAGCTGCCATATATTGCTCCTGCTCCGTAATAACACACATCAAGTGATTTGCTCAGCAGCGCAGCAAGCCTGCATACAGAAAACTGATGAAGGTCACCTGCACAGCTATGCCACACAAAGTTGTTGTCAAAGCTACAGACTGCTGGTGGCATGATGAGCCTTTTGCCTGCAAGCTGATTCACATTTGCTGCAGTGCAAACTGAGAGTGATCAGCAAAGGACTCTTTTAGCTTTACACAAGAGACGACTTAGCAAGCAAGGTAGGACTTGATTGACAGATTAGACAATACCAAGCAGATTGCAGACTATGAATGCCGTCCCATATGGGCCTTGTAACTGTAAGTCAATACCAAGCAGATGTAGCATTGCTGATGTTTATCAGAACAACACCCTGAACTCCAAATCACTCTTGGTTGCTGGTGACAACTGTAGATGCAAGCCTTCGAAAACAACTGTCTTTCCAGCCTGTACCATAACCTCATTCATTGTTTCAATGTACAGAAGGCGCTTTGCATTGTTGACAATGTGGTGACAGCAATGTTGCATATCACATGCACACTCTGTAGCACCTAGACACTGGAGTCTGTAACACACATGCAAACACACAGGATTGACTCAAATGCAGAATACGTCTGCTTTGCAGACTGCACGGAAGCCTTGCTCTTGTTTCACCACTCCTCTTACATGCCCAGATTTTCCAGCATTTCAACAGCTTTGGCAGGGGCTTGCGCTTCAAGCTCCTCTTCTTTCTGCCGCTGCTTGTCTTCAAGGTCTTTGCTATCTTGGAACAGATCTTTGGCTGTTGGAGGCACCATGAGGCGAATTCTGTGCTTCTGAACCTCAAACTTGTACTTCTTGTCATTCAGCGGCTCGCCATCGCAATTGATAGACAAATCGTCAGAGCATTCGACCTGCAGCACACAACATCACAGCCTTGCTGCTGTATCTTGCCAATAACGTTTGTGGATGAGCAAGTGCAGAAAAGGTAAAGACTCAAAACCAGAGGGTGCAGCACATGCATCAGGTGTGGTGTCAAAAGTCACCAGTCATTGCAGCGCACTGTGCAGCCCAATGTGCAAAAGGCGAGCTTTGTGCAGTGCTTCTACCAAAAGATGCAGCCATGCGTGAACAGAATGTGAGGTGACTACCTCAAGCCATGGCACTCTCATTGTCTTGATGGACTCAGCCAAATCATCATTGTCCCTGCCCCCCATGGCAAGTGTTTGCATCAGCTCTGGCACCTTTTCAGGTGCAACATTCTGCACATATGTGATGTCCAGCAGTCCATCATCAATCTTTGCTTCAGGACACATCTTCATGCCTCCACCTGCGCAAAGAACATAGTCTGGTGTCAAGGAGGCTGCATGACGCAAGCAGATGCCTTGTTGCCCAGATGAATCAAGCTGTATTCAGCAAGTATAGGCCATGCACGCCAAGTACTTACTCAAGTGCCAATGTCTGCAGTTGTTGTTTGCATGCAGCTGGGGAACAAGTGCACAAGGCGCCGCAAAATGAAGGGCGCACAGCAGAGGGAAAACCTCCCTACAGATAGGGTGCTTAAGCATCATGCAGCTTGCTATCAGTTGCACACCACAGCTTCCCAGTGTAAGAAGTAATCTAAAGCCCCTGGAAACGCATTTTGGACATAGCAAATCACGCAGCTGCATAACAGATGTGAACAGATGGTTTCTAGGCCCACCTGCTTGTTGTGCATTGCCAACAGCCAACACAAGGAGGTCGCCTTCCCATGAATCCACGTCTCCCTTCTCCCCTTGCTCCTGCTTCTGCCACTCTGTTGAGCTGTCATGGGTGGTGCTGGGTGCCCGTGCCTTGGCATGCTTGCTGGCCAGCTCATTTACTTTGGTCATGCCTGCACAGTCAGCGAGAGGTAAACGAGACAACACTGCATTCAGGCAGTGTGCTCTCGGACAGAATAGGTGGTACTTAGGATGTGGGTGTACGTTGTGGCAACGCGGGTGACTGCAGTGGGAAAGTGTTGCCATGTTCTGAAATACACTTGGGGCGATGCCAAGGGTGATGACCCATTGTAGTGTGTAATAGAGGCCAGATCAGACTTGCATGTGACCCATTCCCTCAAGTCATATTATCATGACAAAAGCTATCGGTACACTTCACAGCAAACTTAGCTGAAGGCACATTCTGCTGCAAAGATGCAGTATGCTGCATGGCAAGACAGAGCAAGACAGCAAGACAAAGGTACCTTTGCCAGCTCACCAGTGATGAGATATGCTGCTCCACCGACCTTGTCTTTCAAGTCACTGTCGGTCTGCTTGGCTGCTTCAGTGCCAAACCCTCCAGTGGCCATGTTCAGAAAAGACTTGCCATTGGCTGAGGCCACATCCACTGGCTTTGAGACACCTGCACATGCCACCAACCTTGATTGATTTTGACTGACACAGAATGTGCCCATCATGCCCATGCATGCTGCTCTAAGGCATGTTTGATTGACCCAGCTCATCAGGTATGCAGTGCGCATGTGTGCATGTGTACGCATTGCTGAGCTAGTTTTGCAGCCTCAATCAGGCTGAAGGACTTGATGCCAAGACCTATTGCGGTTTGATGCCAAGACCTATTGCGGTTTGCTGCCAAGAACTATTGCGGTTTGATGCCAAGACCTATTGCAGTTTGATGCCAAGACACATTGCGCAAAGCATGCCGCAAAGCAGTACTTGTGTACAGTCATCCCAAGAAACTGTTTGCACACCTTGCACAGCGGTCTGCATGGCCTGCACAAGATTGTCATCATGTATGGTTAAAGAGGTTGCAAAATCGTTGGCTGTGCCGAGAGGCAGCACAGCTAGGCATGTATCCTTGGGTGCATCCTGGTCCACCAGCTCATTGACAACCTGATTGATTGTGCCATCACCTCCGGCGGCAATCAGGATGTCATAATCTGCAACAACACAAGCCATGTCAGCAGCTTTTAAAGAGATGACAAGCCGCAGATAAAGATATCAACCTCACTGGCCATGCATCTGATGCACCTGCTGAGGCTTTGACTGAGCAGAGCTGAAAGGTTACAGCTGTTTCTGAAGTGTGTCAAGGTCGCCAGCTTGCACAACACTCAATGACAATGTCCTGTGATAAGCATTGCAAACAAGCAGCAGACAAGTGATTCAGCCTGCACTTTCATTGATCACATGATCCATGCTGTGTGAGTACAGAGGCTACAATCGCAGCAGCAGACGTTTCTATGCCTATCAACATTGAGATGCATGAGTTGCATGTTATAAGATGCTGTCAAGGCAAACTTGAACTGCTTACCATCAAAGTGTGCAATGAGCTTTTTGACACCCTTTGACATGTCTTCAGGACTTCCAGTCTTCATCAGATCAATGTGATGACCATCTTGCTCCAGCCATGCATATGCTTCCTTGAATTCAGGGGTCTCAGCTTTCTTGCCATGAGCAAGCAGCAGAACGCGTTTATGTCCCATGCGCGCTTGCTGCTCAGCACGGCATATAATGCTGTGACCGCCTCCTGCTGGTACAGCACAGCCAAGTAGAGTGAGGTGACGACGGGACTTATGCAACACTTGTGCATGCAGGGCTGCCAACGGTTCAGACTATACAGCGTCTGTTAACGTGCGGCCTAGTCAATCAATGTTGGTCATCATGCAAGTGCAGAAATATTAAGTCGCAAGGAAGCAGTAGGACAAGCAAGCAAGTGTGGTTGATCTTAAGCAGTACTGACCTCTCGGGAGGCCGACCCGCTTTGCCTGAAGCGCGTGCGTGGCGGCTGCGTACCGGTCGCTTGACACGCAAGGCCCCAGTCTCGCCGACCTCATCGCTGCGGGGCGGACAAGCGACAATGTGCGAAGGTTGACTCGGTCAAAGCACACCGACTGTTTTGGCAAGAGAAGTTGTGGCTTGTTCAAACGCCGATTCAAACTTCGCATCCTTTTGCACCTTGCTCAAATTCATTGATCAAACTGACCATTACTTCCAGCTGCATCGTTGCTCTTCCGGTCGAGGCCTTGAAAGTTTGTGATCGCAAGCTTATGATCCTCAGAGTCTTCCAGTCCTGGTGCACCTGCAGGCGCTTGTCCTCAGGACGTTCCTTCCGTGGGTGTTTCGAAACTGGTTTGTGAACTCTGTCAAGCTCGCCAGCTTGCACAGCAAGATTGTCACCCACTTGCACAGCTACCTGCAGTGTTATCAGCCCACGATCCTCAGCCAAAGGCCTGCAATAAGCTTGCTTGTCACTTTTGCGTGCATGCAGCTCTGTGAAATATTTCTGCAGCTTTGCTTGGCAAAGACTGATTATGGGTCAATGCTGTGCTTGAGGTGCAGCAGAAGTCACACAAAACAGCAGTCTACACCTCTGTTCTGCCAATGCTGGCAGGTAGTTCTTTGAGACCCACAATTAGCGCATGTAACAAGGGGGCAGCAGATCAGTCCAGACCTTTGCAAAAGGCTTGCTAGGCATTGTAGTTATGCAGATTTGGCAGTCTGTAATCACCAACATGTATTTTGCATTCCTATGGTAGTCTGTGCAGGTGATAAACGTAGCCAGCAGAAAGGCAATGACAGACACACATCAAAAGGAAATGTGTAAACTGGTTGTGGCCAACAGTCGTTGTGAACACAGGGAAAGCTGTCCAGTCTGGAACTAGTCTTTGTGGTGACTGCATCTCCCTCAGGGTGCTTCCATAGGTTCTATACTTCCATAGGTTCAGAGCCTGTGACCAGCATGTTCAGTAGCCAACAGCCACAATGCCAGTGATAGATCATCACAGCCAGCTGCTTGCGAAACCTTACCACAGATGCGCTGCTGCTGGCATCGGCAGTGCTACAAGGATGCACTGACACTAGGGTACTCTTGCCTATCAAACATTTTTGCAAACTCACACCTTGTCTGATACCATGAAATCCATGTCCAAAGCAGGTGGGTGCGTTGAATTGGCACAACTTGTTATTCCACACCATGCGCCCTGTGATTCCTGAAAGATGTGCAAAACGTTTGTAGATGTCTCTCTTGAGACATTGTGAGTTTCATGTACTCACATGCATGATACAAGACACCAGGTGAACAGTCTACTTGCAGTCATTGCAGTCAATGTGCCAGAGACACGTGAGGGCTACATGCTCTCAGGTCAGGTTTGGACACTGTGGGCTCTGGAAGGCATTGCCAGGCAGTCTTGTGTACAGCTGGTCAGGGTCTGTAGGGCGAGTGATGATCAGCAGGCATGCATTAACGCTATATGTGCTACCCTTAAACAAGCATTCTGTTTTTAGCATCCATGAAGCTCTTTGAAGGCCTCTCAGACACCCAGTCGCCTGACCACAAGTTCCAGCAAGATGCAGAAGCCACACACGCAGGCAATCCTGGCTGCATCCCAGGTGTATATATGGGTTTGCAGGTCATATCTGGGTTTGCAGGTCAGGGCAGCAGCATGGCATTAAAGCATGCAGAGAAGCTGATCTTTGTCTCCAGTGCTGCAAAGGTTGCTGAAAAAGATGTCATGACTAGTAAGGAAAAGGAGACAGAGTTGTTGTGCACACCTGTAGATGATGAGGAGTTTGGCACAGCCTTGGTGAAGTGTTTGCTGCTGTGAAGGGTGCATTGTGCCTGGCAAGCTGCATAGTTGCTACCTGAGTAGGATGTCGTGGCAGAGTCGATTGGCCGGAAGCATTGTATTTATATGTGCAGAACAGCCATGACTCATTTCCTTTACATCGAACTGCAATAATTATGTGCTCAAATGGTGCAATCACGCATGTACAGCTGTGTATTGACAGCAAAAAACAGACTCAGATGATGCTTGGCATGCCTGCATAATGAATACAGACTGAAGAGACAATGTGTGTGTGATGTAACCACTAGTCACTGCTTTCTGCTCAAGTTACACTCGCGCTATGGTGCCATGTCAAATTGCAGCCCATGCACACAGCAGCAGTCAAAAGTCTGCATCCAAGCATGTGCATTGCTGTACATTGCAGCATTTTG
>JAABUO010007004.1_pt1 | contig 12904 bp, 10 predicted proteins | sample 5559291 | NCBI WGS metagenome assembly JAABUO01 (sample SAMN10711878, study PRJNA513372) | rock metagenome | isolation source: Antarctica rocks | place: Antarctica: Victoria Land, Finger Mt sud
CTCTGCTGCGGACTTGAAGAAATCGGCAGCGTACTACGGGCTATCAATGATCGGGTCTTACAGATCTGATTCATTTTTCTTTGTACAAAGTGTAAGATAAAACCCAATTCAATTCTTCAGAAATGCATTATTCACGTTGAATGTAAGTCGTATCCCCATTGCCGCTAGCTCTGTCTCTAAATATCGTAGTACGTATGGAATTGCCACTTGTGCGATATTTTCTCCACCAGCGAAACGTTGACCCTGCCCATCTTGCCAGGTATTATCTGCAAAGCCAGTGACCTGTCGTGCGCAACGCCTGCATCTTTTAACAACAGGCGTACCTATGGATGGCACGGACGAGCTGACAGCCGTCATAGACCCGCAATCGCGACACATAGAAGTCTGATGATAATCACTACAGTTCAATAGTCGATCTTGTAGCAGATAAGAAGCACCATGGGCGAGAAGAGCGTCGCGTTCCATTTCCCCAATTCGAATACCACCACCTCTCTTTCTGCCCTTCACTGGTTGCATGGTGAGGTCATGGACAGGTCCGGTCGTGCGAACCTGGAATTTGTCATTGACCATGTGCCGCAGCCTCTGGTAGTAAACCATCCCGATATAAATATCCACCTTGAACTCTTCCCCCGTGATGCCTGAATACATGGGCTCGTTTCCGTGGAAATTAAACCCGGCTTGGGCAAGCTGGTAGCCAAAATAATCAGCTGCAGTGTCGTCTTCGCTGAAAGTCCACGGTGTACCGTCCTGTGCCATGCCGTGTAAAGCGCCTGCTTTCCCAGCAAGACTTTCCACAAACATACCGATCGTCATACGGGAGGGGAATGCATGGGGATTTATGATAATGTCAGGCTGCATCCCGCTTTCACTGAAGGGCATGTCCACAGCCGGCCATTTCTGAGAGCAAACACCTTTTTGTCCATGTCGAGAGGAAAACTTATCGCCAATAACAGGAGACCGAGGTATTCGATATTTTATACTAAGAATTTGTAACTCTGTATCACCAGCATCAGTACCCAATAATCGCACTTCCTCTACAAATGCAGTTTCCCCGCCCTTGTATTTTATGACATCTGTTTTTCCGGTTATATCGTCGTAATACGCAGCCAGGGGATCTCCGTCCTCCAACATTACGCCTATCATGGGCAAGCCGTCAGAGTCTAGTTTTTGTAACCATCGCTGAGAGAAGTTCTCTTCTTTCCCAAAACCGAAGTGCAAAATCAAAGCTTCCCCTCTCTTTCTTTTTGAATCGAGATCAATTTTTTCAGTTTTATAGATGGTTCCATAACCGAACCCGCGTTCGTGAGCTGATTTATTGAGTATCATTGCATCATCCATATCATAACCAGTGTAAGAGATAACCGCAACCACAGCATTCATTCCCATGGGAAAGTCGTCAATACCAAATGCGTTGTGAAGTTTTGGACGTACTATAGGGGTTTGAGGAGTCTGAATTCTATAGATTTTGTTGTCGGTGCGATGAGATAGAGCAGTACCAGGTGTGCCCATAGTTTGTTTACCCATTTGGCATTGGTACATATTTCTTGGTGATTGGTTGAAGTCGGAAAAAGGTGTAAGATTGGCCACCATAGATAAGATATTCGTTGGAGAAAATTCAAGATGCGTTGTCGTTCCAGAAATGATTTCATCAGCCGTACAAGCAATGTCCATGTAGACTTGTTCAAACGGTCCCACAAAGTCTTCTTTGCCCAATGGGAGGTACTCCACAGGCCGAATCATCCTAGCTTGAGAGGAGAATAGGTACAACCCGGGGTACTGGCCCCCTTTGGATTGCGGAACAAATCCAATTTCCAGTGCTAACGGCACGTGGTGCGAACCTTCTACTTTCCAATACCTCAAAGTGTTCGCTGCAATTTTGCACGTTTTGGGAGTCGACCAACCAATAACACGACCATCAAGTTGAACACACATTCTATCCGGTAAAGTTGTCGCAGAGGACACTGGGGTGATACCTAGAGTTATTAACAAGGCAGGTATCACGCTTGTATCCAATGCAGTGGTTGTGATCTGACACTTGTGGGCAAGGTGATTTAGTAGACCACAAGGTGCTCCGTCAGGGGTATGCACTGGGCATAAGAATCCCCAAGACTCTGGGAGAAGTTTCCGAACAGTTGTAGTTTTCAACTCCGCGAAAAATGATCCGCGGTGGACCATTCGGAAGTGACTAATGAAACGGTAGAAATTGATTTTCTCAGCAACAATAGTATAGCCGGAAGTCTGCTGCAAATCAAGACCACTTTGGGAAACAAGATTACCAGTGGAAAGGAAATACTGCATTTTCTTGCCGATGTTCTCAAATATTCTCTGAAACACCGAAGTGAGATATAAATGAGAATTAAAATCAGTAGCTGGACGCTTCCTTCTAATGTCCTGTTGTATTTGCGTACGAACGCTTAAAAGGTATTCCTCGATTCTCTCTTTCAATATCATACCGTAGAGAAAACCACCCAACAAAACTTCTTGATGTTGTGTGGAGTCGGGATTGTCTACCGCACAGTCACCTGCGATCACGGCATAGAGTTTTCGAACCATAAACATTAACAGGTTGGATTTCTCCAGTCCGTTCTTTAGATGAATTAAAACGACCTTTCGCAGAAACTCTTTGCCCACTTCGATATCTGGAAGGTCCTCCGAAACGTTCATAACTACCTTGAACTTGCTTCCCAGGTAAGCCAATGTTTTTTGCTTCGTAGTCAGTCCATATGCTTTGTAAGTACGCAGGAGTAGCTCCAAGCGTTCTGTTAAAAAGGTGTTGGCTACTTCAGCTCCGACTATACCATCAAATATTTCCTTGTCATTTGTCTCAAGCAATGATTTGAGAAGCATCACGACCGGGACCAGATATTCATTTTTCCTCCAGGAAAAGCGAAACATGACATTCCCGTCGTTTAGATAATGCAAAACGTTGGTTTGACTGCTTTGGTCCGCTCGAACGCACCGGATTTGGACACCATATTGAGAGTACAGAGCTCCCCTTCGTACAAATGATGGTCTTGTGAGAGCCATTACATGATTCCGACGCTGTACTACTAATAGGCGTACCAGTTTTTCAATACCATTAACCACAAAGTAGCCACCCAATTCTTCGGATTCCTCCTTATGCTCGACCATGCCAAGGGGTGAACAGCGCTCCAGATGACAGCGATTGGATTTTAGCATGATTGGGATGTTACCAGCTTCTCTACTCACACGATTTTCAGGACCATCATTTAATTGCCAGACCAATGAAAGAGTCAGTCTGGCTTGGTATGTCGAGTGTCTCTCTCGGCACTGATGTTAGTGTTGTGCATGCTATGGTGCTCACTTCTGACGGGTAGAGTTTTCGATTGATTGAGTTCATATCTCGATGGGATATCTCTGGCTTTCCAATATGCACCTTTTCCACACGAACTTCACTTTCAGTCATAATGTATGAGCGCAGACTTACAGCTGAGCTTGTTTGAAGACTCTTGTACCTCTTCCGTATCAAACACCGACTTCACGCCGAGATCCTTTACCGCGTAGTCGAGCAAGCCATCATCCGTAAGCGCATTAAAAGATTGGATATGTGGGGCGACTGCGTCAGAGAGCGCGGGAAAAGCAGTCTGATCATGCGGGGGATGTCTAAACCTGTGCTCCCTCTCCAACGTACCAAATGTTGGAGCCATACGTGCCCGTCCACAAATGGGACCTTGCTAGCTGGTCATGGTTGCCCTCGGTCCGCGTTTCAGGAACAAGGTTGCGGATACAGCCGCACGTGACGTAGATGAGATTGTCGAGGACGGCGTTGGCAACCTCGTCCAGGATCCTAAAGCCACCGCCACTCAACCTACTCGGGCCATTGCAGCTCTACAGGAAGGTGCTACGTGCTCACCGTCACCATCTAAGTCCTCGTCAGCGGATTCTTGGGGATCAATATGTAAAGGCAGAATTCAGGGCACATCGGCAGGTCGAGAATCCCGTGCACATTGTCGCATTCCTTGGCACCTGGCAGACTTACTGTCAGCAGATAGAAGGAGAGCAGTGGCAGGCTGCCAAGTTTGAAGCTGTAAAGTTGGAGAAGCTGAGTGAAGACCAGATAGTTCAAATGTATGAGCTGATGCAGTCAGCAAAGGAAACATAAAGCTTGCGCCATGCAACTCTTCATTTTACACTTATCGCCGACGACCTGCACCAGCCATCTTACTTACACCCTCAACTATGTCCCCAATACCTGCTTCGTCCTGCTCATCTTCCATTAGGCGGATTTCCTCTCTAACCTCCCACCATCGCGTCTCTGCCATGGTAAAGCTATCTCTTCGCGCTGCTTTGCCCTTCAGCGCCGAAGCATTTTCGTTGAAAGCTATCTGCAACCAGTACTCTGAAGTGCGGCTGTAGAAACTTTTGAGGGTCTCGAATGGTTTCGGCATGGGTATGTTGTCTGGTCTCCTCTTCTCGTCTTCTTCAAAATTTAAATCTAGTCTCGCCTCAAGTTCTGCAACGTGTTGATTTGGGTTTGACAAATTCTCGTCAGCGCCAATTTGATCTTTGGACATCTGGGAATCATTGTCATCGGACATCGACTCATCAACATCTTCGTCGTCCTCATCGTCGTCTTCTCCGCTTTCTTCCCACAAACCTTCCTCTAGGTTTTCAAAAATACAACGAACTCCTTCAAGTCTGGCCAGATCAATGGAGTGCATGCTATCAAGAGTATATTCTCGATCAGCTTTCTCATAGGAGCCACCGTATATGAACAAAGTGTCATCTGCAACCGCTATCGCCGCATTGAAGCGCTCCCTAGGGAACTCCAGACTCATTACTGCATCATTTTGCATAATTTCTGCAGTAATTTCTGTTGTATCTTGAACATCGGTGCCTTCCAACGCAGATAGGTTTCTTGCAAGGTCATCTTCTGTACTAATCTTCTCTTTCTTCTCGACTACTCGCCTTTTTGGTCTGGGCTTTCTCATCTGTAATGGAAAAAATTTGTGGTTTTCGATCTGATATGCATATAGATCATTGAAGAAGACACTATCCAGTGTCTCTTCTGTTTCCTCTGCATCGTAAACCCCACCAAACAGGAGACCGCGGGCTTTGTGATGAACCATCGTGCACCCCACACGAAGTGAGGGAGCAAAGGAAAGTTTTTTTCTCCGTTGCCATCTCACAAGCTTAAGATCTTCGTTCATCGTCAATAGCCAAGTGTCATTGTGCACAATGCCTTTATATTGACCTTTCTGAGTCTTGATTTTGCTGTAGCCGCCATACAACACTACACCCACTGCACTAGGAAGAAAAGAAAACCCAGATCTCTCGGATGGCTTTTGTGCATTCGGCGGAAGCTCTACCTTACTCCATTTATAAGAATTAAGATCAAAAGCATATAAATCTCCAAAGTATTTTGTCTCTTGTCCAAGGTCTTGAAACCCACCAAACAAAAGTACATAGTTCTTCCAGAAGGTCATACGATGACCAGATCTTGCACTTGGGGATCCTTTACTAGGTGACTCAATACGAGTCCATTCTCGAGCAGATGGTTCGAGCACCCAGAAATCATTATAGTGATAAAATTGTGCTTGCTTTGGTGAAGAAAATTCTCCACCAAACATAAATACTTTGTTGCTAGGATGAACAACTATCTGATGGGAAGACCTTGGGAGCGGTGTGTTTGGTGATGAGATACACTTCCATTCGTCGCGTGAGATATTGTATGTAAACAAATCATTATAAAAGGTGCAAACTGTCCCGTTGTATAGTTCGCCTCCAAATAAGAATAGTTCCAAAGGCTTCAAGGGGTTGTGAAACAATGTTGCGTTCACTCTTCTGGAAGGTGGTCCACATACTGTTTCAGTGATTTTTAGAAAACGCTCCTGTTCTTTGGCATACTCTGAGAGAATCTGGTCAAAATTAACATCTTCTTCTTCATTGGTAGCTTTGTGTTTCTTGAGAGAAGACTTTGCAGACTTCTTCTCTACAGATGCAGCCTTGCGGGCTTTGTTCACCGACTTATCCTTCTTTTTGGCTGGCATATGGTAAGAGGATTTGCGTCAATTCGATGTTATCTGTTATTCATTCATAGAATATTCCTCGCGCAGTCATTATTGCTCGTCGGCTTGGACGAATCGTTCTGGGAAGTGTTCCTGACGATCACGAGATGAGATAGACCGAACAAGTTACCCTACTTTAATGCACAGTTACATCTTTGGGACATGAGAACAACTCATTGAGTCAGAACGAAGCGACGAAGTTCATTCACATCAAATCTCGGCGTCATCGTCCACCATCACCCAGCTTGTCATCTTGATAGCAATGTGAAAATTAGCATATCGCAAAATCTGAAGGATTCAATATTGTATAGGTGTTGGGATTGGCAGAAATGGTTTTTGCGTGGAATCCAACCTTGTGGTGTGAGTATGCGTAGAGACCGGTAACGTAGTTGTTGAAAGGAGTCGTAACGTCAACAGCATTGGTCACAAGATCATCCACGCAATGTATGCTCTGTAATTTGACCTTGGACATGACATAATCCTTGTCCGCAGCGTACATGCATGCCATAAAACCTCCGAGTGGTGTGATTCCGTTTCTCTCCCCGATTCCCATAACAGATGTATCTATATGTGTTGCACCTGCTTCCAGAGCAACAAATGCATTTGCAACGGCACAACCTGTATCATTGTGGAGATGAATCTCAATATCGCAAGAGACCACATTTCGCAGCGTTTTCACCAGATCGTATACTTGCCTGGGATTCGCACAGCCGACAGTATCGGCAATACCAACTCGATCGACACCGATCCTATCGACAGCTTGATAGATACCCAGTAAATCGACCAAATCAGAGCGAAAAGAATCTTCAGAAGAGAACCGGATCTCAAGATGGTGCGATTTGACAAACTCAATTACTTCCTTGGCCACCTTTGTAATATGGTCCATATCTTTGCCGTGTGAGTGCTCACGTAGAAGAGCTGACGTCCCAATGACAACATTTACCCCGTCTACTCCCGTCTGAACAGCTATCCTAGCATCATCCATATGACACCGAATATGAGTAAGCACTTTGCATTTCAGATTAAGTTTGCATATTGTTTCACAGTCCAATCTTGACTGATCAGATGCAGCTGGAGAAGTCAGCTCAATGTAATCGACTCCGAAATCATCCAGAGCTTTTGCAATTTCAATTCTCTTTGCAGTATCGAAAAATGCATTCGCAAATTGTTCACCTTCGCGAAGTGTCGAATAAATTACCTTGAAATTTGAGACGCTGGAATAGGGTGAATCAGATTGATTGCCGTATGATGCAACCTGCCGAACTGGTGCGTCCTGAGAAACAAGAGTATACCCGCAATTGGACTCCATGACAGAGCCCTTGCCACCTACGACCGACTCAGTGGCCATCTTCACTCCAATTTCTCACCGGAGTTGTGGAAAGTGAGTCAGAGATTCCGTAGCCAGATTATCCGATTGATAAACTCTCCGACAGCAAGCCCGCTTCACACCACATTACTAGTTCCGGAATCTCCAACAACGAATGTGAAAGTCGCCAGTGGCTTGCTAATGCGGTGAATAAGAGCTACTGGAAACGTATAATATATGTCTTGTCTTACGGTCAATAGTCTATGAGCAGGGTGCCGGAAGACCACCACGATGACCTGGATTCTGCACATGAACAGCAGGACATGCTTAACAGTCTAGCGACCAGCAAGAATGAATTAAGAGCGTGGTACTCGTATTCCTGGTCTTATGACGTTTTCCCTCTTTGCGCTATGGGAATTTTTATCCCAATATTCTTGGAACAACTAGCCCGAGAAAATTCACAATCAGAAGATGGCCGCAGCTGTCGAGATCTTCCGTCATATGTTTCCTGTACAGTACGTGTTCTCTGGTTCCAGATACAGCCAGTAAGTTTTGCTTTGTATACCGCGTCTTTGAGTGTTCTATTTCAAGCTCTCTTTATTATCTCCATGAGCGGCCTCGCTGATCACGGCTCTTATCGAAAGCGGCTATTACTTGGATTTGGATGGTGTGGTGGAGCAGCAACCCTGCTTTTCCTACTAGCAAACATTAACTTCTACTTCGGACCACTTCTAGCCATAGTTGGAAATGTGTCTTTTGGAGTCTCCTCGGTATGTTTGAACGCCTATCTTGTCATCTTGGTGGCCAACTTAGAAGGTGGCGCCCATGACATGCCACCATCTACTTATTCTGCCGCCAGCAACATCATCATCGGCCCGGTAACACTCGGCTCTGAACAGGCCCCAAATATAGCGTCCGAAGCCACACTCAAAGTGTCTTCAAACATCAGTGGCAAAGGGACTGCCGCCGGATTTGGGGGTGCAATAGTGCTTCAGCTAATCCTAATACCCATAGTTGCTGCTCTTGGGTCTACGAGATTTTCAACCCAGGTCGCTATATCTGTGTGTGGTCTGTGGTGGCTAGTATTCTCTATACCAACCGTTCGTTGGCTCAAGAATAGGCCTGGCCGTGCATTGGATCTGGAGAGAGAGACTACGATATTCCGGTACGTTCTATCGTCTTGGATAGAGCTCAGAAACACCGCTCGGGACGCTAAGAGCATGTATGATGTTGTGATCTTTCTGTCCGCTTGGTTTTTACTTTCAGACGCAATGACCACCATAAATAGTTGTGCTGTGCTTTTTGGGAAGTCTGAATTGAACATGTCCGCATCTGCACTTGCCGTTGCAGGAGTCCTAGTAACTCTTTCTGGAGTAACTGGAGCTTATGCATGGCCAAGTATAATCGCAAAGAGGCTTGCTCTGTCACAAGTAGGGATCGCACTTCTTATCCTAGCTTCTGCACTACTTGTTCCACTGTATGTATTGTGTGGCTTTCTACCATTTCTTCAACAATGGGGGCTCGGAGGTGTACAAACTGTGGGTGAATTATACTTCGTAAGTATCACGTATGGCTTCATACTCGGAGGTATGAGTACTTACTTTCGATCTATCTTTGGGGTATTAGTCCCGCCTGGACGCGAAAGTGCTTTTTTCGCGTTGTACGCAGTGACGGATAAAGGGTCTTCGGTAGTCGGGCCCGCCGTGGTTGGGGCTATCACAGACGCTACTGGGAATATACGGTATGCATTCTACTTCCCAGCTAGTATGCTACTGCTGGCATTCTTTATATTGCGCAAGGTGGACACGGAGCGTGGGCGGATCAATGCAATCCGCATTTCGCGAAGCATGACTTCTACAGGATAACATACTTCGAAGATAATCACGGTACTCATCTATGCGCAAGGACGGATCACGATGCCACCAGGGCGGATCAGGTGTTTAATCTTGGTAGCATTTGACGGTTTCAGCCGCTCTAATTATCATGTGCTATACTCGTATGTAGACTGTCTATGTTGTTTGATTGTGTTGTGGGGGGAACCATTTTTGTCCGAGCGTTCCTGAATCCACCCACAATCAATCATGGGCGCATTCAAGAAAGAGAAGAGCAGAAGGATCAGGGAGGACGCAAAGGGCGATGGCACGCATGTCAAGGGCGAGAACTTCTACAGAGATGCAGCCAAAGTGCGCAAGCTCAACATGTACAAGGATGGGAAACCACGCCGCAATGCCCAAGGACAAATTACGCAGGCGGCTACGATGCAGTCTAAAGAAGCACCTATCGCAAGGGTAGAACCGAACAGGCGATGGTTTGGAAATACGAGAGTAATTGCTCAAGATGTTCTGACGAGCTTCCGTCAAGCTGTTCAAGAAAAAGCAAACGACCCCTACCATGTCCTCCTTCGACAAAACAAATTGCCTATGAGCTTATTAAATGAAAATACAAAACCTGCCAAGCAACAAGTAACTGAGACCGAGCCCTTCTCTGACACATTTGGACCCAAATCTAGGAGAAAAAGACCGAAGATCTTGGAAGACTCTGTTGAGACATTAGCAGAATCCACAAAGGAACGCCATGATGTTTTTGAGCTTGCGCAGACTAACAAAGGAGAAGCAGATGAGTTTGCTGATAGTGCTAGAGACCCAATTTTTTCGAAAGGTCAAAGCAAGCGTATTTGGGGTGAGCTCTACAAAGTTATCGACTCTTCGGATGTTGTTGTTCATGTCTTGGATGCTAGAGATCCTCTAGGGACGAGGTGTCGAACTGTTGAAAATTACATCAAAAAGGAAGCGCCTCACAAACATCTCATCTTTGTTCTCAACAAGTGCGATCTCATACCAAACTGGGCAGCGGTAAGTCTTATTCTATTTTCGAATTTCCTTAAACCATGGCTCAGTCAAGGCTCCATTGTGAAAATGAATGGAAGCCTGTTACGGCTTTGGAAGAGAACGTCAGTCCATGCACAAAGGCCGTTCTGATCTTTATTGGACTAGACAAGCTTTGATCAAGAGTAGACTGCTTGATGTTGTGAAAGCTGTCCTAGTATTAAAGCTGACATTTCCTTTTATTTTTTATTTTTATGAAGGACAGACTAACGAAAGCGCTCATGGCTCAAGCAACTGGCTCGTGAATACCCAACACTGGCGTTTCATGCTTCTATTACAAATTCGTTTGGGAAAGGAAGCCTCATTACATTATTGCGACAGTTTTCGGAATTGCACAAAGACAGGAAGCAGATTTCGGTTGGCTTTATTGGATATCCAAACACGGGCAAATCTTCAATCATAAATACTCTCCGCAAGAAGAAGGTATGTAATGTTGCACCCATACCTGGAGAGACCAAAGTCTGGCAATACATCACCCTTATGAAGAGAATCTATCTCATTGACTGCCCTGGTGTTGTGCCGCCCTCAACACAGACTTCAGAGACCGACATCCTGTTACGCGGTGTTGTACGTGTTGAGAATGTTGGATATCCCGAGCAATACATTTCGGCAGTCTTGGAGCGCTGTAAGACGGCACATCTGGAGCGAACTTATGGAGTCTCTGGATGGTCAGATTCCCATGAATTTCTGGAACTACTCGCACGTAAGAGCGGTAGACTACTGAAGGGTGGTGAAGCCGATGAGACGGCAGTTGCGAAAATGGTCCTCAACGACTTTGTGAGGGGTAGTATACCATGGTATACGCCTCCAGAGTTTCAATCTGAACACAAATCTGCACAGATCCCCGAGAAAGGAGTCCAAACATAGATTATCTATCGGTCTTGAAACTGTGTACATATCACGTGAATTTAATATTACGTCTGTCAATTCTTCTCATTGCCTTCTCCAAGACCTCTTTGTTCAAGTCGGGAAGTGCATCCTCATTTGCGACAATTTGGTAGCTTGTTGGCGCATCAAGCAGCCCAGGCCAAATATCTCCGGGTAGATAATTGCCACGCTCTTCACAAAAGTTTTTCCTACTGGCGATCTCTTCCGTCTGAATAGCTTCGACCTTATTTAATGCCTCATTGAGAATGGCATTGGTATGCACACGAATACCTCGACGCCTCCCTACTTCAATAAGCATAGCGTCATAGGCCTCAGCAAAATTGTCGTAATAGGAGACTAAAGCCTCCAACTCAGCTTCGTATACTGCAATCTCCTCCTCATGTGCCCGAACATCAGCTTGCAGTCTAGCGTGAGTATCGATCAGACCATGAAGACTGCTGTCACCAAATTCCTTTATTGTTTGACGAGCCTCTTCTTGATGACGAAGCGCAGACTCGATGAGTTTCCGTCGTTTGCTTGTAGCATCGCATACATTCTGCGTTTCCTCTACGCGCTCCAGAAGTTCTTGCGAAACTGCTTGCGCCTCGGAATGGTCGTTACCAAGGACCCTGAAGAGTTCTTCAAAATCCAGGTTCAATGACTGGGATACATCGTTTAAAGCCAGTTGGCATTGATCATAATGCTTCGCTAATGCTTCTAAAAGATAGGCCATCGCATCGATGTGAAAGTCAACAATGATTGGATGGGGAAGTGCTGCTTCTTCAATGTCGAATTTTGATAATGGAATATCGTCTTGCTCGAAGCTCACGTCGTCTTTGAGCGGAATGCGAAATTTCTCTACTTCTTCAGAAAATTTACAGTTGAATTTCAGACACGCTTCGTGAGACTGTTGCGTTTCGTAGACAGCCCTGCGACATTGCTCCCTTAGGCCCTTGATGGCTTCTTCATCTACAAAATCGAAGAGGGTATTATTTGCATTGCGAAAAGCCTCGTCAACCGGTATTTGCTTTAAACTAGCCAGTTTTCGATCTAGATTGGCGTCTACAGTATCCAGCTGGCGCGCCATGGCCGCAAATGCACTCGTTGACTTGTTTAGATATAGCTGCATTGTCTTTCCCATCATCTGAAGCGTTTCGATCTGGCTTTGAATGTCTGCTGCGAGGAAGGCTGCCTTTGCAAACGCCGCCCTTGAGTAGAGCCTCTCTTCCTTAGCTTTAACGACCTCATCCTTTGCTGTAGAACATAGTGTTTGGGCTTGCGCAAGGAACTTCTTCGCATCAGAGAACCAAGCTTCTACCTGCTTCGGATCGTTCATTCATTCTTTGGTAACGCAGCACAAGTGAGCACGAGCCACCACAGCTCGCAGAGGGCTAACACGTCTCGAGTGGCTTCAGGCGCATTTGACCTCAGATTCGGGTGACGTGAATACTCCTTTATCTTTCAGTGCACCCGACAGTCAGCATCGACGGCGAGTACGCTCTGACCAACCTACGCGGGGCACTCAGCGGTTCGAGACGCTCACACGATACTCATGGTGCTGTGAAGGGAGGCAGCGTGCAAGCATAAATTAGAGAGCGCTTGCTTGATTGCGCGCTCGACAAGGATGAGCTCGGATGCGCTCGGCGAGGATGATCTGCGGCGTGCACAATCTGTCCTCGGCGGCGAACTCGCCTTTCTCTCCAGTATTCCGACGTCGAAGCAGCCAGAAGAGAAAGATGAGGATGCTGTGGACTATGCCGACTTTGACGAACTGGCCGACGACGAGTCTCTACCAGAGGAGGAGGTGTCCATAAGAC
>JAABUO010007005.1_pt1 | contig 12903 bp, 16 predicted proteins | sample 5559291 | NCBI WGS metagenome assembly JAABUO01 (sample SAMN10711878, study PRJNA513372) | rock metagenome | isolation source: Antarctica rocks | place: Antarctica: Victoria Land, Finger Mt sud
TGCAGCATTCATTTAATATATTAATACTTTTAAATAAGCGACTTTTTAAGAATTAGATCATGCATTTAACGCAATAGAAACACGTCGTGACTCTTTTAAATCTTGCTTTATCTTTTCACGAATCTCATCGTAGTTCGAGAAAATCATGCTTAAAAGTTTAATACGATGCACGAGAGTAATCTCTGAACGAAGCATTTATAGTAACTGTCGAAAATGCTCGTTTTTAATGATTTAAAAAGATTAATTCAGTGTAACGAAGATCTGACATAATATCTTTTCTTAATTCTGTTAATTAAATTAAGATAATAAATTAATACGACTTTTCTTTTATAAAAATGATAACTTTGCATTATTTATTTGCATTATCATATCGAACTTACACGACTGAAAGCTATCTCGAGCTGCGAAAAAGAGTCGAATCGCTTTCGTTTTCTGTAAACAGTTATTTTAAGATGCTTAATCATATTAATTATACTAGATTCATTAATAGCTGTAAAATGATTTAGAATCTTATGATAAATCTTGTATAAGATCTTAAAATATTCTTTTAATGTCGAGATCATTTGAATAAAATTGTTTCAGATGTGAAATTGTTTATTTACTTTAACTTTCTTAGTTTGAAGTGAATTTGCTATCTTTCTTTAAGTCTTGTTAATGACATTTTCGTTAACAGACGTTTATAATCATCATTACTGAAATTAAGCATTAATACTAAAATTTCACTTAACATACTGATTATTTTCTCTTAATTTTAAAAGAGAGATATTGCGATGAATTCTATTTATCGCTTCTTAAAGAATTCGTTTCTTATTAACGAAAGTCGAATTAATATTTCGTGAATCTTAACTTACGAATTAATTAAAACGAAGATTACTGAAAGTAAACAGATGAACGATAAAAGAATTAAATTCTTTCTTAATCGAAGATCTTAATGATTCGTATGTTTTATCAGAATTAAACATTTTGTAATATATATTATTAATAATGCAATAGAGTAATGTAAACAACAAAAAGATGATATAAAAGAATGAGAAAACAGTTTTAATTATTACTATAAGTCTTTTAATAATAATGACGTAATAGATTTAAAAATAATAAATCTTAGCATTTAACGTCATTTTCGATTACTTAGCGAGTCGGGTCGAGAACTCAGATTATAACTCGACTCGAGGTTAATATCGAGTCGAGTTACGATGTTGAAATCGAGTATTTAAGCCGAGTCATAATGTTAATATCGAGTATTCGAGTCGAGTCATGATGTTAATATCGAAACTCGGCTCGACGATTAGTTTAAAAGAGTTATAATAATAATCTTAACTAATATAACGTTAACGACGATGAATTTATAAACGTTTAAAAAGTAATTAATGACTTTTATATTAAATATTCAGCAAAAGCGCACTAGAATAATACATTCATGCGAACATGAATAATTAAAGAAGAAAGAGTAATGTTACGATTCTAGCCTTTGAATTTAATTATGTTAAACTAAGTTAATTTAACATAAATTACGTTAAACTATTATAAACTAGCTTAAAGCTAATGTTAATAATTTAGTAATTTAGCGCGCCTTCGTGAGTATAAGACTCTTCGCGTGTTACATCTTCTTTCTTTCTTAGCATTTATTTATTAGTTAAATAATATTCTTATAACTCGCTTTAGACTAATTTCTAACAAAACAGATTAAACGAAAGATTTCGAAAAGATTACTTTCGACTTAATATATTCTTTTCTAATTAAGAACTCGCACTTAATAATATTAATTGCATGAATAATTTACGAGCAAGTGTTTATTTACGATCGCGAATGTTTTAAGACATAAAATTTATTACGTTAACTCTTTTAACTTTTATCTTCTTTTTTAAGTTAATTATTATTCTCTTATTTAACTCTTGTATATCACATAATTAAAAGATATTTCGCTGTTAATTATAAGATAATGTCATTATGCAAGTACTTACACGAATTTATTCTTCGAATCTTAGTTTCGTTACAGATTTCGAAACGTTAGAATTATTAATACTTAACGAGAATGTATGTCATTTTTGTCATCGATATCGTAAGCAAGTGAACTTTTACATTCGTCATTCATCGAACTCTATTGTCGTTTACTTACAGAGCTCTTCTCACAAACGTCGCAAGCTTGGCGGCTTTTTACAGATTATGAATTGGTTTGTACGACAGCAAAACCTCGATGCTGTTTTTGGAGCGGCCAATCACGGGGCCCCTGGTAAACTAGACTGTCGGGCCTGTGGCGTGGACCGCTTTGGGCGAAGTCCTTCGACAAAAAGAAGGTTTCTCATCGATAGTGTCTCGAAATCTACAGCAAAGAGACGGCGATTGTGACCTGGAAGTGCATGTTGAAATTATTTTAGCCTACTATTTTAGCCTTGTAACCCAATTTCCTAGAACCGGAACTTTTCCTTTCACAATGCAGCTGTCGATAGTTTCGACCAAGGACCTCGAAAGGCAACTTCTAGACTTCTGGCTACGTTGATGGGCCATGAGGTGGCCTTCAATCTTCGCTCAGCAACTGGAAATGGGGATCTAGCTTCTGAATTGTCCGAGCTTTGAGGAAGTGTGTCATTCGACGGCGCCAGCCCAGCGGTGGCGACATACAGGAGCTGCACGAGGATGGAGTAGATTGCCGCAACGTGGGGGCTTTTCGGGGATATAAGCTGCAACGCAATGTCAGAATGAAACGACAAGACTGAAGGGCGACAAAAGGTTGAGCAAGCAAGGGGGGTTCTAGTCTCACCAGATACATCGTCGATCTCTTCCTCCATGCGGAGAATCACTTCAGAATCCGTGGGAATCGTCTTTTCTACATTCTCGTCTCTTTCCGGTTCCCTCACTTGAATTTCCGATAAGCTGAACGCGTAAAGCTCCTTGGGGTCGTTCGAATCGCCGGTCAATGGTTTCCTTGATGTCGATGTGATGAAAGGTCTTTCGTTGCTAGTGCTAGTATTGTCATTGAGAAGCTGCCGTGGTTCACTTGGGATCTCGTTCAGATATTGCGAGACCAGGAAGACCGCACAGAAGAATGTAGAAGACTGTGGTGCCAGCCGCTCTCTCCCAGGAGCATAGCGAATGTGTGTGGATAGGTATGCCGAGCTGGACGTACTCCTATTTTGCCTCCCTCGGCCGTCCAACCAACAAGAGGTGCTCGTAAAGGCAAGCAAGGGGATTCGTAATTGCCTATTATGTGGTCATGATCCTAAAGAGGGTCGCGTCTCGGATAGCGAGAGGCAAGGGGGCAACACATTCCTCCACAGATGAGCCTCTATCGATGGTCCAAAATCTCCAATCATGCGCGGGGATCTCACCCTTGGATTTCGCTTCTCTGAGCTTGGGACGTTTACACTTGAAGAAGCATACGAATATCGACCCGGCTATCGATATTTAATTCCAAAAGTCATCATCTTAGTCTTTGCTTATCATCCATGAGATCATGGATAGAGATGGCTTGAACTTTGGGCTTGCAAGCCCGGATCTGCTTGAGAAGATCGATCGACTTTTCGCGTGCAATGTAGGAGAGTACGTCGACCTTCCGCAGCTGGTCGTCGTCGGTGATCAATCAAGTGGCAAGAGCTCTGTTCTGGAAGCACTAACAAATCTACCCTTCCCCCGAGAGAGTGGGCTTTGTACCCGATTCGCCACACAAATCACCTTTCGGCGATACCAAGAGACGCGAGTATCGGTCTCACTGATTCCAGCTGACACTGCAACTGAAGAACACAAGATTGCCTGTCGCGCTTGGATTGCGAATGATTTTCGATCATTGGATGCGGGTTCTTTTGCTAAGATCATGAAACAGGTATATACTCTCTCTACAGCTCGGCTCTAGCAATGACTTGACCAGGTCAACACCGTGATGGGCCTCGTATCGGATGAGTCTGGCGTGAAAAGCACCTTTTCTGACGATGTCCTGCGTCTTGAGATCTCTGGGCCGAATGAAGATCATCTGAGTGTTATCGATGTACCAGGAATTTTCAAGAGAACCACGTCCGGGGTGACGACCAAATCGGATATGGAAATGGTTGAGGGCATGGTTCATAACTATATGAAGAACCCTCGCTGTGTAATGTTAGCGGTAGTGCCGGCCAATGTTAACCCAGGAGATACTCGAGAAAGCCGAAGAGATGGATCCGGAGGGCATCAGAACGCTGGGAGTACTGACGAAGCCGGACCTGGTGGATAAAGGCGCCGAAAAGAATGTGATCGATCTGGTCGAAGGGAAATTCCATCAGCTCAAACTCGGGTGGCACATGCTACGCAATGCTGGTCAAGCCGAGCTTGACAAGCCCATCACCGAGCGCCAGGCCACGGGAAGAAGCTTCTTTGAACAAAAATCACCATGGAACACCTTGGACAAGGATAAAGTGGGGATAGACTCCTTCCGAAGTCGCTTACAAGAGATACTCGCAGGTCACATCCGTCGCGAATTTCCCAAGGTGAGATCGTCAGCCAATCCCAACCAAGAATGACGCTCACGAGGCAGGTGAAAACTGAAATCACCAAGAAGCTCAAAGCTTGTCATCAGAACTTGCAAGTCCTTGGGGTGAAGCGTCAAACATCGGCGGAACAGAGTCAATATCTCATGGGTATCGCCATGGAATATCAAAAGATCTGTGGGGAAGCGTTGTCGTCCAACTATGGACGCACTGACGTGTTTGACCAGAATCCGCGACTTCGGCTCGCAACCGCTGTGATCAACCGTAGTGATCAGATGTCAGAAGCCATAGCTTTGAAAGGACACACATTCCAATTTGAAGGCCACGTCACTCGGAAGGGCTCCAAAGAGTCTACAGGCTCTGAGGAATCTTCGTCCTCTGATGTCGAAGGTCCGGAGGTCCTGAGTGTCGCCACCATGAACATTGAAGACCACGAGCCTCAGTGTACCGTTGAGATTCGTCAAGTTCCTGATCACCCAGAGCTCGAAGATCTAGTGGCTGCCGCACAAAAGCTACCTGAGCCACGGAGCGGAAGCTTCCAGCGGTGGTTAACAGAGGTCTATCACAGCTCTCGTGGCTTTGAAATCGGTACCCTCAACTCTTCCCTCTTGGGCGTGACCATGAAGCGTCAATCGGCGAAGTGGAAGGATTTAGCGCTTGGATACATTGCGGACGTCGTGACAATGGTCCACACCTTCATCGTCGACCTGTTGCATGTGGTGTGTCCTGTAGAAAGGGTTCGAACCGGTATAATATCTCTGCTGATGGACCGATTGGTGGAGAAATACAGAGCCTCAATCTCGCACGTCGACTTCCTATTAGAGATAGAGTTGGATGGGACTCCAGCAACCTTAAATCATTACTTCAACGATAACTTGGAGAAGTGGTAAGAAGGCCCCAGTTTATAGGACACCGCAATCTGCTCACAAACCATCAGTCGTCAACAACGAATGTACTCCGGCATGCAAGGCAGATCGTTCTCAGACTGCAAACATGGGCGTGTCGTCAAGCTCGAGGACATCGTACAAAATCATCCTATGAGCAATGTCGATCATTCGATCCAAGATCTCCATGATATCTTGCGATCGTACTACAAAGTTGCTCGCAAGCGTTTCGTCGACTCGCTTCGCATGCAAGCCGCCGACTACTATTTGACTACAGGGCCGCGAACCCCATTGAAGCTATTCTCCCCAGCTTTTATAGCGGAAATGACACCCTCGCAGTTGGAAGAAGTGGCAGGAGAGGATTTGACGCTAAAGCGAAGGAGAATACAGCTCGAGAAGGAGTCGAGGAACCTGGAGGATGGTAAAAGGATCCTAAGCTAATCAAGCAATCACATGTGCTTTTTGCAGGGTAATCTGAGTTGGTATACGAAGTATAACGGTATCCAGTGTATTGATAAAAGCTTGATTAAGCAGAACTATCTAGGGAGGAAAGCTCCCTCTATATAGGGGTTGTTGGTTATGAGTCATTGGTTAAGAGTCATGGTTACCCCATTAGGCGGGGACTGCTAATCCAACCATGTGATTACCAATATCCAACTATCTGGGGACGTGGGAGACGTTTGAGTGGTCAAACATAGGGAAATGTACGCTGTTCATGGAAAAACCTCAGGGATTTTGAGCTAGACTAGTCTAGCGCTTCTCGGATATTTTCGTAAATTGTTGAATTACGACACGTAATAGCCCAATCAGCGGAGAGCTGGGTTGTTAGAAGAGTGAGGCGATCAAGTAACATGACGTTGGCTTTTGGGTAGATTTAACGATATCTCTACGGATGATCCTATGAGAGTCTCTTCCACCATTCGAATGGATTGATGGAGATACTAGTTCCTCCTCCTAAACTCCTCTTCTCGGATCTATCGTCTGGCCTCTACTGGAGAGAACGTCATCTGCCAAAACCGTTTCCCTTCGCCAATCCAACAATTCTTGACTTCGTTGGCATCAATCAACCAGCTGACACGCAAACCACCAAGTCAAGATCAGAGTATCTTTCGCAGTGCTTGCGACGGGCGTGTCCTGAATCCACTTACTAGTAATCTACGAAACAATTTATTGGGCTGACTGACCTTCTCGTGATGGCAGTCAAATACCCTTTCCCGGGCATTGTAAACCGTTGTATTGAACCACTGTTGAAGTAACTAAAGTCTTGAATCAGCCTCGAACCAGAGGTCCACATCGTATCTTAACAGACGACCATATGTTTCACAATGTCGTACGGCCAATTGCCAACGCTCGATATCGTAGAAAGGTAACATCTGGTAACGACGTGGCCGTCTCTGGTTTCGCTGGAGGCGAGACCAACTTGGTAGTTCGTGGCACTATTCGGATCGTCGGGTTGAGTACTTGGCCACAGGTCATACTGGCCAACAATGTTATTCAGCTGCTGGCCTTCTCTAGCTTGTCGGAAAGAAAAGTCTAGGAGAGTGTCTAGATCCGGCCCGGAACACGCATCGCCTGCTCCGACATCATATTCCGAGCCAGACATAATAGATGCAATGCTTCCCGGCGCTTTCAGGTCTGGCGGCGGAGATGGTAGCAGGGTCGGCGGGTGATCTATCGCTGGTTCTGTATGTGATGCATCGTCCTGGAACCCTTCCCTCATCATGTCGTTTGCAGCAGCGAGCCCGTCCCTGAAAATCGGCTCTCGTTCCTTTGCAAGCCTCAGAAAATTGTTGAATTCCGAGATCTTCATATCTCGCAGCCTAAAAGAGATAGATCAGCCAGTGAAGAAAAGTCTATGTATTGCCCACGGCGGGTGCTGGGCTTTGAATATCACACTTGCCTACGGTTGGTCACTTCGTCCGGCACAAGCAGTAAGATTCCAGCCCCAAATCGAATGATGAGTTCGAACCACGGTCTTCCTGCCTTCTGCCAATTATTCACGCGTGTGGAGTCTTTTTCCCGATCCCGTTCCCCAGTCGACTGGGAGAAACAAGCTTGATAAAGCGTACCTTCATTGCTCCGCTCTTACTCCGAAGCCGTGATTGGGACTTGTGAGGATACTGGGAGGGTCGTAGGTCCAGCTGCTGTAAAAAGACATGTGATTTGGCATGTGCAGCACGATAAGCGCAATAAAAGTCCGCGAGGGCTATTCGATGGCAAATGCGTGACACGTGCTCGTAAAAGCTACTACCCTCAATGTCTCGAACCATGTCTGAAGTCACCTGAATAATCCGGGCTGCTGGGGTATCGACCTGCATGGGCGTTCTGTTGTGGAGGCTTTCGGCAAGAGCACGCGCGCGATACGGCCTCACCTTCAGCTCTTGGATGGTCTCTCGAATGTCCACTACCGTATTCGCTCGCACAATCTGATTGACCAAAGCGATGAGAGATTCAGGACTTGTACGGTCCGCAGCGGCGGATGATTCACAAGTTGTCGATGCTTTCCTAGTCTGAAATTGGAATAGAAGCGCTTCGCGTTCTCTTCGGGACAAGTCAAGGAATCGACTTTGTATCCCAAATTGCTTTCCATCTTCACAATCGTCAGCGACGGTTTAGCTTTGGCGATTGGATCAATCAGTCTTTTTCGTATGATATTTGAAAATGCTGACGATATATGGTATCTTTTCGTCTCATGTTATTTGCTCTCTGTAAAACCGGAATAGTTGGACTGACGCTGAATCGAAAGATTACTAACTCTTGGCACCTTGAACCTCGGAGATGCTATCTTGGTATGAACCCTTCTCCAGCGACATCATTGCTGGCTTTAGCGTGTAGTAGCGCACAAAGCGTGCGTTCTTTCACATTGACAGTAACAGTTCCTCTCCCAGACCCCTTTCGGGAAACTATGCAATACGAAACGTTGCAGACCATTGTGAACCTCGGACTTGAAAAACATTATGACTGCATCCGTCTCGCACCGCGTCTGAAATATCTTTCGAAGTATTCACAGAGGCCTCTGCTTCTTCGGCTTTGTCAGATAACTAAATCGTTTTCAAATCATGAATAGAGATTCAAGAGCAGGCGAGGAAAGCCATACTAGGTTCAGAGTGCGTGGCAGAGAAAGGGGCCGAGGTCGAATCTGCTGTCAAGTAGCATCGTTGAGTAGGATGGCCAGAAGTAGGATAGCAGCAGCAGGAATTCGCGAAAAGACGTGGGCATACGTTTGACCACAAAGAAAAGGCCTCCTACTTTGACTGCCAGTCACGTGGAACTTCCGATATAAAATAGCAAGAGGATAAAGCTAGCACAAGCAGATACAGCGTAAAAGCGAGTAATGTAGAAAGCAGCACCGCAAAAGCCAGTATCGTAAATAAAAAGAAGCGCCGTGAAAGCCAGTGTCAAGCGTAAAAATCAAAATTCACAATCTAGAGGCTCCTACTAGAGGCTCCTAAACCCCCTGGCTCCCGTGAGCAAGGAACAAGCGCATTCAGAAACGCAAGAGACCGGGCAAAAATAACCCGGGATGAACTGATAGCATTTGCTAATACTAGGGTCACAGGCATGCTCAGAGAGGCGTCCATTCAAGAACCTTCTTCGCAAAGCATATCTCAGTCCACCATCGAGCCGGATACACTGGAATCTGAAACATCTGCTGACGCACTTTCCCAGAACGTTGGCCGAGGTTTCAGCCGTTCCAAAAAGCTCGTTTGAGATAATCAAGACCGAATAGATGACACCTGCCAACTAGATACGTTTCAATACCGCTGCTATGTAATCATCAAAGAGCGATCGACGTTGCTCAGCGTCCAGAAACTCATCCCCAGTCACGAGGTCATTAAAAGCTGAGTCCTTCATCAAGATGTCCATCTCAAAGCTAACATACTCGGCTAGAATTGCCCTCATAGGTTCTATCTCCCCATCGTCGAGTATCTTGGTATTCTCGTACACATAGTGAATGAGGGATATAATGTCTTGTGTGCAATGTGAAAACGAATGAAAGTTTTTCAACGTCTCATGAAGGTTCTCAAGCGCGAGCATTTTAAGATCGCAGATAAGATAATTGTTAGCGAAAACGTAAAGCCGCGCGTGGGCGAGGAAAACGTCGGTGTAGTCTTCGTTCTTGTTTTCGTTCATCCTTGCTGGTGGTATAGGGATTGCAGAGCGGAAAGTTTTGTATGGTCGGCTGATAAAGGCTTCTCGAAGGCGCTTACGATTTCCTTCTGGCTTGGGAACATCTGGAGAACGGATACTATACATTTTTTTGCTAGCCTTTTTCTTCCCAGATGAAAAGCCAAAGCCACTCGAATCCCAAAATTGGCTCATCGATAGGCCTTTCGATATCCACCACTGCGAAATTATCGACGGACCTAACATATTCCACCTCGTTCGTTTTCTCTGTGGCTGAGGTGTCAGGCAACGTAGGCAATGTTGTCTCTACTATTTTCGGACGAGGGGCGGTATAGAAACCTCGGTAAATCCACTCCAGGAAGCAGTCGAAAGTATCTGAAGTCAACTCTTCTAAAACGACATATCCTTGCTCCCTCTCTTTCATTGGAGATTTCATGAGAGCTTCGAAAGGCTTAGAGTAGCGGGAGATGAGATTTGCGTGGGCATAGAATGACTGCCCGCCCGCGATAAATTTGAACGGTATCGAGCCAAACACACTGTCTCTAGGATAAGCCAAGTTGGGTGGTTTGCCATCAGGGCTTACTTACCTTTCGTATGTATCCATCGTGCCAAGTTTGATGTAAATATATGATAATGATATAACATGAAAATGAAAACGAAGCTGAAGACGAGAATTTTGTGGGTAGAGCGAGGTAAGATAGTGTTATTGATCTGCCAAAGTGGGAGCGACTGGGACATTCTCATTGGAGTCCTGGAAAGCGTTTATGCTCACATCATTCAATTGGAAACAGACGATCAGAGCGTCATCCGAAGCACCGAGCGCATTGGCGAAGACCTTCATGTTAAGTTGCCCAAGCAATCCGGCAATAGTGAAATAACCCGAACGAATGAAATAACGACACAATTCTGATTAGCGTTGACATTACGCAAGGGCCCAATCCCGAAACTATCCTTCGGGTTGCAGCATTTGTCGAAACCCACTATTACCTCCTTTAATCCCGAGTTCCGCGGCTCGAAGTTTCCGTGGGAGTACTAGGAGAATACCTCACCCATACTCACCATAGCCTACAATAATTCCATGTCCATCAGTCCCAGCTCTCATAATGCAAACGCCAGCTGCCTGAACCCAAGTACTTGCCCCTACACAATACTACACCGACTCTCGTCGTCCGCTCAGTCTTCTGCCCTTACTATCTTACTCATCGGCCAACCATCGCAGGCAAGATCCAGATAAATCAAGATTCGCTACGTGAATTTCGACCAAGTGAGAAGACTTCACAAGTGCAGACTGCACAGATGCCGAAGCGACCGTGGAAAGACCGAGGTAATCATCTGTCCTGGTTGAGCCAATTCACAGAACAATCAGAGATCAGACTGTTGTTGTCCTGATCCTCGCTGACCATCGTCTGCCTTGCAAAGCCCCAATGCATCAAAGTTAAGCAAGAGCCAAGGTATCGAACAGCTAATTATATGACCTCTCATTTTGTCAATGTGCTATATTTTTAAGATTATCGAAGGGCGTTGTAACACGGAGGAGGGTATGCCCCTTGTCATTGATGTATATTCGAAGCCTTGTGTGGGTGGAGAGGCGACTGCATGAAGGCGCCCGGACATTACGGATTCTGCATCCGGCAGGATCGTCTGCGGTGGAACATCGGACGACATCTCGTTCGGTGTTGTTGCAGTCGTTTTACACTGCTTCATCAAAGATATCTTGGCTCGTAACACACAGTATATGCTAACGATGAACTCTCTTACATTAGTATTGATAACGGTGCATACTAACAGCACAGTCAATGATTTATGCTACAACCAGTTCGCACAAGCTCCTCATTTTGACTATGACCAACACCTTATGCGTGAAGAGCTATGTTCGCGAAGCATTAATGTGGTACCACGAAGTCAAATACATCTCGCATTGATCTAAAACCAGATGTGACCCCGCACTGCATGACTCGCTATTAACTTTCTCTCCGTCCGTCTGCTTGTACTTCTCTGACCTCTCTTACTTCATCTAAGCACCCTAAGCACTTTTCAAGCTATCGTTTCATCATACTTGTGATGCCGTCTAGGAAACCAAAGTCTATTCAAAGATGGTCAATGTACCCCGTGTTGCACGACGATGTATCACGCCTACTCGAAGAAGATGATCTACATTTCGACTTCCACGCAAATGACGACTTCGGAAGTTGCACAAACCAGTACGATACCAATATCATGGGTCGATTCATATGCCACAACCGCGCATGTGGTTCTAACGGATGGCCGAGCAAGAAGATCGCTATCATTATACGAATGTATCCTGGAGCACAATATAATGCAAGGGTATATCATCAACGCTGTCTGAAATGCAATAATCTCAGTAAACCCCGTTTAGACGATTCATATGCAGAAAGAGTGGCATACCGTCTCAAGAAGTGGTGTGGAATAGAGATGGACAGGCCTTCTTACTCAGGTCAAAGTAAAGGCCCTCATCAGAGGAATCTATGTGAGGGATGCAAGGATGGTCACTGCGATCAATTGTGACCGAGACGGCTTGACTAATAAAGCAAGTCAATTGTCCACGTTTAACAAGGGAATGATTTCTAACTGCTATCCAGTGGCCTACACGGTCTCTTGCCGGCACCCGTCCATCGATTCTACCCGCGTGCTTGCGCTAAACCTACTAGCCCCCTTAGCCACCAGTATTCAGAAGATTCAGTCGTGAAGCAGCTGTGGCTCACTATATTCCAAGCTGTCATGGGCACCGCTTGATGCTCAGTGATGATGCCATTTGTGTGAACCGGAGCTGAATACCTGTTGCGTCAGACATTGCAGCATCGAGATTGGGGAGAGAATTGGAGCCGACATACTTCACGCACGTTTTCTAGATACACAGGAGAGAGAGGCTGTAGTACAAACAGTAGAACCCGTGGGATGCAATCTTGTTGGATTCTATAGAAACTGGCAACTTAGAATTCTTGACATAGCCAATATAAAGATCCGAGAAGCGTCGTCCCAGTAGATTCGATCACGCCCTCATCATGCGTTCTTTGCTAACATCGAAGCGAACAAGCTGAGCAGAAGATCCATCTCCGTCACTGACATCACAATCTAATGTTTACAGCACCGGTTACTTCAGTGCGCCTGGCGGAACGATTAGCTCGAGTGAATGGAGGAAGTCTCCGCATGAAGACTCCACAAGCCATTAGCGTAGACAGCTCCCTTCAGAGTTCTACGAACACCATCACGTAGAATCACAAAATCAGTAATTTTTGAATTCGTGCGCCGATTCGGTGTCAGGAGTTGAAACTGTCGTCATATCTCGGGGGGGGAGTGCTACAGGTAAGATACTCTTCCTATTCGCAAGATACAGTAGGTTAAATCTAACAGGGCACAAGCTCACCGCCATCATACAACTATCGGTACGTAACACATAGCTTCTATTGGATACAGTA
>JAABUO010007006.1_pt1 | contig 12902 bp, 3 predicted proteins | sample 5559291 | NCBI WGS metagenome assembly JAABUO01 (sample SAMN10711878, study PRJNA513372) | rock metagenome | isolation source: Antarctica rocks | place: Antarctica: Victoria Land, Finger Mt sud
AGATTTTCTTAATGATACTAAATCATGTAATCTTTAAAGATTCGAATGTAGTCTCTTTAGTATTCTAGTAATAAGTCTTATAAACGTATTTAAATGCATAACGTACAGACATTTAATGCATTATTAAATTATAAGATGATTACTAAATGTTCTGTATAATAACGATGCAGAGCATTTATCTTTACTAAGAAATCTTCTGCACTTTAATGTTAACGAATTAAATTCTTTAATATATTTACTTCGTATAAATCATTTAACTCGTTTAAAAGTAAGTTGTTAATCATAATAAAGATTAATTTAAATTTAACATGACTTACGTGTTCGAATTTTCTGTGTCATAACTGTTATAGTGATGTTATTTCTTTTAAATTAATAAATCTTTCTGATTTTTTATGTAATGTTATTAAGATTTCCTTATCGTCGTACGACATTAAACGATAAATGTTTTATTTTGTAAGCTTAACTCTGATCATAAAGATTTTATCTTTAACTAGTAATATGTAATCATTTTCATTCACGTACGATCATTTATCTTTCTTTAAGATGCTTAGTAAGATTAAGTTAACGAATGTTTAAGATGTAACGTCGATGTGAATTACTATTGTTTTCTTTTTCGTATTGCGCATGATTTCGCTATTCGCAGCTTTAAACTCATGCTTTTTCTCGTAAAACGATGACGCATCGTATAAGTTTAATTAATTAATAACATGTTATGCTGCGCAGCTATTAATGTATTAATGATTATTCTTCGCGAGAATTCTTTATTTAATCATTCTGAATGATAGTTTCTTTTCTTCTTTTTCGCTGAGCTCATTCTCGTCGATGCTGATATTAACGACTTTATGCAGATGATTTCTTAAATGTTTATTTCGTACGAAAGGCTTTTTATTATCTTCGCGTCTTCGTTTCGACTCTGATCTTTTAGCTGCACTATGATAATCTCGCGATATGTTTTACTTTATCGCATGTAAAGCATATTCTTATGTCTTCGAAGTTTTTTCTGCTTTCGTACGAATGATCGTGATTATATAATCTTTCTTTATGTTATATATTCATTATTAGCTCTGATTTAACATTTACTTAACGATTAAAGTTAACACGTATTTCTTTAAACGTCATTTGTTACTGAATCTTTTATATCTGCATCTTTTTTAAAGTAAAGATATAAGCTTTAATAATGTTATATTTTAAAGAAAGTAAATCGAGAATAATAATGATGTAAATATCGTTTCATATATCTTAATCATCTCGTACGATCATTTTAAGTCGTTTAATAAGACTTTCTACATCGTTAAATATAACGTTAATTAATTTAATGTAATGCTTTATTTTATTTACTTCTGCATATTCGAAGAGCTCATTAAGCATGACGTATATCACTTCTTAATTTACTTGCGAGCATGTAGTCTTAAGTTTAGTTCATATATCTTTTATGTCGACGATGCTTTTAATCGTACGAAATAAATCATCATTAATGATTTTTAGTATGATTCTTAATGCTGTTTCATTAGTCTTTTTCTTCATTGCTGCGATTCGTACAATTACTGTTTCGTTTTCTGTTAAGTCTTAAACATCTTTCTTTTACATACTTGTCTTAATATTATTAAATTATCGCGATTAATTATCAAATTCGATAAATATAATACGTTTCGTACGAGAATGATTATCTCGTTTATATATTAATGTCATGATTAATGTAAACGATTTAATAAATTCAGTGCGTGCTGTATTAACGAAAGACTGATAATGTTTAAAAGTAAATACTTACTAATTGAGCTTATAATTTATTAAATATATAACGAGAGTTTAGTCGTGTATATATAACAGTAATAATAAATGATATCGCTAGCATACAGCGTGTGTATTATATATTTAATATGTAGTAATTAAAGTATGTAACAAGTACAGTTTATAACGTACGAAGATACGAAGAAAACTCTGCATTTAATACTAGTTCTAATAAAAATATTTAATTACGTCGTACGCTGTACGTCGTACGATGTAATGACTTTAATATTTAATAAAAACTAAATTATACGTTTTAACATTAAAAACGAGAAAAATTTAAAGTAATAAAACAAGAATGTTAATAATATTAATAAAAATTATTATAATAATAATTTAACTAAGTTAATTCTTTAAAAAACTTAGAATATTAATATAATAAACATTATTTACGTTATTAATAAAGCACGCTTAAATATAAAATCGAAAAAAGAACGTTAATATATTAATATATTAATTTAACGATAAAACTTCTTAAATTAATATAATAAAAGATTTTAAACTCTTTCTTCGCTAGCATTAATTATTTATTAAATTTTCTTCGTAAAAAAGATTTAAAAGTAATTATAATAAAAGATTATAAACTTATAAGTATTAAAGACGATAAAAAAATTTCTTAACATATATAACTTAATAAAAAAAGATATTATATAAATCGTTTAGCTTAGTAATAAAACGAGTTAAGATAATAATTAAATTATTTATTATAAAAAGTTTAATATTTTAACGTACGCTTTAACTCGTTAACTAAACGTAAGCTAAAATCTTATAATAATTTTTAACTTTTTTTAATTTTTAAAAGAATTTAACGTAATTTAAATAAATTACGAAAGAAATTACTTTTCGTAATTATCGTTATTAAAACTTTTTATATCTTTAAAGATTAAACACGACGTTAAATAAGTTACGAGAAAAGTTAATTATATATAATTAATCTTTATTAATTTTAAAATTTAAAATTTAAAAAAAAAGAATAATTATTATGTTATGTTACTTACTAACTTAATTAAATATATAGTTACGTAAACGTAATGCTAAACTTTATTTTTATTAGCGTAATTATTAAATTAATAAAACTTTAAGTAAATAAAATAAAATAAGAAAAAGTTCTTAAGCGATATAATCAGCGACATAATTAGTAACATAACTTATATTTTATATAAAAGCGACTCGTTTTTTATAATTTTAACATTGTTTTTTATAATTTTAACATTATTTTATAAACCTTACTTAGCTTATTAAGCTAAGCTATTTACTGCTAAAATTATACAGAGTAAGTCATATAAATATAATAACGAAGAGATTAAAACTAAAAAGCTAAATAAAGAAGAAAGATAGTTAATTTATATACTTAAAAGCTAAGTTATTAAGCTTTATATTAAGGCTGAGAGGTTATGCTATTATACTCGTGATATTATTTTCTTCTTTAATAAGCGATGTTTTAGCGCTTTAAACTCTGTATAAATTTAAAATCTTTAATGATGAAGAACGAAGTTAATGAACTTAAGTTCTTTTATCTCATATAGCTTTTAGTCTCTAGCTTTTAAAAGAATTAAATTTACACGCGATGTGCCGACTGTGTGTGTCATTGTAGCAGGCTCATTATTTAACGCGTTGCCTGACGTACAGGGCTTTCGTGTGTCATTATAGCAGGCTCACTATTTAACGCGTTGCCTGACGAACAGGGCTTGTATGTGCCATTGTAGCAGGCTCACTAATTGTCGCGTTGCCTGTCAAGCAGGGCTTGTATGTGCCATTGAAGCAGGCTCACTTCGTATACTCTAGTTGCATGCAGTCATGTCATACCTCAGCGTAGGCGTCTCACGACTTATGACGAACTTTAATCATGCTCATGCTTTAAGCGATCATATTATACTTAGCGTACCGTTGTTTAAGCTTACTAACAGCACATTCGTTATTTAAAACGTGCTTTTAATGCTTCTGCATTAAAGAAACCGCGACGAATTATTTTAAGCTTTATTCTTTAAGCTCGAAGTCTTACACGAGAAGATAACGTTTATCTTAAATCTTTCTTTTAGCTCGTCGTTACGTACGAGCGAAGTAAAAAGACTAATATTTAAAAAGCTAAGTAAATATAATTAAATTAAGTTAATGATAATGTAAGCTTCGCAGTTTTAATATTTAATCTTATATTTATATTATAAAGATAACGAAGTTTTAATTTAATATTAAAATTATAAAAAGTAAGTTATATAAATATAATAACGAAAAGATTAAAACTAAAAAGTTAAATAAACAAAGAAGATAGCTAATTTATATACTCAGAAGCTAAGTTACTAAGTCTTATACTAAGACTAAAAGACTATATTATTACACTCGTGACATTTATATATTAAAAGTATTAAGCGCGCATAACGCGTATAGTAAATGTAATTATGTTTAGTATTAATGTTTAAAAATTTTAAAGTTTTTTAAACTTTAACTTTAAATCTTTAAAATTTTAATTTTAATTTATAAAATCTTAATTTACTAGTACATATTTTAAAAACATTAAAACTAAACATGATTACATTTACTATACACGTTATGCGCGCTTAATACTTTTTATATGTAAATAGCTTAAATTAATAAGCTAAATGAAATCTTTTAAAAAAATTAAAATTATAAAAAACGAATCGCTTTTACTAAAGATATGAATTATTTTATACACGTAAATGTTATGTTTTAATGTTTTAACTTCGAAAAGTATTATAAACTTTAATTTTAAACTTTTAAAATTTTAGTTTACTAATACATATTTTATAAACATTAAAATTAAACATGATTACATTTACTATACGCGTTATGCGCGCTCGATACTTTTAATTAGTTTAATAAGCTAAGTAAGATTTATAAAACGATGTTAAAATTATAAAAAACGATTTACTTTTATATAAAATATAAGTTATTTTATACATGTAAAAGCTCGTATCGTGCTTAGTAACTTAAGTTTGTTACTAAAACTTAACTCGACTTAACTCGTTAAATAAAGTTTAGTCTTATTTATTTCTGAGCTTAATAAAACTCGTTAAGTAAAATTTAATTTAAAAGTTTAACTTAAACTTAATTTAACGATTATACTAGTTCTTATAACTAACTTATCTCGTTAAATTAAAAAAAATATAACGTATTTAACTTTAAGCTTTTATATATTCTTTAAGAATTTCTTTTCTTCTTCATTATAAATTAACTCTTTTATATATTTACTTTTATTATAATATTTTTCTAACTCGTAATCTTTATAATTATTACACGATTATAACTCGTTTTATAAATAATTAGTTAAATAAATAACGTTAATATTATAAAGTAAACTTTAAACGTTAATGTATTTAATAATTAGTTTTTTAAATTATTAATTATATAATTATTAAAATAATTAAATAGCTGTATAAATTATTATTTATATAAATTATTTAAGAAACTATTTAAATAAATGTTTAAAAAGTAGATAAATAAGTGTCTGAGAGATAAATTTTAAGAATTATTAAGAGATAGTTAAATAAATGTTTAAAAGATGAATTTAAAGATGAACTAGTAAATAAGTATGAAGATAAATTTAATAAATGGCTTTGAAGAATGTTTAGAAGATGACTTTAAAACGCGTTAACGAGATAACTAGATAAATATAACGCGTGTTAGCTAAATAACTATAGGTGGTGAGTAGGGTGGTGAGCAGATATGGTGGTGAATAGGTAGGATGATGAGTAGGTAGGGTGGCGAGTAAGGTATTGAGCAGGTAGGGTGACGAGTAGGGTAATGAGCAGGTAGAGTATTGAGCAGGTAGGGTGATTAGTAGGGTACTGAGCAACTACGATGGTGAGAAGGGTGCTGAGAGGGGTGCTTTGAATAGGAGAAAACAGGTTTTGAAAATTTTGATCTCCCACGTGTCGCGTAGAAATTTCTAAGTAAACAAACGAGATAAACAGAATCACATCGAGGTCTTCCCGGGGCCCTTAGGGCCCTAGCAGCATCTTTAGATCAGCCCCTAGCCTTTGTGGCCGGCTTTCCCTTTGCCGACGAAAACTTCTCTTCGAGCAATAGTCTCCGCGTATACGGAAGTTACAGAAAAGAACGAACTTCTTCAAGAACGATTCAAATTCATTTATCGCGATGAAGACGATTGGATTGAGATGAAACAATATTCTTTTGATCCATTTCTTTCCTCTTCCGTGAAGGTCATAACAAAAAAGCGCACATTTCCCTTGAGCTTTTGGTCGCTGGTATTACGTTCGGAAATTGAATACTGTCTAATTCGAGAGCAAGGGGGCTCTGACGCTACTGTGGTGGAAGATATTGGGGAGTGGTAATTGTGATTGTTGACACAACGATATTCTGAGATACCACGTTTAATGGAGGTGATACTCTGAGGTATCGTCTATCATTGAATCGTTGCAAACTTGTCGTCTCCCAAAGAGTACACATCCACATACACCAGCATGTGTCCACTATGAAACGCTACGAAGTAGATTTTGCTTTTCCCACAGCCCCGGAACAGCAGCAGCTCATGCAACCTCTCTCGCTATCACAAATTATGAAATAGACCACAGGAAGTAAATCAAGGAAACGTCATATAGGGAAGTTCCGACCCGGTGTAGGATGCCCGCAATCAAAACATGACCTGTAATAAGACGGCTACCGTGCTTGGAAGACTAGTATGGCTTCCATCGATACATCCCTGGTACGGACGTTCCGAGGCCCTATGAACTAGATGGCATGAGGTTGGCTCTCAAGATGATCTGTAGCCGAGCTCATCTCCTCCGGCCTTTGTGGCTCTGAGACCGACAATTTCTCGCGGCCCAGGAATTTGGTCCACCATCTCTCGATGGCTGGACTGATGTGAGAAGTGAAAAGCGGTCGGATCGCAGGCGCACAAGCGCAAAACTAGAAAAATATGTCAGTAAGCGCTACCGCTCCAGATGGCAAGAGCATGCGGATGGCTCCACGGAAATCAACCGGGTTTGTCTTACAATTCCAATATTGATTTCGGTTTCGGTGGCAATATAGAATGGCCAGCCGGTCCATGACGGATCGACTTTCAGGCTCTGTTCCACTTGCTGCTGTAGAGCAGTTCGAACGATGCCAGCACTACAGCCTATGGCGCCAAGTCCGAACAGAAGAATGAGAGATATTCGGTCTCGTAACGGAAGCTTCATTGCCCAAATGATAGGCATGGGCAAAAAAAGGCAGGTAAAGTCTGCAACGACGCCGAATATTGCTGCAGGCCAAAACGCGTTAGGAACGGTAAATCGAAAATGTGTACTCAGGTTTTGCTCACCGTAACATAAGGTATAGGTGATCTGAGAAATGCAGTTGCGCTGGTGGGAAGGGATAAGGTCCCACGCGGCATGTAGAGGTCTATAACAATGACTATCAGTGATAAAAAATACTCTGGCGAACGACTCACATGCACTGAAGAAGTGTTGCTATGAGTAGACTGCACTGAAGTAGAACGACCATACTCATCACAACAACGATAGAGCGACGATAATATTTTGTGCCGCTTCTCACATGCAACCTTAGATAGAAGCAGCAGAGGGAAAGTCTGATAAGAGTGATCGCAGTTGAAAGCGTGAGCGAACTTGATACCGTAAGTTTCAAACCCTCGCTCAGACGTGCAGGTGGGATATTCCAAGTATGTAGGTTGAATTGGTTTCTGCGATAGAGGAGCACCACCTGCACTGCAGAGGCAATGTTCATAACCTGAAGCGTTCTATTTCAGCATTCCGAATATCTGCTGTCATAGTAGTCCTCACCATTGCAGCACCGATGAACACATCATCAGAACCAAAGCTCTTAAGAAGGTGTATTCTAGTATAATATCTCAACAATACCACAACCAATGAGATGGATGAAAAGATTAATGTAATGATTGTGATCGATGATCCTCGAAATTGTGTGTTGACGTAATTAGGGATCGTTTCACTGGGGCCCGCCATGATCGTTACCGCTTGAACAGACGCCCTCAGCAGAGTATCGCCCCGAATCCATCTTATAAGTATCTTTTTCGAAACTTTCTTGTAAAGGTGAGAGACAGTAAAACGACGATCCTGAATGGCACAGCCGCAGATGTAACGTCGACTATATATAGAGACACTGCGCCTATGTGCATGCCTCAACTCCAGATATCTGCAAATACATACACATCATACATTGATTTTAATAAGATCAATTCAAACCAGTCTCTCTGTCTCGAATCTCGTAGCCTCATGCTGTTGTAGCCTCGTATTGCCTCGCGTTGATGAATTGGTGCGGCTGTGAGGCTGATGTGTATGCGTAGTTACATCGAAGTATAAAGACGTTGCATGCATGATTAAATGATAAAACGAGAATCCAAGGTTGCTATTTGAGTTTGCAGTATTGTGCTTTTCACTAGCCGATCTCAGATGACCCATTGCCTTCTTACTCTATTGGGAGCACAAGGATTCATAAAGACGTAGTGATCTGCGGAAGGGCAGTGTAACGTTAGAGGCAGACACCAAGGGGATAAATTGTTTGTAGATTCATGGAGAGAAACGTGAAAAAGACGTATGAGTTGTCGAGTTGTGAGTATCGTATCGTACTCTTAAACTAGAATTAAAGCTCTCGTTAAGGCGAGAAGAAAGGTGATAACGTAAGATTTTAAGTGCGATAATTAATTACGAGTTAAAATCTCTTATCGTAATTTCGTAAAACTCTGCATGTACATTCGTAACTTACTTCTTTTTATTTATTTATTAAATACATATTAAATACATAATAAATATAATGATTAATAAATTAAATTAGTTTTTTTCTATGCGACTTTCTTTTATCTTCGCTCATCGTTAAGATTTCTTCGTTAACTTCTTCGTGAACGATTTCGTAAGTTCGTTAAATTCGTTAAATAAATTAAGTAATGCTAATAATGTAACTAAGAATGTTTTTAATACATAAAAAAAAAAGCCGTTCGTAAAGTTTTTTCGTATTAATATAAATAATAAGTTTAATTATCATAAGTTTCTCTGTCGTAAGTAAGTTAAGTAATGTTAATAACGTAATCGTAAGCTCTTTTAATACGTAAAAAGAAAGCTTTTCGTAAGATTTTTTCGTATTAATATAAATAATAAATTTAATTATCATGAATTTTTTTATCGTAAATTTTTTTATCGTAAATAAATTAAATCGTAATGTTAATAACGTGATCGTGAGTTTTATAAATACGTAAAAAAAAGCTTTTCGTAAAATCTTTTCATATTAATATGAATAATAAATTTAATTATTAAAAGTACGTTTAATAATAATATTAATAACGTAATCGTAAGTTCTTTTAATACGTAAAAAAAAAGCTTTTTATAAAATCTCTTTATATATTAATATAAGTAATAATTACGTTTACTTACGTAATAATTAATAAATCTTTATTTTATTCTTTATTTAACGTCATTATCGTTCGTGTAAAGATTTTTTTTTTTTTTTTACGAAAATTATAACGACGTTAATAACTTTATCGCGAATTTAAAACGTAAATCTGCGCTTAAATTAAGTAGTTAATTTTAATTAATTAATAAATTAAAAGATTGTATTAATTTTCACGCGCGATTAAATAACGTTAATCGTATATGCAAGCTGTAAAAATAATACGAGTTTGTGCGTAAAGTACGTAATAATGCGTAAATAATTATTAAGATTTTATATTAATTATTATTATGCGAGCGAAAACGCTCGCTATTAATTTCGTACGTAATGATTATATTTTATAAATAATATAAATTTTTAATTTTTATTAATAACTTTTAAATCTCGCTCGTTCTTTCGTCTTCGTTAATATTTTCGTTATTTCTTCTCGCTTTCGTCATCATTATTTTCTTAATGTCGTTAATTTTTTCTTAAATTTTTTTTTTATAACGCTTTCTTAATTCGCGAATATAATAATTAACGAAGAATAATAAAAAAACATTAAGTTTTAATTAATTTATATAAAAAGATAACGAAGAAGAAGTGTTACGAACCGTGTCGACATAGAATAAAGCTTAGTTAATAAGCTTTAAAAATTTCGATATGTAATTAAGAAACAATAATGTTTTAAGTTAGCATCTGCTAAAATCTTTCATTCATCTGAGCGCTTTCGATACTAGCCTGCTCAGCCTCTTTGTTTCGCTCTACTATAGATATAGCTCGATCGCTCGCTACTCTTTGCTTCCTTCTGTATTCTTAATATTCTAGTTATATAAGCCTTTATCGATTAAACATTCTACTTCGCTACGCACTATCTCGCTGCAGTGTGATTAAATTCTAGACACGATCTTAACAAGAAGAAGAAAAAGATAAAGAAGTAAGTTTTTTTAAATAGCTTAAATAAAATAAAATAATTTATTTTTGTTTTTATTATTTACTTTTCATTAATTTATTACATGTAAACTTCGTAATTATAATGAAATTAGTATATAAATATATTAAATAAAAGATTTAAATTAACGATTTAATAAGATTTCTGAATACATTACATTATTCATTTTATTATTTTCTGTTAAATATTAAAGTCATTACATCGTACGACGTACAGCGTACGACGTAATTACCTGTCCCTATTAAATCTAGTATCGAGTGCAGAGTTTTCTTCGTATCTTCGTACGTTACAAACTGAACTTGTTACATACTTTAGTTATTACATACTAAATACATAATATACACGCTGTATGCTAACGACTTCGTTTATCATTACTGTTATACACATATGATTAAACATTTATCGAATATTTAATAGATTATGATCTCGATTAGTAACTGTTTGTCTTAAAACATTATCAGTCTTTTGTTAATACAGCACGTACTGAATTCATTAAATCGTTCACATTAATCATGATATTAGCAGATGAACGAGATAATCATTTTCGTACGAAACGCATTATACTTATCGAATTTAATAATTAATCGCGATGATTTAATAACATTAAGACAAGTATGTAAAAGAAAGATGTTTAAGACTTAATAGAAAACGAAACAGTAATTGTACGAACCGCAGCAATGAAGCAAAAGACTAATAAAACAGCATTAAGAATTATACTAAAAATTATTAATGATGATTTATTTCGTACGATTAAAAGCATCGTTAACATAAAAGATATATGAACTAAACTTAAGACTACATGCTCGCAAGTAAATTAAGAAGTGATATACGTTATGCTTAATGAGCTCTTCGAATATGTAGTAATAAATAAAATAAAGCATTACATTAAATCAGTTAACGTTATATTTAACGATGTAAAAAGTCTTATTAAACGACTTAAGACGATCGTACGAGATGATCGAGATATATGAAATAACATTCACATCATTATTATTTTCAATTCACTTTCTTTAAAATACGACATTATTAAAGCTTATATCATTACTTTAAAAGAGATGCAAATACAGAAAATTCAGTAATAAATGACGTTCGAAGAAATACGTATTAACTTTAATCGTTAAGTAAATGTTAAATCAGAGTTAACAATGAGTATATAGTATAAAAAAAGATTATATAATCACGATCGTTCGTACGAAAGCAGAAAAGACTTCGAAGATATAAGAATATGCTTTACATGCGATAAAGCAGAACATATATCGCGAGATTATCGTAATGTAACAAGAAGATTAAAGTCGAAACGAAGACGCGAAGATGATAAAAGTCTTTCGTACGAAATAAACATTTAAGAAATTATCTGCATAAAGTCGCTAATATTAGCATTAACGAGAATGAGCTCAGCGAGAAAGAAGAAAAGAAATTGTTACTCAGAATGATTAAATAAAGAATTCTCGCGAAGAATAATTATTAATACATTCATAACTGCGCAGCATAACACGTTATTAATCGATTAAACTTATACGATGCGTTATCGTTTTACGAGAAAAAGCATAAATTTAAAGTCGCGAACGGCGAAGTCATGCGCAGTACGAAAAAGAAAATAATAATGATTCACATTAACGTCACATTAAGCGTACGAATACGCGATGTACGTTACGTGTCTCAGACATTCGTTAACGTAATCTTATTAAGCATCTTAAAGAAAGATAAATAATCGTACGTGAATGAAAACGAGTACATACTATTAGTTAAAGATAAAATCTTTATGATCAGAATTAAGCTTACAAAATAAAACATTTATCGTTTAATGTCGTACGACGGTAAGAAAATCTTAATAACATTACATAAAAAATCAGAAAGATTTATTAATTTAGAAGAAATAACATCATTATAATAATTATGACACAGAAGATTCGAACACGCAAGTCATGCTAAAATTAAATTAGTCTTTATTATAATTAACGATTTATTTTTAAACGAGTTAATTAATTTATACGAAGTAAATATATTAAAGAATTCGATTCGTTAACATTAAAGTGTAAAAGATTTCTTAATAAAGATAAATGCTCTGCATCGTCATTATACAAAACATTTAATAGTTATCTTGCAGTTTAATAATGCATTAAATGTCTGTACGTTATGTATTTAAAGTAAGCAAACACGAATCATTCATCATACGTTTATAAAACTCATTACTAGAATACTGAAGAGATTACATTCGAATCTTTAAGAATTACATGATTTAGTATCATTAAGAAAATCTTCGTACGCAGTTATATTAATGAATAATTATATTAAGAAATTATGAATTAATTTCTTAAAGAACAAGAAAGGTTTTTATAACTGATTTATTTACATAATTTCGAGATTAAAACGACTTACTAAATAGAGACTAGTACATTTTAAAGTCGATGAAGAAAAAGAGTATATTAATCATGTATTATTACGTTAATGTAAGATTAAAGAAGTCGTCATTAAGCAATTAACGCTTTACATCTCTGAGCATAATGCAGTAAGCGAACGAAACTGAAGAACGCTTCGTACGATGAAGAACTCGTTATTACTAAACGTAAGATTATTTAATGTATTCTGAGCTGAAGCTATGCACGTTGTTAACGAACTTAGAAATTTATTATTAATATTAAAAAGAAATAAAGTTTCGAATCATGCGATCAGCAGCATATAATTAAACGTGACTTATTTACGCATATTTAATAGCGTCTTTTATGTGCACATTTTAAAGAAAAAACGAATTAAATTAAACATAAAACGTACATGAACTAACATCTTCATGAGCTACACGAAATTTATT
>JAABUO010007007.1_pt1 | contig 12901 bp, 14 predicted proteins | sample 5559291 | NCBI WGS metagenome assembly JAABUO01 (sample SAMN10711878, study PRJNA513372) | rock metagenome | isolation source: Antarctica rocks | place: Antarctica: Victoria Land, Finger Mt sud
TACTCTTCCCCCCCTCCCCCTCTTCATACATCTCCTCATACGCATGCTCCCTCTTCCATTTGTCCTCCTTCCTTTCCTTTTTCACTCGCTCCTCCTCCTTCTGCGTTTCCTTCCTTGTCGCATGCTCTTTTTTCCTGAGCTCGGCGAGGTGCGCCTCTTTAGCAAGGGCGAGGGTATCGGTATCGGCGATTGTGCGGGTTTTGGTGAGGCGATTTATGATGGCGTTGATGCGGGTGGGGATAAGGATGGTCTTAGTCTTGGAAGAGGGTTAGTCTTGGGGGTTTGGGGAGGGATAGGAAGAAGGAGGTGGTTACTTTTTTGGGGTCGTGAAAGCTGACTTGGCCGGTGGCCATGGCAGAGCTTTTGAGGAGGTTGGACCAGGGCGTGTAGATGACTGTTACATTGTCTTTTTTATTGCCTATGTGTGGGCAAGTCAGCGTGAGCACAGGAGAACAAGTCCGGCAGTGGACTTTTTCGTTTACAAGTTGGAAGGCCAAAAAGTTCCAGATGGACATCAAGTATTCGTGGTGTAGCCTACCTTCAATCGAATTTCCCTTGGTGAGCTGCGCGCAGTCCTCAATCAAAGCCGGAGGCAGCTCGTTCCATTTTTGTTCAGGCGTCAGGCGCAGGTAGACATGCGCGCTGGAGAGGTTGTCCGCATGAAACTAGATCGGGAGGTCGGAATTGGCTTCCAGACCGTGCTTTGAGATAGATACAACATCGAGGACTTACCCTACGATCACGAATAAGCTCGAGCAACAATAGTGTTTGTCGTCAGCCTGTGATACCATACATCCTCTTCCCAGCCGTATTTAATCAATTCCTCATCTGGAGAGGTGTTAGCTAGATTCCCGCGTTGGGAGGGAATATAGAGACTTTCGAACTTGTCTTTGCCCACGTAGATGGCGGCTGGGGGCGAAACCACAATGGATGTGAAATAGTAGACCATACTGGTAACTAAGGATTTGAAATTTATATGAAGGATGATCAAGTCTAATGTTTATGAGGGTATTGGCGGAATTTTGAGGGCGGTGAAAGGCGGCCTTAGCCCGTAATAGGGGGCTAAGGTAAGAGGGTTTGGTTTTTGATTCATAAATACCTTAGGAGACCATACACGATCACATGGATGAATACAGAGACTTGATATGCATAGATCATGGAGCAACTATCTTGATTCATTTTTCCTAGAATAGTCTATTATCATACAATGAAGCGAATAAGCTCATCCTCATATTCCGGACGGCACAGAGCTTAAAAGCTTCAGAGCTCACTATGCCAATTAGCTCTAGCGTTGCAAGTACAAGATATCGGTACATGTACGAAACCCATGTACATCTCTTCGTTGATGGTGTGCTGAATAATCTTAAAGACCCGCGAAGGTCGGCTAGCAACCAGGGCAGATGGAGAAGGAAGAGCTCGCAGATGACTTTCTATGGACATTATATTTAATATGCCAAGATATGCGGTCCAGATATCCGTTGCTTGGGTTTAATTAGGTACGCATATCCCAATTTGGTTTGAGACTGTCCTGGAATTCGTTCCTTGTTCCGACCACTTCTCTTGGTATACGACTGACACGGTATGCTCCTGTACGAATACTGTGCAGTTGCTGGGCGGACATGGCACTACGGTTGCTGCGGATACTACCAGCATCGGAAGCAGTATCGCTAGTCTTGAACCGGGGAGGTGGGGCGAAGTCGAGAGCGGTAAATGTGCCTGATCTCCGCAAGGAATGTCTGGCGCACGATATTAGTCAATGATCGGTGATTTTACCCGTACATTAGAAAAATCTATAGCTTACGGGCTAGGCATCACCGAGAGATCATCAAACGATGATGCAAGCGGAAGATGAGCGGGAACCATGGGGGAATAGGGTCTGTTTCCTCCTCTTGGACTCTCTGGGCGACCAGCCTGTCGATCCTTGTAGTTCGTTGGTGGTGCAAAGTCGATTGGCAACATGGAATCTTCCTTTAATAAGTGAGGAGATGGAAGAATATGGAGCGGCGATGGAGGTGGCAAATTTTTCTTTGGAGGACCTTGGCCGGAGGGACTGAAGCGATCAGAAGTAGATGAGAAAGCACGGTGACCAGGAGGCATTCCATGGCCGCCGGAGGATGTGGCCTGGTGACGTAAGGCACCTTGGAAACGCGGAGGCGCACGCGGAGGTGGCGTCATCGCACGTCTACCGTATGGCTCAGCATACTGAGCCTGGCCAACAACATACTGACCAGACGTAGGATCAATAATAGCTCCATCACCAAGATAATTTTGATCATAGTCCTCAATGTAAGCTCCAGCCGTGTGCACTGGTCCTGGCTTTGATTCATCAAAGTATTCTTTGTAGAAAGATCTGATCCGATTGGCACGTTGTTCAGGATTGTCTGTAGGATCATCAGGGGGCAGAGGTCGGAATCCCATAGACAAACGCCGAACATCGAAACCTAGACCGGATGGCTCTACGCCGAGGCTGTAGTCTTCCGGAACAACCGCCTGGGAACTTATGTCAGGGGGCTGATCTGTCGAAGCCTGCGGAGGAGATGGAGGCGTAACTTTGAAGCCTCCAACAAAATTGTTTTCATCGTCTATGAGATTGTGCTGGTAAGCTGGCTGGGTAGAGGCATGCAAAGACTGTTTTCTGGGTGGCATCGAGGCTGCCTCAGTAGTATTAATGACAGGCGGGGGCGATTTTCTATTTCCTGTCTGCTGCAACACAGGTGGAGGTCTAGCAAGTAGTTCCTGCGGGCCTGGGCCTGAGGCTCTATCAACTTGGTCTATCGATGCTTCCCGGCTATGGATGAACGAACTGGAATAATTATTACTTTGGCGGAAGCCCGGTCCATCCTTGCCTTGATATGATTCTGCCACGTCTTCTGGACGAGCTGGCGTAATACCTCCGTTCTGGGCGGTAGTAACCAGGCCTTTACGAGGGACTTGCATTGACGCGTCTGCTCCACGAATTTGGGGAACAGGAGACCGCTCTATTGGCGGCATTGATCTTGACATTCTCTGAGCATTTTGCAACAGGTTCTGATTCATTCCCTCGTGCCCGTAACCTCGACCAGTAGAAGCAGAACCAGCATAACTTGACGAATCATCTCCATTTCTTAAAGTAGGGTAAGAATGCAATGAACCAGAATCATTAGGCATGAAAGTCGTAGCTGGCCGGTACTTGTCATCTCCTTTGTTTATAGTGCGTGACATCGAGTGCAAAGACTCTCGAGAGCCATGCAGACCGGGGGGCAGCAAGTATGGGCTGCCCATGTCCATGTCCATCGACAATCCACGGCCTCGACGTAGCGATTTCTCCATGTTAATATCGGCCACGGCCATCTCTGGTGCGCCCTTGGTCCCATCTTTACCTTTCTTTTTGTTTGCCACCGTCGCACTGGCAGGGTCTATCCCAAAGTCCAACGATGCATGTGGATCATTGGCATCTTCGCGACGAAGCCTTTTCACGTGTCGTCGATGAAGGAAAAAAAAGAGAACTAGTGCTCCGACTACCGGAATACTGAATAACACATTAGCTCAGTCGTGCTCATATTGTTTCAAGCACTTACACAACACCTAGAGTAACCGGCAGAGAGATATTGTTTGCTTGCGACGGTTTTTGACAAGTTGGACTTGAGTCATTTGAAGTACAAACACCGTTGGCAGATGAGCTTGTGGTACTAGGTGAAGAACGTTTGACCACGGTAGGGGATTCGAATGCTGGTATCTCGATTAATTGTTCCACAAGCACCGGCTCCGATGCTCGATCCTTGAGGCGAAAAGCTTGGTGATGTTGGTGAAGTCGGCTGGCCATTGTCAGAGGGCTTTGGCTTTCAAAGCCAGTGAGTGAACCACGAAGGATGAGCTTAGTCTCTCGAATGTAATTGAAGTCTTCGTGTTGCTCTCAATACATTCTTTGGTTTTGGGGATATCGAATAAGGTGCGGCTGAGGGGGTCGTCGGACACGAGGAATCACCGGCCTAGCAGTGCACAATCTATAACAGGTAAAGAATGACTGAAGCGAATCAAAGGAGTGTAAGTTGTGATCAAGCAAACAAAGGAATGTAACGGCCGGCTCAGCGACCTTTGGAAGTTCGGTAGAGATTGTATGGTTGGAAGCTGAAAGAGCGATGAAGATTTAGGGGGTTGTACATAGTATTGCCCAATTTCCGCAGTTCCTGAAGCTAAACCAGTTCGGGAACCAGCGTCAAGCTATTTCGATGTTGCGATCTTCAACTTTCAAGGTGCCCACTTCGGTCCTGGTACATGAGGTGGCTCTGTGATGATTAATTAAGAAAGCGTAACAATCACTTGCTTCAGTTTACCTCGACGTCATCTATTTTTATGATCATATGTTGGATACCTTTTTGCTCACGTCATTATTGCAACGAGGTAATTGAGTGTTGAGTGCCGAGTTACATCATGGAATCTCAACGATGAGGGCTAAGGTACCGAGCAGAGGGTGCAGGGCTGAGGTACCTCAAACTTCGGGCCCACCTGACGCTTATCATGCTGCCCTAAGGATCTTCGGCTAATAAACCACCTAAAGCGCTACTTTGCCTAAACAAGCTTCTCCTATCGTTATCAAAGTACAGCTTACTGTCAATTCGTAGTATGGCAGAATCCCCTAGTCGTCATATCTTACTGCAATTGGGCACTGCTGTAAGCACCCTATTGCCTCGATTTACCATAGAAGCATCACTGTCATCCTCTCTCTGCTCTCTCTCCAGATCCCCTTTCTTCCACATAAGCTTGACAGTGATTTCTCTGGAGAAACGACGTGCTACAGTCTGTATTAGCCTTGACGATTTGATGGCCATGTGCCCCAGAGATACATCATTCAGATGAAGGAGGGACGCTTTCAAGCACCTTATCGATATCTCTGGCATCCATGACAATAACATTGGTGTGAGATGACGAGAAGCACAGCACGATACTTTCTTAAGTAAGCAGTTTCCGCATGTTGATGGCTTTGTCCAGTTTCGACGAGGGACTCGGTATACTTGCCATTATGATTTCAACCAAAAAGATCTCAGTCATCTTCAACCTGGATAAACGTACTGTCTAAGGCTTAAGCCTCAAGGCTTCTCTGCTTAGAGATACGGCCTTAAATGCTACCTTCTTCAGGGAGATCAGGAGCTAGCGGAATGGGACAAAGCATGACCCAATCTTACTTGAGTAGGTAAATGCAGTAGCGTTCACACTCGAAGCAATATTTGATGCTCAACAGCCCATACCGTTCTTCTGTCTTCCGCAAGAACTCAGAGATCTGGTATACAGATATCTGAGATACTCAGAAAAGCCTTACATGGTCTAATTTACATGTGGTGCCTATCATCAAGTTTCGATCGACCACAGTGAAGCTCCCTGACAAGCTGGCGAATACATATTACTGGAATCCAATGATATATATGTATACAATAAGCAGTTACCTGGACCCCTGCTTGCGGACTCTACTCTGATTTTCTGTTGGCCGTTCTTCTCAACATTCATATAATAAGATCAGCGGTCAAAAGACGCATTTTGAAGCCTCTTGCAGAACTCTTCTTTGGATCTGCCGGATTGATGAGCATAGTACGCGCCACCGCAATTTCTGATTATGAGCCATTATGGAAGACTCTCAAATAAAACTTAAACATAACCATACCACTGGCGTACGTTAAACGGTCGCGAAATGTCAAAATCCGGGGTTACAGACCTTGCGACCCATGTTCGAGATGGTTGCCTTGGAGGCCTGGGATGACTTTTGAGGCTTGCTCTCCTCAACAGGTACCCCACTACTGTTGAGGAGTCTTTTGCGCCTTTGCAAGAGGTTTCGCGAGCGAGATGCAGAGTAAATACCCGACACGGCAGGAATTGACAGAAAATACTAGAGAAGCTCGGCACAGACCAAACGCGATAATCTCTCGTGGGAAGAAGTCTTGCTAGGCCTCTATATAAAGGGTCTTCCAGGGTTGGCGGTATTCCTTGCTTACAATAAAAAACGGGGTTTAGCATGCTTTCTGATAGTAATTGGCTTTAGAGCAGTATAAATAGATCGTTTGATGACGTTCTACGTTGATCTGTATGGAGTAAGAAATCTCCTATTTACTGTGGAGAGCCTCCAAAGGGTTCAGCCCAAGTTGAGCATAGCGGAGAAAACAACAGTTCCAGAAGGACGGGGTATAAGTGCGTTTGAGAGAGTGTTTCCCAAGTTCGTTTGACTGTTAAGCGGATCGGCAACAACGTCCAATGGAGCGCTTGTACTTCTAAGGCGCCCAAACGAGCCAAAGAAAACCTCTGAAATTTCCATAACAACGCCCCGAAAAGGTCTGGGAAGTTTCATCTGGCATTTGGCATCTCTGAAGATCGGCAGGTGGTGTAGCAACACGTGGGTGAGCGTTGCTAAGCCCCCTTGAGTAAAGGTTTTCGAAACACCTGACAGTCTCATATATTAACAGCTCATCGTAGCAGATTTCAAGATCTTGGCGACCCGTCGATATTCTAGTCATGACCGGGTATTTGCTTCCTGGGTACGAGCGCCTGCATGCTGTCGCCGTTTTGCATGTTGAACTTACTTGAGCGCTGCATGGGCTTTGCAATTACCCCCAGCAGATGTCCAAAAGTACGCTCTGGACCTCAATGGCGCTGTCGGAAGCTATCGAGGCTCATTTTGATAATTATCCGAATTACGGAGTGCGCTTTGAACGCGTATAAATGTGGGGTGTTCCCCATCTTCCATCGCCATGTTGACCAGCTTTCTCCGCGATTGTGATACTGTCCTTGATTCCTAATTAATACATCCAAGCACCCCTTCCACCAGCACAATTCTTTCTCTAGCACCATGCTCCCACTAATTCTCCTCCTCGCCACCATCAATCTCGTCACCGCCTCCGCCCCCGGCCGGAGAAGCATCTTGGACAGGCGCCAAGGTGCCACCTTCACCGGCGTAGCAACCTTTGTCAAATTCGGCTCTCAAGGCAACACCGTCTGCGGCCCCAAGTCCGGTACCTCACCCCTCCCCCCACTTCAAACTATCCCCTCTAACCGCCCCTCCCCCAGGCGCCCCAGGCACCTACGGCGCCGCCGCCGGCGACCTCTCCCCCGACATCTCCGGCGGCCTCTGCGCCGGCTCCATCGATTCCACCCAGTGCAACGGCCTAGTCCCCGTCGATAAGTACACCCCGCCGCGGTGCCCGACAGGCAACTGCGGCACCTGCTATCAAGTGACCAACACCGGCGGCTTGGGCGGCGCCGAGGTCCCCGGGGGCATAGGTCAGAGTATCGTGGTGCAGATTATCGATAGTTGCCCGAGCGTGAACGCGTGGAACTTTTGCAAGACGAACGTCGGCGCGGAGCAGCGGTGTGGAGCGGTGGGGGTGAATCATTTGGATATCGATGACGGGGCGTATGCGGCGCTGACGGGGGCTGGTGGGGTAAGTCTGGATTTTTCCCTTGCTCTTTTTCCACTCTTCCATAATTTGGGGTTCTGTAGAGGGCGGGGGGATGGTATCTACAAACGGGAGACGGATAATGGCTGACAAGACGCAGGGCGCGAACTTGAACATTGGCATCTCGCCTGTTGCATGCCCGTGACCTAAACGGCACAAAAAACTCCCTATCGTAATAGAAATCCTAAAGAGAAAGGTACCCAAGGGGGAGTTGCAGAGCGACAGCTAGTGCTGGAAAAGGGATATGAGGGTTTCATTGGACTGCTTGAGTAGATCTCAGCAGATAGGATGCCTAATATGTTATTTACCGTTACGAGTCTGCGATCCCTCATTAAACGAAAGTTGCACTCTTTTTCTACAATGCACGTCTTCGCACCCTCTTTCCCACTTTGTTTTCCCCCCAAAGTTGCAGAGGTTATGGTTTTTCCATCGGAAGAGGGGCCTGGCGTGAGTCAGCAGATTGATTTAATAAGATTCCTCGAGGTAGAATAAAGTTGGGGCGAGTGATAAGATGTGAAGGATCTATTAAAAACACCGCGGCCCCTAAGGTAATCGTCGTTGAAGCAAATCTAATGCGACCAAAGAGGGAGATGGTGGTCTATCGACATGATAACAACCCAAAGGACGAGAGGTCGCACCCGCTACCATCACCCCAAGGTTTCCATAGATCTCTAAAACGTCGCGGTTTGCAAATGAGTGACTGAGAGGTAATCCAAACGGTTGCGCAGAGCCGCGACTGCGCAAAAAAAAATTCCCAGAAAGAAAAGCCCTATCATTTCTGCTCACCCTAACCCCTCCACTTACATTTCCCAGAACCCCGTTCACCCATGCTTGCCCGCAAACTCATCATGCTTGCCCACAAACTCATTATTTCCCTCGTGACCGTAAACCTTCGTCTCCAAACTCATATTCCTTGGCACCAAACTCGCTCGCCTCCCCCCTTCCATATCCCCCACAACACTATGGCCCCTCTGCGCCGCCTGCACCAACTCCGGGTTCTGCTCCTTCAGAATTTTGAAATTCTTCTCAGCCTCCCAATTCCAGGGCGAGTCGGACGCGAAGACAAGGTTCATTTCCTCGAGGGTGCGCTGGTTGGTTTCGGGGTAGAGGGCCCAGACGATGAGGATGGTGAGGGCGTTGACGGCGCCGAAGACGTAGAGGGATTTTTCAGCCAGCTTGGCGAACATCGTGGGGAGGAGGAGGACCTTTTTTGTGTGTGAGTTGAGGGAGGTATGGTTATGGGGAGATTGTAGGGGGGAGGATGAACTTACTGTCCAGCCATTACCGACGGACCAGCCGACTACGCCCCATGCGTTGCCGCGGGCACGGACTTGCAGTGGGAAGATCTCAGCGGGATAGAGCCAGGGCACGGTGAGCCAGGTAGCGCCGAAGATGGCGGTGAAGAGAAAGACGAAGAAGGTGGCGGCACCGCCGACGCCGCCTTTATGGCCTTCCGCTGCGTTTGAGGTGGCGCGAGCTAGGCCGCCGGCGGCGAACATGCAGATGCCTTGGCCGATGGAACCCCAGTAGAGGGTCCAGCGGCGGCCGATACGGTCGAGGGTGAAGACGCAGAGGAGGGTGGAGAACTAGACGTGTGAGTATAACATACGGTATAGGTATGTCGAGAATAGAGTCATACCATGTATGTGATATCGTTAAGACCAGAGACCCACAAACGATCCTTGGCCGAGATCCCAGCGATACTGAAGATAACGGGGCCATAAAGCGTGATGCCAGCAATGCCGATCCACTCTTGCAGAATCTGCAGCCACACGACCAAGTGAACACGACGAGCTGTATGGAGTTTCCCGGATCCAACACCAGTAAACATGGCCCAATAGCTTTGCTGGCTCGATGTTTTGCGCTCGAGTTCAACGACGTTGCGAATATCTTGGAATTCAGCCTCTGCTTTGCCCATATCTTCGCCGATTTCTCCTCGAAGTCGACCGAGGATGTAGCGCCCCTCATCTTCACGACCAACCTTGACGAGCCAGCGAGGTGATTCAGGCATGAGCCATACCACGGCGAACAGGACTATGAGGGGAGCGATTTGGAATGCGATGGGGAACCGCCAGATGAAGGAAGATTCCGGATCAAAATAGAAGGAAGTACCACTATATGTTTGTAAGCCGCCGCTACAGTTACATATTGGCTCGTGGTAGCTCAATCTTCCTGGCTTGGGCCTATGGCGGCAAAACACCACGGCAGGTGGGAGGTGGGTTCTGCGCGTCATGGATGCATTGAACGTAGAGAATGAGAGACACTTACTATTCGATCCAATAGGCGACTACAACACCGAAGATATTCAGCGTAAACTCGATAGCAACGAACTGACCCCGAGAAGTGTGCTCGGCGGTTTCCGTTGCCCAAACCGGGGTAATGGCGTTCAGGATACCAGTCCCGATACCATTCAAAGTACGAGCTGAAACAATTAGACAAGCGCGTAAAAAATCGTAATTTGCTTAAGAACGAACCGCAGAACATCCAGCTTGCGTTTTCAGCAGAACATTGGAGGGTGGCACCGACGATAGCCCAGATTGAGGCAACAGCAATAGTCTTGATACGTCCATATCTGTCCCCAAACCAGCCACCAAGGAAAGCCCCAAAGAGTGTACCGGGAAGGTAATAGACGGCGATCTACTGAGGTTAGAAACATGATGTTGATTAGGAGATGGGAGAGCAGACAATTCCTCCTTGAAGGAGCGGCTTATCGACCACAACTAGACCTTGCGCAGCATCGTAGTGACCGAAGCCCATGACTTGAGCATAATTACGGTTGGTGTTGACACCTCCCATTACACCCTGATCATATCCAAAGAAGAAGATGGACAAGCCTGCAACGGCATTGATAGCTATCAATAGCGATCGCTTCTCGTACCTGCGAGCTACATTCCATGCTGAAATGCGATCCATCTCCGCGATTGTAGGTATGTATAGAGAGTAACGAAGAAATAGCAGTTATGTATTGATCATGGAAGACGAACAAGAGGGAATAGGAAAGTGTCTAAATGCTTATGATCCTAAACTAGAGAGTTTGATGAGAGAGAAGCAAACCGCTGATCACGGGAAGGATTGATTTTTCATTTATTTTATATCAACGCTGACAAGGGCAGTGAGGAGGAGCACGCAAACGCTCCTATCAGAATCAATGCGGATATAAAGTGTGGAATTAGTGTTTTAGGCAGTTGACTGATCTGCATACTTTGAGATGACGTAACAGCCGCCCGTTACCCTCAGCCTTCCGAAGTCCCGAGTCCTTCCAGAAGATTGCCATAATCAGTTAAAGCGCCCTCAGCTTCGAGTAATGCTGTTGAAAGTTTGACACTTCAAAGCCTCTTGATCCAGCTGAATGTCGCGTTCATAAGCCATTGTAGTACTGACCTAAGCAAGGATACCATTTCAATATTCCCAAGCGTCCAAATAGTCGGACAAAGTGGCAATGCACTTTTCTGACCTCTGCGGATACTTGGGCAGCCTTGTCATAGGTTTGTACCTCGCTGATTGATTCCTAATCGATGCCTGTGTCTCTATTCAGGACACTGTTTGGGTCGGCAAACATTTGGCCACAGCCTTCGATGGTCGTTCAGCAGTGGGTACATGTACATCGAGCGACATCTTCAGCGACGAGGTAAGCCGCCTGGCCTGTTATCCAGAAAGTTAAATGGTCGGTCAGAGAAGGATACTTTTGCTTGGATGATCGCCTCGTTGCGCGTTGCCCGAACACCGTTAGAAGCATTTACCAACCTGCGTGAAACCCTTACTGGTGGCTTGAGGGATTCCAACAGCGATAACCTCGCGAACGAGTGCTGTATCGCGCTTCAAATTTCACGATGACATGGCAGTGTAAAAGTAGGGTCGGATCGCAATATTTCAATGCTCGAATCAGATTGGCAATGAGAACCACATTTTGCGACAGATAACGCAGTCCCGATTATACATATGCCACTCTCTCGTAACCATCTCCTGTCCTGGTTCTGTATTGCGTAAGGAGGAAAGGGAGTATTGAGATTTGAGAGTGGCTATGAGCGTTAAAAAGGAGGATCGAAGTCATTATAAGAAAGACGTAAGAACCGGCAGCGCCAGTGCCGCCACGGCTCTCGGAGCAGCGCCATGCTATAGTGGGAGGCTATTCAGACATCACGATGCTCGATTGTGGTTTTTTGAGGTTGAGAGGTTGCAAATTAATTGGTTCCCAGCGTTTGATTGCCTGCTGTTGGCAGTTCCATGTCTCTGGAACCTTGCTTTTCCACTACCTGCACATCCCTAAGGTACTCTTGCCCAATCATCAGCCAATCAGAGACCATAGATCACGGTGTTTGCGTCTTACACACGCAAGAGCTGAGAGCCTCCATTGTGAGACCGTTCAATATTCGTTCATTCATATTAGTTTCAACGGCTGAGCTGGGGTAAAGTAAGATAGCTCCGTTTCCTCCAGTAGAAAAACAAGGTGTCAATTGAGGTGGCGCTAAGACCGCTGAGTAATTACTCGACTAAGTTCGGAGCGGATTAACTTCATCTAATCGCGAAGGGAACAACTTCCAAAGACGCGGTGGAGAACAACGACAATCACATCTACTTGTAATGTTATACATACAGACCCTCGAATATCAGCTTCTTTCCATAGCGTAGCTATCGAACTCAAACCTTTTTTCGGCTTTTTCAATTCCACCGTGTTCTTGGCTCTGCCCCACAATTTCTCCTCAAACCCCACTGGAGAGCCTCATTTTGCCCCGCCAGTGAAACATCCTGGAACAAGTAGCAAAACAACAACATCTTCTGCATGCGAGCGCTATAGGAATCTGATCAGACTCCTTACGGATACATACAACCTCAAGTTTCCCCTCCGCCCAAGCGCTCTTGTGAAGCATCCGCCGGCAAGATGTCTCTTTCTGTAGAGGAGTTGGATAAGACGGTGCGGTCGTTCTACGAAGGCCGCGGAGAAGTGGTAAGGAAAACACTAAGACACATTACCTATGGCTTCTTCTATTAACTATACTACAGCAAAAGCAAGCCCAAAACACCCTGAATCAGGTGCCCAAAAAATCTCCATACCTAATCCATTGGCTAAACAATCACTGACACGAACGTTAGTTTAAAGAAAATCCTGATGCTTGGCTATTGGTGGACAAAATATTACAGGAGTCAACATACCCACAGACTAAGTGTGCGTATACTGCCACGTTCCTCTCGGAGGCACAGCAAGCTGACCCGTATTAGATCTTGGTCTGCAGGTTCTCGACAATGTCATTATCACCAAGTGGAAAGTCTTACCCAGAGAGCAGTGTCAAGGTAGGATCGTGGACTTTCACTCAAGCGGTATCATCTAACAGACTTTGATAGGCATTCGGAATTTCGTAGTAAACTTTATCATCCAAAGCTCAAGCTCGGAAGAGAGCCTGAAAACCCAGCGAACATTCCTCAACAAGCTGAACCTCGTTCTCGTGTCGATACTCAAGCAGGAATGGCCGCACAACTGGCCAACC
>JAABUO010007009.1_pt1 | contig 12898 bp, 7 predicted proteins | sample 5559291 | NCBI WGS metagenome assembly JAABUO01 (sample SAMN10711878, study PRJNA513372) | rock metagenome | isolation source: Antarctica rocks | place: Antarctica: Victoria Land, Finger Mt sud
CGGACGCTCGCCGGCACTCGTCGCCGGCCTGGGACGCGGCCGGCACGCGGTTACTTTAACGAAAACCGGCTGGGTCGTCGCCGAAGTCGACGTAGCGGTGCCGGCAGGTTCGATCGCCATGTCGAGCACGCGACTCTCGCCCGGTCCCCGAGCGTACGCCGGGGATGCTGCAGGTTCGGTGACGGTGCGCGGTGTGCCGGCCGGTGCGAGTTTGATGCTCGACGGGCAACCGTTTTTGCCGTCGCCGCAGCCGTTCGCGTTACCGGCCGGTCCCCATCACATCGCGCTCTTGACGGCGCACGGCCGCACTACGCGACCGATCGACGTGTTGCCCGATACGACGACGCAAATCGTTCTGCAAGAGCCGAAAGCGGCGCAAGCGCACACCTCGATCATCGCTCCGGCCGAAGACTATCTGCCGACCGACGCATTCACCGTTACCGGCAAGAAGATCGTCGTGCGTTATGGAGGCCATAGCGTGGTTGGACATATCGCAGACGCGACCTTGCGCATCGATGGTGCGCCAGCCGTATTCGACGCGGCGCCGGATCTGATCGGCGGCCGCTTATATCTTCCGCTCGCGCTGCTGGAAAAGTTGGCGGGAGACACGGCGAAATAGGCGATTCGATGGCGAGCATCTATATCGAAACGTTCGGCTGCCAGATGAACGAGGCCGATTCACGTTACATTGCCGATCGTGCCGCGACCGCGGGCTATGCCGTCACGAGTAACGCGGCCGAAGCTCGCGTGGTCGTCCTCAATACGTGCACGGTGCGCGAAAACGCCGAACGGCGCGCCTACGGCCGCATGTCGCATTTTCGCGCTCTCAAAGCCGCCGATCCGACCGTCAAACTCGTCGTCTGCGGATGCCTTGCAGAACAAGATCGCGAGCGTATGCACGAGACGGCACCTTACCTCGACGGCGTCTTCGGAACGAGCGATCTCGTGCGGCTCGGCGACGCGCTCGAAGCTTGGCGGCCGGCCTTCGGCGACGATCTGGATCTAAGCGATGAACGCCTCTTGCTGCGGCCGCTGGGCGGCCAAGGTGATTGTGTCGCCGACGCGTTCGCGCACGTACGGGCTTACGTCAACGTCCAGCGCGGGTGCTCGTACTATTGCACGTACTGCATCGTGCCATACGTCCGGGGCCGCTTCGACAATCGTCCGCTGACCGACATTGTCGCCGAAGTCGAGCGCGCGATTGCGCGCGGAGCGCGCGAAATAACGCTCGTCGGCCAAACCGTCAACGCCTACAAGGAGCCGTCGACCGGCGCCGATTTTGCGGACCTGCTCGCGACGGTCGGTACGCTGCCGGGGCTCGACCGCCTCACCTTTTTGACCTCCCATCCCAAAGACTTCACGGCGAAGCTCGCGCGGACGCTTGGCTCGCTACAGCAACTCCAGCCGCGTTTCCATCTTCCGGTGCAATGTGGCTCCGATCCGATCTTGCGGCGCATGAACCGCAAATATTCGGTCAGCCAGTACCGAGAGAAGATTGCACTCTTTCGCGAGCACTGCCCCGCTTGGGCGCTCACGACGGATCTCATCGTCGCCTTTCCCGGCGAAAGCGACGATGATTTCCGCGCCACCTTGGCGCTGTGCGAGGAGATGGCATTCGCGCAGGCTTTCATGTTCGTCTATTCACCGCGTCGCGGAACGCCCGCCGCGCGCTGGGAACAGATCGGGTCCGACATCGGCAACGCCCGGCTGCGTGCGCTTGCCGCAACGGTCGATCGCGGGGTGCGCGCTTGGCACGAGCGCAAGCGTGGCAGCGTCGTTCGCGCCCTTGTGCAGGGGCCTTCGCGAAAAGATCCCACCAGACTCGCTGCCAAGACGGCCGACAATGTCACGGTCGTCGCGCCGCGCGGCGAACTCGATGAGGCGACGCTCATTGAGCGGCCGTGGCTCGACGTGCGCGTCGGCGAAGCGTACACCTGGGGCTGCGCGGGTGAGATCGTCGCCACGGCCGCGCGCTTCGAAGCGTCCGCGATTGTAACCGAGCATCGCGCGACCATCGACCTGATCGCCGCCTTTTGATTCTGCGGTGAGCGACGCCCCGTACTCGCCGCTCTTCGAGCAGTACTTCGCAATGAAGGAGCGTTACGCGGAAGCGATTTTGCTTTCGCGGGTCGGCGACTTCTACGAAGCCTACGGTGAGGACGCGCAGACGATTGCAGCCGCGCTGCAGATCGCGTTGACGTCCAAAGAAGCGGGCGGCGGGCGGCGCGTGGCGATGGCGGGGGTGCCGTATCATGCCCTCGACGGCTACCTTGCGAAGCTCGTCGCGCAGCAGCGGATCGTAGCACTCGCCGAACAGCTCGACGCACCCGTTCCGAACAAACTGGTGCGGCGCGAAGTGAAGCGCGTGGTTACGCCCGGCACATTGATCGAAGAGAGTCTGCTCGCGCGCGGCAGCGACAATTACTTGGTCGCCCTCACGACCGGCGGCGATGCACTGGCACTGGCATACGCCGACGTCTCGACGGGACGCGCGGCCGCAACCGCCTATTCCGGAGATAACGCTTTTGAGGAGACGCTGTCGGAACTCGGGCGTCTCGCTCCGGCCGAGATCGTGGCCGACGTGCCGCCGGAAATGCGAACGCATATCGCGACCCAGTTGGCCGGCGTCCGCGTTACCGTGCCGCCGCTTGCGGCGGTGGTAACGATTGCCGGTACCGGCATCGACGGCTTCTCGCTCGACGAGTCGCACGCGATGCGCCGCGCGCTTGGGGCGCTCGCGACTTTCGTGAAGCGCGTCGGCTTTCAGGCACCCGGCGGAGCGCTGCGCGAGCCGCAGTTTTACCGCGCGCGAACGTTTCTCGGACTCGATGCGAATACGCGGCGCCATCTCGATCTCGTCGCGTCGCAGGGAGCGAATGCGAAGGCCACGCTGATGGCGACGATCGATCGCTGCAAAACCGCGATGGGTTCACGCTTGCTCGGCCGCTGGCTCGTCGCGCCGCTGATCGAGCGCTGCGCGATAGCTGCGCGCGCCGAGCGCGTCGCGGCGCTCGTCTTGGACTATCCGGCGCGCGCATCGCTGCAAGAGTTGCTCGGGGGCGCCTTCGATCTCGAACGCATCGCGCAGAAGGTGCGCTTTCGCCGGGCCTTGCCGCGCGATCTCGGTTCTCTGCGCCGCACGCTGGCGTTGCTCGAACCCCTACGCGGCGCGCTTCCGGCGGCGCTCCAATCGTACGAAGAACGTATCGGCGATCATCAAGCGCTCCACGCCGAGCTCTCGGCGACGTTGTGCGACGATCTGCCCGCGACGCTCGCCGACGGCGGCGTCATTCGTCCCGATGCATCCCAAGAGGTCGAGCAGTGCATCACGGCGCGTGCCGATGCGCGCGGGCGGATGGCGGCCCTCGAAGAACGGGAACGCGAACGGACCGGCATAAAAAGTTTACGAGTCAAGTATGCCAGTGCCTTCGGTTACGCGATCGAGGTTTCGAAGTCGAACCTCGCGCACGTACCGGCCGATTACGTTCGCAAGCAGACCTTGACCAGCGCCGAGCGTTTCGTGATTCCCGAACTCAAAGAACTCGAACTCGCGGTCGGAAGCGCCCAAGCGCAGCAGTTGCGGCTCGAGGAGACCTTGTACGCAGACCTGGTCGAGACGGTCGCCGGATCCGTCGACGCGCTACTTGCAACGGCCGACGCGGTCGCCGAGCTCGATGTCGCCTGTTCGCTCGCGCAAACCGCCGCCGAGCGCGGGTACGTGCGGCCGCAGTTCGTGGAAACGAGCACGCTTGACGTCGTCGACGGCCGCCACCCGGTGATGGAAGCGGTCGCAAAGGATCCCTTCATTCCCAACGACGTGCACGTCGGCGAACGCACTGCGCGCTTCATCTTATTGACCGGCCCGAACATGGGCGGCAAGTCGACGTACTTGCGACAGACCGCGCTGCTCGTGATCCTGGCCCAGATCGGGGCTTTCGTTCCCGCACGTTCGATGACGCTCGGAGTCGTCGACCGCATCTTCACGCGCATCGGCGCGGGCGACGATCTCGCCGCGGGTCAGTCGACGTTCTACGTCGAGATGTCGGAGGCTTCGAACATCTTGCGGCGCTGCACGCGACGCAGTCTGCTCCTGGTGGATGAGGTGGGGCGCGGTACGGGCACGATCGACGGGCTCGCGATCGCGCAGGCGATCAGCGAGTATCTGCTCGGGCTCGATGCGCAGGCGCCGCTCGTGCTCTTCGCAACGCATTTTCACGAGCTCGTCGCGCTTGCCGAACGCTGGCCGTCGGTTGCGAACTTTCACGTAACGGCGGTCGAAAACACCTCGCGCGCAGGCGCCCCGGTCTTCTCGCATCGCGTGCTGCCCGGCAGCACGTCGCGCTCTTTCGGCATCGAAGTCGCCAAGATGGCCGGGTTGCCGGGCGGCGTCATCGCCCGCGCCAAACAGATCGCCGCCGCGCTCGACGAGCGCCCGACGTTGGAGGGTCAAGTTCCGTTACGAATGCGGCTCGCGGCACCTCAAGGTCGCGAAGAACTGCAACTGAGCTTCGAATTATGATTGTGACGGATTTGATCGGCGAAGGACGATGCTACGTACTTTTTTTTGTGGCGAACCAGGCGGGTGAAACGCCCGATGGCGTTCTGGACGCGCACGGGCAAGAACGGCCGCCAGCCGGGCGGACACGGCTGGGAAAGGTTCTTTGCGCGGCGAACCACAACGCCATATGGCGAATCCCGGTTCAACATGCCCAGATTAAAGGGAGCGATACCCTCCAGCGGGTAAGCTGGGCAATTGGCGTCGAAAATGCGCAGCGAGCCGAAGTCTTCAGCCGACGGACGCTTGGGGAGTTTGAGGACGCGTCAGCGGCGATTGTTCTTCGTCAGATCGATCGGGCATTTGAAGGCGCGGATATTCGTATGGGCGCGGACCCCGGTGGACCCGGCGGGGAGCGCCGCACGCAATTCCGCCGTTACGTAGTCAGCGTGGATCAGCATGATCCGCAACAGCTGGATCGACTTGGCGATGCGCTTGGGGCATTGATTGAGGCCGTGGCTGCGTCGAAGGAAGACTTCCTCGTGAAGGCCGCGGAGCGTGACGGCTTCGTCTTCGCGCACGGCGTCTTTAGGCCGGCGGTGACTGCCCCAAGTTCTTTCGCGGTGACGCGTGTCGAGGACTTGGCGTTTATCGATGACCGTGGTAGGCGGCTGCATCTCCTTGCAAACGATAGTCCTAAAGACGCCATCGGTGGAGCAAAGGAGCTGGTCGAATCTGTTTGTCGGACCGTCTTGCGCCTTATCGGCGAGCCGGTCCCTGGGAAAACAGCTGACCTCGTCGATTATCGCCAAATTGACGCTCAAGGCCCTCGAGCTAGGTCCGGCAGACATCGACGATGCGAAAAAGGGCGCCGCCCTCGTCCGTAGATGTCTACAGCAGCTAGGCGCCGTCGTTGCTAGTCTCGGTGAACTGCGAAACTTATACGGTTCGGGTCATGGGCGCGACGGGAAATGGAGGGGTCTTTCACCCCGTCATGCTCGACTCGCGGTCGGCGCGGCCGTCACGTTCGCCGGCTTCGTTGCGGAAACGTACGTGGAGCGGGCCGCGTTGAAAAACCGTTGACGGTGCCGAAACGGTGGGTGGCGCTTGAGATGACTGCCGAACAGCGGGCCGCCGAGCGACGAGCGACGTGGCACGCCAGAAAGATACGTTTAGGAGACGATGCAAACGCCTTCGACCGTGACGCGTGGTACGCCATGTCCGGCTCCGAACGCGTCGCCTGGGGTTGGGCTATTACAGTTATGGCACTCGAGATGAGAGGCGTGCATGGAGATCAGCTCCGACTTCGTCGATCTGTTGCGAGCGTTAAACGACGCAAGCGCTGAATACCTCATAGTCGGCTCGACTTCGACGTCTGGGTCAATCCTACAGCTGAAAACGCACTGCGCGTCTATCGAGCCTTGGCTGCGTTCGGAGCGCCGCTGCATGATCTGCGTATCGAAGAACTTACGAGCGACGATTTGATTTTTCAAATCGGCGTGGAGCCGGTACGGATCGACATCCTCACCGACGTTAGCGGTGTACGTTTTGCGGATGCATGGCCCAACCGCGTCGGCGGCCTACTCGGCGGTGTCCCTGCTGAGTTTCTGGGTCGTGGTGACCTTATCGTAAACAAGCGTGCGAGCGGGCGACCGAAAGACCTTGCCGATCTCGACCGCCTCGAACGCGATGTGTGGATGTGTGGATGTGTGGATGTGTGAATGAACGGCGAAGCCGAAGGAAATCCTCTGCCTGTCATGATAAAGAGCGGTAGCGTTCGCGCGTCAGGAACCCGGTGAAGAGTCCGGGACGGTCGCGCCACTGTGAGCGGGGAGCCGCTTTCGGTCACTGCCGGTAAAACGGCGGGAAGGCCGCAAGCACGACGGCTACGATCCGCGAGTCAGGATACTGCAAGCGAACGCGTTTTGCACCACCTCGCGAAAGGGTCGGAAAACATCGTGTTCGTTTTACGTATCGCGCGCCGCTTCGGCGCCGCGGTATTCATCGGTTCCGCGGCAGCGGCGCTCGCGTTCGTACCTCACGAGGCTTCAGCGGTGACGGTCGATCCGTTGCCACTGCAAACGTCGACGCCAACCATCCAGCAGCCGTTTAGTTCCCCGCCGCCGCAATCGTTTGCTCCGCCTTCGCCGCAACCGTCCGCCGTGGCGTCGGCGAGTCCGGTCCCGGGCGCACTACAACGAATCGGCCGCGTCGTTACGAGCGACCGCCGCAGCGAACCGCTCGGGCAAACGTCGCGCCCGTCCTTTACGGTCGACCGTACGCGTATCGAGTCTTACGGTGCGCGGACCGTCGCGGACGCGCTCGAAGGTGTGCCCGGCGTGCAATTGTACCGCAACGGTACCTTCGGCGCGCAAGTGAACTACGGCATCCGCGGCTCCACATCGGCGCAAACGCTGGTTCTTGTCGACGGTCAGCCGGTTGCCGATCCGACGACCGGGGGCGCTTATCTCGAAAACTTTTCTACGGTCGGCGTCAATCGCATCGAAGTCGTCGAGAGCGGGGCATCGACGCTCTACGGCACGAGCGCGAGCGGCGGCGTCATCAACATCATCACGAGCGTTCCGCGCGGCGCCTATCTGGAAGCTGCAGACGGCTCGTTTGCGAACCGCGATCTGCGCGTCGCGGCTGGTGACGGGCGAATCGGGGCATCGTTCGAGCGCCACGTCGCGACCGACGCGTACGCGTATCCCGGCCTCACGTATAGTCCCGGCGCCTGCGGATACTTTCAACCTTGTGCGTTTCCCGGCGGCACACGCGCAAATAGCTATGGCGATCAAAGCGCCGCAAGGGTCTCGCTCGACGTGCCGCTTCCTGACGGCTTTGTGGTTCGCGCTCGCGCCGACGACGCTGGATTGTCGATCGGCATTCCGGGACAGCTGACGTTTCTAAGCCCGCAGACGACGCAGAGATTCTCGAACGCGAGCGGCCTCTTCGAACTCGAACATACAGCCCGTGCCTCGACGTTGACGCTCGACGTCTCCGGTACGAATGAGCGATTTACGTTCGGCGACCCGGCGTTCGGCGAGTACGATACGTATTCGGGGCGTGCCCAACTCTCGCTGAAAGACGCCGCAACGTTCGGCCGCGAAGACCTTGTCACCGGCATCGACCTAGCCCGCGAGAGCGGCGTGTTCGGTTCGCCTTCATCCACGTACACCACCCCCGGGTCGTCCGCCGTAACGATCGTGCCGCCGTCGGCAAGCGGAGCGAGCGAATCGCAAAGTGCGGCGTATCTACAGCTGGGAACGGAGCCGTTCGCCGGAGCTCGGTTTACGGCGGGGTTGCGCGGTGAGAACGATGCGCCGCACGGAACGGTGCTCGCGCCATCGTTCGGCGGCGTAATTCATGCCGGCGTGATGCGTCTTGCCGGAAACGTCGGCGAGTCGTTCCGCGTGCCGACGATCGAGGATCTGTATTATCCCGGGCTCTCGAATCCGAGCTTGCTGCCTGAGAAAGCTGCGGTCTCCGATGCGACGCTCGCGTACGAAGGTCACGCCGCCACGGTGTCGGTAGGGTGGTTCGCACGTAGCGGGTCAAACTTCATCGTTACCGATCCACTCTCGTTCGTACCGTACAATGCGCAGCGTGCCCAAACAGCCGGCATCGCCGTGACCGCAGAAGCGAGGCCCTTCGCGGGCATAGTCGCAGACCTGAGCTTCACCGACATTTATAAAGCGCTCAACCTTACGACCGGCGCGCGGTTGCCGCAGAACCCGGTCGCGCAGGCAACGCTCGGTCTCATGCGGCCCTTCGGGCGCGACCGCTACTCCTACGGTCTCCGCTGGCGCATCATCGGCTCGGACGGCAGCGACGCCGCTAACGTTCCCCCGCCGCTCTCGGGAACCTACGATGCGTACGACTCTTTCGACGCGTTCATCCGCTACAAGCTTGCCCCACAGGCGGTCCTCACCGTGCGCGGCTTCAATCTGGGCGACGAGCACGCGGCTCCTATCTTCGGCTACCCGCTACCGGGCCGCCGCCTGTTCGTCGAAGTTTCGACCCGTTAGCGGAGCTCCCGCACCGAATAACACGGGCATTCCCAGGACCTTCCATGCCGGGCATGTCAGAATGCGCTCCGGCATGAGAGGTTCCGTCCGCCTGTTCACGACTTTGGTCGCCCTTGCGCTCGCATTGCCCTTGGGGGGCGCCGTGGCGCTCGCGCAGAGCGACACGGGCGAGATCGTTATCTCGGTCATCGACGCAGCGAGCGGCAAGCCGATCGCCGACGCGCGCACGATCCTGATCGGTCCGCAGACGGCAAGTTCGCTAACGACGGCTGCGGGGAAAATCGACTACACCGACGTTCCGACCGGCATCTATCGCGTGCGGGTCATGCGTTCGGGCTACCAAGCCGGCGTGTCGCGCGAGTTCGATGTGCTCAACGGTCGCGCGGTCACCGTGCAAGTCTCCCTATCGAGCGCGACCGGCGGGCTGCGCGTCATCGGCCACGTGACCGCCCGCTCGACGGTAAGCGTCAGTGCAAGCGATATCGGCGAGAACAGTCCGGTGCGCCGAATCTCGAACTCGCTGACCGACGCGCTCGATCAGATCGCGGGCGTCTCGGTTACGCAGGACCAGACCGATCCCAACAGCGCCGTTACCGTGTCGCTGGCCAACCACGACGAATCCCAAACCGCGATTTCGCTCGACGGCATTCCGCTGGCCGCGCCGGGGGCGACCGCGAATCTCGGCGCGATCGGCACCGATCTGTTCTCCGGGTCGAGCGTCAGCCGCTCGCCGCTGGCCGGTGCTCTCGGCGGCGGCGTCAACTTCCGCACGCTGCAGCCCACGCAGGCATTGCAGGTGCGGGCTTCCGGAACGACCGGCACGTTCGACCGTTCGAACTACGCGCTGGCAGCCACCGGCAGCATCGGCAGCCTTGGTCTTGCGCTGCAGCACACCTGGCGCGGGGCCAACAGCCCGTTGACCTTTCAAGATTACCGAGACCAAAGCGGCCTGACGTATCCGCACGAAGGCGAGTCCGATAACCTCGGCGATTTTTTGAAGTTCCGCTATCGCCTCGGCGACGAGCGCACCACGATCAGCGGGACCGCGCTGACGAACAATCGCGATGCGCATGCGATCTGCGCGCGTGACGTAACCCTGTTGCCGTGCGGCATCGGCCCCGGCAACCAAAACTTCGGCCGCTACGGCTTCGCGTATGCTACGGTGCAGTCGCTCGTCGGCACCGTTGCGACGAATTTCTCAGCGTACGAGAGTTCGAGCCGGCAGACGACCGATGACGGGAACCGGTACGTCTTGCAGGCTCCCGGTGACTTGCCTTCCTTCGGACCGCCGGGTCTGCTGACCGACGCCTGCGCCGCGACCGCGACCGATTACGGCGAGTGCCTCGATCCGTCGCTTGCAACCAATGCAACCTTGACGCGGGGTGTTGCCTATAACGCATCGATCGCGCAAGGCCGCCACACGATCGCACTCGGCGGCAATATTTATACATCGCTCGACGACTCGCTGCCGATCGCAGGTTCGCGTTTTGAAATCCCGTATCGCAATGCGATTTCGTCGACGAGCTATACGATTTCGGACAACATCAAGTCGAGTGACCGCCTCACGTTGCAGCCGCACGTGTCGCTCGTCAACACGACAACCCTCGGGACGAGCGCCCTGGCGGGCTTCGGTGCAACGTGGCAGCCGCAGGCGGCCGACTCCTACCGTGCCTCGATCAACGTCGGCAGCTCGCAACCCAACATCAATCTGAACCGTTCCTATAGCGATCCCGTCGGCGCGCGCTTCGACTGCCAGGCCGGAACCGCCGTCGTCAGCGGGCCGGGCGATCAGAACGGCGGCGCTCAATCGGCCGTCAGCCTCGATGCGTCTTGGACGCACAACTTCCGGGCCGGCGGCTCGGTTATGGCCGACGTATTTTCTCAAGTGCAGACGGGCCAAATCATCAGCGCGTTAATCGAGGAGCCTGCGACGTATTACCCGACGGGCTATCTCGCCGATTTGTTCGGAGCCTATGGCGCGCCGAGCGTCTGCGGCGCAAACGCCGCGGCGCCGTCAGTCTTCGCGCAGGAGAACGTCGGAGGAACACGGCGTCTGTACCAAGGCATCAATCTGAGCGGACGGATTCCGCTCGGCCGTTACTTCGTTTTACTACCGAACTATTCGCTCAACAAAGCCGAGCTGACCGCAGCCGGCGGCCGCCTCGAAGACGGCGCGTCAACGACGCTCGTCGGAGCGCAATTGCCGAACCGGCCGCTCCATCGCGCCGGTCTCACTCTCGACGGCTATCTTCCACGCAGCGGTATCGAGCTGCTGGCCAACGCGCGCTATACAGGCGCGAACAATCAGCAGAATCTCGGCCCCTACGTGCAAGTCTCGGCCGGTCTCTCGCATCAATTCGGTCCGGGGCAGGTAACGCTTTTCGAGAACAACGTGTTCAACACGTACGGCGGCGTGTTCGCGACAGACGCCGGCGTGCTGCCGCTGCCGCTTTCCGACGGCACGCTCTTTAGAACGGCGGCGACGCCGCTCTTACCGCGTACGGTCAACCTGTCGTACACGCTGACGTTAGGCGGCCCGCGTCCGGGACCAGCGATCGCGTCGCTATCCAACTTCGCGCGCACCGCCCAAACGCAATCGACAGGCACGGGAACGGGAGGCGGACCGGCTAACCGCTTCATTCCGGTTCCTCCCCCGGCGGGCACCGATCCGCTCTCGCTTGCGACCACGCGTCCGTCGTGCGACGCACCTGCACAGGCTGACGGCAAGCCGCTGTTCGATTCGCTGCGCGCTTACGTCGCAGCTTACGAGGCTAAGACGGCGCCACCGAGCGTTGCCAGCTTGCAGGTGATTGCGCACCCGACGATCGTAGGTAGTTCGGTACCGTACTACCTTGAATTGCGGCCGAACTTTCGCCGCCCCGGTAGCTCAAGCGGTTCCCCCGGCGCCGGCGGTTTCGAAAACCGGCGAGGGGAAGGCGGTTCACCGGGCATCGTCGGCAATGCACCGCCGAGCGCGACCAGTGCCGCTCAGCGCGCCGCATTCCGCAACGATCCGGCTGTACGGGCGTTTCGCGCTTTTCGCGGCTGCGCATACATTACGGTCCTCTCCGCGAACGAAGCGAAAGCCAAGGGAATCGCCGTGCAAGGCGGCCGTCCGGCATTGCTGTACGTCCCGACGGTCGGCTTCGTCTACGTTCGTCCCCCCGAACTCCCGCAGGGCGGGGGCAGCCTTAAGCCGGCGGCATCACCCGCGCCTTCGAAGGCGGCAAACTAGTTCATGAATACGAGCGGGATCACGCCTCAACTTGGAATGCAATGCTGCGTACCGGCTCCATAAACGGGCGCGCCGCAGGCCGCGCCTTAGGGACTTAGCCGCCGGCGTTCTGGGCCCACGCGGCGGACGTAACCTGCCACGCGCTGCCACTCTTGCGCATGACCAGCGCCCACCTGCCGGATTGCGAAGCCGCTTTGCGCTTCACGTTCATCGACAGGTGCATTGCGAGCACGATATATGCGCGGGACGGCGTCGCGTCGCTGAAAACCGGGGTTGCTTTCGTGACCGTGAACTTGGTCGTCGCCGTCGCGGCCAAGCTCTGCTGCAACGCAGCAAACCAGCGCCGGCACGCATCTGGGCCGTTCCAGGTGTACGGTGGGAAGTCGTCGATCACCGTTGCGTTTGCTGCGCACGTCGCTCGGATCGTTCCGGTATCGTGCGCGTTGAGTGCAGCGACCAGCCGCTGCGCCGTACCCAAGGCCGCTGGATTCGCGCCGGTTGCTAATGCCGAAGCAGCCAACGTCGGGAAAATGGCGCCGACAAGGATTGCCTCGAAGAGCCGACATGCGGTCCGAATCCGAAGGATCATTGCAGCGAAGGATCTACGAGCTCGATGATTTGCCGTACATGCCGACGATCTGTGCTTTCGCGAGCGTGTGGCTTCCGATCGTGAATTCCAACTTGGCGCCCGTCGTCGAACCGTCGAGCGGCAGCTTCTCCGTATCGAGCGCGTGAAGCGTTACATTGTAGTGGTGCGCCGGCCCCGGTGGGGGGCACGGGCCGCCGTACGCGTTCTTGCCGAAGTCGTTGTGCCCAAGCACCTCGCCGTGCATGAATGCAGTGACGCTCTTTCTGCCGGCGTCCTCGGCAAGTTCACGCGCATCGCCCGGGATGTTGAACATGACCCAGTGATAAAATCCGCCGGAGGTGGGTGCGTCCGGATCGTGCAGCACGATCGCGAAACTTTTCGTAGCCGGCGGCACGTCGCTCCAGCTCAACTGCGGTGAGCGGTTGTCGCCCGTGCACCCCATGTCATTAAAGACCATGTCCCGCTTCGGAGCGTTCCGGAGAATCGTAAGATTGGATCAGATGAGACTTCATCGCCCTATGCTGCCTGATTGGAGTCTTGTAGGTTGATCG
>JAABUO010007011.1_pt1 | contig 12897 bp, 16 predicted proteins | sample 5559291 | NCBI WGS metagenome assembly JAABUO01 (sample SAMN10711878, study PRJNA513372) | rock metagenome | isolation source: Antarctica rocks | place: Antarctica: Victoria Land, Finger Mt sud
TCCTGCAATCTGGTCTATCTGGTCAAGTCTGTTACTCGATGCACACATGACTGATTTTCATGGTAAAGGATCTGTCAAAACATCATCTAGATGCAGCTGATTGTGACTGTGACAAGTGCGACCACCTTACTGTGATGTTACGTGCAGGTGGTGCACATGGATGTGAAGTCAAAGAACATCCTGCTGGATAAGGAGTACAAGGTGGCCAAGATTGCAGATGTGGGTCTGGCAAGGGTGCTGGGCAACACTGTGTCCACCAGGGGCCTTCCTCTGGGCACCTTCCACTACGCGGCGCCAGAGCTGCTAGTGGGGGACAGAAACCTAGTCACTGAAAAGGTTCTCGTTGCCTTCTTTACTGTGCGCAGATCTTGTTGTTACTTGTTCACATGATGCTGTGACGCTGTGCACACTGAATATGTTGCCATCTACTCGAGGCTCTGACAGGCTGCCAACACTTGCAACCAAAATCCAGCTGTGCGCTGTACCCACAGCAGGATTTGCCCTGCCCTGCTGCAAGGCACGTGTTAGCTGCATGCATGCAACGCTGTATGTAGGACAAGCGTTGGACAGAATGGCAGTGCCATTTATGCCACCCCGTAACAGCTCCAAATATTGCATTTGCGCTCATGGCAATGGTCCAGGTAAGCTCACAATCTAGGACACACAGATTGTGCAGGCCTAGACAGGACGCCCAGCCTGCCAGTTGTGGTGCAGGTTGATATCTACAGCTTTGGAGTGGTGCTGTGGGAGATTGTGACCCAGGACAGAGGGCGGCGTGGTCAGCTGCGCCAGACTAAAGTGCCTGAGGAATGCCCTGCCCAAATTGAGACTCTCATAGACCAGTAAGCATGCTTCTTCCACTCTAGGCTCAGAGCAGGCAACAAATCTGCATATGTGATCTGGCATCTTGTGAATGATCTCACCTGCTGGATTCTTGCTCTTGCCTGCCATGTGCTGTGATTGCATACTCGCTGAACTGGAAAATTTGCAGCGCTGCAACTGCCTTGGCAGTATGTACAGGCAAGTGGCTGGTGTCTAACAAAGGTGATGCATTGTGAAACGTTGCCAGCACACACTTGTAACTGGTATGCAAGCATTGGTGTGAACAATGCAGGTGTGTGTCACCATCGCCTCATTCCAGGCCCACAGCCAGGGAGGTGCATGACATCATTGAGGGCGCGCTGCAGAAGCGCACCAATAGTCTGCCTCTAGACTCAGTGCTGCATGATGCTGCCAGCACAAACCTTGATCCAGAACCAGAGGGGCAACCAGCTGCATCAGGCCGACTGCGCCTGAGGCGGGATTACAGATCATGAGAGCTACAAATGCTCTCATGATCTGTAACTTTTTTTTCTTTCTTGCAAAAAGGCATGAAGACGTTGACCAGTGGAGAGAATTTTGATAGAGGGAGCATCAACAATTCTGCCGGTGCAGCACCTTCTGTATAATAAATCGGCAGACGCTTTTGTTGTTGTCACTTGGGAATTCTTTGCAATATTTGCTTTTTACTTTTTAGGCTCAGCCGTCGCAGTCCCAATGGTCATGTCATCTGCTTCTGGTTGCACTGTTTGTGAGCAACAATCAGCCTGTCAATCTGAATACACACCATATACAAGGTTTGAGACAACGGTTGGAGCTGCTAATACACCAGGGCGGCATTGAGGTTTTGGGTATCTTTTGCGCTTTGCAATTTGGTTTAGATTTGTGATGGGGCAGTTCCATGTTGCTCAATGAATAAGTCGCGGACCAGACACCAGCATCATGTAGCTGATTTGTAAGATGTATAGAACATGGACAATGCAAGTAGATCGCAGATGCCACCGCAGCAGCTTGACTGCTGCCACTGGCACTGCTGCAGAGTGCAAATATATATATTTGAGTTGATCCATTGACATGCTTGTACATCCAATAGCTTTAATGGCATGCTTCACGAGAAGGCTGCTTCAAGTACACACACGCTTCATGAATGCACAGATCTGGAGGGGCTGTGTTGCTTTGAGGCTGCTCAGGTATGTATGTTGTCTGCAAGTTGCCAGATGGACTCACATGGGATGGATGTGATCTGGCATTTGCCAGCATGTCACCGCCAAATGGGATTGTCGAAGCTTATTGACTCTGCTGCAACCTTCCGCGTGACCCACATATCAAGCCAGGAGCGTCAGCATCAAAACATTCACGCGGGAGTGTCAGCAAGCGTTTGTGCTGACCCGGCTTGCAGGAGCGTGTCGCCCAGTGCTTGACTTGCTGCACAAATTTTCGACACAGCAGAAAGCAGGAGCTGTCAGGCATGGCCAGGTCCTTGAGTCCAATGCGGCAAATGAGTTGATTTGCAACGAGCGTTGGAAATGACCGAGGGACAGCAGGCTCATCACAACCCCTCACTGATCAGAAGTCTATGCAATAGTGCATCTGCAGCTGCTATTGCTGAGGGTCTGACTTTGCCGTTGGACACAGCTAAGGTATTGTATGGCGCTGCCATGAAACGACATGCCCGTTTTCGACAGTCTCTGACTGTGCTGTGACAGTCAAGACTTTGCAACAAATGCCCTGGAGAGTAATTCGATGTTTTGAGTGTCTTGCAGGTGAGGCTGCAGCTACAAAACTTCAGCCATGATCCGGTCTCAAGATACAGAGGACCTCTCCAGACTGTGGGAAGGATCATGAAAGATGAGGGAGCCACAGCACCTTTCAAAGTGCGACTGCCTATATGTTGCGGTGCAGAGTTCACTAGCTGATGCAGACTGACTTGCTGTCACGGTCTATTGTATGCAACAGCATGACAAACACCATGTGCAGGGTCTAGTGCCAGGACTGCATCGGCAGCTGCTATTCACAGGACTGAGGCTTGGTCTGTACGATGCAATCAAAGGTGCACTTGCCACAGATGGTCAAGAGCTGTCAGTCCCCAAGAAGGTTGCAGCGGCACTATGCACATCTGCAATTGGCATCACCTTTGCAAACCCAGCAGACCTGGTGAAGGTCAGGTTGCAAGCCTGTGAGCACCCCAAAGGATTGATGTTCAAGCAGCAGGGACATGGTGCAGCACTTGCTGATCTAGATCTCAAGCCTGTGTACAAAAGCGCAACAGAAGCTTACATCAAAATTGTCAAGGAGGAGGGCGTGTAGGGTTTGTACAAAGGCTACACAGCTAATCTGCTGAGGAACAGCATCATCAGTGCAACTGAAATGGTATCGTATGACCAAGCAAAGGGGGCAATCCTGCATGCTGGTTTTGCTGATGGCATCGGTGTACATCTTGCCAGCGGTTTGACGGCAGGTTTGGCAGCAACTGTGCTTGGCTCCCCTTGGGATGTCATAGGGACTCGCCTCATGGCACCTGGAAAATCCACAGGAAAAGCGAAGCAAGTTCAGGGGCTGTTCCCTTTCATTGCGCACATGCTGAGGACAGAAGGCATTGGCGCCTTCTACAAGGGCTTTGTACCGAACTTTGCTCGCATAGGATCATTCAACATCGTGCTGTGGCTCAGTTATGAGCAGATCAAGAAGTTGTAAGCTGCAAAAGCACAGGCTGGTGTAAAAGTGGTGTCCTGTCTGGTGTGCACCATCTGGTCTCAGCTTGTTAGGCCTGATTGAGGTTCAGCAGTGTTGCAAGTCTGCTGCGTCAAACAGTGTGTCAAGTTCAGTGTTCAGTAGTGCAAATGCGACTCTTTCTGGCTGTCAAGACAGCCCTGATGTTAATGTATTCCATGCTTGCACTTGTGCACGACTGCTAGCATGTAGACCATCAATAAACCTGGCAGCTGTTGTAGTCTGGCTTGTTTGGTCATTCGTACCATTGTGTCGACGGCTGCAAATTTAGCAACATCAATGTCAGAAATCAGTGCCAGACGCGCCAGCGTTCTGTTATCACTTTGGTCGGGCCCCATTGAGCTTGACCATCGGCAAAGTGCAGATTTGGAAGATGGCTCAGTCACAACCTGATCAATTTACAGCTACAAGCTGCATGTACGGTGACTTGCACTATTCCTTGATCTTCATGCAGGTCTTCAGGGCCAATTTCAGCCGCTGACCTGGCCAACTCAAATGGTATACAGGCACATAAGCCAGCTCTCACTTGCAACACTAATCTTCTCGAGGTCCTGACAACCAAAACGCAAGTCGCATGCAAAGCTAGTCAGCTTTTCAGCAAGCTACTGCAAATTTGCAACACACATGTGCATCAGGACCACAGACAAAGCCACTCTAGCAACTTGGCAGCTCAATGCCCATGTACTTCTACAAGGCCTGCAACTGTGCTATACGTATGTCTGTTATCATTGGTCATACATCTGGCAGGGACCCTATGCTGCTGCCTTTGCAGTGCTCATTAGGGTCTTGGCCTCTTCCAGTGTTGGTTGGGCCGCGATTGCACCTGGCTTTGAGCATGTGAAGCCTCCACAGGCAGCTGCAAACTCTACCGCAGAGCGCAGCTTGTTGCCATCTTGTTGGAATGCTGAAAGGCCCCCAGCCTACATTAGACAAGGCATGATCAATGTCATGCCACTCACATGCCACTGACAATGCCACTGACAATGCCACTGACAATGCCACTGACAATGCCACTGACGCCCAACAGAGCAAGGAATATTGCTTTTTGTGCCGATTTATTCATGTACAACTGTAGCCTGTTGACAGGTAGCTGCCGCCTGTACGTATATGCATGCATGCCCAGATATGTTCCAATGGCAGACTTCTATTGTTCTATTGTTGCATCATCCTTGGTATGCTGCTGCCAACAACTGGTATCGCTCTGGACTGGGATGTTTACCTTGACCATAGAGTACAAGAAGCCTGACAAGAAGGCATCTCCAGCTCCTGTTGTGTCTGACACCTTCACCTTGAGCACTGGTACAAAACCCTTGATCAGTGGAGCACCGTTTGCTGCACGGAAACAGTAGGCTGCTCCATGACCTCCGGCAGTGATGAGAATGCCTTGCACAGTCTCAGGCACAGCTTGTAACACCTGCAGGCATGAACATACATGCTGCACACCAAGAAGCAAGCTCCAGGCTACTCAACACGGCACGCACGCAAGTGATTCAGGATGTTAAAGCAGCTTTTGACAGCTCCTGGTAATGACATAAATTCGATACCTACACTGATATAGGCCATGCTCTGCTGCACTGACGATGAATTTGCATGGTGCAGTATTGTGACTATGTCTGGCAGGTCATGCTTGTTCTGTGGGACAGCCCCTGAAGGCTCACCAGCTCAGGCTGCTTCATGGCTTGGTCAGAGTGCACACCATACAGCCACTCAGCCTCCTCCTCTGACAACTTCAGGATGTCGGCTCCGCCAGCATACTCGCTCACTATCTGCACAGCCTTGTGGGACAGAGACTCCCAGAAGACAGGCCGCCAGTTGATGTCTACCAGCACTGAGCAGGGTCCTGAGCGAGCATATGAGACAGCCTTGCGCATTGCTGCTGCTGTCTTGGGGAAGCTCAAGCCCAGGGTGCCGGTCACCAGAGCTACTGAGTTCTGCAATGCAAGTAGCAATACATTCAGGTGAAGCTCTGTATCCCACTTTTAGGTACCATGCGACCATTGCAGGGCATCGGACGGTACAGGCGGGCTTGCATGCTATTTGAGGGTTCATGCACAGGCATACTGGCTTCTGACAGCGCTGGGTCCAGCACATTTGTCTTGGTGATGTGCATACCCAGGCACTGCCAGCCTGCAGCTGTCTAGATACTTAACAAAGCTGAAGTGCAGGTTAATAGTAGCACATGTTCACCTTGATGGTGGGTTCTGGTATCAAATCAGCATCAATGAAGCAATCAGCGTATTCGTTGTTTTTGGCAGCCCCAAAGCCTGAGAATTCACGCTCTCCTGCCTCATCTCTAGTCACCAAAACATCTCGGGTTGGCTCTGGTACTCTCTGCACTGGTGTCAAATCCACATGGCGACCTGCAAGTGCAGAATGATGTGTGAGTGCAGCAAGGCCACTTCACAAGCAGCATAAAACAGTCAGACTTTTGTCAGATGCAATGACATACAGGCTTGTCATTACTTTGCAGAAGATCCAGCATTTGCTCTCCAAGGTCATCCTGACCAACAGCACTGACGAACGAGACTTTGACACCAAGCCTGCCTAGCGCAGCAGCAACATTGGCAGGTGCACCACCAGGGTATGGAATCCACGTCTTCACCTGCTCCTTGGGCACCCCTCGTTCCTCTGCCAAGCAGTCTGTGCAACCAAGACAGTGTTTGTTCTGCCTTAAATTGCTGACCCGATTAGATTGCAGAGCAGTTATATCGCACCGAAAAGGGCCTCTCCCAAGCAAGTCACCGAAGCTTCCGGTGCTGCGCCATTCATCTGTTCGCAACGTGTGACAGCACATCGCCGCTTCAAAGGCCTGATGACTTGGGCCCTTGCAACGTGTCGAGGCCCAAGCCGGACTACAGAGCTGAATCCTGATGACCGCTTGCTCTGCACGTTTACTTTCGACGCAGACGCACACTGACACATTCCAACAACTGCCATCGCAACCTAATTCTGGCGAGTCGACCCTCACGTCAGCGTATCCTCACAGTAACGCGCTGGGCAAACAAGCAGGGCACGCAAATCGGTAGGGGATCTGTTATCACAAGATCTGCACAAGCATAAGAGGTGCCAACAGAACTCAATCACAATGTCAACACCAGGATCCAACGGCCGTATTGTTTGTTCTGGCTCCTAATTTTGAGGTTTGAGCGACTTTCCGGTCGAGTGCAGTCAGCATTGGCAGGAATCAAAATCCCTGAAGGTGCCTAAAGAAGAAGATCTGCTCACCAGAACTCACAAGCACAGATACCTTGCCTTTTGCATCGCGCGCGCCCTTTGCTGCTCACCCGTCTCAGACCTCAAGCAAACATGCAGCGTTTTCTGCGTTTCGGCCTTCTTGGAACCTGCTCGCCATAAGAGGACTCGACAGGAACAGGCTAGTTGGCATAGCTTGTATCTGACTAGCAGGCGAAGGCCTGTGCAGTAGGCCATGACCACAGCCCATAGACCCACCTGGGCGCCTGCCAAGGGAGGCACCAATGATGAACAAGCAGGCAGCAGAGTGTTTGCCCCTAGCACTTTTTTCAGAGCTAAAGACCAGGTTGCACATACAAAGCTGAAGTTCAGGTAGAGCTTTCTCAGATGAAATATAATGTCTTGCCTTTCTTGTCTACTGTTGGTCATCTGTTTGTGACAATGCAGGCAACCTGGCCAGAATGCAGCTGATGACCTCAACAAGAAGGATTTGCGGGTCAGCTTTGTCCTTGACTGCTTCTGACTGTGCATATTGCACAGATTTCAGACACATTCACAGTTGCAATCAATTCAGGCCGAACTGGAAGACAAGGAGCGAAAACATTTCAGGACAAAAGGGGGCTCTGACTTTGAAGGTACTAATTCAAGCTTTGCTGAGTCATGGACCACAGTATTTAGCTAACTTTTTGCACAGGGTAGCTGCAGCTAGTCAATGAGTGAGCAATGTAGATGTGGGTTGTTGCATCACTGGTCATACCTTTGCAAGGTCTTGCGGCAGATTACTGCAATTTGATGTTGCAGAACAGCGGCAAGCTGACCTCAAGTTGCTAGAAGCTCCAGACATAGGAACGGGAGTTGGAGGTAAACCTAAAGTGTTGGTGCCAAAAGCTGTAGATGCAGACGAAGAGGGAGATGATGATGATGACGAAGAGTCAGAATCTTCAGACGATGAGGTGATCTATGCATTGCAAACACACAGCGCAGGGCATCCTGTGCTTCATGTAGACTGCTGAAATTTGATGCTCAGATAGCCATAAAGTCCATGTTGCACAGTTCACATGCCATGCCAATAGCTTGTGCCAAATAGTCAACAAGCCACCAAAATACCAATCGAGTTGTCATTTTATTGCACAACAGCTTCTCCTTCATCCTGAGTACATTTGAGCGTGCTGATGCATGCACAAACATTCATATTCATCGGTCATCGGATGCATACCACTAAGAAAAACCATTCATATGACTGTCATTTTCGTGTTGCCATGCTACAGGATGAAGAAAAGGAGTTGCTGCTAGAGCTTGCTCGCATCAGGAAAGAGAGAGAGCAAGAAGCAGCAAAAAAGGCAGCAGAGGATGAGAGATCAAAGCAGCTAGCATTGCAAGAAGAGGTCATGCATGGCAATCCGCTGCATGCCAGAGCGCAACCTGACTTTCAGGTGGGCGTGTTCACTGAGTTGGCACCACTGAATGGTTTAATAGTGTCTTAATGGAATTTTTTGAGCTTTGAGGTGATTTGCACAGGTAAAACGACGGTGGGATGATGATGTTGTCTTCAAGAATCAGGCTCGGGGGGAGCCCAAAGTTCAGAAACGATTTATCAATGACACAATACGCAGTGATTTCCACAGGCGATTTTTGACACGTTACATCAAGTAATGAGGGGCCCTTTGTTTTGTGGGTGCAGCTTTTGCATTGATGTTCCATGACCAGTGTAGATCGAGGCTGTCAATTTGATAGTCGTAAACACTTGACCTTTGTCAGATTAGACACCATGTTCACCCGTCTCTGTCTGATTGTGGCTCTGTCAGCGTGTTCATAGAAGCCTGTTTGTGTGGAGCAGGCTTTGCTTCTTGGGCTGATCTGCTGTTAGTTGCTTCTGTAGCAACTGATCTGCGCCTGTGAAAGTATCAGCAATACTGTGCTAATGTAGCCAACAGAATGATGCATATATGTGTCTATTGACAGACTCAAAGCTGTAGCTATATTCCTTGATAGATTGGATCTCAGATACACGTTCCCAAGGATACACTTATTTGCAGAGCCTGGATCATAGAGATATTGTGTCAGATACAGCATGCAGTCAAGCAAAGGTTGTGTTAGGCTGCGCGATGCATTGGAATGCATCTCGGAGGCTATATCTACAGTCATGTAGAAATGCTGAAGTCGAAAGCTGCTGAGAAACAATCGTAGCGGCTGTCGCTGGCTGTTAGGTCGAGGCTGACAGTCCTGACGGCCGGCCACGAGCGCAAGCACAACGCATGTAGAGCTGAAGTCGGAGGTTGTGTTAGTGGTTATACCTATATCAGAAGAATACGAAGCCCTCAGAATGTGTGTGGAAGCTTGAGCGAAGACTCCACTCAGGCACAAGCAAATACTCGTCCACTCAGGCACTGTAGCTATGTTGCGTGGCTACATTGTGCAGCAGTGTACACAGGTGTTCAGTACGTTATTCCATGAAAGTGTGCCTGCAGCGTGTACACAACACTCCTGTATGCATCGTCTAGTGTACATGGTTTTGGTCGGGCTGCCTAAGCCGGGCCTTCGGCTTGACCCCTTGCCTGTGCAGCTTTTAGATGCATGAAACCCTGGCTGGTTGTGGTTGTACTCCTGATGCATAGAGACAGGCTGTGGTCCTGTATAGGTCCTATGTATATTTTGTGGTTTTGCAGTTCAGCAAACACCATTGAGAACACTTGAGGAACCATTCATACCAGATGTCTGAGTTCTGTGAAATAGCCTTGCATTACTTGGATACTATCAAAACAACCTAAAATGATGAGTGTTGCAGGACTTCTTGATTCACCCATCCGCCAGGCATTACACATCATTGAGTGAGTCAATAAGCAGCAAGAGGCTTTATTTGTATCAATCAATCAATCAATCAGTCAATCAATAAATATATTTAATGTCCTGGCGGGCAACTGGCCCATGGGACCCAACAGACATGAAGTTCAGTTCAGTGAATTCATACAGACAAGATTTGCTTCCTACATGCAAAGCATTCCCTAAGGAAACCACCACACGCATTTGGTTCACAAAAAATCATAAAGTCTGCAATAGTACAACAGTGCTGTGACCTGATGTGGCTGTACGCTGGGCAATCAACAACAAAGTGCTGCTCGTCCTCCACACAATCCAATGACTTGCACACTAGACACATCAAGTAGCGATTGCCAGCAATGGGGCATATGTACAACCCACATTATTTTGACAGAAAGCCACTGAGGTGACTGATGCATTTCCTCAAGATAAGTTTTACTGCGAAACTCCTGACGGCAAGTACAGACCTGCTTCCAGGCATTCATAGGCACCTTTTATGTGTCTAGTGCGTCAGTCAAGGGATGCATGGCAAACTGTTCATGCAGCTGTCCACGAGTGGTGACCTTGCTTTACAATTTCATGTCTGCAATCTCATATCTGTAAGCACCTTTGACAAGGCAGGATAAAATCTCGGCACCACAACAAAAAAATTGTTGCTGGCCTGACAAAGCTGGCAACCACTCATGAGGGTCAGGACACTGTAAGTAGCAATGTTACAGATCATGGCTGGCAGCTGGTGTCCAGCCGTAGACGCCTCGGAACAAGAGCAACAAAACGTGAAGCACATACAAAGAGCAGTTACTTCTGAACTCGAGGACTTGCTGTAAGCTGCGATCAACTCTATCAAGAACGATTGCTTGTCCGTGGCTTATGAGTTGAAGGCTCCCTTAACGTTGCCCTTTGCCTCCTTCCATGCTCCCTTAGCGTTACCCTTGGCGTCGTTCAAAGCACCCTTGGCATCACCCTTGGCGTTCTTGCCGTGTCTCTCCAGGTCTGGGTCCTCATCACGGACGGCCTTGTAGATGAAAATACCAGCAGCGACAGCTGCGACCGCCACAGCAGCCTGCAATAGAAGAAACACACTTATGTGCTGTCCCGCGTCACGAAGTCCAGCTGTTGCATTAGATGTCACATCTTGTTACTTGCATAGATGCCTTCGCGGCAGAAGCATATGCGAAGTTGCAACGGGCCACCGAAGGAAAACCAGCTGAAATGCAGGCATGCCCCTGATGCTCAGCTCAAAATGCAAGAGCTAATCATGCTTTCAGCTTGCCAAAGGCGCGTCCATCAAAGCAGATAAGGCACACCTTTGTGAGCTGGTCCTTCTGCTCTCTGTTCAAACCCATTGTTGATGTGAGGAGTAAGTGTGTCGAGAAGAACGCTAACAAAGGTCAAGCGCTTGAAGATCAAAGACGAGCGTCTGTTGCAAGAGTAGTTGTTGGTCTGTGCCCCGAAGCTGAGTATCCAAAAGCCAGCAGGATAGCCCGCCAACAAATTTGAAAAACGGAGTACCGGAAAATTTACCAAGGGATTTGCCGTAGACGCGGGATCACAGCATTCGAAATAACGAGGGAAATGCCGCCGCCGTACGTACTGTTCCGAGTGCTGACTCGCCGCCGGATCACAAACCCAAGGTGACGTTTTGATTCCGCTTGAGAGCAGAGTCAGGCAAGCCGACTGGGCGCTTTTTTAAATGCTCTGTGCATGCAAGTATCTTGAACAATGCATGATAAGAATGTTTAATATGTTGTACAGCAGTGTCTTTCAGATGTATCTGTCTAGATCTGATATGAATGGCGTCGACAGGGAAAGCATAAGAGTAAACTTTAAACAAATTTGGCTAATAGCTGCATGGTTGTACCAGCATGTACAGAAGCAACCCAGCCAAAGGATGGGAAACATGCATTGTAAGTTGCGCTGGACATGAATTGGCTTATCTTGTTGCATTCTCATCTGTGGCCTGTGTTACCTTCAGACACATGACTATCTGAGTGCTGAATACAAGACATCACTTTTCCACAATGTTTTCCTGTATGCTGATTCCTGTGTGTCTTGCAGCTCCTTGCAAATGCAAATATACTGACTGCCCTATTTGTAGTTCAGACACAGACACTGCATCTGATTGTGACTTTTGGCTGCCGGAAACATCAGATTGCTCAGGCGTTTGTGAGGGGCCAGATGATTTGTTCTCCATATCTGAAACAGAAGACATGGTCATGCGAGGTCCAATCAATCGCACTGTCTCGGCATTCTGCAGGAGTATACTGTGCCGCTGACCATTCTGTGTCTCTGCTTCCACCAGCACCTGCATGTACAGACATCTGCTTTGGCTACACATATTGCCAATTTCCATTTTTTCCTCCAACATGCATACTTAAGCTACATCTCTGAAAAGTGAGAAGCATAGCTTGTTCAGACGCAAGGTCAACCACCTTGTAACCCTAATGACAGGAATGCACAGCAGACCAAAAGCTTTTTGTACTACCAGGTCCCAAAGATTTTGCTGCTGCAGTGTGACTGCACCCACCAGAGGTCTGGTTTCTATCTTGACACGCCCGACAATGGCACTCCTCGGCTGGCCTTCTGCATTCACCACTAGCACTTCCTTCCCGCTTTTCAGCTCTGCCAGGTAAGCAGTCTGGTCATTTGGGCATGCTGTGTATGAATGCACCTGCAACAAGTTTAACACCATTTCTCATCTGCTTGCTAGCGGAAGCAGAGAGAGGACCGCTGCTGAGGACTGCTGTTGAGCACATGCAGTGCATCATACATGGATTGTGTCAGACAAAAAAGACAAGTTATGCAAGTACAAGAGACAGTGTCTATGACGTATATGTTCAAAATGCATGGCAGTGTATACACACCAGAGCAGACATGGCAACTCTAGCAGAAACAGATTGAGCCTGGCAATGTTTCTAGCCGCAAAAAGATTGGCTGCCTAGGAATGGCTTACTGGGCCAGCATTGACCCTGAAGGGCCGGCTGTTGATGTATCGGGAGTCTGTGCATTCAGAGTGCACCAGAAATGCAGCTCGAGCAAAGTTGCCAATGAGCATGCCTTCCCCAGGTGCCAGCAAGGAACATAAATCTACACAGACCCTGCAATGGAATATACACCTCTGATCACAAGACACACTGTATAATTAACACACACAAGAGGCAGTTCTGGGGTCTGACAATTACAAGGCTGAAGCTTTTGGCAAAATGACAGGCATATGTAGTGCAGTGCAGTGCAGTGTAGTTGTGATTGTGGCAATGGAAGGACAGCAATGCCGGCAGCATGACATGTCCTAAACAAGGAGAGCCCCTTATGCATTGCTCTCCACTTTCAGCTAGAGCT
>JAABUO010007012.1_pt1 | contig 12897 bp, 9 predicted proteins | sample 5559291 | NCBI WGS metagenome assembly JAABUO01 (sample SAMN10711878, study PRJNA513372) | rock metagenome | isolation source: Antarctica rocks | place: Antarctica: Victoria Land, Finger Mt sud
AAACCTACTACTACTATCTCGTGTGTAGATAAAAAATATATGGAGCAAAGCAGTCAAGCTTATAAGGGGTACGGATCACCTAACTCACTTTGTGAGACTCTGGTACCGAAGCTAATAATTCTCTCCAGTTCCGACGGAAAGAAATTCCACATCATCAAACAAGGAGACTCCGAAGCCTCTGCAGCCCCTTCTACCTACAATAACTTAAAGCTAGACGACTATATCGAACTCCACTTCGACAAACGCATCTTTCCACTACAACGAAAATACACCAACGACCTCCAAGACCTCTCCAAATCTCCCTTCTTCACCAACGAACGCGAACTCCATTTCCCATCCACTTTCGGCTGGCCCGAGTTCCGCTCTCTTTATTCCTTCCTGGTCTACAAGGAATTCGATCCAACGCTCGCTTCCATCCACGCCGACTCTTTGTCAAAGGACTATAAGCCTAGCCCGCCGGTTATATTACCTAAGAAGAATGGCTCCGCGCAGTATCTGTCTACTTCGATAGCAGCTGCGCAGCTTGGAGCTACGCTAAGCTTTAAGCCGCTGATTACGCATACTCTTCACCGCCTTAATAACCTGGGATGGACGACAAATAATCCCGTTGATGCTCTTGGAAAGATCTACCATGGGTCGTCTTCGCCAAACTCTGATCTTCGAGCCTGGGTCAAGACTTGGCTTGCTATTAAGGTGCCTACGTCGCCAGATGCTGCGTACGCAAAGTCCTATCCTACGAATCTGGCTGTCCTCAAGAACCACACGAACTGGAAGAACGAATTTGCGCTCCTGAGGGAGAAAGAGAAAGACAAGAAAAAGGAGTTGAATGCCGATATCGAGGCCGTGGAGAAGCAGGTTGCTGAGGCCGCAACCAAGGCGGCGTCGGAGGCTGCCGTCAAGGATGCTGCTATTAAGGATGCTAAGATTAAGGAGGATGCGAAGAAGGAAGCTGCGGGAAAGTCGGGCACTGGTGGTTGCGGTCGTCATGAGCATGCACTGCCGTATCCGCATTGGGATCCGCGGCACAACTGGAATTGCGATCCTGTTCACCCCCCCACTGATCCGTGTCTGAATCCTGGGATGAATCATAGCCTGATGAATGGATATCCGAATTGGCCGTTTTCTGGAAATTATGGGAATTCACTTCATGGGGCTAATACCAGATGTGCATGCGGTATCTGCCGTGGTTAGTCCTAGGATGCGCTGCTACGCTGGATTTGGCGCCCCTTGATGGATCTTTTAGTGGTTATGGATTCCTTAGTGTGCCTTTTCGGTTTCGTCTGCTTTCTTTTTGTTGCTTCGTAGACGGTGCGTGGAGTTGTGGCAGCATTGTTGAGATTGTTCGGGGAGGCATACCGCCTCGACTCGGAGATTTTTCGTGCGGAGTTTGTTGATACCAGAGCATCAGCGCTTTCAAGTATTAGGCAGTTGGTGACTTTCTTAGCATACAACCTCGCCTTTTGTATTTTGTATTCTTTCTCTTTTTTGTTTCCTGGATAGTGCATAGCATTCTGGTTTAAGATTTAAAGAGTTGTTTCGAGAGATATACCGCCTGACATGGGAGAATTAGCCTTTGCCATGAGTTATCGATAACCGGAGCACCATCGTTTCCAAGTATAGCCAGTGGGTCAAACCCGTGTGCCGGATTTCCAAAGTGCTGTATTGCGGAAGGGTGGTTCTACGCTCTGGTATGCTAGTTAACAGGACTTTTCTCTATTCTCTACGTATTGTCATATGATTCTTCATAGCGATGTGATGCATTGTTATACTACAAATCCTTGCATTTCTGCTAAAAAGGCATGTGTGTTTCTAATTTTCAATGTTTTTTTTTAGGGACGCTTTGAGCCAAATTCTCCGATTACATCCGACTCCTCTCGAATCTAATTGGATTTCCCAAACCTGATGCCTTGCACAGAAGTTTAAGAACGCATGTGTGTCCTCTCACTAGAATTTCATTATAATCTTACAGTTATCTACGTACCAGCAACACCGGAAATCTATTCGCTTATGTTCAAGGATTGAAGGGGTTGAGACTGGATTAGGGGTTCCTGTTGCAATTTGTGAAATAGGGAGGAAAAAAGCGGACTAGATGGTCTTGATGCTGGGGTGTTCTGGGTTTTCACACGTCCAGCAAGCTTTGCACGTAAGGTTGATGTGATTTGATATTTTTCTATTCTTGTTCGTCATAAATCTTCGCTTTCGACTATATCAAAATCCTCTCAAAACTATATTTTGGAACTTTCCTATCCTTCAACCTCCCCACATCCCTCTTGCTCCTCTGGATCAGCTCCCCGCCTGCACCAACCTTCGTCATTCCAACTCCTTGACTCGCTTTCAAGCCTAGCGGTAGCGCGCTGGCTAAGCCGGCTTTTTCGTCGGCGGGCGGGATTGTGGTAATGGTACGCTGGCCTTGTCCAGCTTTATCCCCTTCGCGTTTGATTTGGGAAGTTGAGTAAGAGCTTGCGTACAAGAGCACTTCGCCGAGAATTCCTCTGAGATATGTTGCTTCTTCGACGCTTTCAAGCGCTGCGCTGATTTCGGCTTTCATGTAGACGATCGTGTCGGCCGATTCGCTGATTTCGTCGCCAATGGAACTGCCTAAGAGCCAACCAGTGGAGCCAATAGCATCGAGGAGGCAGTTGAGGAGTTTAGATATAGTGGAGATTTGTATGTTTTGGTCGCTAGGGTCGGGAGAAGGGGAGGGAAGAGATTCGGTATATGGGGTTAGCCAGCCGGCGCGCGCGAGAGACATGCGGAGGTGGTCGATTAGATGAAGAAGGGAGGACGGCTGGAGGGTACGGAGGCTGCGAGTGATGTCCTGCGTGGAGTGGAAGGGGAGGCGGGTGAGGGTTTGCTGGAGGAGCTGGTAAGCGGCAGAGGTGTTTTCGAGGTTGAAGGGAGTAGGGTCGGAGTCTGACGAGGCATCGCCGTTGGTGAGTTGCATCGACCCAACGTCGCTTACTGGCTCGCCATTGGTAAATCGTTTCGTATCTTCAGTGTTCTCAGCTGCTCGGGTGCAGCTGTACGAAAGTTGCAGTACATGCGCGAGTTCTTGGGCCGTTAGAGGAATAGAGCTTTCGAGCAATGACACAAGGGTCTTTAATGACGGGTCCCACTCGGCGAACGCATGGATGAGTGCACCGGCTGCAATGCGATCGGTAAGTGGAAGAGCGCCATTGTGCTTCAAAGAGGTCTCGATTTGATCAACGGATAAAAGCCCCTTTCGTAGCATGTACGGAACAATGCTAGCTGGGAAAAACTTGATCCTTAGCTTTCTGGACGCATCATTCCCTTCTAGTGGCGACACCTTCACATGGGGCGAGAATATTTTGCTTAGTAGATAACGGACCTTGAATTGATCACAGCTGCTATTCTCTAGCTCGTTAGCGAGATTGCTGGTATCTTCCCTACTTATGATGTCGAGCTCGGAGATCATTAGGGTTTCAAACTTGTCCAATTCGCCTTTTGCAAAGTATTGGTTTAGAGTATTCTCTTGCTTGTTCCATTTTCCATTCCTGTCGGTTGAGGGCAATAAACTTCCCAGTGCTTTGGGTATATTATGCGAAGATTTATGTTTGTTAGATCTCTCATGCATCGAACGGATACCGCGGCCAATGGAGTTCACGAGCAAGCCATCTCTCTTCCTTTTCCGAGATCTGTCTTCTTGTATAATTAACGTTGAAAGCTGCATGCCTATGAGTCTTCGTCCTTGTAAAGCAATAATAAGATCCAGGGGAGCGAAATATGACAATAGACGGGTACTTGTCGCTTCACTCGCTCGATTTTTATGCTTTTCTAGAACTTGGAGCGAACATTCTGCCTGCAGTGAGCGATGTTGCGTGTCTACTACAGAGACTAACGATGCTGTGTTCATTGCGATCAAACAGGGTGATATGCGCAAACACGTAACGATTTGGGACTGGCCCAAACTCGTATGACGGGCAAGGCGAGCTACCAGTCCGGTAAGATCGTACACTGCGATATGCTTTGGAGAGTACTGGTAAAGGGTCCCGCTCGCAGCATGAAGATCTAGGGTGGAGCTTTTCCTCTTGATGGTATCAGGTTCAGGAATGGTGAGTGAAAGAAGTTCTTGCAGAGGCTTGTGTGGAAGAAAAATCACTGCATCCTCAGAAGCCGCTCGTGTTGTCTTAATAGCAGAAATCCGAAGGTTCAGCATTGCATCTTTATTCGTGGGTCGAGTAAAAAGAAGCAGCACATGCGCGCCCATGTTATCTGTGCCACGATCCAGCGATGTCAGTACGTCTTCCCGGTCTTTCAGAATAGATTTCTTGGCGTGTTCCAGGCTTAGAACTATCGCATGTTCAACTTGCTCCTTTTGTGACATGTCTTCTTCAGTAGCGCGGTCTAACGCATCTACCTCCCATGTCTGCCTCTCGAGTTCTCCGTTGTAACACTTGATGTCACCATTCTTATGTACGGCAAGAAGACGGTGACACGAGCTGCCACTTTCGCCACCAGATAGTGTCCCCAGAAAAACAATTGGACTGTTTGCTTTCCGTACGTTTAATGACGATGTTGAAATCTGCCTGCCTGAACTAGAATCTTTGCCCGAGGTCTCTGAGAAGCAGAGTAGCCTTGGCTGTGGAGATTTCACTGAGCAATATGTCAACCTCAGAGCACCTTCGAGATTGTCTCTTCTACAGCGAACAGAGCATGGCGGACAAGTGAAAACAGCTTGCGGAGAAACGGCATAAGAAGCTATAAGCTTAGACGACCGAACCTGGCAAGGCTGTCAGTCACCATCAGCAGTCTCAAATACATGCTGGTGAGTTACATCGTAGATATTGACGCTTTCATTGTCAATAGCTACAGCCAATTCTGATCGTTTCTTCTTGGATGATCCTGAGAGCGCATGAACATCAGCAGCTAAGATTTCTCCAGACCCAATAAGGCTTGCAGGCAAATCTGCCAACGCGTAAGGCTTTCCTATCATGTTGTCGGAAGTGCTCAGCCGGGACTTGGGCCCCGCGACAGCAATCAAGAAAGTCTGTGGTCGCACCGAGAAAACCTAAGGTATATACGAGTGGAAGCAATTCGGGACGGTCATTCTATTGTCCGACTGTTACTGCAGCTACTCAAGTACCGAGCTCTAATGACTTCACGCAACGCGTGAAGACGCGGGTCGCTTAATTGATTATTGAAGGAAGTCTCATGTCTCGACTGCTAAAGTATTCACCTTCAAGCTACCGGCATCCTTCTATATCACTTAGGTACTCTCCTTCAGAATTCAATGGAATTTAGTGCTTTCCTAAACAGCTGCGCTAGTGCTTCTACAAAAAACACTTTCACGAGGCCTGGTAGCGGGCGCATTGTTCTGAGGTCTTAGGCGAGCAGCCCAATGGTGATGAACAGGTCAGATGGCCGTCGCTGTGGGTAATATGAGAATGAGCAGTAACAATGAGCCAAATCTGTACTCATTCTTCCTACCGAAAACAAGTGAGGATAGATATGCTCTTACCTACTTGTATTGAAATTGATGAATAGTTTTAGGTATCGTCAACTCCATCACCACCAAGGAAGATGCCGACGGGGGCCGTAGGAAACGGCAGCGAACTGCGTCACCTGTCCGGCAAACCCTAGTCTGTAAAAACACTGACCCAGAATCCTGGCAAACCCAACTTCAGGTAGCAGCCTACGGAGAACGTACACATTCAGACAAGGATCAAGAAACGGCTACAGCTTCAGCTATAGCCGTTCTACAGCATGATCTCGGAGACCAGGAACAATTGGCCGTGGAGGGAGGTCCGATATCTGGAGAGGCTCCTGAGGTTAAGGGTTTACAAACACCACCGAAGAAGATGCTGAAAGTTCGTCCAGATGGCAAGTTAATCTCCCCAAAGTCTCGGGATCTTACAAGCAAGCCAATTCGTGGGGGTAAAAAAAGGCCTACGAGATCCGAAGTGAATAAGAAGCAAATGATTGTAATTCTCAAATATGGCACAGACGAAGAATCACGTAAATTAACGGCCCAGAAGATCGAAGAGATATGTTCAGCCGTGGATCACGAACAAAGTAATAAGTTGGGCACAATGAAAACTGGCCCCGCGAAGCTCGAACCTCCAAAACCCACCCATCCTTTCTTCCTTGGGTCACTTGCGAAAACTTCTGAACAACAAGGACCAGCCACAGAGCTTGATATAAAAGACAGCACAGGGTGTGACGGCGGTCAATTACAGCGAGGAGTAAAGCCCAGTCCAAAAAAGATAATTGCCGTGAACAAGCCTATGGCCGGATCTAGTACTTGGGCTAATGTTAGCGGATATGACGAAATGCCGTTCGGTGTAGCAAGCTTAAGAGCCTCTCGATTTCCGGGAGCCATAGCTCCTATATGGCCGCCCCAAGACATGGTTCATGTTGGACGCAAAATTGAGCCTGAGGTAAATATTACAAAGGTTCATCAGACCTCCAAGCTCTTGCGGACCCCGCCAAAGATGAAGGATGCTGCAGTTCACATACCAGAACATGAGGAGCCTTATGTGGACCTTGTGAAATCTTGTCGGGAAGAGAAGAACAAGTCACAAGAATTTCCCCGTTATGGAAGAAGCGAAATACGATATCCGGTTCGTAGGATAATGACTGGTCCTGAGTTGCAACGAGAGGTCCGCTCAAACGTTCTATGTAGACTTCCAATGCCTGGAAATCCCGAGAAACTCTACCGTAATGACGAGACCATGCTTAGTTACTCGAATTCTAGTCAGACTCCAGCTCACAAAGCTGTGCAGTATGTCTATGAGAGTATTGCGGGATCTCTTTCTGCATTTGACAAGTTCGACTGCGAGACACAGGATTGGGTGCATAAATACGCACCAAAATCTGCTGAACAAGTATTGCAGCAAGGTCGTGAAGCTATGCTACTACGCGACTGGCTTGAACGTCTTACAGTCACTTCTGTTGAGACTCGAAATGCAGACGCCATGAAAACCAAAAATCAGTCTACAAAGATCGGGCCCAACTCTAGAAGGAAAAGGCAGAAAAAGACAGGAGATCTTGAAGGCTTCGTTATCTCGAGCGACGAGGAAATGGACCTGATGGATGAGCTTGCCGACCCCGGATTGGATGACCTTAGTTCGCCAGCTGAGAGTTTTACGAAGAGGTCTGTCTTGCGAACTGGGGATCTGCTACGCTTTTCCGATAGAGCTGGTACTAGCGGAAGAGCTACCAATGCAGTAGTTATGAGCGGACCACATGGATGTGGTAAAACAGCCGCCGTTTACGCAGTGGCGAAAGAATTGAACTTCGAGGTATTTGAGATTAGTGCAGGTAGTCGAAGAAGTGGGAAAGATCTTCTAGACAAGGTGGGCGACATGACACGAAACCATCTCGTGAATCGCACCCACGAGCAAGATGAGTTGAATGTTGATGAAGGCGATAAATCTCGTGAAGATGTGTTGCTAATCTCCGACGCTTTGAAACAAGACCTCGAATCTGGCCGACAAGGCACTATGCAATCATTCTTCCGACCTAACCCCCAAAGCGAGCAAAATCCTAAACAAAAGGTGCACAGAAAAATTCCCTCTCCCAAGTCGGAAGAAACTCCCAGAAAGTCTTCCATTCAGAAGCAGTCCATGATACTTTTGGAAGAAGTAGATATACTCTTCGAAGAAGACCGGCAATTCTGGGCTACGACTCTAGAATTGATCTTGCAGTCTAAAAGGCCGATAATAATGACCTGTACAGATGAGAGTCTGCTTCCTCTTGATGATTTACCACTTCATGCAATTCTCCGCTTTACACCGCCTCCAGAATCACTTGCAACTGATTATCTTTTGCTGATTGCTTGCAATGAGGGCCATCTGGTCTCGCGGCAGGCAATTTCAGCGCTGTACAGGTCCAAGGGCTATGACGTGAGAGCTTCAATTACCGAGCTGAACTTCTTTTGTCAGATGGCACTTGGCGACACAAAAGGAGGACTGGAGTGGATGTTGATCCGATCGTGTTCTCAGGAATGCCAAAACGAAAAAGGGGAGGCATTACGTGTCGTAAGTGACGGTACGTATCTTGAAGGTATGGGCTGGATGACTTGCAAAGATCAGGAGCTGGGTTCAAAGCAATGGATAGATGAACAAAGCGACATCTTAGGAGAAGTCTTGGAGGGCTGGAGCTTGAATATTGGAGACTGTAACGAGCTTATTCCTTGGAAGTTCCTCGCCTCTCAAGGCCAAACAAAAAAAGTTGAAGCGTTAAAGGTCCTGGATGCTCTCGATCAGGCCTTTGACTCCTTAAGTGTTGCCAACACGTATCCCTGCTTTGAGGGCCAATATAATAATCTAGTAAGTACAAATTCATCATCTACATAGTGTTCCTGCTAACGGTGGAAGGCTGTACTTGACCCTACCCAGCCTAGACTTAGTGAGAAATCAAGAGTCAACTTCGTTGAAGGCTCGGCTGTACTTCAAGCGGATCCTCTGGTTGACCTAACAGGATTGACAACGTCCTTCGCTCAAGCCTTGACGGTGTGCACGAGGGACCTTTTCGCACGTGCCGATGTTCAGCATTCGGTAGCCCCCTTGACAAAAGATTCTTGCATCAACATGATTCGCGATAATGCTCAAAGGTTACGAGAACAATACCCTGTGACCAGATCTAGTCTTTCCGTCGCTTTCAACCCCATCTCATTTTCTCCGAAGGCTCTCTCCAAGGGGCCATACATATCGTCCTTTGACAACACAGAAGCCGTAATAGTGGAGGAAGTCGCACCTTACGTGCGTTCTATCGTATCATACGATATGCGATTGGAGGAACAGCGGCTACAATTAGATTCTCTACTCTCCGAGGGTGTGAGAAATGGTAAAAGGATACGAACTACGCGCGCAAGTCGTGCGGCACTTGAAGGTGGTAGCAAGGCCAATACACGAAGGGAAAGATGGTTCCCGGGGAGCATCAATTTTCCTATGATCTTACGAACGGGCGGATGTGATTGGCAGACTATCGCATTGCAAAGAGCTAAGGACCAAAGCTCCGACGAGAATATAAGCCCCGGAACTTCTCGTCGGGCATCGTTGTCAAGTGCGATAGAGAGTGACGTCGCCTAGTGGTATCTATAGACCATCGAGTCGGCTCAGCATAAAGGGATCGCATAGCATTACCCAGATACTTGGTTTCAGCTCTTGTGTCATTTATGAACATCTGCTTTAAGATAGATAGATCCGAATCAAACATAGCCAGCAAAATTAATTACTGAGTTATCCTTATAGACATCATTTTAGTTGATGGAAGCGTCTTAATCCTCGATGCCCTCCTGTAATCAATCTTTTAATATGTAGGCCAACTATCTTGCAGTAACGATTGGTGGAGGACAAATTTAGTAGTCGCAGGACCGTGTCGATGACCGGGCCTTCTTCGTCCAATCATGAACCAAGCTTCGATACTTCAGAGCTTCTCTTATTTACCACGCTACAAGTGTTCGGTATCTCTCGCTATTGAAATAGAGGAATGTTATAACACAATCTAAACGAGATATCCAAGAACCATTCCTCAAAGCGGGAAAGTCGAGAACATGTCTCTCTTTGGAAGCTCTCCGGACGAGTCAAGCTTATCCAAACCGCCTGCGGGTGCAATATCCAATACCTCATTGTTCGACGATCAAAAAGGAAACGGAGACTCGCCATGGAGTATGCCAACACCCAAGAAGTCTGGCAGGGGTGACTTAGTAAAGATGCTGCTGCCCGCGTCTGACGTACCTGAGAGCTACATTAAGGCGTATGACATGCTACAAGAGTCTGGATACAGAGATGAGGCGGGGTTGGTTAGCCTTGCAGGAGCTAGAAATATCTTTGAAGGCAGTGGGATAAGCGGAGAGGAGCAAGATAAGATACTCAACATAGTCACTGGTGGGCAAGAGCCCGCAGGAGTCCTCGATCGCAGCCAGTTCAATGTTCTGCTCGCTCTTATAGGCCTTTCCCAAGAGAAGGAGGACGCGACATTAGACGGTGTGGATGAAAGGCGGAAAGGCGAGCTGTTTCCAGCTGATCCTTATACACTGTAGTCATGCTGATTATTGCAATGCCCAGACCTCCCACAGCTGTCATTACCATCCGTTAAAAAGCTGAAGACTTCGAAGGTCTCAGAGAATCTAGAAGAACCACCTAATGAGTCACAAGAAGCTATCCCAACATCAAGAGAACCCACCCCGGCGGCTACACCCTCAAAGTCCAGACGCATACGGAGGGATTCTTTGGACAACTTAGATACTGATCCATGGGGTAGCCCGACTGTGCACAAAGGGCATACACATTCAGTGAATAACGAAGCGACACCATCATCAAATACTGTCACTGCTGCAAGGCCGATAGAGAATGGAATAAATGGTCCTTCAAGAACTACAAGCGCTTTTACAACGCGCTCCGAAATGCCGACCTTAACATCGACTACTTTGGGCGGCGAAGAACCTTCCGCTGGCCGCCCTGCAGAAGGCGGTGGTGGAGGGTGGGACTCTTACGGTAATTCTACAAGCGGTTTTCCCAGTTCCGGACAAGCAGTACTCGGCGCCGAGGGTTTTAGGTCTTGTATAGATGGTCAGGGAGAGAACCATACAGATGGTGGCATTTCAAGGTCCCTCGGCGGTGGTCGGACTACAAATCGCAGTATAGAAGAGATGGTCACAGTAACACTCCTTCCAGAAAAGGAAGGCATGTTCATGTTTCAACATCATAACTATGAGGTCAAGAGCGCAAGAAGAGGGAGTAGCGTTGTACGGAGATATAGTGATTTCGTGTGGTTACTAGACTGCTTGCATAAAAGATATCCTTTTAGGCAACTACCACTATTGCCCCCAAAGCGAGTCGCTGGTGAGATCACTCGTCCTGATGTGATCGCTGATACTGACGATATTAATGGCTATAGTCAATGGAAGGCATCTATCGGCTGACGTGACCTTCATCGAGAAACGGAGACGTGGACTCGTGAGATTTGCGAACGCGCTCGTCAGACATCCTGTTCTGAGTCAAGAACAACTCGTTACCATGTTCCTTACCGTTCCTACAGTAAGTAGAGAGACCACGTTATTCTTCTAAACGCAAGCTTATGGACAGCATCAGGAACTTGCGGTATGGCGAAAGGAAGCTTCGAAATCTGTTCAGGAAGAGTTTACTGGCAAATCTCTCCCAGCAGGCCTTGAAGACTCCTTACCTACAAATCTTTCTGACACATTTGATACTGTTCGTAACGGTGTTCGTCAGTCTGCGGAGTCCTATATCAATCTTTGTAGCTTGCTAGAGCGCTTGATAAAACGAAATCAAGGGGTTGCCGCAGACTACCTCCGGTTTTCCCAGGCATTGCTGGCTCTAACCGAGTCCTCCCAAAGCGCATACGCGACTGATACGAACGATGTCCCACTATTAAATGAGGGAATCAGTTCCACTGCCAAACATTTAACTACAAGCCAAAGTCTACTAGAGGACGAAGCCCGAGCATGGGATGAAGGTGTAGTAGAGGATCTCAAGAAGCAGAGAGATACCCTTGTGAGTGTGAGAGATATGTTCGACCGTCGAGACCGTTACGCAAAAGACAGTGTCCCGCAATTAGAGCGAAGAATAGAGAGCAACGAGAACAAGCTGGCTGGGCTCATGGGAAGACCGGAGGGCGCCGCTGCAAAGCCAGGGGAACAGGAGAAGCTTGAACAAGCTGTCAGAGCGGTAAGTGCTGTATGATATATGTCGACTTCTCATGCTAATGCCATGCAGGACAAGCAATCAATAGTAGATCAACATGCACGTGGTGTCTTCATTAAAGAGTGCATCCGCGACGAGTTATTATTCTTCCAGCAATCACAGTATCACATCGGCAAGTTACATCAAGACTGGAGCCAGGAGCGAGTTAAGTACGCAGAGCTACAGGCGGATAATTGGAGGGCACTGAATGAAGAGGTTGAAAACATGCCAACAGGGGATTAGTGGCACGCACATTATCACATTTCCAGCGCAGTCAAGTCCGAATTTGTATTTCCCACCACCCTTTTTGTAGCACGATTAGGTCAACTTAGCAGCTGTTGTATAACTACTTGCCTCCCTGCATGGAACGCATAAGTCATCGAACCTTGATCGGTATATACGATAGGTCCCAAATCATAACCGACCTGCTCCGTCGTTTCGGGTTTATATTCCACCGAAATATTCAGCCTTACAGTGTCCGTCATCATTCCGCAGTTGTGTCGAAGTCACTATTGATAGCGTTAGCTACTAGAGGTACTTTTTTTCCTTGTGATTTGAACACTCAAATTTGATACTACAGTACATGAGAGCCGTCTCGTGAAACTGTGTCAATATGCCTTCTTATACACCTTCACAAAAGGCGGCGATCGCCCAGTTCGTGGGCTTCACGCAAGCCAAGGACAGCGTTGCTGCCAAGGTCAGTCGTTTCCAACAATTTACAAACTGAAAATATCGTAGACGCTTTGTTTTTGACTGGCTCTGACTTGCCCCGTGCTTGGATTGAATTTTAACCGGCAAGAACGATGGGGCTGACTCAATGTGTTTGACAGCAACTTAAAAATCATGGTTGGAACGTAGAGCAAGCAATAGACTCGTATGTATATTTTATTTTCACGCATTGTTTTCATATCAGTTACAGTATAGCCTATGACCTAGCATTACTATTCTGTGGTCTTTCAATAAACTGCTACTGGCTTTGGACTACGCTCCCTCAACCCTCAGTAATTCGGAACGGTAAGCATACCTCGAGCAAAGACAGTGAAAGAGCTCGCCAGCCGAAAAATGGGTGAAAATGAGCTGGCGAAAGCTAGCAGAAAGTCTTATCTCGACGTGGCTAGAGTTGAGTTGGAGAAAAACATTGCACGACGAATCGATTTCAAAACGGCTGCTCAGTATAAAAGATACCCGGGCTTTCAACTATGACTTGAGTTCGGTCATGGATGGAGAC
>JAABUO010007013.1_pt1 | contig 12896 bp, 17 predicted proteins | sample 5559291 | NCBI WGS metagenome assembly JAABUO01 (sample SAMN10711878, study PRJNA513372) | rock metagenome | isolation source: Antarctica rocks | place: Antarctica: Victoria Land, Finger Mt sud
ACGGGCGGCAGCCGGCGGCCGCCCGGGGCCAGGCCCAAGGCCCCGGCCAGGGTCAGGGCACGCCGGACGGGGGCGGCTGGGAGCGCGCCGGCGGCCGCCGGCGGCGCCATGGCCAGGGCGGGCCGCCCGCGGCTGCTGAGGGCGGCGCGCGCGGCGACGGGCGGCGGCCGGACGGGCGCCCGCCAAAGGGCAGCAGGGACACCAACTGCAGCGTCATGTAAGGTTCGGCGGTTTTCGGGGCTGGACGCTGGTGTAGGACCACGCAAGTGAGGTAGCTTGTGTATGTTGCCGGGATGCAGCAGAAAGAAGGACTGGAGCACTTTGATCTATAATGCAGCTGTGAAACTGTTACACCCTATGTTTAAATTCCAAACCAACGCCTGCGCAGCTTGCAGGCGCCCGCATTGGGCCGGCAATGTTGTCTCGCGTGCCGGAGTGCAGCAGGCAGCTTCGGGTCGAGATGGGCAGTGGTGAGCAGATGGCTGCCCGATGCTTGGCGACCGCCCTGCTGGCGGGCTGGCTGCTGCGGGCGGGCGGGCAGCCCGTGGCGGGTCCGATCCCGGGAGTGACGCCGGCGCTGTGCGGCGCGGAAGACGGCTGCCAGCCGATGCTGATCCAGCCCTCTGCCGACCCAAACTACATCCCGTGCGTGCAGCACCCCGGCAGGGACTGCGTGCAGGGCAGCAAGGTCGTCGCGCTGGCGCCCTTCGACGCCGTGGACGCCTGCCCCACAGCGGCCCTGATTAATACGGCCCTGACGCAGAAGTCCATAGAGGACCAGGCGCGCCTGCTCAGCCTCAGTGCGCGAGCTCGGACCACGCCTGTGGATGCAGGCGCGCGGGTGCGGGCGGTGCGCCCGCGCGCGAGGGCGTGCTCAGCCTGGGTGATCGCGCAGATATCCACCTGCATCAACTCCGTGCGCCAGAAGCCGGACAGCTTTGCATGCCAGTACCCCTGCGCTTACAGCGCCTGGCGCGGCGACGTCGTCTCCCCCGTGCGCGGGCCCATGGCCTTTGCGGGCAGCCCCGGCACCGATGAGCTCAACAGGCGCGCACGCACACGCGCGGTGCTTGCCTGCGGCGCGCGCCGGGCTTGCTGCGGTGGGCCGCACCGCTCACCAGCCTCCGCCCTGCTGCTCTGCCGCACACCGGCCCGCGCGCAGCAGGGCACCCGCGCCACCGCCCCCGCCGCCCGCCGCTGGTTGGGTGACCCACACGGACAGGGCCCGCCCGCGCGCGCAGCGCGGCGGAGGCGCACTCCGCCGACCAGGCCGCAAACAACTTCTTCGGCCACGACGGCTCGGACAACAGCACGCTGGCGGACCGCGCCGCCGGCGCCGGCTTCCTGACCTTCCCGCTCGGCGAGAACATCGCCGCGGGCTTCAACTCCGTGCGCAGCCTGGTGCTGGCCTGGATGTGGTGCGGTCCCGCCTGGCGCGTGACCTGCACGTGGTGCGGCCCCGCCTGGCGCGTGGCCTGCACATGGTGCGGCCCGCAGTCTGCGCGGCCCGTGCGGCCGGCCGTCCACCAGACGAAGGCGCCTCCGGGGCTTGCTCGGCGCACGAGGGGTCGGTGCATACATGCTGCGTGCAAGCGCGGGGGTTTGCGCGCGCCGCCAGCAGCGCAACAGCCCGCTGCAGGGCGCGCTTCGGCGCCGCGTGGCCCCGCTGCTGAGCGCTGGGCGCCCCGGGCGCGCGCAGCTCGGAGGGCCACCGCACCAACCTGATGGGCTGCGGCTTTGACACGATGGGCACCGGCGTGGGCTACAGCGCGGCCTCGTACTACCAGATCTACTTCACGCAGGACTTTGGCTGCTCGCGCGACGACTTCAACTGCCAGTGCCCCCAGATCGTGGACCCCGCGACCGCCGCGCCGCCGGCGCCCGTCCCGGCGCCGGTCTGCGTCAACGGCGTCGCGGTGCCAGCCACCGTCCCCGCCGCGGCGCCCGCCCCTGGCATCAGCCTGGTGCGCAGGCCGGCGCAGGACCCCCGGGGTGCCCAACTGCCATGCGGTGCTATTAGTCGGAGCCGCTGTTGGTTTGGCACTGGTGGGCGGCTCTGGTCGAGCATGGGCACGCAGCCTGCCGCCACGGCCGTCTTATGCAGCTGGCGCGGGCAGGCGCGGCGCCGGCAGCCGCCCCCCCTCGCTGCGCCAAGCTGGAGCACATTGGGCTTACAGGGACTGCGTGGCTTGTAGTGCCGTTCCCTGCTGGGGCCGAGCCGGGCGCTGCTGGGCACCAATGCAGGGCTCGCTCAATCAGCATGCTAACGCGGCGCGGCCTGCCGGCAGGCGCATGCGGCGCCCGCGGCAGCCGCAGCGGCTGGCCCGACCCCCCGCGCCAGCCCGGTACGACCTCGAGTCCGCTTGGTACCTATGAAGCTGCTGCTCAAATTGCCACACCTTGTCGGATCAGTGTGAGAGGGAGATGCCCCTGAAGGCACATGCGTCGCCAGCCCCGACGCCTGCCGCAGCACGCGAGGCGGCGCCCTCTATCGCAAGCGCCGATTTGGTCGCACTAGTGGTAGACCTTAAGAGTCACTGCGTGCACTGCAGTGCTCCAGCGCAGAGTGCGACCGTGCAGTGGCCGCGGCAGGTCAATGCGGCGCCTGCGCCGGCACCTGCGGCCGCAAGCGCAGCGCATCCATCTCCGCCGCCCCTGGGAGCGCCTGCGGCGAGCGTTGCGGCCCCTTCCGGGGCGCCGCCGCAGCCTGCCGCAACACCAGCCCCGGCACCAGACGCCTCGCAGCAGACCCCGAGCCTGCCGGCCGCCTCCGCCGGCGAGCCCAGCACCTCGCCGGCAGTGTGGGCGCCCGCGCCCGGCCCCGCGGGGGCAACCCTGCAGACCCTGGTCACGCCTCCGTCCACCGCGCCCGCCCCCGCGCCCGCCCAGCAGCCGCCCGCGGCCGCGCCGGCAGCGCTTCCGGCGGCCGCGGCAGCGGCGCCCGCCGCGGCGCGCCCGGCCGCGGCGCAGCCGGCGGCCGCGCCAGGCGCGGCAATCCCGGGCGTCCCGCAGGCGGTGGAGCACGTCGTGTTCGAGGGCCCGCAGCGCGGCAGCATGGCGCCGGGGGCGCAGGCGGCGGCCGCGCCCGCCGGCGATGCGGCGCCAGGCGCCGAGCCGGGCCCTGGCCAGCTGGCGCCCTTCCCCGCCGGGCCCGCTGCAGGGCCCGGGGCGGGGCTAGGGTTGAGCGAGAGCACGACCGGCTGCCTGTACGCGACGGCGATGGAGCTGTCTGGCGCGCCGCCGGCGCTCCGGACCAACGAGCGCTCGGCGCTGCTGGTGGCATCGCTGGCGGGCGCGGCGGGGGCGGCGCTGGCGCCGGGCGGCGTCGCGGTTGCGCTGGACGGCGGCGCGGCCGGCGGCGCCGTTGCGGACGTGCAGCCCTTCCCGGGGCTGCCCGGCGTGTTTGTCATCGAGGTGCACGGCGCCGCCGCGCGATGCCCGCTGCGCCTTGTAGATATTGCCACGATTGCCGAGCAGGGGTACAGCAGTGGTATTGCTTTGTAGCATGTCGCCGCACAGGGCGTCAGCCAGGCGCACCGCTCTGCTGCTTCATGGCTCGCTGGCGTGCATGCCGCAGTCCGGCGCGCAGCCGCATGCAGGTGTGGCGAGGGGCCGGCCGGCACGCACTGCCGCCGCAGAAGGTGCAGGGTCAGGCGGGGACGCGCAACAAAGCACTCGTGCATTTTCAGCTGCGCCACAAAAGGCGTTCCTGCTGGTGATTGGCGCGCAAATGCGTGTCTCGCCACTTCTGACAATTACTGACATGCATCTACTGGAATGATGCAGGTGGACCACCCCGCCGAGTACGAGGGCGGCGTGACGGTGAGCCTGCCGGCCGCGGCGCGCGTAGCGCCGCTGCGCTACCAGGTCGTCGATCGGCCGCTGGTCGTGCAGAGCCTGGGCTTTGACCTGGCCGCAGGCGGCTCGTGACGGGCGCCCTGATGCGGGGAGGCGTGCGGCTGGCGCCCCGGCGCGTGCGCTGCTAGGGGCGGCCGGGTGCGGTGCGGTCATGGGCGTTTCGTCGCAGGAAGTGAGCAGTTTGCATAACGTCAGAGATATAGGGTGTGCTAGCTCTGCTGTTGCACAGGCGCTGCACCAGAGCGGCACCTGCTCCCAGCAGTGCATGCTAAGTGGTGCCCCTTGGCATGCACCTCCCAGGAGGAGCCAATGAATGTTCCGGCTGAACAAATGAGGGCCCAAGTTGCTTTCGAACGGGGCTTTTGCTGTCATCATCCAGCTCTTGGTTTTACTTGTCCGCATGGTGTGCAGCAAGTGTGTTTTGGGGAGCGCTCGCGCATTGTAGCAGGAAGGAGACACTGAACGCTTTGCATGACATGCCAAGCAGTGCTTGGTGAACCCGCCGGCACTCTGATAGCACACAAGTGTCCGCGCAAGCACGGTTGAGACGGACAAGCGAGTCAGACTTAGGCAGGCGCCCCGTCTCTACACGCCGGATATTCTTGCTAGACCGGAGTCTCCGTAATACCATCCTGCTCGCCGGACGCCGGCGTGCGCCGGGGCACGCCAAGCTGCTCACCTCAAGTGAGAAGCTGCGGCAGAGGCTACTACGCATATGGCCAAGCAACACACTCTTGTCCAGTCCCTCAAGCGGAACAGAATGCGGCTTGGCTGCTAGCTTCCAGCAAGGCACGCACACGCCTTTCTCCTAAATTATTTTCTCAAGACGCGCCGGCTCGCCCGCCTGCAGCTGTCAACCCTCCGGTGCCGAGCTCAAGGGTCCTGTAGACTCTGCAGCGCATTGCTGCCTTGCCCTGCCGTTCATAGTCTGCAGGTGCCATGTCACTACTGCGTGCCGTGCAGCTGCTGGCGCGGCGGTGCAGCAGTGCGGCGGCCTCCACGAGCAGCCTGTGCCAGCAGTGCCACCCGCGGCTGCCTGCATGGCAGAGTGCCAGGGCGCCACGGCACGGGCCTGCGCGGTGGCGCACTGTGAACAGGCTCGTGCGGGGAATTGCGCAGACGCCGGTTGAAGGCGTGCACCCCGGGTTCACACACCTGCCACTCCTACTGCTGCGCGTTTGGCTGCCGCGTCGTTTTCCAAGAGTCATTCTTCGTGCTCTACACTTGGCGATTGCACTCAACAGTTGAGCACATTGGTCAAGCACATTTGCATTAGCACTCAACTTGCTGTTGGCTGAGAAGGCACACTACTGTGGTTGGAACACTACATATAAGGCCGGTTGCACCTTTAGATAACTAGACCGTTGCCTTGCACACTTCGACACATCCTAGAGCATGCTAACTGGTGTGGGAGCCGCCGCGTCTGCAGTCTCATCAACTGGTGAGGCCGAGGATGCGGACTGGTCTTTGTATGACTACCCTGCACTCTATGACAGAGTCTTTGGCTACCGGAACTTCAATGAGGAGGCGCGCGGCCCTGTGCTTGTCATGGTTGGGTGCACGAGCTGCATAGTATTAAGGATCTTTGGTCAACATTCAAGAGCAACTGAATTCTGCCGCGGCCCTGCAGGTGCAGTTCCTGCACGACGTGCACAGCAAGCTGTGCGGCCGGCAGGCGCACACGTTCTTGGAGGTTGGGTGCGGCCCCTTGCACCACATTCCGAGGGCAGAGACGCTGTTGAGCTCTCTGTAGGCCGCCAGCAAGCAGGCACTCATGCGTTGCCGGGCGTACCCAGGTGCGGCCCCGGGCGGCACTCGATCGAGCTGGCGGGGCGGGGCGCAGAGGCGTATGCGCTTGACAACCACGCGGGCATGCTGGCGTATGCGCGCGAGCTGGCGGCGGCCGCCGGCGCGCGGGTGACCTTCCTGAAAGCGGACATGACTGACTTCAGCCTGCCGGTGCGCTGCCATCTTGCGGCGCTCGCATGCAGAGCAAGGCAGCCGCCCCGATCACCAGGCAGCTGCTGCCTCACTCAAATCACTCCCTGGGCGCGAGCTCGGAGGCTCGCACTTTCGGCCATCCTGCGAGCCAGCAAGCGCCTCTGAGCAGGGTTCGACAATACCCATGATGGCGGTCGTCCACGCCGGCGCCGCGCGCAGGGCGGCGCGGCCGCCGATGTAGCGTTCCTGCCGCTGGGCACGCTGGCGCACGCGCTGAGCAACGACGCTGCGGCGGCCACGCTGGTCGCGTGCCGCGCCGCGCTGCGCCCGGGCGGCCTGCTCGTGCTGGAGCTGCCGCACCCGGAGGACGTGTTTAATGGCCAGCTGCTCATGGGCGACGCATGGGACATTGAGGCCGACGGCGGCCAGCCCGCGCTGATGGTCGAGTTTGGCAGCGAGGAGCACGACGAGTTTGATTCGGCCACGCAGGCGCGCGGGCCGCCGCGCGCCGCAACCGGGTGCCCAGAAATGCAACCGGCGCCGTTGCCAGAGCGCTTTACTTGCGACGCAGCCAGGTGCCATCGGCATGCGCGGTGCAGGGGCACAGCTGCCCTGCTCTCTAGGACCCGCCTTCAGCGTAGCGGGGGACGGCCACATGTGCGCCAGAAGGCCCGCTGCCAGCCTCACGCTGGGGCTACATTCGCCGGCCTCACGCTCGGGCTACTCGGCGCAGGTGGTGCAACGGCGCATGACGGTGAGCGAGGTGGAGCCCGCGGAGGGCGGCGCCGAGGGCGACGCACGCGTGGAGCCGCTGGGCGAGGGCGCCGTCCTGCAGCGCGTGTTCACCTTCCAGGCGCGCGCCCGCGGCCGCGCCCCTGCGCATGCGCTCCGTGCGTCAGCTTCATGCTTGCCGGCTCCATGCTCGTTACGAGGCCGCGGCCCGCCAGGCCAGCCCTGCGGTGGCGCGCGGCGCGGCCAGGACGGGCGCGCGCGCCGCCCGGCTGCGGCAAGCAGCTTCATGCTTGCCGCAGACCGGTGGCAGCTGGGCTGCGACAACGCCGGGGCTGCACAGGCGCAAGCTCCCGGCTTGGAACGAGCGCGCGTCCAGGGACGCTGGCTGCGAGCGGAGGAGGCCTGGCTACCACCGCTCGGGTCCAGCCCCCCCAACAAAAAGAAAGGAAAAAGGATTGATGCCCGCGCCCGCCGCGCAGGAGATCCGGCTGCTGGGCGAGGCCGCGGGCCTGACGCTGGCGGCGTCGTACGGCGAGCTGGACACGGGCGTGGCGCTGGGTGACGAGGAGGCCTTCCGCCTGGTCGCCTGCCTGCAGCGCCCGCCGGACGCGCCGCCTGCGCCGCGCGCGCCTGCAGGCTCTGGGCCCGAGCCGGCGCATGCGCCGGCCAGGTAGCGGTGCGCGCGCACGCGCGGCGCGGCGGTTTTGGACCATGCAACAGCCCTGCCCTGCATTTGTAAACAAATTGGTCTCGTGTAAATACATGTGCTTTCCTTGCTATCCTTTTTTCACGTCCTCTCCTGCGTCGTGCTTCTCTCAAGGCCACACCTCATCACCGACGGCGTAGGTCTGCCAGACATCATGCGGGGGAGGGCTGCATACCACGCATACAGGCTCTTGTGTGCTGTGTGCATGCAGGGATACAGGGAACTTGCGCTGCTTGCGGAAATAGGCCATTTACAACACTTCCACATAGTTTACAACCAGGCGTGCTCAGCGCAATGGTGCGCGGAGAGCAACACGCGTCAGCTACCACCAGTGCGCCTTGGCCTGTGCCAGCCCAACGCGTCCTGATGGTGGCCAAAGCGCTCCAAGACAGAGGTGGTGCACGACACACGACCAAAACAGGGTCCAACAGAGCGGCGCCACAGCACGGTTCACGAGACACCGGGCTCAAGCAAAAACACCCTCCTCTCTCACCCTTTGCGTTCCCCAGCACGGGACGATGTGCTGATGCTGCGACCACCCCACAGCCGAGTACACACAGAACTGCACACAATGCAACACATGCTGGACCTGCAGGAAAAAACAGCGGATAAACCCTGCTGATTGGTGTGACGCTCGTGAAGCGCGAATAGGCCGCGCAGGCTGCCTCAAATAAACAAATGCTACACACCCTGCAGACAGGCAGGCGCGCCTGCGCCTGACGGTCGCGGGCGCGCAAGCGCAATCGCACCGTTGCAAATTTTTGCTTCAGCTGATACTTCCAGCTCTCGCAGCCTTCCCAAAAACTGGCGCGCGCGACAAGCGACGAGGCGCCGCGTCACGCCCACGCAACAGCGATGCGTGATCCTAGACACTGCCCCGACCGCTCTGCAGTGCACAGGATAGGTGTGGTGAGCTTCCTTTGTAGAATGCTAACAACTGCCTCCCCCACATGTGAGGCGGGACCCATGAAACCCTCACATCCGTCCCGCATGCAGAAATAATGGGTACATATATATTAAATTAACATAAATTGACACACTCATGAAATACGCTAGGAAGCATGAACCGCGGCAAAGCCGCTGCAAGCTACTTCAACTGCCGGCCCGGTCCCAGCAGCGCAAGGACAAGCGTGCGCACATGCACCCGCCTCCCGTCCAGCCGCCCTGGTCCCCGGCGCAGCACCGCACCGGCCGAGGCTGCTGCGCTGGTACGCGGCGGGCGCGGCACAGAACACTTCATCTGCAAAAGCCATCCCGGGCTGAGGCAGGAGGCGGCGCCCTCCTGTACATCTGACGGCGGCAGGGCGTAGAGTAGGGTAGGGTAGGGTTAGGGTTAGGGATGTGGTGAGCGCGCTACCCAACGGGGTTGCAGCTGAAGGGGTCCGAGTTGTAGATCCAGCCCAGGTTGGGGCAAAACGCGGTGCGGCCCAGCACGCCGAGCGAGTTGCTGGTCGCCGAGCCGCTCTGCACGAGCCCGGCGCCGCCGCCGGCGGCCGCGGGCGCGGCGGTCGCGGCGGCCGCGCCGACGCCCGGCGATACGAGCGCGCCCGAGTTGGCGGCGCTCGCATTGGCACTCGCGTTGTTGCTTGCGGGCGCCAGCGCGGCGGCATACTGCGGCTGCCCCTGCGCGCCCGGCTCGCCCGGCGTCACACGGTAGCACCCAGCGCGTGCGCCGCCAGAGTGGCGCAGCTGGCGCGCGCCTTGCGCGGCTGGACATTTTCAAGCAGCTGGGCCTGCCTTGGGAAGCAAACAGTCTTGGACAGACGTTCGCGAGGCGACATGTATTGGAAGCCCAGCACAGCGCATGGCCGCTACTCGAGCTCCTGTGGGTGCGCTGAGACGGCCACCATGCGCTACCCCCACTCCCTCAAAACGCACATGGCTGCGACGCAGGCGAACCATGGGGAGCGCTGACTTGCCACGGGCGCTGCAGCGTCCTGGCACAGCGAAGGGCTGCAGGGGCGCACCAGCGCGTTAAAGTTGCTGGGCTGCCACGCCTGCGTCAGCGAGACTGAGGCCAGCTTGGTGCCCGCCGCCCCGACCGCCGCGGCGGCGGGCGCCGTCGCATTGGCGCCCGCCGCGCTGCTGGCGGCGCCGCTCGGCATAGCCATGGTGGAGTCATCAATGAATATGATAGCGTCCACAAGCAGCGCGCTCACCGATGCCTGCAAAGACTGTAGAAAACGTGTTAGCCACGATGATGCATGCATGTGTTGATGAGAGCTCCAGCGGAAGGTTGTCTGCCGGCGGACGCTGAGCTGAGAGGCCTGTCTACCTTCAAGCAGGCATCAATGTCGAACTACAGAGGCATCAGGTCCGTCACGTATCGGCAACCCGCACACAACAAAAGGGCGTAAGGGGGGAGCACAGAGTGCAGTCCGCACGATGACACCAGCGCAGACTTTGCAGTGCTCGTGCGGTCAGCAGCAGGGCACAGCACAGCGACAGCGCAACAGACTTCTCGGAGAGCCGGTCACGACAGCTGAGCGCAGCACAAGCCAGAGGGCGCGCCTGATTGACCAGGCTGCCGTCGGCGTTGGCGAGTGCGTACGCGACTCCGCCGTCAGGATACCTGGCCGTGGCCCCCGACCCGAGCACCTGCACCAGCCCAGGGCCACCGCCGCTAAGCACGTGGTGCGGCACCGCAGCTGTAACGTCTCTGCAGGATGCAAACACAGCTCCCAGATCAGGTTTTGCCGGTTCCCCACCCTCATCTGTGCCTGCTCTGCACGATGCGGCACGCTATGATCACACAAACACATCAACACTTGATCAACAACAATGGCACAGCCAGCATAGTCCCGACAAGATGCCAGGCTGCGCCTCTGGCAGTCAGCAAACATGCTCTGCTCACAAGTGTGTTGCTTGCAAAGCGCATGCTCTCAGTATAAACCATGGAAACACCAAGGCCAACGCCAAGCTGAGTAGTTCAGCCCGCAGCCTGCTGTGCAACTCAGTACACATGGGTGCAGGCGCGTCCGCAGCCGGGGGCCGGGCACCTGCACGGTGAACGTCAGCGTGCTGGCGCTGGCGTTGTAGCGCGGCTGGCTGAGCTGGAGCACCCACGTCCGCGGCGGCGCGCTGGAGCCCTTGGTCGCCGCGTGCATCACCTGCACCCGCGCGGCGCCCGCTGAGGCGCCCGGCTGCATGCGCGCTCGCGAGGGTGTTGAGAGGCAACTTGAAGGGTGCAGCGCTGGCGGAGCAGTCGCCGGACGGGGCGCCGAGCGAGCGCTGGCGCAGCCGGCGGGCGCGCCCGGTGGCGCCGGACGATTGGGGGGGCCTGCCTGCGGCAAGCCAGTGTCTTGTTCGACGCTGCAAACCAACTTGGGTAGAGACGGGACCCACCGCCTGGGGGTTGCCCATCCAGTTCCCGCTCCCGTCGGTAAAGCGCGCGCCGACAAAGTTCTCCAGCCCGAAGCGCCCCGTGCGCCGCCCGCCCGCGATGTGGATGCTCCACGGCACGACCTTGACGACGCCTGGCCGCGGCGCCCGCGCCTGTCAGGATACAGCGGGGCCCTGCCGCGCGGGCGCGGCGCGAGCAGGCCTGGCCCGCCCAGAGACCCGTCAAGCCCCGGCCGCCCGCCAGCACTCGCAGCACAGCAGCGACAGAGTAGGCGTGTATATAGAGCAGGGCAGTGCCTGCCAAGAACAGCGTCGTCGCGTTGGTGAACGCGGCTGCCTCGGCCGCCAGTGTGCTCTGGCTGTTGGCCGTGGCCATGCCGGCGGAGGAGGGCGCCAGCGCCTGGCCGGCTGGCGGTGGGGTCGCTGGTACAACCGCCGCCGCCGAGCCTGCGGATGCTGCGAGCTGCCGCGCTCCTGCGTGCAGCACGCGTCTCAGACGCGGCGGCACCTTCGCGACCGGCGGCCACGGGAGGGTGTGGAAGGGCATATCAGCTGGGCTGCAGTGGGTGTCTAGCTGCAGGCCATGCACGCTCACCGTCAGCGTGTGTGCACAGCAGCGCGAGCGCTGCCAGAGCCATCGTTCCTCTGTCCTGGCGCGACATCGGAAACACCTGCTTGCCGAGAAATGTGTTTACGTGAGCATGATACGTGACCATAATAGGAGCGCCTAGCCGTTCCAGTCGCGAGGTTGATCGTTTGCAACAGGTTCAGCGCCTGTTGGCAGCGGAACAGGGCGGGCACCTGCGTTCGTCTGTGCACGACTGAGATGACGCCCCGGACCACGGTCAACAGACCCGCGACGACAGATGCCGGGTGTCCGTAACAGAACTTACCTGTACACACGCCGCTGCAACTCTGTGAGGCAACTAACACAAATGGTCGTCAAATGCGTGCCAGGTGTGGCAGCATTGCCCGGCGGGCTGCGTCATCCCTGCGAAGGAGACAATACCTTTAGGGTTCTGAACCTAGGCTTAGGTTTTCAACCTAATGCTGGCGGCGTTTGGTTAGCGCAAGCCAGAGAGATGCTCTTCATTCATTCATTCATTCATTCATTCAGAGGCATGCCATGACAGGCGCACTGCTCACAAGGCCTGTGAATTGGCATATCCAGCATTGCATGCACACGGCAGCTGGCAGAGCAGCGGCCCAAATGACTGTCCTGCTGCCGGACTCCGGCATGCCTGCGGCATGTGACGCAGTGCTGTTTGCAATGCATGGGTGCACTGCCCAGCGCAAAGAGCACTGCCGGAGCCTTGCCCGGAAGCGCATGCTTTGTCAGGACGCCCCTGACTATACGCTGTTTCACAACCTCTCACGCAGCCCCACGCAGGTCTGCAGGACCATGCGAACCCCCGCGCGACCTCCAGAGGCTTGGGCGCTCCCAGCGGATCATGCTGCCGCACCCGCCCCCCATGCCATCCTGCAGGCGCCGCAACCCCACAGACACAGGCACTGAATCAGCGCGCATCATCTGAAGGCACACCCTGTCCGACAACGCAATGCCTCATCCAGCACGCCCTGGCATTCTCCGGGCGCCGCCGGAAGCAACCACTGCCGAGCAGGCACGGCAAACAACATGCAAGCCGCCGCGGATCGCCGCCGCCCCAGCGCCTTGGTGCTGCCCCAGCATCCTGCGCTGCCCAGCGGGCACGCACGCGCCAGCAGCGCTCGCATGGATGTGCACCCCCAGGGGCCTCCCGTGCATGGGAGCAGCCTCGGATGCGCTCGCAACCGGCCTGGCCAGGAGGCCAGGCGACCAACGCGGCCGCACATGCCCCTCGGTGGGCAGCAACAGATGGTGCTGGTACTCCTGAGCACGCACCGCGCTCCTGCACCGATACGAGGACACTGGCACCGCTGCATCATGGCGGGCTGGCGCCTGCGACAATTCGCAAGCGTACAGTCAGAGGCGTGCGCCTCCACGCAGGCACGCCGCCACGCGCAGCGCGGGCGATCGGCTGCAGGCGCCGGCTGCTGCCTGCCGCTCGGATGACGGCCGCAGAGCGGCGACCAAAGGCGTGCGCCACCGGGCGCGGCAGCCAGCCCCCTCAGTGTGGGGCTCGGGGGCGCCGCGGCCACGCGTGCGGCACGGCTGTGCCGCCCGCGCCGGCTGCCAGCCGCCGCGCGCGGACGCCTGTACCCGAGGGTCAGATGCGCACTTCGCTGCCGGGCGCAGCGGCCAGCGCGGCCTCGGTGCCATCCATGAGGCACAGCGGCGACAGCGCGACCGCCGCCAGCTCCTGGGGCTGCCGCGCCG
>JAABUO010007014.1_pt1 | contig 12896 bp, 21 predicted proteins | sample 5559291 | NCBI WGS metagenome assembly JAABUO01 (sample SAMN10711878, study PRJNA513372) | rock metagenome | isolation source: Antarctica rocks | place: Antarctica: Victoria Land, Finger Mt sud
GACTCCGCAGCCATCGAGCGGCTGTGTGTTGAAGCTTGAACACACATAGTATAACATGGGGACTGTGCAAAATGCCATGCACTGGGTACAGGAGAAAGCCTGGAGCGGGAATATGTGATTGGCAGATGCATCACCGAAGCATTGCAAGCTGGAGTTCCCGAAGGCTTCATGATGGTGCAGGCTGCTGTGGTCTTCCAGCACAATGGGGTTCTGAAAGGTAGCTATTTGATTGTCACCCATTGAAATGCAAATACAATGGATTGCTCCGGAAGCCAGATGCCCTCCTTGGCTAGGGTGCGCTCTATGCACTAAACAACATTCAACGACGCAGTGATGCCGCCAGAAAAGCGCAGCGTTCTTATCTATGTGTACTTTGCAGGCATCGTCATAGAGAAGCTGAATGGCATCAAGGTTAGTGAGCGGATGCAGCAGAAGGAGTTTGCAGATATATGGTACATTCAAGATATGTTGCGTGAAAGTCTCACAGCCATGGCTGATGCTCAACAGATGCTAGGTAAGCTTGCAGGCACATTTGCTTGTGCAGTGCATCTGCACGACCACATACGCTCTTTCACCTTAAAACTATTTGGCTCTGAAGTTCATTGCAATGCACGTTGTCACCTCACCGACTATCAATTGCATGCATCACCTCATGTTGAGTGCTTTTTTGCTGATGTGCTGTACCTTGATTTGTCCTCATGCATGTCTCATTGCTGAGCAAGTGATGCTTGGTGCTACGCTCCATGGCTACATCAGCTGATGTGCGATGCACTTCTGCCTCATGAATTTGGCAGTACTATGTTTATTGACACTTGCTTGCTGAAACATGTTCATGCCATTCAGCTGCTGCTCACCTGTATGATGAAACATGTTGCAAAGCAATCGCCCCCACATCCAGCCCAGCTTAGGGAGAAACATTGATTACATATTCAATGCTGCAAAGGCAAGCAGGAGCTCTGCAACATACTGCTAACGACGTGTCTCTGGCTCTCAGAGACAAAGCATGAAACACAATATTGTACGCCAATTGTTGCTCGTTCAGGGCTGCGTCATTGGGACCTAAGGTGCTCCAACATTATGGAGCACACAGAGTGGGAAGAGCCATCAGAGGCACGTCCCAACAGCCCCGAAGCTAACAGCCCTACACAGCCAATAGTGGCCAGGACTAAATACTCCTTCACTGGTTACAGATACCTGACATGTGCAGCGGTCCAAGGTGCTGCACGCTCACCGCACAGACAGCTGTACAGACATGGGCATGCACAGCCCAGCGGTCATGATCAGAGATACCGGTCTGAGCACAGCCCTGGCTCTCAAAGCCAGAGCGTCGAGCTTCAGAACCATGCTGACAGCCAATCTAATGGTCATGCTCAGCATCATAAGATGGACCAGGATGCCGAGGCACAGAACCCTGCTGACAGCCATAGCAATGGACAGGAGCTTGTCCAGGAAGCAGAGCAAAGGAGTGGGACGACACAGCAAGTCAGTAGAGGTGCAACCAGCCCGCATCAGATCATTGAGCAGCAGCAGCATCCCCGCCGCTTCAAGGTCATTGACTTTGGGCATGCTGACCTGGAGCCTGTACAAGGGGGTTCACCTGGCCTTACAGAAACCAAGCAAGCACTCGAATCCCTTTGAGCATGCTCAACATGCCTTGCACGCGGCTCAACCGACAGTGTAGCGCAGTGCTTGTCTCCATCCTTGTGCTGCCTATGTGTGTGTCGTCAGCAGAATGTGCTGTACAGCTTGCTTCAGTAGCATTCAACATGCAGAGCAACATTAAACTGCACTGTTTCTATCATGCTTGACTCAGAACAGACCGGAGTTCATGTGCAGTGGATCTGCATGTGTCCTGGTTGGACACAGTCAATCAACAGCACAGGCAGTGGAGTGCATTAAGACGAAGCAGTGGACATGATGCTGCAGATTTGGCTACAGAGCCTCAGCGGGATCAGCTATGCCGCCAGCTCCCCTGTATGACAAACTGTATCGTCGGTGGTGGCACAACTGTTCTGACACCTTCTTCCTGCTGTTCACCATGGCCATCATCATTGACGGCAAGGCCTGGCCCCGCCAAGATGTAGACAAGGTCCATCAGCTTGGCCAACTCATCAAGCGCGTCACAGGTGATAATCTGCGTGGACACACGCTGCCTATGCTGTATGGAATCATGTACATGGCATCTGTCCTTGGCAGATGTTATGTACACTTCCTGCCTCGCGTGTTGAAATGGTCTTTTGAGACTTGCGCACTCGCTGGAAGTGTTCAGCTGTGTGTGCATGGCACATCTGTCTAATATCCTGTCCTGCATCTGCAAGGGAGTTGGCATGGATTGAACACTACTGCACCAGAACTGAGCAACTCCGTGTTTACAAGAATTGAGATGTGCCCACATGGCATGTCTAGTCAAGAAGCCATGCTTACACTGCAGGCGTCCAGATCAATGTCAAGGCTGAAGATGAAGACCAGTCGCACACAGGCTGCTATGCATGGCAAGGCGGCTGCTGTCATGGTCTGAGGAGAGTCTGGATCAGGTGATCCCCTTGTGCTACTGCTTACATCAGGCTTGATGCTGATGTCACACTGCACAGCCAAAGATGTGGATGCTAGGACCTGGCATCCTGGGCGGACAGCCCAGCCAATTTTTCACAGCTTGAACAGCATTGACTAGCTGTGCGCATTATGCTAGATTCCATTCACTTCTGTGTTGATAATCAGCGGAAACAAACTGCATCTGAGGGCATCTTCATGCCATGCAGGTTCAAGGTGTGGAAATGGCCTGGGGAGTCTGCCCTCACTGCAGCAGAAGTCCTGCATGACCCATTTCTGACAGACCAACCAGATAAGATTTAGGTATACCTTGTTTAACTAACTTAGCTAGCTGTCCTGACTAGCCCATAGTCTGCATAAGCTGTCAGGTCCTCAAGGGCGTCAACAGGGTCATGTTATCGTGTTCTAGTAGCTGTCCTCAGCGCATCATGAGCCTATCCCTCGCATTGCACGTGAACAGGATACAATGAGCATCTTTGATGTCAAAGAACTTGTGAAAACCAGCAATGGCTTGCTGTCCACGGCCAGCTCAGTCTTGACGCTTAAGTTCAAGTTCGTGTTGACCATTGTTAGCATGTGCATGACACCCTGCCATTGCACATCCCAGGCCCGAAATCACCGTGATCGCATTTACAGCAACGTCAACGCATTTGCACACTTATTTGCAAGTTTGTAGCTGGCCCATCATGACCTCCCTCGATATATTTCCTCAATGCCCTGGAGCAAAGCACGCACTCGACCTTCGAACAGCTGTGCAGCGCACTTTGCACCACTCACGTAGCCACGGGACGCGATGGTGTCTCCTTGAGCGCGTCTTAGACCTCGTTGGCAGGCGGCTGACATCTGTACAATCTTGTTTTGGTCGCAAAATCCGGCAAAAATGGCCAGCAGTGTCCTACGGTTTGGTGGAGGAGGCCGGCATCAATACTCGTATGCTTTAACTGTCGTTCGAGCTGTGTTCAAGTTACCATACGTACTTGCTGAGAGGAGCCGATCGCATGCAGAGATTATGGCAAAGGATCGGTGATCAGAGTCGAGCTGCACAACTTTATGGTATGCTTGCAGTCATGCGAGAACGCAACGTCAAACAGACCAGGCTTCTATTGCAAGCACTTTATGGCACGCAGACATACAAAGATGCCATACTGGAGCCCGGCCCAAGGTTGAACCTTGTGCTTGGTCCCAATGGTGAGCTGTTGCGCTTGATGTATGCGGTATATTTGACACACGATGTTTGACAAAAGCCAAGAATTTCCTTTCTGATATGCCAACTTCACCTCCTGCAGGTACCGGGAAGAGCTCGTTTGTGTGTGCCCTGTGTCTTGGGTTGGCAGGAGGCACAACTGTGAGTAATGCTCTGGCTTGTTGGACAAATGCTTCTGACAGCAAATCATTGAATGTTGCTGCTGCAGTTGCTAGCCAGAGCTGATAATGTCAAAGACTTCATTCGCAGAGGTGAAGATGAAGGTTCTGTGACCATCACTCTTGCTAGTGGTGAATCTCGGCCCCTGGTGGTTTACCGCCGCATTCGGACTGATGCACAGTCTGGAGGAATATCTGACTGGAAGCTGAACGGTATGCTGTTGCATCAGAGTTCCTCCCATATGCTTCCTGCCTATGGTAGCTTATAGCATGGCTTGTACTTGATGCTTTGCAACCCAGGGGCAACATGTGCCATGAAAGATGTCAAGCAGAAGATGAAGGATCTCAACGTGCAGCTTGACAACCTGTGCCAGGTACAAGTCCTCTTGATCTCAAGCTATGCTGCCTGCAATTCAGTTCAAGAACCATCAGAGCATGCAGTCTAGTGTGTCGACTCACCTGCGACCTACAGCTATGCCAGATGGAAACCCACAAGACAAGCATATCAATGTATTTGAGCATGTTTTCTGCCACCTGCAGTTTCTTCCCCAGGACAAGGTGGTGGAGTTTGCAAAGCTCAGTCCAGTTGAGTTGTTGCGTGAGACTCAGAAGGCCATTGGAGACTCTCGCCTGGCTGATCTACATAAAGAGCTGATAGAAGAGAACAAGCTCTCCAACACAAGTAACAGAGTGAGCTTTGCTTGTCTGAACATGTGCCTGAATGCTTGTAGTAGAAAAGCCCTGTCTACACATCTGTCTAAGCGGAGCTACATGTGCATTGTCAGGTACACAGCCTATGCAAGGCATGGTGATTATGACTCTGCTTGCTCATACAAGTTGATTCAGCAGGGTGGGATCACATAGCCAATCAGGCTCAGTTGAAAGGTGGCACTTTATTAGCTGCTTGGAGCTTTGCTTGAAGGGTTCTGATATACTTTTGATTTGGTGCACCTGCTCTGTGAAGCACTTGGTAACATCTCTGGTTCAAGATGCTTCATTGTTGTCTCAGGAGCGCAACTCAGTGGCAACTGAGCTGCATCAGCAGCAGGACCTGAATGGCCGCCTGCAGCGTGATGTGGAGCGCTTCAAAAACAGGGAGCAGCTGCTTGCCAAGGTACCCATCTTGTCTGTTTCACCTGCCCATTAATGTTTACAAACTCTGTTTGTGTTGGGTTTGTGCACAGCATCCTGTCAGCTGACTTTGCTTGGTATTGATACAGCCATGAGCAAGGACAGGCAGCAGACTGGCCTTAGCTTCCTTGCTGTGCCGGCAGTCTTGGCTGCTTGCAAGGGACCCTCTTGTGCCATGCAGAGGCCAAAGCAATTGGTTCCTAGCTTGTGAGCATGCCCTGCAATTCACTGCAGGTGAAGCTTATAGAGTCCAAGCTGCCCTGGATTGAATATAATGACGCAATGAAAGAATTTACAGAGGTCAAGGACCGACGTAGACAAGCTGACGCTTGTCTCGAAGCCAGGAAAAGGGACTTCGAGGAGTCTCAGCAACCCTTGGGGTACACGCCATCCCTGCTGACCTGTTGTGGCTCTGTTGTGTCAAGTCCTGCATCTGCAAGCTGCTACTATTTTATGGTGCAAGCAGCATTGCTGCTGCTATGGCCTGCTGGCCCTTTGCCTCACAGTGCAAACCAGGCTTTCATGGTGTACATTCAATTTCACATAAAGCACCCAAGTTTGATGCTGGTTGTAGCTGGTCAGCCAGCAGCTGCAACCAGCATGCTCAGGCCGTGTGCCAGTCACAGGTCTTATACTGTATACACAGGCGATTTTGGAGCTCCAGGACCAGTTCACACAATTCTCATGCATCTCCACACTGACAGACTGCTCGCAGGATGCTGCATGATGCAATGGTTGTCAAATGAGGTCAACAGTATGTGTCTCTTGAGCTTAAGCAGCACCTGCCTTAAGGTTTGCAGCACTCAGCACAGAACGCTAAGTTGCAATGCATTGTTCAGCAATTTTGCGTTAGCTAATGAAATGGGCGTGGTCGGTGCTTTTGTGCTGATGGCAACGGCATGTGCAGTGCTGTCTACCCATTGCACTGCTGGGCAGTAAACAGCACTTTGCTTGCACAGGGCCAAAGCTGAGGAGTTGGAAGCTGCAAAGGATGCTACCAAGGCTTTGGTAACAAAACTCAAAAGGTTGGATGCTCAGCAGGCTGATCTGATACCGACAGCAGGCAGCTTGGTATGTCCCCACACTTGATACTAATTTCCCCCCGTTTTTCCTGATACCAATGACAGAAAAAAGAAAGTCAAGAAATGCATGCGTGTTTCTGTTGAAGTACTAGAACCGTGTACTTGTAGCTGGTTTGCTGATATGCAAAAAAGGGTGCACAACACCATGCCAGGGGTTGGAATGCTTAGCCTGTGTGCGACCTGGACAAGCCATGCCACATAGGAAACATTTGGTGCACTGCAATTAAACCGATGTCTTTTCGTCATCAAGTCGTCTGCGCAATTGCAAATGGTTCAACGCTGCGCTTAGAGCACGAAGTGTCACAGATCGCTGAGGGTCTGGAACTTTGCACAGTCTCTGCACCCTCAGTGAAAAACTGCATACCCCAGCATGTGTCAATGGAGATGCTACTCACAGTGATGCTGTCAGCTCTAAACATGCATGCCTTTGTTGATCAATACGAATGGTTGCTTCCTCGTGGTATGCTTGCAACCTGGTAAGCATATGTGCTTCAGCATTTACGATATACAGGAGCAAATAACATCAGATTGGCAACCCTGTATGCTTTCAGTGTGAAATCTGATGCTGCAGACTGACAGACTGGACGAAGCACAGAAAGACTTGGGAGGCCTTGACAGAAAGGTTCAAGAGCAAGCAGCCAAAGTGAAAAGAGCTGAAGAGGAGGTTGCAAAAACAACAGCAGACTTGGAGAGTTTGCCACCCCCACCTCAAGGGGTGAATGAGAAGAAAGCTGACCTGCAGAAGCAAGTGCGAGAGCTTGACATGCAGGTAAAATTTGCACATCGTTTTGCAAGTTCTGTAGTTTGTTGCGCACATCTGTTGCACCTTTGTGGGTGCTATGTTTACTGCTTGTGGATGATCAATTTGTACGATTTCATCATGCAGCAATGCAAACTTGAAGCCCTGTCTGTACACATGCCTGCTGTGTTACAAGTACTGGTGAGCTAAATGCTATGTGTTGTTCATTCATTTGCATGCCAGCAAACACCTGTGGTGTGCTCAAGCTGGTTTCTATGCAGACAAGGAGTGCTGACACCAGCAGCAAGGAGCTGGAGGATGACCAGAAGCAGCACAAGATCCAGCTCGACAGAATCAAAGGTCTGAACAAAGCAACATCTGGATCCTCAGCAAGAGAAAGTGCTGGCAGACTCATCTCACATAGAGTGGCTCACTGCAAGACAGATAGGCTGTACTTTCATGCATTTCTGCAGTGCTACATAGCTACCATATGGCAAAACTTGATGTGTGTTTGCCAGAGTTTGAGCCAACTGTCATGTCGAGATCAGGTTTACTGTCAATATTTGGTGAATGTCTAGCACATCCTTGTCTCTAATCAATTGCAGGTCAGCTGAGCGAGATGGACAACATCAAAGCGCAGCGACTACAGACACTGTGTAGAATCCTGAAGAGCGATGGCATCAAGAAGGCCTATGACTGGGTGTCGAATGGCAACCGCTCCAGACTCTTTCGAGGCATGGTATATGGACCCATCCTGCTGGAGGTTCAGGTCCAGAACAAGCAGCATGGTATCTACTTGGAAGAGAACTGCCCATGTAAGGCAAACTTTTGCCGTCCCAGGGAACTGGCTAGGAATGCCCAAGCTGTGTGACTTGTGTGCATAGTTGCAGTCAGTCACTACCAGTTACACCTGTTTAAAAAAATAGTGGTGACAAATTTGTGCATGCAATGGACACTAAGAGGTGACTTCTTGACAGCAAATGCATGTCTGGGTGTGCCAGAGCCCACATGTCTGATGTGCAGCCATTGTGAAAAGGTTTGATGTCAACTGTGAGCAGGGATTTTGTGTGTACCACAGCACTGGCTGATGGTGGCTTTGCGTCACAGCTCTAGCTGATAGTAGCTTTGCTGATGATGCAGTGACCTTGTGGCAGCGCTTTGTCACAACCTTTAGGGAAGACCAAGACCTGCTGGTAAAGGAGTTTGCTGACAGAAATAAGGGGTATAATTTCCGCCCCATTGTGTCAAACTACCAGGGTAACCCCCAAGCAGTCATCACCCACCCCAAGGGAGAAGCCCAACAGTATGCCAGGTGACCCTAGTCACCCAGACACATGTCTTCATTGTGTGCTGACAGGCATCTTTCTGCTGTAGCTCTGACTCTTGCCATTATCTTGCATGTATCCTTCACACAGACAGATCTCGGCTGTTGTGCTTGCGCAGCACTGCATCTCTTCCATTCTGCAGTTCACCTGACACAGGACAGTGCATGGTGCAGGTATGGCATCACACATACTCTGGACCAGGTCTTTGAGGCTCCGCCTGTGGTCAAACATGTCATGACAGATGAGGCCAACCTGAATGAAGCTTATGTGGGCACCCGGTACGGTGCAGCAAAGAATGAAGTGTGGTTGCTGACACTTGACGGTGCACGCATTATGTAGTGGTCAAGGCAATGTGGTGCAACAGCTCCTCTGCTGATTAAGTCACAGCATGGACTCAGATCACCCACCATCATTGCACTATGGAGTGTTGCTGCTCTTTGTGCATGGCGTGTAAATACCACATGAGTGTTGCTTGCATCTCCTTCATTTGCCTGAGCCTAATTTCAGAAGGAAAAAACGTCACTTGTATGGGCCAGCCTGCAAAGGTGTGCATGTGTTACTTTGCAGCGAGACCCACCCTGAGGATTGCTTGAGGGACAACCCCCAGCTGGCCAACCTCTGGACCCCAGAGTCCCACTATTCTGTACGTACTTCCATGTACAACAAGGACGCCCGATCCCAGAGCGTCTCTCAAGTCAATGGCAACAAGAATTTGATCAGCGGCAGTGCCAGTTCTCAAGAGCGAGACACGCTGCAGCAACAATATCAGGAGGTTCTGCAGGTATTTGCACCACGCCATAGATACACTCCCTAAACACTCAGCAGATACATAATATCAGGATGACCTAGTGCATGTGCATGGCAGTGGCATCAATGTATGGCCTAGGAAAAGGGTGACAGCATTATATGCTTTTTGAAATATCCAACATTCTTGTCAGTACATTGAGATCTTTGACACTGCTGTGTACAGAAACACGTGCTTGGCTAAAAAATGACAGTCAGCACCCAGCCTGCATCCCCTGGCAGGGTGCATGTACTCCATGATTTGTGCATGTACTACATGATTTTTCCAGGCAGAACTGCCCCCAACACATGCATGTTGATGACAGTGATGTGTGAGATGATAGTGTGTCGTTGGCAACAGCTGGTGGCCACTAAAGCTTCTGCTTTACATGCGCATGCAATACACATCGTCAAGGATACAAATCGTCGATGTTTCTGTGTCCAGGTTTACAATGGCATACACCAGCAGATTGAGCAACACCGGGCGACTGTCCACAGCAACACTGCAAGCATGACTGCCATGCGCAATGAGGTGTCAGCCATGGATCGTGAGGTCAGGACTCTAAGCAGCAGGTAGGCAGGCTGTTTCCTGTCATCTTGATTGGTGGCTCACGTAGTGCAGTCAGAGCAGCAGTGAGTGGCTGTTGTGGTCAAGTCCCTGAAGTCATCTGCATTCATGTTCATGAGAACTGTTGATTGGCTGAACCATGGTGCTTCAGCCATTGCTGCCATGATGTCACAGAGTGGCACAAGTGCCTGTATGAGACATTACCTGTGTGTCATATTCGACGGGCCACCGGTGCTTCAGCTTTTCTGCTGCTACAGGCCCATACAAAGGCATTGAGTCTTGCATGCAATGCAGGCGGTTGAGTCTGACCACACGGCTGACTAGCAAGATGAAGGCTCTGGACAGACTGAAGGATGCGCCAGATCCTCGTGCTAAGGCCCCTAAGTTGCATCAGCAGATACAGGATACCAGTAAAGGCATTGCCAAACTGGTATGAGCCCATGCCTGCACCATCATGCTGGGCACACAACTGATCAGTGCATGTTCTAGACGGAGACTGCACAGCAATCTGTAGGCATGCTAATTGCTTGAGCAAAACCATGACACTGCGGGGCTTATATGGTGTTTTCAGCTACCATGCTGCCAGTGATTGCTTGGGTGCGTAACTGGAAATGGTGATTTACTCGTTCAGCATGCATGACAGCTTGTAGGGGTGCATTATTGTGACTGTCACTACTTCTGTGTACAACACATGATTGTGGCATTGCATGATCTCTGTTCTGCATATGGACCCAAGAGCTGACAAGCCTCAGTGTCGTCAACTTTTGCCCATTGCGCGTCAGGGTCTGACGGGGACAAAGCAGCATGTCTGAATGTTCAAAAGCACTATGACGGTCTGTTACCCTGAGAAACCACATTTAGACTGCCTGGTGCCAAACCACACAGGTTGCTGGACGCCTTGCAAACCACAACTGTTGATGCCTGTGTGCAGATGCAAGATGGCAAGAAGAGCCTGCAGCAGAGCCTTGCAGGCATGAAGGTGCATGCTGTAGCTGAGCTTCACAGCCGGGAGGTGGCTTTGCAGGTACTGGGTCTTTGCACTGGCTTCTGTGCTCATATGTTGCGCAAGATGCAACTCAATTCTCCCAACTTATACTGTTCATTTCTGAAGGCGGCGCATTTTTTTTAGAGTTTACATTGCCTGTGTACAGATGCTCATGCAACACTTTGATACTTGAAGGACTGCAGTGCTGCTGGGGATTCAATGCACATTGGCATCAGCAGTTATGGCGGGTCTGCAGCTGTCAGTGCCAGGCTTGTCAGCGCACAAGCATGCTTCCATTATCAGGCATTTTACATGGCGTCTTCAGCAGGGTCTCGCACAAGAGAGCGTCAGACCATATTCCAGACACATTTAGCTGCTTGTTGCGCAAATTCAAATGAGGGGACTGCTGCAAGCCTCTCCGTGAGCTTGCCAGATCAAGGGTGTGTGTGTGTGTGTGTGCGTGCGCGCTTTGCTGACTGCTGCTGTTCCAGCATGATGCAATGAAGCGCAACCTGGCTCAGACACAGACTGCATATGGCAGCTTCCAGGAAGCTGTGAAGCGGCTGGATGCATTGGTGGAATCACACCGACAGAGGGTCAAGTAATGGCCTCTGCCCCTCAGCTGTCTGCTGCATGGGGCCTTTGACAGCAATGACGCCATGCTTGCCTTTCAGCAAGCCACTGCATTCTGGACTCTTGATTGCGTGATCTTTGCATTGGCCGGGACCACATTTGAGGCAAAACGGAACAAAAATACCATGATTGAAAGCAGACTACACGTTGCTGAAAACATGGGCCACTATGTGCAGCCTACACATAGAACAATCAGCATCTGGGGCCTCCGCATGCTGCACATATCTGGATATGCACACAAAGGTCATGTTTTGGCAGGACCCTGTGCAAGTAAGCGCTGCAAGCAGGCTTGGACAGCACCCTTTCTTGTTAGTGTCAAAATGCCTAACCTGCTATGCTGTGCAGGCAGCTGCTGGCTACAGCCAAAGCAGCAACAGGTGGCAACCCAGACGCCGGGCTGCAGGAGGAGTTCATGGCATTGACAGAAGACATTGATGAGCTGAAGCAAGATGCGTTTCGACTGCGTGCAGAAGCAGAGGGCATTGCATGTGCCAACCCCCGTGTGGTAGGCAGCCTTGCAGCTCAACAGTGTCCTTTCCTGTCTGCCAAGCGCTTCAAAGCGCACCATGACTGTATCCTTTTACCTGCTTGGGCGGTCTGCTGGCAAGGCTGCTATTGCCAGCAGCAGCACAGTACTGTCAAGCTTGCATTCCACATCCCAGCTGTTGCATGCACAATGACAAACCCCTATTTCCTCTGGATTTGACAATCAAGCAGCATGTGAATCTGGGATGCTGGTCAGATGATTGTGTCTTGATCACGTCATGCGCTGCCTGCAGCTCCACTGTCATGCTGTATCTGCTGTATCTGGACCTATGCATTGCGTCAGACTGTGACTCACAAATCTTGCTGCAGCTGCAAGAATTTCAAGAGCGCCAGAAGAAGATTGCTGACATGGAGGCAAAGCTGAAGGACAAAGATGAGGAGGTGGCCACACGGCAAGAGAGGATCAAGGAGCTGCATGTAAGCAATGTGGCCTCAGCACTGACCAGCCTTGCAAGAAAAGCTTGCAGCTTGTGCCTGACTCTGCATAGTGTCATAATTGAACCTGTACATCTGTCCATCAATTGGTATGGTGATGGTGGCATAATGCCAGCTGCAGGATAGAGTAGGTATGTCTGACCCCTGAAGAGCTTTACATGACAGGTACAACACATGTGAACGCTGTACATGTTTGGAACACGGCCTGTACTCTGTACTAGTCTCGTGACTGTGTCTGGCGATTGTTTTGAACTTTTACTTCATGTTGTGCAGGATCAATGGTATCCTGACCTCAAGAGGACAGTCAAGAAGATTGACCAGACCTTTCAGCGCAATTTCAGAGACATCGGCTGTGCAGGGGAGGTCAGCTTGGCAGAGCATGCAGACTATGACAAGTTTGCTGTTCAGATCAAGTGAGCAAATCCACAACTATGATCAAGTCACATGTGCATATCTGTGGTGTGTTCTGGGCATTATGCACATGCCCGAGTGACATCCTGCAAGAGCCACCTCAGCTCAGCGGCTGTCTGAAGTACGTTGCACACGCTGTGCAGACACCCCGTCTGACAATGCTTGCTGATTTGTCTTGGCCTGCTTCGTGCAGAAACATGCTCACTGTGTGTGTGACTTGATGATAGGGTCAAGTTCAGGGATGAGGAGGACCTGCAGGTGCTGACAGCCAACCGGCAATCTGGTGGCGAGCGATCAGTCTCGACTATTCTGTACCTGATTTCCATCCAGGTGAGCTTGACAGTGG
>JAABUO010007017.1_pt1 | contig 12893 bp, 8 predicted proteins | sample 5559291 | NCBI WGS metagenome assembly JAABUO01 (sample SAMN10711878, study PRJNA513372) | rock metagenome | isolation source: Antarctica rocks | place: Antarctica: Victoria Land, Finger Mt sud
ATTCTGATTTCTTATCGTCTTTACTATCTTTTAACAGACTAATAAAAGACGCTGCGATCTTAAAATAGCGATAAATAAAGCGTTTATAAAAGTTAACGAAGCTCAGAAACATTTAAACTTCGCGATAAATCTTCGATTTAAATCATTCTTTAATTATTTTAATTTTATCTGAGTTCATTTTTATCTCGTTTATAAATACTATAAAGCTTAAAAATTTAATCTTCTTAATGACGAATTAACATTTCTTAAGATTAACATATAATTAATAATCTTTTAAACGTTAAAACATCTCTCTTACATAACGTTAATGTTACGTTAAATCGTTATTAAAAATTAAAATATCATTTAAATATATTACATAAATAATATTAATTAAATCTCTTAACGCTTTATTAATATAGACTTAAAAAGTAGCTGAGACGTTAACTAACTTAAATGACATAACTTAATATTCGAAATGCTTATAGCGCGTGCGAAACGTCGTCTTTTATTCATCATTTTACTTAATTCGTATGCGATAATAAGCGTTCTTAAGATTCAGTTTAATAAAACATTTAAATTCGTTTAAGTAATTTAGCGTCTTAATGATTAAAGATAATAAATAACGATTCTTAATCGTAATCGCATTTAAGTCTCGATAATTAACGCATAAACGTAACTCATCATTCTTTTTAAACATAAAAAGTATAAAGACTTTTATTAATGAGACGAAATGCTTAATTTAATCTTTAATTAAAGCATTTTCGAGATAGCGTTAAAGCTTTATCAGCTTTATTTATAATAAATTATATAAAGACATGAATGACGACTTCGCGCTTTTTATTAAATTAATGACATGATCGTTCTTGTTTTACTTTAATAAAATATTAATCTTTTTCGCATCGCAGACATTCTTAAAATTTATTAATTTCTTTAAAACTTTAAGTAATGTAATTTGTTTACTCGACGTCTCTGTAACGTTAGCGTAAATAACTGTAAAGATTTCGTTTTGCTCGAAAAGACTTTTTAAAAACTTTTAAAATGTTAATATTTTAAGATTTTTAAATTTTATCTTAAAGCGTTAACTTGTCGTTTGCGAATTTATAAGAATTCTCTGATTAATTAATATTAACATATTAAAAATAGCATCGAGCTCGACGTAATTCACAGCGTAAAAAAGAATAATACATTTTTAATGTTATTCTTAAAAATTAATTATATTATATGTAAGCTTATAAACGTCGTAATAATAACGATTTTAATTATTAAGAAATCTCGATAACAATAAAACGACGCGTTTTATTAATTATAACTTTTACTGTATCACGTATGCTTAATTAATTAAATTTAGCTTTACTCTCGAGTTAACGAGCTCGAATAATAAACGCTTTTCGTTTAAAAGTTTAACTTAATTCTTAATAATAATTAAATTACGCGTCTTTATTAATCTTTCCTGCTTCGCTTACGCGTTAGCGAAGCTTAATCATTTTTTAAATATTTATTAAAAACATTAGTCATCGTTGTAATTATGTTTCACTTATTTTTTTTAAAATAATTTCTTTTTCAGTGTTTCTTTTTATCGTAATTATAATAATAATTAACTTTATTATCTGAATCGATTAATTTAAACACGCGCTTATTACTCGCACGCGACTTTAAATTTTCATCGAATTTATCATCTCTTCGTGAATTTCGATTTTCTTTATTAAAAAAGAATTTCTGATTCTTTAACTTACGTTAATTATTTTAATCAGTAAAATTCGAAGCGTCGTCGTTACGCTTGCGCGATTTAATACTTTTTAGCATTATTGCTTTTATTAAAAGCTTTTCTTTATTTTTTAATATTATATCGTTAATGACGAGAATCTTTTAACGCAGTTTCGAAAGAAGTTTAATAAAGAAATTATTAATTCTTTACGCCGACGATGTTTTAAATAAATGAGCTTTAATATCTTTCAGATACGACTTAAAGCTAGTTATACTTTATTTTAATCTTTGTTTTATTTTCTTAAATTTTTAATAAGCTTTAAGCTTTAAATTAACTGAATTGATTATTAAATTAAATAAGAATTAACGAAATTTCGTAAAAGTATAATTCGTCGTCTTAACGTTTACGTTTATCTCGTAAGATTATTAGTTCATGAAGTCTTTCATTATAAATTATATGCATTAAAGAATTTTTATTACATCGTTAAAAAAGTAGTTCGAGCTTAATTAAAACTTAATTTTTACTTTTTAAAATCATTTTTCATGCTCGTTTTCATTGTGATCTTTATAAAAACGCATCGTCTTCGACTTAATGATTTTCGCCGTGCGCGATTATTACGTTAGCTTAATTAATACTTGCGCTTTTATTTAAGCTTAAATTAATTATTATAACTTAAGCATTATTGCTTTCGATACGATAAATATATTAAAATTAATAAATAATTATTCAGTCGTTAAATCATCGTTAATAAATGAAATTAATTAATTTTAAGATTTCGCTCGTGTTTCGTCAGCGTGCGTAATAAATAATGTTAATCGTAATTTACGAGCTTTAATCTTTAATTCTGTAATTCGTCGCAAAGCACGTAAATAATTAACTTTCGCTTACGTCTTAATTAATATTTAATTCACGAATTCATTACGTAAAGTATTTTTCGAACTTTACTTTTTATCATTATTAATTACACGAGCTGATAATGAATTTGCTTAAGATCGTTTTAATGATCTTAAAATATTTTAAACTTTAGTATTAAGTTTTTTAAAGTCACTGTTATTATTATAATTGATATGTAATTTAAAGACTATCATAGCTATATTATGTCTCGAGTCTTTTCTTAAAAGAAAAGCGATTAAAACTATAAGATCGACTTCGTTAACTTTTCGCTAGCGCGCTTAAATATAAAAGACGTGAGACATAATAAATTTGCTATGATTATACTCAGTTATTATGATATTAATATGTAAAATTAATCGCTAAAAAACATTAAAAGAATAAGCTTCAGCTTATTTAATATTCTTAATGACTTCATCGTTAACACTTCGTTATTTAATCGTAATAAATCATTCTTAATACGTTATAAGAAACGTTAATTTATTAAGCGATTTTAAATCATTTAACAAGTCATTTAATCTTGTCTTTAATGAGCGCTAACGTTAAGCTAGCGCTTGCTATCATTACATTTATTCTTAAGCTTTTCTCGAGTATATTTTACTGCGTGCTCGAAATCATTATTTTATATGAAAAAAAGATCTTGTTTCATTCTTATTCAGCCGTATATAACAGATACAATATGCTCACAATAAAACTTCTTGTTAATTTTATCTTAATCTTTCTTTCAGAATATACAGAGTTCTTTAATTAATCTCGAAAAACATTCTTAAAACATTTATTCATTTTTTTCTAAAAGACGAGACATAATACAGATAAGATCGTACTCTTCGTGAAATCGTTTAATAATTCATATTTTACGATAACGATTATTATTAATTCACGTTTCATTACTTTATAGTATAATTTATTATTGTTTCTTAATTCAGTTAAGATGCTCGTGTGCTCAGATTAATTAAAGTAATCGATTTTTTTTCGAAATTAAAGACTTTCTTCGTGCTATTCGTCTGAAGAATTCTTTTTTTAATACTAAACGTATAACATCTTCAGAAACATTTTAATTTAGCTTTCAGAAAATAACTTTATACGACATCTGTTAATTCTTCGTTAAAGTACATATAAATTTAATTAAAAATTGCAGAGATTCGACGTTGAAAATAGACTTTCGTTCGCGTTAATGATGTTGCGAAGTAAGTCGTACGAAGGAGCATGCATATTAAACCTGACGAAGAATGATTTTCAGGAATTCGATTATTTTAAAATAGTTTCATTTAATGCTTCGTAGGGTTCGAGCTTCAAGCCGTAAATCGCGTGTTAACTCCTTCTGTTTAGTGGGTGTAGTAGAAGCTTTCATATTAACATGAGTAGGTAGGTGAGTAGGTAGGTAGTTGAGTAGATAGTTGAGTAGGTACGTTGATAGCTGACTGAGATAGGGGAGCTAAATATTTTGTTCGAAGCTAGTGAAGCTAGCAAGGGGGTTAAGCGAATGCGCTAACAACATTTACCCCGGTACCCTCAGGGTACTTCGGACACCCATGGTTTGTGAAATATCGGCCAGTACGAGCCTTAATAAGGGCTTTCCTGAGGAATTCAATAAACGCATTCCAAGAGGGTTTGTTTAAAGCTCTATGTAAGGGCCACTGGCATTTGCTGCGTTTGTTTCTTTGGCCAGGACCAACCACGTTATCCCTTTAGCTGGTAGTGCGAGTAGCCACCAGGATCATGCGGCCACTAACCTTATGAGGTGGAACTTGTTGACTCAGCTCGCTTATAAGACAGGCGGACATGACTTGAGGGGATACCCCATAAAGTTAGTGGCCGTATGATCCTGGACAAGGGCTAAGCCCACGATATCGCTAACAGAGATCACCTTAGCCGATGGGCGCATTACTACCTTAAGCTCCAAACAGTCGAGCAAGGTTATCTTTATTAAAGCCAGTGCACTTAAAAGGCATCAGAACATGTAAGCAACTCAATAATCCATGGACGATCTCAATCAGTAATACTTACTGCTCATCAAAGCCGTGTCTGCCACGCCTCTCATCTGGTTGGCATCAAACACTCCTCCAACTGCAGATAACGCCCGATTGCCAACAATGTGGCAAGTGTGGCCGTATCTATGGAGAGGATGGGGTAGTTGTATGGAATACAAGAGGGTGTGCGGCTACGAGAAGGTGATGTATGGGGCATGGGACGTGTATGCAATTACGAGATATCTTGTTTCCGGCCACAGGTATTGCCCTGAAGGCTACGGCATACCTAACGCCCTACGTACGTACAAGTGGTTTAAAGCTGCATGCAACACATCCTCAATAATCCTCGATCAATAGAAGATGTAGGTTCATCTCACGCCCATCACCAGACACATCCCACTCCATGTATCTCTAGAGAAGATACCAAACGCTGGCCAACGACAAGCTAAGAGCTTGGGTAAGTCGGGAGAGATTCATATCGTGATCAACTCGTCAAGCTAAGATGTTCCTGAAAGTCCCCTAGCAGGCTATTCTCCTGTACTCGTCTTGGCATGCTACCCTGTTTAGCTTTGTGGCCTCCGCAAATTTTCTAGGCCCTATAGAGATTGCTTATAGCGTTCTAGTGACCTCCATTTAGTCGGCGCATGCGTCCCCAACACCACCCAAAACAACGTCAACTTCGACATCACCCAGCGCTAGACTTGCCTCTCTTTTTGCGCCGTCATCATTGTGGAGTTCACCCATCCTTCGATACACAAATAGGGCTCCGATAGGAGGGCTTGAAACGGGGACATGTGGAATGTCTGATTCAGCGTTTTCGCAGTTCGAAAAGGATATCACCTGAGAAAGATTTGCTGTTCGAGCTGAATCATTGGCCAATAAGCAGATCCTAGGTACCATGTATAAGTCTACTCCTATCTTGGACATTCAGACACGCCCAGGCCCCCATCCCTTATGATGCTTAGATGGTGTGTATTGAACATAATGCTTACAACTTCGGCACCTTAGCGGTAGCCATCTGGCGAAGAGCTAGTCTGGAATCTACCACAAGGCCAAGCCGGTTTGGAGTAGGTACAAGTCTTTGGCCTGATCTTTTGAACTTCTATCGACCGTCGGAATAGCAAGCTCTTGGCCCTTTCTCTCAGTAGATTGCCAAGGAACTGTGGGCTGGGTAGCTCGCAGCGTCGGAAGCTCGCAGCCTCGTCAAGGGCAGGACAAGTGCTAATGATCAGAGCATTACCCGAAAGAGACATTTTACATCGACGTCTTCGTAAATAGGGGTGGATATTTTCGTTATTTTATATCAATTCTGAGATGTCCCAGGAAATATGCCCTTGTAAATCTAAGTATCAGATTTACATATGCACTATAATTTCTCCGCAGATTATTATACGTCTTTCAGTCCACCAGGACTTCTTTCAAACCAAATAATCCACAACTACTTTACCCCGAAGATTTCTTTCTAATCTCACTTTTCAAGCCTTACACCCAATTTTTCGACGAAAATTAAAGTTCAGGATGTATCTAGCGAAACCTACGATAGAAGATCCATCAGCTCGGCAGACCAGCAAGTCATCGGCGCTTGTGTTTCTAATAGGCTCCCAGACGAATCGACATTTACCATCTGCTTAATTCTATCCTAGATTATCTTCACATCTCTAGACCGCCAAGCCTGTCATGTTTTATATCTTCTAGTCCATCGTGGCACTATGAGATATGTAGCCTGCCAATATTTTCAAATATTGAGTCCTCGACTTCTCGACTTGTCAACAAGAGCAATCAAGGACTTAGGTAACACAAGCCATCCAGTAGTAGACGAGATACACAGCCTACGTCTCCTTGAATATACATCAAGTTATCGACTCCTACAAATCAAAAAAACAGTCAAATCGCTAATCGCTCGAACCTTCACTCATCAGCACACCCTCTATTGACCTCCTTACCACATGCCTCCCCTCGCCCAACCATTTCAAAAATCCCTACACCGCCATACTCCACAGCAACACCGCAGCCCGGCATCCCGCAAACAATGCACGTTACACCACAATCCCGCATACGCCGCATACTCGCCACCGCAATCTTCAAACCCAGGATCAAAATACATCAGCTGCACACACCCTTGGCCGTGTTTCGCCTGTCACAGAAATTCCGGGTAGGAGCCTTTCGCCACTCTTGTCTTCAAACAGAAATACTTCGTATCGAAGGGGGGAATTCAACACTGAAACAAACGAAAGCAAACCAGCTCGGATTTAGCTGCGGCGAGGGTTGTCGTGAGTGCTACCACACCTGAACATCTGATGATGGCAAGCTTGGTAGGATTATTCGTTGTGTGTCACTTTCAGCGTGCAGCACGGGCCTTGCCTTACTGCGGCATCAATCTCTAACCTCATAAACTCTCAAAGCAGGAATTACAGGGGAGCTACCAGCCCGGCTTCCCTCCCAAACCCAGAATTCTCCGAGCACATAATCCCAAACACCATCAAACTACCACATTCATTTCCAATGCCCGAATCCTCATTAACCAATTCTCATCACAACTAAATCTCAACTCCCCTGAATCCCCATATCCATATAATTTCGAAAAAAACCCTCTAATAAGTTTAGCTGAACCTGATCTCACTGCACCCTCGTTCCTTTAAGAATGGTTTTTTAAGACCTATATCACTCCTACGAAACCGTCCCATTCTCTGCTTTTCTCAAACCAACTTTCCTAGATCCTCAGCAAGTGCATAGATGGATTTTGTTTCTGCTATCTTCTATACCTATTAGTAATCCGACAAGACAGATGCATTACAAGATCCATCACGTTGAAAACTCAAAAATTAAACTTTCACAATGCTCTACCCACGAACCCAGAAAAAACTAATAAGGAGAAATGTCAAATCCGCAAATCCTTTGTCCGCTTTTAATTCTGGTTGTTATTTCAATAAATTAGAGATAATAGTAAAAGGCTATAGCTTAATTGGTAAAGCAAGCTGCTCATGACAGCTCAGATGAGTGTTCAAATCATTCTAGCCTTACCAGATATACACTTCCCTTCTCCCTTCGTCCCAACCAACGAATCCTTCACTTCTTCCAAGACCCTCAAAGTCTCTAAAAAACAAACAACCCCCTAATCTTAAGCTTCAAACCCCCCTCCCTAATCCACCCCATCCCCTGGTAAACCCTCACATACTAGTTCGCTTCCGCCACAAAACCCCACTCCACTCCCTCCAAACCACTTCCCTACTTCTCAACAAGGACATACACCAACCTCCCCATCTCCCTATCTTCCCATCCCCGGTAATCCATCCAAGGAAAGCTAATCCTAGCGGATATCCATCCCCTTGAAACATCTATGGAATATCTACTTGACGGTTTTAGCGAGCGAGCGAATAGAGAAAGTAAGCTGGTGCGAGGTCGTTATTGAGGCGTTTCGAGATTGGAGTAAAGCTGGGGGTTGGGTGAGGAAGTAAAGAGGAGACTTAGGAGAGGTGGTGAGAAGGAGTGGGTCAGACTAAGAGGGGTAAAAGGGGAGAGCGGTGTTGGTGGGGATATGTATGTGAGCTGGAGTGGGGGATCGAACGCTTGAGGGAAGAGAGTAGGGTAAGGTGTTGCGTAAAAAGCTTAGGCTCGCAATGTTGTCAAGCATGCTATTGTACTAGAACCTGGCCTGGTGACATGCGCACCAAGTACATGATATAGCCGTCTTTTTCCCTATATACCACGCCCATAACCCCTATTCACAAGCTCCCCTTGCCCTCGCAGCATCCCCACTCCAACCCCTTTCACCGCCACCAAATTCACGCCAACTCCATCCATCCACGCTAAATCTCACGATGAACAGAACTCCTTTCCCAATGCAACCGATGCTCTTGACTCCGCCCAGTAAGAAAATCCCCCGCAAATTCCATAAAAGCCGCTAATACTCATTTAATCGTTAACCTCATCGTCGTCCTCGACTGAGTCCTCGTCTTCGTCCGTATCTTCATACACCCCTCCAACCCTCCTTCGCTGCGATTCGTCGTTTCCAACCGCTACATCATAACTCGGCACCTCTGGTCTCGGACTCGCGTTTCTCAACAACGGTCTCGCTTCCCCCCTCTCAACCTCCCTACTAGTCCTGCGACTTCTGCTGAGAATAGACCCCTCCGGACTTGTATACTCCGGCGGCGGCTGTCCGGGGAAATCAAGGGTTTCTACCGCCCTTGTATCTCGACTCGTGCCTTCGCCGACGTCCTCGTTGGAGGGGATGTGGGTGAGTTGCGCAAGCGAAATTTCGGTAGGTGAACGCATGGGCCCGGGACTCATGGGAGGGGCGGAGCGCGATTGCCCGCTTCGAGAGCGTGAGTGCCGGGTATTGGTGTATGAAGACTGGGTTGCTTGGTTGCCTCCACCGTCTCGGCCGGCCTCGAGGAGGATACTTCCCTGCTCGCTCCCGTACGGTGGGGGAGGAGCGAGACTTCCCGTCATTGGCGCTAAACCCCATTTTTTGACATTTGCTTCTATGAATACAAATCCGCTCTGGCCAAAGTTGACGTGCACGGTACAGGGTCCGTTGGCGCCAACCGTCGGGAAGAAATTTTGGGTTTTGAGGCTGTGGGCGACGTCATCTAACTTTTTGCCGTTGCGAGTGAAGAAGACGGTGCCGGTTCTTGGGCGGTAGCCAACACCGATGACATCGCCTTGGACGTACTCGGGGGCGTATTCAGTGGGGTTAAAGGGCTGGTTGAAGCGGCGGTGGCCGGTGGAGGTGTACGCTAATGAGGACTTATGCCAACCTGTGATGGTTAGCATGAAATCAGAAGCGTGGATACGGGGAGTTACTGACCTGGTAGTCTGAAGAGGGGATATGGCTTTGTAGAGACTCCTATACTTATCATAGATGATTCTGGCTTGTCGTAGATCTTAGCCTCCCAATAGTAGACCTCATTTTGCTTTGGTATAGGTAGGTTGCTCTGAACACTACATTCCGAATCGAAAAACTCAATCTCTGTTCGCCCTTCGACAAAGCAATTAGCAATCTCAAGTTCCGGCTCGAATTCCCACGCTGATACGCCCTTTTCCTGTATAGCTAAAAACTGGGAGAGCGAGATGTCGGTCTGGAACGATTCTGGAGGGTTGGCTTGTATGAATGCTGTAAATATCCAGTATTAATAGAGGATCATCCATGAATACGCATGGCCCGCAAGGTCCAGAAGCACCTACCCTTGGCCCTCAGATACTCGAGCCGCTCGATATCATTCATCTCCTCCAACGCCTCGGCCTCCTCTCTCGCCAACGCCTGCTCATCGTCATACTCTCCCGGTCTACCTATTCGATCCAAGAATATCCTTCCACGGCTCGTATACCTGAAGAAGTAGAATATAGCGAAAATGAGAACGACGAAGGCGGCAGAACCAAAGGCTGAGAGCATGCCGATGAGGATACCCTTGCCGGTCGAGCCATTATTACTGCTGATGTTTATGACGATATTGGTACTTTCATGGGGTGGTGTTTCTTGCCATCGTGGAGAGATGTCTGTGGGCGAAGGGTAGGTGGGAACGAATGATGTCGAGAGTGTTGTCGAAGGAGCTTGCGGATCGTCGTTCATCGTCTTTGTGATCTACAGTGGCATCTGGGAGTAAAGTCTCGTGGTGTTGACAACATTCAGGAGTGAATCGAGCCTGGTTGTAAACAGTTCAGCTGTGGATTTGGTGAGTTCCAGAACGCAAGCCTTCGTGCCTACAGCATGCGCCTCGATCCGGAAGAGTGGCAGCTAGTATGATATTACATAAACATAGATCCGCCAGCCTGCCCCTCCACCTGAAGGACTGATTATTTACGAGTAAGAGGCTCAGAATGTCTGATCTAGCTATGACCGATAACAACCCCACCCGGTACAATTCGTCAAAGTCAGAGGCTATATAACTGCATCCAACTCCACTTTATATCCCATGAAAAGATAATCCCGCTTACAGCTCCGCTTCTTCAGCCTTTCCTCCACCCTTCTGCTTCTCCTGCATCCTCGTCAAAGTTTTCGCCTTAGCCTCCTCGACCCACTTCCCATATGCGCCTTCCCCATCTTTTAGCTTAGCCCCTACGACACCCTTCAACATCTCTCCAATAAAACCAATAAAGTTATGTCTTCGCAGAGCGTTCTCCCACTGCCACGCATTTCTCTTCTGCTCCTCCCGATACAGCCAGTCCTGATCTCCAATCTCCCTCGCCCGCAAACGCAGGTCGCGCACCATGGCTAGGAGATTGAAGCGTATCTCGTGCGCAGGGTAGCGCTCTATTCGGCGTTGGAGGACGGTGATGACTTTATCTGGAAACTCATCGAACGTGCAGCTACCGTGGGAGATAGGGACGGGTTGTAGACCATCGAGCTCGTAGAGTACGCCATTAATGGGGGTATATGCGATGAAGTGGTAGACGTCGTCATCTTCTGTCGCTTGCCGCTGAGCTTCGTCTATAAAGGGCGAGGAACGAGCGAAGGAGTTGTGGACATCTCGGATTAGCTCCGAGTTTGAGAGTGCTTCGCCTCGTAGCTATAAGGGCAAATCAGCTTGCTAGTAGACGCGGAGATCCTGGGAGCGGTACGCACGTCTGATGGGAAAGCGCCCGTGAATTCTCTAAATTCCTTTAGCTGCGGCCCAATTTCCACCTGGTCTTGCTTGTTCAAGAGAACTGATAGCAGTGCTTGGGTACCACATGCATTCTGGATCGTCTGCGCTGCAAAGAAGAGGTTCTCTGCAGCCTCAAAGTCGAATTGGCCGTCTTTGGGGACATCTGCCGGCTTATCACCCGTAGGGTATTTGAAGAGGAATATAACTCCGTAGACAGGACTGTGCGAGATGGAGGTGTCAGGTGTGGGACTCTGATGGGACCGCTTTTCCCACAACGCACCTTTGTTGCCGCAGGAACTCGGAGTCAAGAGCTACGAGCTCTTCAAACTGAACATCTTTGACACCCAAATTATTGATTAGATAGGTAAATACGCCCTGAAGGATCTAATTAGCTTTGTTGAAGTCTCACGATGGTATCATATGCATACTGCATCAGATTCAATTGTGTTCCATCCTGCGGACATCCTAAAATCTTGTTATCAAAGAGCTGTCTCGGGATCTGCGAGAAAGTTGGAGGCGGAAGGAGGTTTCACCGCCCTCCTCAACCCGATACAGTCAACAACTTGATGTATCGGGCGTCATTAAATCCTCAAAGCTACTAATATCAGCCATGTTGGTTAAAATGAATGTGATTTGTCTTCTGTTATTCACATAGATGATGAACATTTAATTCCAGGTGCTACATTATTCAGTAAAGCATTATTGAATTAGTATTAAACACTGTGGTACTCAATACCATGATCTGCCAAGGGGGATTTCTTCCTACAGCCAGATACTCCATCAAAATGCCGCTGTAAAGTTTTTTCAAAACCTATCGATGCTCTTCCAATCCCTTGAGTCCCGCTTGCTAATATTGCAGTAACAACACTCTAAATCCATCGTCAGCACGTTGCATCGTAAGCCTTATGTTATTGATATAAATTGTTCAACGTGACCTCGAAATCTGATCATGTCACAAGGCTTGTATCAAACAAACAGATTAATACCCCGGGTTAGTACCGTCGTTCCTTATTCTTTTGTAAAGACTCGTCATACTGGGGTGCCCTGGATCTCCGGTTAGGTCCACTATCACGCCCACAATATCGGGGCCACAAACTCATTGCTATAGCCCGGCGAGTGTCCTCCAAACGTAAAAGCCTGTTCATCACCAGTGTAGCCCGGGGAGTAGGCAGGCGATTCACCCCTGAAACTGTACGCCGACAGTGAACGGTTATCCAAAGAACCGTCACTCAGTCTTGGCGAGTGCTCAAAGTGCTGTGAGTTTCGTTGAGATGACGGGGACCCGTAGCGAAGAAACGGAGATGCTGGAGTGCTCAGATCTTCCAAGCTGCGGTTCGGGACCACTGGGAATGGACCTGCGAAACCGCTCGGATAGCCAGCGGGTGTTCCAGGCGGGAAGCTGGGAGTGCTCGGCTGAGACCCGATGTTTAAATGCTGGAAGCCATAGGGGCTGTGCTGTGCTGGTATCTGAATCTGAGATGTTTCGTGGGTCTCCGTGCTCTCGAGCCGATACCTTGCTAGCATCAAGCGCGAGAACTGCATCATGCCGTCTAGATCCGCAGGGTCCAGTGCTCCGAGGCGTGTGGTGCCTTGACTGTACCGAAGCTTGCTGTCAATTTCGTTGATTGCGCCAACTGTTAGCGATCCTAGGGCCGCACCACCGAGCTCGGGTAGCGAAGAATCAACTGCGAGAGCTATAGTATATAGCTGAGCGAGGAGGACCATGGCTGAGCTCTCGATCTCGTCAGCTTGGATAAG
>JAABUO010007018.1_pt1 | contig 12892 bp, 7 predicted proteins | sample 5559291 | NCBI WGS metagenome assembly JAABUO01 (sample SAMN10711878, study PRJNA513372) | rock metagenome | isolation source: Antarctica rocks | place: Antarctica: Victoria Land, Finger Mt sud
TCAGGTGTACCGGAATCACTAGTATGGTTGTTTTGTGTAGAGTGTTTAAGGGGGAGGAGGGGAGGGGGTGTGGAGGGAGATGAGGTTTATGGGCGAGGGGGTAGGCAAGGAGGTGCTGATGACGGTGGTGGAGTTAATGAGATAGCCGGGGATGTTAGATACGGGGACTGCTGAATGGAGGAAAGGGCCATCGATTATGAACGGCAGTGCAAGCAAAAAGAAGCTTCGGGGATGGCGGCGTGACTGCTGTGCAGTGGTCTAGCTGCACGCCTTGTCACCAAATACCTTCGACACGAAAGACGCGCATACGATGATTTGTCATTGGCAAAAGGAACCGAAGGCCGCAACATGCGGTGAAAGAAATCTAACGTGCGTTATGCAGGGGAAATGGGTGTGCATCCCCCCTGCCGGCCTCCTTCCCCTGAAGCAAGAGGATGGAAGGAGCCGGGGCTGGGTCGGATGCGGACGGGATGGAAGGGCTGTGAGGATAAGGAGGAGGGGAGGGATGAAGAGGTGGTTGGAGGAAGGTTGGATTGAGGGGGCGGTCTGCATGGGATTGAGAGTTCATGAATCCTTGTTGGGTTCAGGTAGTGAGCGAAACATCCTCCGTTAACCGATCACAATCACCCTAGCATCAAAATCCTCATCAAGCCTTCAGCCTTTCTATTCCCACTATGTGCGTCCTCGCTCAAGCTACCAACTATTGACAAGAAAGTACAAATTGCGCCCCACCGCCTTTTTACTAAAGAAGCCAGCAAAAAGAAGCCAGCATAACATCCAGGTTCTCTTTCCCTGCTGCTGCGCAAACCGCCAGACTTTTTTCAGAGTGACCTTGTTCCCAAGCAAACGCCAACAAAGGAAAAATAAATAAATTTTGCCGCCGGTGGTTATCGTTTATTTATCCAGAGCTTGCGCGCTTGAGAGATGTATTAACATGGTTTTGAGCTCGTGACTTCGTGAAATCGTCCTTCGATTTTGCCCCCTGATCCCGTGTACGTATTCCAGTGTTACCTCGACAGTCCATTTCCTTCCGTGCGTCTGATGCCATTTTTTTGCAAAGATCGCAGAAGTTCAAGGGTGGCCGTGAGGCATGCCCGAGCCTCCATCGACCTTTGGCCTCGTGCCACTGAATGACCCTCGGGATGGTCTCCGCTTCTTGCCGCTCTTTCTCTCGTCTTCACTTTGACTAGGACTTTCACCGCCTTGGGCTTCATTGCGTAGCTGCTCTGCGCGGTCCGAGAGGACTTTTGCTTGCTCTGCAGCCTTTTGGGCTCGGATCTGCTTTCGCCACATGCTTGCGTACCGGCCTTTAAGAGACAGGAGCTGGTCGTGTGTCCCGCTTTCGGCTACCTTGCCGGCGTGTAGGACTAGGATTTGATCTGCAGTGGTGATAGTAGATAGACGATGCGCTATGACGAGGGTAGTGCGGCCTTGAGAAAGTTTGTCCAGGCCGGTCTGGATATGTTGTTCGGTCTCGCTGTCTAGGGCTGCAGTCGCCTCGTCGAGGAGGATGATCCGTGGGTCTTTGAGTATTGTACGAGCGATGGCCACGCGCTGCTTTTCCCCTCCGGATAGCTTTAGCCCACGCTCTCCGACCCGAGATTGATAGCCATCAGGGAAGGTTAAAATCTTCTCGTGGATACTGGCCGCCCGGCAAGCGTTGTATACTTCCTCATCCGTGGCAGAGGGGTTGGCGTACTTGAGATTGTACATAAGGGTCTCATTGAATAGAACAGTATCTTGTGGCACCACGCCAATGTGCCGACGCAAAGAGTCGATTCTGAGGTCTTTGACATCTCTACCATCAATCTGGATGCTCCCTTGGTTGATGTTGTAAAAGCGAAAGAGCAAGCGAAAGACGGTCGACTTGCCGCCACCAGATTCCCCAACGAGGGCCGTCGTTGTTCCCGGAGCACAGTGGAAGGTTAAACCGTTCAGAGCTGGCTTCCTTGGGTCATAGAAGAACTCAACGTCGTTGAAGTTGATTCTTCCTTCACAAGATGCGAGAAGTTCCGCGCTTGGCTCATCAATAACAGTGGGATGCTCCTTAAAGAGCTCCAGCAAGCGCTCCGAGTTGATCATGGCAGACTGTATGGATCGGTAAAACGTACCAAAGAAATTCAATGGACCCTGAAGTTGAGCCATATAGGTCAAAAGCGCGACAAATCGTCCTACAGGACGCTGACCAGTTGTGACCTGATACGCAGCAATAAAACAGGTGATGAGCAGCCCCAGCATGAAAACGAGGTTCTGCGAAACATTCATTATATTCAAAGAAATTAGGACTTTGTACTCGGCGTTCTGATAGTCTTGTACAGCGCTACGGTATCGGTTAAACTCATATTGCTCTGCGTTGAAGTATTTCACTGTCTCGTAAGAAACCATAGAATCGTTCTTGACAGCGTCCTCTTGCCGGCTTGAGTTGACCATTTCTCGGCGGATTTCCGCTCGCCATTGGGCCAAGCGAATGGTAAGGTATAGATAAGCGAATGTTACAATGGTAACGACAAGCGCGTAGTAGGCGTCGAAAGCGATGAGGAAATAGCCGATTGCGACGGCAAGATCAATTAGCATGGGAAACACTTGGAAGGTTACCTGTTCAAGAAATGTGTTGATTGAATTTCCTTTGCTCAAAGCCGAGAGCACCTCCCCAGTTTTCTTGCCCAAATGGAAATCTAGGCTTAGACCATGTACATGCTCAAATGAGGCGGTTGAGAGCTCTTGATAAGAGTACTGGCTGATGGGAACCCAGAGTGTCCCTCGTAGCGCTCCCAAAAGACCGTTGTTGCCCTGAAATAATCGATAAAGGATGTACAAGAGTATCTGGCCCCATGGCAGCCCTGAATAAGTTCCGTGTTCTCCAGATAATAGGTCTGTAATCGCTCCAGCTTGGATTGGGACCATAACGTTGACCACTCGGGCAAGCATAACGAGAATAAAGCATACTACAACAGTAATCTGCAGTCTGAGCGATTTAGCAGGCCAGAGGTAGGGGAAGAAGAGCGAATATCCTCGAATATATTCCCACCAGCTTTTCGAAGGAATTGTTGTTGGCCTTATCCAACCAGATGTCTCTTTTTTCGCCTGAACAGGAGGGGTTGTAGCACCATATGCGTGCCCATTGGGTGTTCTATTCCGCATGGCATGGCCGTCGAGTAGACTTGTCGACTCTTGTGGGCTTCCATTCTCCACTTGATCAAGCTTTCTCTTCTTCGCTTGCCGGAGCGTTACAAAGAGGGCATAGAAAACCACGAGGGCCATTATCAACAGTATGCGCACAATGTCGATGATGATCTCGATACCTTCCCATATAGTAACCCCTCCTCTCATCTGACCACCCTCGGGAGCCCCTGCTTTTGGTTCACGGTGCTGGGAGGTATAGATTGCTAGAGAAGCTCCGAACAAGACCAATTCTAACGCAAGAGCTACTATCCATGTTAAAAGGTGAGCTACGGTAGGAGACGGTTTTGTGTCGAGGATAGATATGAGGAAGAGGGTATAGACGAAGAAGCAGGCCACCACATAGATCTTCAGCAGCTATGTCAGTATTGTCGGCTCAAGGGTCTCTTCTAGGTACAGACATACTGCCACAGCTTCACCGCACCACCAATTGTCCTTTCTGTTGAAGAGCGCATGTAGAATCACGACCACAGCGTTACCAAGAAAAGTAAGGATGGTGCCAACCAACAACCATTCGAATAGTAGCTTCTGCCCCCGAGTGACATCTAATGTATGTTTCTCCTGCTTTTCCTTTGCAGACTGCGCGACTTTCTGCGGTAGAGGCTTCCCACCCGGCCCCGCCTGGTCTGTGGAGGGGTAGATAACGCCGTCGCTGGAGGCATTGACAATGCTATGAGCGGTAAAGGCGACCAGAAAGAAGGCTAAGAGAATGATAGGAGAAGAATAGTGAGTGTATGCTAAAACATCCTGGGCAGTCTCATGTGAGACCCATGACTGAGGAGCCCAAGTCAATATTGAGGAAGTCATCATCGATAACGATGAAGCAGATATCATCCCAAACGCCGGTTACAACCCTTTGAACATTTCAGGCTGCTCTCACAATAAGATATGCAGAGGCAGTTTCATGCATATGTCACCCTTTATACATGATGGTTGGTGTAGGTATGTAAGAAAGTGGCGAAATAATAATAGAGAGTCGCGTGAGCAACAAAGTTGAGATATCTAGTACTCTTTAAGTAGGATGAAGAGCTTAAATCCTTATTTTTTAATTGCGGGACCTACTCTAAGTCCGCACACGAGTCTCGATAACTAAATCGCTTACTATTAGCGGTGTGGAAGGTTGACTTTGCCGCTAAGGCAGTAACGACAACCCGGGACATGGCCCTCATGTCCCTAAATCTCTAGTTAAAGGCTCACCTAGACTGTTACTGCTCTAGAGTCATTGGGTTATCACTAACAGAGCTTGTCCGACGCTCTCAGATGCAACCAATGCAAGCCAATAGCTGCTGCTACGGCCAATGATGTGATAAGGCGGGTCACCATCTCGAACCCACATTTGCCGCGTACCTTGAACTTGTACACGTTGAGGGAACACGCTACTGCAAACCAGTCGTGGTCTCCAACAAAGCCTGTCGAGACTCAGATCAACGTTAATTGTACAAGGGTACCTGTCCGTCTTCTCAGATTGCCATCTCATCGCCAGCTGGCGATTTAAGCAAGCCTCGCAGCCTCGCAGACTCGAAGGCGCCAATGGAGGGCCTCGTGACGGGCGGAGGCTCTTCTCCTCTCGAGCTTACCCTTGCCCGGCCCTGACCCCGGCAATGTCCGTCAACCCTTATGACGAAGCTCCAGTTCCTCCTCCCCCTCCAGCCCCGCCTCTTCCCCCACCGCGCTATGGCAATCGAGCCGCGAATGCCATAGTACGCTTTGCCCAGCCCTTCATCTACGGCTCTCGGCCGACCAGTGCCGATGGCAACAGACCAACAGATCGTAGACCATCGCTACCGAGTGTGGGGTTACCAAGGAGCTCAAGGTAAGCTACAGCTTCAGCATTACTATTCTACAAGATATATCACTGACTACTAACATAGTCCCTTGTCATCAAAAAGCACTGCTCACAAGACTGGCATCCCGATAGTCGCTCTAGACATTTCCCCCTACAAAACACATGCAGTCCTTGCAGGACGCGATATATTGAAAACAGTCCAAGTGTCGGGGTCTGCATGCGCAGAGGATTTCAACTTACGCGCCGCGATTATCGCATATGCTTCAACCCATAATGCTTCTCAAGGGGCAATATCGGCAAGACACAAAGATCAGCTAGCTGCAAATGATGTTAAGTGGTCTCATGGAAGGTTCGATAGCACTATCGCCACTGCTGCGGCGAATGGTCAAATCGTTGTCTACGATATAAACCGGCCGGGGGTGGAGTTAGCTCGATTACACGAACACAATCGTCAAGTGCATAGGGTTGCTTTCAACCCTCACCAAGGCGCTTTGTTACTTTCTGGGAGCCAAGATGCTACCATTCGGCTTTGGGATCTGCGTGATCTGGCGGGTGATAGAAGTGTGATGACATGTCGAAGCCGTTACAAGTATCCAGGAAATAACGAGGGTGTTCGGGATCTGAGATGGTCACCTACGAATGGCGTTGAATTTGCTGCTGCTACTGATAATGGGGTCATTCAGCGCTGGGACTTTCGGAGAGACAATGTTCCATTGCTCAAAATCAACGCTCATGAAAAAACATGTCATTCTATTGACTGGCATCCAGATGGTAAACACCTGGTTAGTGGAGGAGCAGACAAAAATGTCAAGATCTGGGATTTCTCCTCGACGGATCGTAGAATGAAATCTTGCTGGCAACTCCGGGCACCAAGGGGGATTCTCAATGTACGCTGGCGTCCTGCTTGTTGGGCTTCCGAAGGGCAAAATGCAGGAAGTTGGCAATGCACTCAGCTTGCGACCTCCTATGACCATCAAGACTCACGAATCCATATTTGGGACCTTCACCGACCTTTCATGCCGTTCAGGGAAATAGATCGCTATGAGACAGCGCCTACTGCGATGCTGTGGCACTCGGAGAGTCTGTTATGGACTGCGGGCGTTGCAGGCATGTTTACACAGACTGACATGAATTTCGCGCCAAAAGTCTCCGACCGAAGAAGTCTCAATGTCGTTGCAACTGCACCAGATGGTCAGATCAGCTTTTTTTCCGAGAGACGAGGTCGCCGACGGAGGTCATTGGATCACCTATCCGAAGCATTTTTACAAAGGAACAATAGTTTACCCATTAGTGGCGAAAAGCTCAGTGGCAGTCATAGCGCAACCGAGGGCAGTCTCGAGGAAACCAGTCTCCTAAGCTCATCATTCAAGAATCGTCATCGTAGACCGCCGAGTACTAGGTCATCTAAATCGTTGGCAAGTACACCACCAACTGCCAGCACTGGTGGACCTATTGGTAGGCTAGACGAAGCTGTGCAGGAACAATCCGTCTATCACCCAAACCAAGTAGCCGTATATGGGCACATACCCGGATTGTTCGATGCCAATGCATTCAAATTTCTTGCCGACTATTATAGACTTCCTTCGGTACAAAGAGGCATAAATAACGATTTCTGTTTCCAGCAAGTTATGAGTGACACGTTAAAGGCAAACGCAGTGCTCGCAAGACATGTTGGCCTGTATCGCGAATCGCAGAGCTGGAAGGTGTTAAGTCTAGCTGTTGAGAAGGAGTTCAGCGACAACACTCACAACAATTTTCGACATGGCAATATCAGTTTGGGTCAGGTTGAAGCCGCTCGGCAACCGGCGTTGAGCAGTGAGATTCGCAGTTCAGTCATCGAAAAGAGCTCCCTGGGAAAATTGTCCGAAGCTTTACCGAGCAAACCTACAGCAACTTTATCCCTAGAAAACGGATCCAACATAACTACACCGATCGCCAGACCCATACCCGATCCTTTGACACAGGCAGAAGCGCCGAAAAACTTGTCTTCCTTAGACGACAAAGAGCCTCTTCTTTTACCGGGTCCTGCTTGGGAGAAGCGATCGCACGCTTCGCAAGCATACCCTAGCTCTGAACTGGTCAAATTGATGACATCGAATGCTGTCGACGAAGTAGCAAATCCTGAGCAGGATGGCATCACTGGTCGTGACGTCCTCCTGCAGCATGCCTCATATTCTCATCATAGTGCAGGCTGTGCGTCGCCGCTCATGGGCTTTCCAGACATTGAGTCTACGATCATGGAGCGTCGAGCTGCCATCGAGAATTATATGCCAAAGCCCCGGAATCTAGTGCGGCTTGATCAACCAATACCGTCATTAGCAGGAGGCCTCTTTGCACCTAGACTTGATCGGCATGACTCGAACGAAAGTTTCCAGAACTCTCAGATGTTTTCGGCATCCGAAGGCAGTTCATTCCCTCAAGATTCACTAACAGGCTCTTTGGACATGACAGACTCCTTTGGAAGTATCAGAGAGCCCCTAAAGTCTGGGTTAACGTCTGAAATCCATACTGATATCCGGGGACAAGACTACGATTCTTTGAACTGGAGATTGGAGTCAGGGTCTAGTGCAATTGGCGGCGTTTCTCCAGCTAGACCAAGTTCATCCTCACTGCGCAATAATTCAGACCCACTATTTCACACGGACTCGGAGACCTTCTCTTCTCCAAGCGCTACAAGTTCACCTATTCTGCGCCCGTCTCATCCTATATCTCCTATCATTCATAGCGACGACGTTGAAAATGCCGAAGATGCTACAAAACCTCTAGCTGACGGCAGGACAGAGTCGGCGACAAATACAATACCCTTGGAATATTCTCCTCCATTAAATTGTTCGCTAAAAACGCCCCCATGGACATCCAGTGCTATGCTTGAGCCTTTCATTACCTACTATACCAATAATCTCTCCTCGGTTCAACTGCCTACCCAACTCCTCCTTACCCTCGCACCTCGAATCTCTCATTCTATACCGCCTGCTCTCATACTTTCCGTGCTGCTTACCTACCACGCGCAGTTGAGTTCGCTCTCTCTTCATTGTCAGGCGGCATATATCCGCAATCTTGCCCATCCTGATTACCCAGATGTCTCGGACCATGGAGCCTATGGTATCACACCTGGTGGACCCTGGTGTACGGTCTGCCGGAAGCCGAGCAAAGGCGATAGGCCACGGTATTGCGAGCGTTGCAGTCAACCTTGGGCCCCTTGCCCCGTTTGTAACGGTGAGGGTCCAATACATGCAGCTCGAGTTGATAATGTTGATGAGGCTCCGGATCCTAAGTGTATGCGATCGCGGGGGGCCGGCTCACTGTGGGCGTGGTGCCAAGGGTGTGGGCATGGCGGACATGTGGGCTGTCTACGTATCTGGTGGGATGATGCTTCAATTAGTGAAGGAGGCTGCGCGGCAGATGGATGTCTTCATGATTGCGTGATGGGTGCAAGGCGGGAAGAGGTTTTGCGGAGAATGGGTGATAGCAAGAAAGAAGGGACAGTAAAAGGTGATGAGTGGGTTGTTGGAGAGAGCCGAGCAGTTGAGGAGGCAAGAGGCTTAGTGGTTGGTGCTAAACCCGGGCGGAATGGTAAAGGTAGAGCAACATTGCAGAGGCAGAATAGCCAGAGGGGCATAGGCACAAGAAAAGCGTCGCCCCGTGGGAATCTAGGATCTAGGACTGGGAGTGCCGGGAAGAAAGTAAGGCTTGTGGTCCCGGAGAAGGAAGGAGAAGCTAGGGCCCCCAAGGAAGATGATACACTAAACAGGACCAGTGCATCGGCGCCTTGAGGGATTGGAGCAGTTATAACATTAGGCTTTCTGATACTCGTTGGGGAAGATGTATGATATCTGATGGTACTTACGTGAGTAATTGGCGAACGCTCGGTATATAGGTAGATATATCTGTGCAAACATAAGTAACTCCTACTTTACTTAAGAGTATAGAGGAAGATCGATATGGCTACCTTAAGGGTTGGCTGGCGAATCACATGACCCACGTATTCAACGCTTACCCAAAATTAAGCGAAAACTGCATAAGCACATCACAGCAAGAGTTGACTACGAACAAGTCAAATCACCATAACCCACGAGTTCTTTTCCGGCCAAAAATCCCACACTCCTCACGATGGAAAACGAAAAGGGTGAACTCGTCGACCTGTAAGCCAGCTTCCTTCGAAATCCAACATTACCTCCAAAATCCCAACGTATCTAACCCCCCACCCTCACAGTTACGTCCCCCGCAAATGCAGCGCCACCAACCGTATCATCAAAGCCAAAGATCACGCCTCGGTCCAAATTTCGGTCGGTAAGGTCGATGAGAACGGCCGGTACACGGGGGAAAACCAGGTGTATGCGCTCTGCGGGTTTGTGCGCGCGATGGGGGAGGGTGACGATAGTTTGAATAGGCTGGCGCAGAGGGATGGGCTGTTGAAGAATGTATGGAGTGGAAGCCGGCAGCGCTAGGTTGGGGGTTATGAAGAGACAGAGGGGCAAGGTGAGTTATCTTCGCAGTGGGATTGTGGGATTGGAGCGGAGGCTAACTGATTTTTAGGATTGCTAAGATGGTACTGGATTGAGAGATTTGGCAGGGCCATTTAAGCGCTTCTTAAAGAACGTTTTTTTCGACAACGCTCTGAGTCTCATGATCGATCTTCTTTCCTTTACACAATGCTCCTGAAGGTGTCCCTACCCCTTCCGCTACCCACAATTTGCACGTAACCCGGTCCATCTGTCCTCCTTGCCTGAGCAGCTCTGCGCGAGCTCATCAAGGCTTCCTCATGCTGTCTCATGAATGAGGGAGTACACAGAAAGTATACGCCAGTGGCCGCAGATGAAGTATTGTTATCACAACGAACTCGCCTGCTGAAGAGATAGGACTTTCAAGTTTACTAGGCTTATCACAGATACGGGCGGGACATTATTATTTAAGGAACGTGAAGACACCGCTATTAGGATCCACTCTAGTTTCCATCTATGTTTCTTAGACTCGTTGGTTTCATGGCTTTATTGCTGGGATCAGTGCTCGGCCTCCCCATTCTCATTACAGTACGAGAAAGCCTACTTCGATGCATCACACAAGTCATATTCGTTTCTTTCATCTTCGAGAACGAGGTTGGAATCCGCATGTTCTCCACCAATGATCAGTCCAACCACATCGCTGTCCAAAGACCGTGTTCCAAAAGTACGTATCAAGCAAGGCCCAACTACCACAATTTGTTAAGAGCACTAAGCAGTACGAATACTCGCCATCTGCGCTTTGGAGCCGTCCTCGTTGTAATTCCATGGTCCTGATGCCTCTATTTTGCAGAATATTCGTCGCAAGCAAAGTTCCTCATACCAGTATATTGGTTTCCATTCAAGAAGTCCACGTCACAAGGTGAAAATTGCATTGTGTGAATGGAGAGTCGCTCTCATTTCTTCCAAATCCTCTCAATCTAAATCTTCAGCCTACCAGGCGCGTTTTACATGACTCTTGCCCGTTGGTTAGCCATGAACTCGACGCTCAGGTTTCCGGCCATGGGATATCTAGGTAGTAAAACTGCTCGATAAACCCTAAGTTTTCAAGTAGAAAGATTGTTCCGTATCCATCACAGCATAAATTCCAGCAGTGTGATGCGGTATGTACTGTAAAACCTCGCTATAACGATGAGGTTTTTCATAAAATCTACATCGTTGTAGGGAGGATATCGTTATATCAAAGGCGGGCATACATACAAAATAATCCCTGTTGATCTCGAAATATAAATGGTTATAAAGAGGATATCGTTATATCGAATATCGTTATAGCGAGGTTTTACTGTATCTATTGTAAGTGTTTAATGTTTAACTGGAGTCTATCTCTATTCTGAAAATTCGCACTTTTGTTTTGTGCATAACGAATATACACGTTTCAGTATACTTGAGCTTCCCAAAGAGAAGTACAACTTGAATAAAGGAGAAGGTCAGCTAGAAAATAGTACGTAGCTTTGCTTTGTTCGATGGTCCGCTCGCAGGGGTGAATCTGTTCGCTTATCTCAATTCCGATGTCAATACGTCATTAATTTGCGCTAAAGGTCGCGATCTACGATTCGCGACTTTGGACGCTTCTCCGTCTTACAAAGCTGGTGAAAATCCTTGTTTACACGAGCTTAGCACCTTACAGAGGTTCTGCATGCTCAAAATACCCAAATTTGCGAGAGCTGCAGCTGCATCTTCTAACACGTCTTTCAAAGGCCTTTCTACAGAATTGCGACTCTTGCAATTGGTTGAACCCAAACCCCGAATACTACAACTCCAATACAGTATGTCCGCGAGTGGCAGCAAACGCAAGGCAAACGGAGCAGCCGAGGCTCCTCAGAAGAAGGCCAAAAAAGATGTGCCAGCCTTTAAGGACTCTAAATACGAAGAAAAATACAATATCGTCGACCGCGAATTCTACCCACCTGAAATGACAAACGCCCGATGTCTTCAGTACAAAAACAACGAGCTCGAACGCCCGATTGAGACGCTCGAAAGGGCAGAAGAAGAGACGCAAAGCGATCGTGAGGGAATAGAAGTAAAGGAAGCGGTTGTACATTGGTTTAAGACTGATCTTCGAACTCAAGATAACAAAGCGCTACATCTGGCCTCTGAGAAAGCGAAGAGCAAGGGTGTCCCTTTGATATGCCTACACATCATTTCACCTCAAGATTATAAGGCTCATATGACAAGCCCTGTTCGAGTCGATTTCATTCTCAGGACGCTAGAGGTCTTGAAGGAAGATCTTGGTGAGCTGGACGTACCTTTATACGTTGAGACTATCGAGAAGCGAAAGACTATACCGAGTAGGATCCTTGAGTTATGCGAGAAATGGGGCGCGAGCCACCTCTTTGCGAATGTCGAATATGAAGTTGACGAGCTGAGACGCGAAGCCAAGATGACTAGGATGGGTTTGGAAAAAGGAATTGCCTTTACGGTCGTACCTGATACATGCGTTGTAGCTCCCGGAGAGCTTAAAAGCCAGACTGGGAACCAGTATGCTGTCTATAGCCCATGGTTCCGCGCCTGGATTGCATATCTACACTCTCATCCAAATCAGCTGGATTTGTTCAAATCTCCCGGCAAGAATCCCGCAAGCGCACGGGAAATTTTCAAAGACCTCTTCGCGTGCCAGATCCCAGAGGCACCAGAAAATAAACGCCTCACTAATGAAGAGAGGAAGCGATTTCGGAGCATGTGGCCACCGGGCGAGCACGAAGCACAGGCTCGATTGGAGAAATTTATAAAAACGAAAGCCAGCAAATACAAGGACGAAAGAAATTTCCCAGCCTCCAACGCTACCGCTGTTTTGAGCGTACATTTTGCCTCGGGTACCTTATCAGCCAGGACAGCCATTGCGCGCGCAAGGGACTCTAATTCCACAAAGAAGCTTGACGGCGGCAATCTCGGTATCGTAAGCTGGATATCAGAAGTCGCATGGCGAGATTTCTACAAGCACGTTCTGGCCCATTGGCCCTTCGTCTGGTAAGCATCCCCTATCCCCTTCTCAATCCCCCCATCGCACTAACCATCACCAGCATGAATAAACCATTCAAACCCGAATACACCAACATCGAATGGGAGTATTCCGAGGAACTATTCTCCGCCTGGTCCCAAGGCCGCACCGGCTACCCCTTCATCGACGCCGCCATGCGCCAGCTCAACACGACCGGGTACATGCACAATCGCGCGCGCATGACCGTCGCCTCCTTCCTCGCCAAGGACCTCCTGCTCGACTGGCGCATGGGCGAGCGCTACTTCATGGAACACCTCATCGACGGCGATTTCGCCAGCAACAACGGCGGGTGGGGGTTCAGCGCCAGCACGGGCGTGGATCCGCAGCCGTATTTCCGGATTTTCAACCCGCTGCTGCAGAGCGAGCGGTTTGATGCCAGCGGCGAGTATGTTCGGAAGTGGGTGAGGGAGTTAGAGGGGGTGGAAGGGA
>JAABUO010007020.1_pt1 | contig 12888 bp, 15 predicted proteins | sample 5559291 | NCBI WGS metagenome assembly JAABUO01 (sample SAMN10711878, study PRJNA513372) | rock metagenome | isolation source: Antarctica rocks | place: Antarctica: Victoria Land, Finger Mt sud
TGGGCGCTGTCGGTTTGTGCCATTTAGAATGGTCCATTTCTAGGCTAAAACGACGAAGTAAGATCCGTGATATCAAGAGCAACCACCCCAAAGCTGATCATCAGTTGTATGACACAGTGATGGTAAGCTCGATCAGCCCGGTTAACGGAGTGCGTTGAGCGCTTCGAAAAATTCACGAGGAACAAATTCAAAAGGAACAGGTTCACGAAAAAAGCTTCACGAGGCTGAGGCTGAAGCAAGAGCGAAAATAGTTGAGTAATTGAAGGCTGAAGGTCTCGATAATAGTAATAGTGTCGAAAATCCACATAAAAGTCCGGTTGATTCAGAGGATTTTCAAGAGAGCGGTTACCTTGCCAGGCCAAGCATCCAATCAAGCGAATCCATATTCCATGTTCAGAATGAGGCGCGCACACAGTAAAGTAGGAACGTCCAATTAGGACTAAGAAGAATGAAATAAATGTGCTATGCCTACCGTCATATTGCCACATTATACATCCACCCATGCTTTGTCGGTCCAGGATAAGAACTGCTTGAGCTGCCTCTATGCCTTATATATATCTTAGACCTGTTGAGGAGATACTGATTCCGTAGAAACTCTCTGGGACAAAAAGATATACGTTCCTAAGAAGCTTATTCAATACGATGACAGAAACGTTCTGGCGAAACTTCCGCAGTCCACCAAAATCTTGTTATTCTCGACTCAATATAGTTTTGAAGGCTAAGGCGCTGAATGATATGAGTGAAGGTGAGCGTTTACCATGTCTCTTGCCTGTATCGTCCTTCTTTTTCCATGTATCGCAAATAACCTTCGGCCGTTCCTTGCTGCATGTCGCCACATTTTTTGAAAATCTCAATTAATGCCCCACGAACAGCTTGTGGCATTTTGCCTGACGATCCACATACGTATACAATACCACCAGAATGATGCAGTAGGCGAAATATGAGGCTAGATTGCTGTCTTATAAGATCTTGAACGTATACTTTCTCTTTTTGGTCCCTGGAGAACGCTGTAAAAACTTGCAACGGCATCTTGCTTTTTAAGTCTTTCCACTCCTCTTGATAGAAGTAATCTGAGTCTTTGTTTCGCGAACCAAAGAACAAGACACTTTCTCCAACCCCATGGAAACCATTGGTTGTTCCATTTCCATTTCCATTTTGGTGGTTTTGATTTTGATTCTTGAGTTCCTTAGCCCATTGAAGCCGTTCCCAAATCAACGACCTCATCGGCGCAACGCCAGTTCCAGGGCCAATCATTACTACAGGACGTCTAGCTTCGCCTTTTGTAATGCCTAAGCCACCCTTCTGTAAGGTAACAATCATTTCCGCACCCGGAGATAGTGCTGCGAGATATCGTGTACATACTCCTTCACGGACTTTCTTGATCACGGTTTTATACTTTACAATAGCCACCAAAAGGTCAAAGCACGATTCCCCAGTGGCGGTTCTCTTCAGCTGGCCACCACTTGCAATGCTAAATTGACGGCCGCGAAGTTCTGGCAGCACGTTGGCAGCCCATTGCCAAGGGATCCGAACAGAAGTGAATTCTTGCAATACTTCTGGTATACTGCGTCTAGGCCTAGTCGTATAGTCATATAGCTCATCAATGAATTCTGGCTTTGTGAACTCAAGTAATCTTTCCTTGTGAAATTGGTCCTGTGTGAACTGTGCAATCAAGGAGAAGAAGGAACGACGTGGTATAGCTGTGAGGTCCAAATAGCTAGTCAGTAGTTCTCGCAAGGTCAGTTTTCTGCATTCTGGCCGGATTGAAACTGGTGGTACTGAGCGTAGTTTTCTCGAGGAGCCCGACCCTGTCCAGACGAAATCCAATTGTCTATCTGCTACGCTCGTCCAATCCATCATGTCGAGAAAGCTATCTACATCCTCAGAAAAGTTCTTCGGATATAATGTGACAACGTCTCCAGGGTCATACGCAGCTGCGGACTTGCTGGCGAGCATGATATGACGTACATCCTGCCAATGACTTGAAGGAGTCAATCGTTTGTTCTCTTGCATCGTGACGGAGAGCCTTCCATCGGGTTCCTCCACCTGCTTTCTGGGACTGTCTCCATCAATAGGCGGATTTGAGATCTCATACAGATCTCCATCAGTAGTAGGATGATCAGACGATTTTGTCGACTCGTCAACTAGAGTCAAAATCCACTTTGGCTCGAGCAATATGTCCTCTGGAATGGGGCTGATGCCCTCTTCTAAAGGAAAATTGTCCAGGAGATGCCGGCGAAGATCCGTTGACCATGGCACAAAGCTTGCATCAAGCCTTGATCAGGGAGTCAGAGAAAGAAGCTTTTGAAAAACAATCATTGAAGGTTTCATACCCTTCTGCATGCTGCTCGTCTCCTTCACCCCGAGGGTACAGTTCGTCCGCACCTAGTTGAGTCAGTCTTTTGTGGAGTTTGCGAGCCGCCCAGTTGAACCTGCCTTTGAATCAGCATAGATTTTTGGAGTGGTCCAAAATTGCAATTTACTTAGGGTAAGAGCTGTCCCCAAGCCCGAAAGTAGTGAATTGCACATCTTGAAGATATTTGGGTGGCAATTTTCGCCGAAGCAGACTCTTCCAAAATTGACGTGCATTATGAGGTAAATCACCCTGGCCTGTTGTCGATATGGAGATAATCACGATGGAATATTCAGACAGTAACGACTACTTGCTATCAGTCTTACCTGTGAGAGCACATTCATTGGACACGCACTGGCTCGATCACGTCTAAATTTGATACATGCGTCAGGAAATGAAGGCGTTCTGTAATAGAACCTATTTCTTCAGCAAAGTCACGCGCAGTACCGGTTTCGGAACCGCAAAGTATCAGAGCTGATCTGTCACGTTGCTGAGCCATAGTCATGTTGAAGATGCAAAGGTTTCTACCGACTCCGCCGGGATGATCACCGATAACCTTCAAATTGCTGCGTTCTATGAATCATCAAAAAAATTCGTTCCAAGAGTCTAGGCGAGGGTGAAAGTCAGTATCAAATATTCGGGCTCCGTAGAGTACCTTAGTAGAGAGCATTATTCCATGCTTTTTAGTCTATATGTTGGCAAAGTCATACGTATTCCGCTTCAACATGTGTATATAAAGATCAAGTCTCTTCGATTTTTTCCATGTACTTTAAGGATATCCAATTCGATGGAATATTGAGAATCTTGTTAAACGAGTTAATCAGACTGCCTATTTTTGAGTCATTGCCCTCAACATAGATATTGTTTAATGATTTTCGCCTTCCAATTTTCAATACTTCTTTGCGATGCATACTATCGTGCCTTTCCATCGAAATTCTATGCTTCCTGATACTCATACATAGTTCCTCTCTTTCTCAAAAGTCATCCCATTTGTCATCATCTCCGGCCTTCTCTTTGCTGCCCGTCTTCATTGCAGCTGTACCAATCGCACTTGGCTTGGATCCAACGTTTGATCTACTCGTAATCCCCTGCTCTGCACTAGTGGGAGCACCAAAAGAGTCCCAAAAGTCTTTCCGTGCTGGCTCCTTCGTTGATCTCGGCGCACCCTTGGGGCCACCAGCACTGCCCGAATCCTCTACAAATTTGTTGAATTGCTCCGTTGCGCTTTTGGTACCGGTCTGAACCTTCTGTGCCACCTGCGCAGCAGTAAGGCGTGCTTGAGTTGCTAAATCGGCCTCGGCGATCTATGGTTTTCGATGAGTGACCGTTTTCAATTGAAAATACTGGAGGTTCATGGGAGAATGAATGGTTCCGTACAGTAGGACTAGATAACGAGAGAAATTCAATCTGCATACCTTATGAGTAGTAGGCTGTATCCACCCATCATTAACAGTCTTCGCCCCTTTCCCAACAGTTGTCGTAAACCATCCAAACCCTTTCGTTAACGCAGCAACCGGGTCCTTCTGAAACTCGTCCACACCTGGCATCGCCCCTCCTCTTTGCCCACCCCCAGCCGCAGACGGAGGATCGCTCCCAAATCCAGCGTACTTTCCCCCTTGCGAGGGCGGCAAATCCGCTGGCCTAGACGCATTTTCATTTCCTTTCCTCGCGAAGAACGTTTCATTAACCTCCTTCCTCGAGCGTCCTCCCAGCGAAGCCGCGGGCGAAGCCGTCCTCGCCGGTGATTCTCCACTAAACCCAATCGGTGTCGCGACCTTACTTTCCGCCTTTTTCGTCGGCATCCCCATAAACTGCCTTCCCTCGACCTTCGCACCCAGTCTCTCTTTCCACTCGTCCCCCGAATTCCCCGAATATTTCTCCTCCAACCCCGAGTCCGCCCAGCTTTTGCACTCTTTCTCTTCCCAGAATGTCTTCCACGCCTCATTACCTCCTAGCTCCATCCTTTTCATCTCATTCCCTTTGAAAGCGTCCATTGTGATACTGCGCACGAAGGAAATGTGCACGCCTAACCCTCGATGTAGGCCTGCGCACGTAAGGCAGATAAAGGTGCCAAACTTTGGGGAGGCCCATTGCGGGGACGGGGCGCCGCAGTCGCAGCAGATGGAGTTTCCTGGGCGTTTCTGGATCGCCAGAAGCTATCATGATTTCGGTTATTTTGTTTGTGGTAGTGTTGAGAGGAGATGTGGGATCAATATACCTTGCTCTTGGTTTCAGGGTCGACTTCCCACATGGCGCATGCGCGGGTGAAGTACTTTGAAGAGCTGAGAAAAATACGGCTACTTAGGAAACATTGTTCAATTGTTTTAAAGACACGTACGGAGTAGACGACCTCAATTACTCTTGTGCGCTTACATATGGGATTTCCGGGTTCTGTGGCTTAGGTCGCTATCGATAAACTAAGCGCGGTGCTTTAGGCCCCTTTGCTTGGAGATGTAGGACAATTGTTAGTTGGTGGTTATGGAAATCTTCATAAATGAGATGCAACTTTTCCATTCCGTTTTTTCTTTCGCTAGCTAAGCACTAGTATACAAAGGCCACAATGGCCAGGGTTGGAAGCACACCAGCAAAGAAGAAAGATTCGTCAAGGTGGTAATACATGCACAGAATCCCCAGTCCTGCTGCTAAGATAAAGCCTCTAGAAACCCCCAAAGAGAAGGAAACAGGACGCTCTAAATGCCACGCTGGACTATCACCATGCTGACTGCCACCCTTGAGATAAGGAAATACGCTCCAAAAATCCGTCATCTCTCGATTCAAAGATACAACACACGTAGGAGCCTGAGGAGAGTCTAGTTGCATCGTTCTCTAGCCGCCGGACACAGCCTAAGCAGCTGTAGCAGGGGGGTCGTTAGCTTGGACAACTCCATTTTCCGTCAGAGGCGCCGTTCCTGCTGCCTCGGGATCAACATCCTCTTTCCCAGGACTATCGATCGCGACCTTGACGGCGATCTCACGGCCTTCGACTTCCTTGCCGTTCATCTCGCTAACAGCCTTCTGTTGTAGTTCCTCAGAGCCGAGGGACACAAAACCGAAGCCACGACCTTTACGAGGCTCATTACGAGCTTGGAGCTTCTTGACCATGAAGCGCGGGATAGGACGAAGCGCGATCTTGGCAGCAGTGGGGCTGTATGCTTCGAACAACTCTTTGAGCTAGTTCAAAGGTATTAGCAGATTATGGGCGATTCTCCGAGGTCCAGCGACTTACTTTCTCTTCGCTCAGGTCATACGGGAGGTTAGCAACCATGACCTTGTTCTTTGACGGAATGCCATCCTCAGGAGGTCCACGCTGTTTAGGTTGTCTTGGAGCACGTGGCTTGCTATCAGCAGTACTTGTCTCGGCCGCTTGCTCGCCTGTGGTTGCTTCATTCGTTACCTCGGTCAACGGCAAGACCTGGCCAGGTACGTTAGTCGGACCATCTGCATTGTTCTGGCGCTGCCAATGGGCTTCGATTAGCTGCAAGGTCTTTCTACTAGTGAGATAACCGGGGTATGCTTACGCTTCGACCACCGCGGCCCGAACGACCACCGCGGCCACGTCCACGACCACGGCCACGTCCGGAGTTTCTCCTCCTCCCGCCCTCGCCACCGCTGAGACCTTCTCCCCCACTAGCAGCGGCTTCTGCTTTCTCTGCTGCTGTTTCAGGCTTACGAGCAAGCTGCACTGACACTTTACGTTCAAGGATCTCGTTACCCGAGAGCTCGTTGATGGCACGTTGAGCCTCGGCCGCAGTGGACAGATCTACAAATGCATAGCCAACTGGACGAGTGGTGCGGGGGTTGGTAGGGATAGATGTAGTCTCTCTGGAGGAAAGCGTTAGGAACTGAGTGTGAACGAACAAAGAGATCTGTAGCATGACCTACACAGAGTATCCGGTGAAAAACTCCTTGAGATCCCCCTCAGTGGTCGCGTACGCGAGATTCCCAATGTAGAGGCGACGCCCTTCAGCTGCACTGGCAATGACGGCCTCATTTTCGGAGGCGTTGACGGGCTCGCCACCAGTGGCATTATTGGGCCCTGCAGGTGCAATGGGTTCAATAGTGGTATTGGCCAGAGCCTCAGAAACGTTGTCGACGGCAGACATGTTGAATGATGTTTTGATTAATGTGAGCTTAGCTTTGTCAGACTGATGCTATTTGGGGCTAACTTGACGGAGGGGGACTTGAAGGGTAGCTAAGGCCCTAGATAGTTATTCTTAGGTATGAAAGGTGAATGTTGACGGTGGCTGAATCTTTGTTCTTGGCTAAATAAAAATTTAGGAGTTCGAAATTTACTAAAGACAATCGTATTATATTCAACGCTTAACTAGTGAAGATAGGTACCAACGGCTTCACTGCCCCTGCCGGCTGCGGACTGTAAACAATTTTCAAGTTGCTCTTTGTGTTGACAACCAATCACGCTTCCGTCACAACACATAACATTACGTTCATGGAAGTCACGAAACCTCTGCTTCACTTAGACATCTGGTGAATAGGAAAGTGTTGAGCAATTCTATCTGTCTTACCGGAAGGCTTAATGTTTTATTAGAATCCTCTTAGTTCTTTCAATAACACCTGTTCTCTTTGGCCTACTACCCTCTCAAACCGGTCGGCACTCATGACAAATGTTCCCCTTCCTCCGGTCAAGCTCCTGAGATGCTTTAAGTAGCCCACCATCTCTTTCAAAGGTACTCTGGCTGTGATGCTCCTCTGTCTAGAACCAGCATCCATCCCGCCGTGCACCTGGTTGTCGCCCGACTGAGATGCGGCAAAAGGGTCAGGAGGAACGTAGACCTTGCGCACGTCAATCACCGGTAGATCCTCTCGTGTAGCGTTTCTATCGACAGTTGATACAACGTCCGCATCATCAAGGGATATGATATGGCCTCCACGAGATGAAGAAATGTCATTCACAACGGCACCAAGGCTCGCTTCATCAGTACTTATTGTAACGTTCATTACAAGCTCCATAAGAGAAGAGCCACCCAGCTCAGTGGAATTCTTGATTGCAGCTTTAGTAGCGAGACGCGCTGCTGATTGAATTGCAGCAGATGTAGTTTCACTCCCAAAAATCTGAGTTCTGGGATCGATCGTTAGAGACACTTGTGTGTTTGCCAGAGGGAAACCGTGGGCAGCACCTCGACCGAGCGCGGCGAGGGCTCCATTTTTGAGGGCTGCATGAAGTAATGGGAGTGGCAGGTGAGATGGAAGCTTGCCATTCCATGGTTCAAGTGTGCCATTCATGTCCTCGGTGCTGTTTATAAAGGTTATGATCTGGTTGTTGTTTTCATTAGTCGTGTTAGTATAGTCGTCCAAAGCTGCATCAGGTTCAATGTCTTCAGTCAGGGGCCTAATTGAGGCAACGCAGCTAGCTTTGCCTCTCTTCCCTGCCATTTCCTGATCAAATGTGCAGGTTTCCGGCAAAGATTCCAGTAATATAGACTCCCGATAGGCAATTTCTATTTTACCCACTGTTGCCTTGGCCTTGAGCTCATTCATCAACCGGTCCTCTGCAATCTCTAGATGAAACTCCCCCATTCCACTTAGAAGTGTCTGACCAGAATCTTCGTCCACATTAAGTTGCAGGCTTGGATCTTCCCGAATTAGTAAAGCTAGGGCATCTGCCACTGCTTTTTCTTCGTCCAAGCTTCGAGACTCAATGCTTGAGAAAAACACTGCAGGAGGAACTTCGATTGGTCGAAGCTGCAGGCTATTCAACGGAGCTGGAGGCCCTGTCTTGGGGTTCGCGCCTCTATAAGAGATCAACGTATCTCCTGTCCTCGCAAACTTTAGACCAAGTATCACGCCGATCTGGCCGGCCGGAATATCTGGAACCTCGACCGAGTCGGAAGCATACATCGTGAGCAGCCGAGGTGCCCGTTCAGATATTTGAAGATTGGTATTGAACAAAGACGTATTTCGTTGGATGACGCCGGAATAGACTCGTACATAGACGAGAGTGCCTCGGCGGGGATCATGAACAACCTTGAAGGCCAGTGCACAAGCTTCAATTGATTGCACGATAGCGGTGCTGGACTTAGGAGAAATAATCCTTTTCTTCTTCGACTTGGAGGCCGCTTCGGCTCGTCCGGAAAGAAGCTTACCGTCGAGCAAGTCTGTGAGACTGCCTTTGATATTACCCACGCTGACCTCAGGAATTTTCGCTTCGCTGGGATTAGGCAGGATGTTCACGACGGCGTCAAGTAACGGCTGTACCCCAATGTTCCTGAAACTTGCCCCAGCAAAGACAGGAGCAATGTTCGATGTAATATCTAGTACACACCGCCTTAGACTAGTGGTTAAGTCTGCTGCTGGAATTGCCAAGTGATTCTCATCATAAGCAAGATATTTCTCGACCATGGTATCGTCATGTTCGCTGAGTAATTCCACCAACGCCACTCTAGCCTTCTTGATTTCTTGGCCAAAACTTGCGTCATTGAGAGGAATATCGTCAAGATCAATAGCCTCAATGGTCTTTCCATCTCCCCCATCTGCCCAGCGGTAGGCTTTGAGACCAATCACATCGCCGACACCCATGAAGCGACCTTTGCCACCCTCCCACCAAGGTATTTGGCAGACAGCAGGCCATGTGAAAAGTCGGGACGCGATCTCTTTGACAGTCTTTCCAAAAGCGGCTCCATCTCGATCTAATTTGTTGATATAGATGATTTTTGGAATGTGGTACTTAGCCGCCTGGTACCAAACCTTTTCAGTTTGAGCTTCTACGCCTGCCACCCCGTCAAGAATACAAACAGCCCCATCCAGGACACGGAGGGATCGCAATACCTCAAAAGTGAAGTCTGCGTGTCCCGGCGTGTCAATTAGATTTATGGTGTAAGGGTTGCGGGATGCTGGAATCAGAAGTGGTGTCCCGGCCTTCTGGGTTTTCCCGGTATGCTGGCCTTCTTGCGGCAACGGAGGCCAGTGAAATGTTATTGCAGCAGATTGAATTGTTACACCTCGAGCCCTCTCAGCCGGAAGGAAATCTGTCACCGTCGAGCCATCATCGACGTCTTCAATGAAGATTAGCCGGGTTATGGGGCCAAAGATGTTTGTGAACCAATGGAGAAATACGGAAGTAGAAAGCATATAGTCGGGAGGTAGCAAATAAAAACATAGCAGCTGTCAATAGTGGAGGCCTACATACTCCCTATACGACGGGTATGTCCACTGTAGTAGAGCATACGCTCAGTAGTAGTCGTTTTTCCCTAGTAGAGTGTAAGCCACGTAAGGACATTCAGCTGTCAAATCGAACCGTACCGCATCGATATGTGCAATAATACCAATATTCCTAGTCTTCTCGGAAGACACCTGAAAGTCTTCGGCAGAAAGTCCCGCTCTTCTGGGGAAAGACGAGCTGAATACCCGTCTTGGTCTTAGCGAGGGTATAGATTTCTGGAGAGGTCTACACCAGACACGTCCTGCCAACGGTCCATGCTGCATCTACAATACAGCTTCTCAATATCAAAGGAACCTGTCTTCGAGATTCGTTTCGTTGCTGTTTTGAGATTATAGAGTTTGCAACGCACCTCAGGCTACGGGAAGAGACCGAGGGGACCCCCACCCCTTGAACGAGATACTCGTAATTACGCGGAACCAAACCGGAGGGTCTTGGCAGTTGCGCACCCTCATAACTGACCTAAACTTTCTTTAATAAGACTGCTCACATAACTGCGCATATCCTACTACAACCAAGGTTGTATATCGGGTGGGAAGTAGTCCGACCGCCTGCTAATAAATCCGATCGGCATCCAGGTTAGTGTAGCCTCTTCGAGTCACTAGGAAGAGGCCGAGCGTCCTCGATCCCAGCTTCGGAGTCTGACGGTTAACGCTCGCCATAATGGACTACTCGCTACCAAATGACCCAGATCTCCCAGCCGGTACCTCTCCATGGCAGTCTTCCCCACAACATCTGAGGCGGAATGACAGCATGTCTGAATCGGGCAGCGTTCCCTCGTCACCTCTTGCGAAGCATTCGCCCTACAGATCTGAGTCTCAGCAACAAGGACATGGTGCATTTATTGACCCCGAAAGACTTGCCGGTAATAATGGAGGATTCGGATCCGACAGAGTAGGAGAATTGTCTGGCCCAGGACAGAATGCAAGCGCTCAAAATACGTCTGGCGGAGACCAAAGTTCGCCAGCTGCTGAACAAGATTCTCACGGACGGCGGCGGCAGCAGCAGCAGCAGCCGATGCCACCACAGCTAGATCGCCAGCCTCAAGCACAACAGCAGCAAAGAGCCGCAGGTCCCAACAGATATCATTCCAGTGCCCGTCCCACAGCACGGCAGGCTTTACCACAGTACAAGTTGCAAGCGAAAGTTACTGGTCTGGAGAGGACGGGGAGGAAAGACCCGGCTGTAAGATTTGATGTACATGTGAGTTCAATGACAGTCCAAGTTTTCGTCAAGCGCTAACATGATACGCAGACAAATCTACCTAGATTTCGTACAACGCAGTTTAGAGACATTAAGCGCACCCATTCTGAATTTGTCAAACTCGCCGATCACTTGATATCCTCAAATCCCGAAGCTTTCGTACCTGCTGTCCCTCCGCCTTTGACCTCGGCTGGAGCAGGAACAGACGAAGATGAAACCCGGGTGAAGGGCTCTCTGCAAAGATGGCTGAACTACGTGTGCGGCAATGATGTCCTTATGCGGGATGAAGAAATGGTGTTCTTTATAGAAAGCGACTCTGGGTACAGTCCTGTAATCAGAATGAAGCAGCCTGCTACTGGAGTTCGGAGAAGAGTCATCAAGCAATTCGCACCACCGCCGGATGAAACACCGGAGCTGCATGAAGCGAGACCTACTGTTAAGTTATTTTACCTAGGAGCAATGGAGGCGGGCCAAAAGGTTGATCGGGTCGTCAAATCCCGACGAGGTAGGCTCATAATGCATTATTCATACCCTAGCCATCTACACTAACAGTACCAAAGGGCTCGGCCTAGCAGAGTCGGATCTCGGCGTTAAACTTGGCGTCATGCACGTCCAAGAAATCCACCCCGGTCTCGCCGCCGCCTACCGCAAACTCGGCAAGATTATCCAAACAACTGGTGACTATCATGCAGCCCAAGGCACTGCCGAGGCCACCACCCTTGGCGACCCTCTCAATTATCACTCCTCTGACGCCTTCATCGTTAAAGAAACACTCACTAACCGCCATATCCTCTTACGTGACTACATCTCCGCACAGCAAGCCACTCGCTCCAAACTCTCTGCCGCTGATCGTCTCAAAGCCAGCAGTTCCGTGCGAAGAGAAAAGGTTGATGAGGCAATCAGCGCCCTCGATGAAGCGAGGAGTCAAGAGCATTATTTGGCCCAGAAAACACAGAGGGTGACGGCCAATCTGCTGCACGAAAAGCGCCGCTGGTTTGCCCGCACAGCCGCAGACCTCCGCGTCAGTATCCGCGAATACGTCCTCCGCGAAATTGAAGCCGAGCGCCGCACCCTTGCGACCCTCGAGTCCGTGCGCCCCGATGTTCGCGCCATAGACTCTTCCGGTGGCTTGTCACGTCTAGGCCGCGAAGCCCACCCCGGTATCAGGAAATCCAGCATGGCCGCTAGTCAGGGCCCGAAGGGCGACGCGTGGAGTGGGGTTCCGCGGAGACCGGATGCGCTGGATAGGAGCGTCAGCGGGGGGTTTCCGGTAAGTACGACCGAGGAAGTGGTGAATGGGACCGGGAGGAAGAGGGTGGTTAGCGGGGTGGGAAGCTTGAAGGGGGTGAAGGAGGAGGAGGATGAGGACCGGGTGGATGCTAAGAATGCGGCTAGTCGGCTGGCTACGAGTACGTTTTAGGGGCGAGAGGCAGAATATTGGTCTGGGGAGTAGGACAAATGCGATGGAATGGCTTTCTTGGTTTTTTCGATACAATGTGCTTGAATGGGCTCCTGGATGCGTGGAGCGGTGTATAATCGAAAAGTATGCTGTACAGTGGGGTCTCTTGGTGCTATATGAGCTTCAAATTCTATAGCATATCTAGTGCAATTCCTTTCACACAAGCTCAACAGAAATACATTTGGTCAAAGCTGCAGTAATAGCAGTTTCTACCAGTTGGTATCCTGATTCCTGCAGCACTGTCACCTATATCAAGGCTAAGTTGTATAATGCGCCGTTCCTCATGTCAAGTTCGCAGTACTTTACTGGGACATCAAAAGGACGATTGATTCAAATAAGGCACTCTAATCTCTAAATCCTTTCACTAACTTAGTGCACCGCGGATATGCCCACGCTTTACTTTGCCTATGGATCGAATCTTTCTCTTCATCAAATGAAGGCACGCTGCCCATCAAGTACATATATTGGTGTAGGCATTTTACGAGGCTGGACTTGGATAATCAATGCAAGAGGCTATGCAAATCTTGTCACTGCTTCTCCACTAGAACCCGACACTGATAATGATCTCATCTATGGCCTTGTCTACGAACTACCTCCGGATGATGAATTGCGGCTGGATGGTTATGAAGGCGTGCCTTGGGCCTATACGAAGGAGGTGCACCCAATTGAACTTTGGGAAGAGAAGAATGGAACAGCTTC